>Ga0181612_110686_pt1 | contig 18295 bp, 8 predicted proteins | sample HoacroProtozoa21_FD_119630 | JGI IMG/M metagenome (GOLD analysis project Ga0181612, IMG submission 119630) | Hoatzin crop microbial communities from Cojedes, Venezuel. Combined Assembly of Gp0051906, Gp0051904, Gp0051908
GCAGATATTTAGAGGCATTTCCAAGGTCCCCTCTCAGCCTTCTCTTCTCCAGGCTGAACAAGCCCAGCTCCCTCAGCCTCTCCTCGTAGGAGAGATGCTCCAGTCCCCTCACCATCCTCGTAGCCCTCCTCTGGGCTCTCTCCAGTAGCTCCTCATCTTTCTTCTGTGAATTAAAGGCAACGCATATGCCAGTGAAAATACGGCACAGAACTTGGCCACACTATTTCTGCTGCTACTTAGGACTTCATTTGGTGCCACACTGCTATAAGGCACGATGCGTGCACACTGAAGTGGCAAGAGACTGCCTTGCCCATCTCGTCTGCTGGGTTATACACCAGAAAAGCAGATCTTTCACTTTAAGTTTTGACACAATTCAATTAGCTTTGTAATATATGTCTGGTTTTTTTTCTCCCTATGAACCAGAGCAACATTACACGCCGCTTCTTCAGGAAGGCTTCCTGCACACAATAAAGCAGCTCTTAAAATAAAGGAATGCCCCCTTTTTTCGCTGTCTGCTGCAGAACAAGGACTCTTGTCCATGATAGTGTTTCACTATCTGTGAAAACTCATCATTATCCAAATTTCCATTTAAATTTGACAAAATCTGCTGATTCAAGCTAAACGCAAACTCACGCCGTAAGCCTCCTTTGCTTGCACGACAGATGAGGTTTACTAATCCAGCGTCTGATCTTAACCATTTAAAAGTAAACACCCCGAAGCAAATGCTCAACCCTTAAAAAGCAAATTAACCCTTCTTGGAATCATTCAATATTTAAGGATCAAAGAGACTCAGAAGTGAACTGGGAGCTGGTGCAGTTGCCTTCAGGCCATCAGAGAAGCTCAAGGCAGCACCACTGTCCACAGACGGTCTGGGTTAGTGCAACGCCTTCCCAACACGCTGCAGAAGGCACTCGGCGAGTTTCAGTTATGGAGGACACCTAGGGCAGGAACCAAACAGGGAGACGGGAAGGAAACAGAGGGTCCCAAAGCAAGGGAGCCAGCTTTGCTGCAAGCAGAGTGGGAGATGTGAGTCTTCAGGAGAGGTTTAAATAGGGCAGAAGCAGAGAGGTATGAAGGGTAATGAGAAGTCGCATGTGGAGAGGTCAGAAGCAGCACAGTGGTGAACACAGGCACAAGCAGATGAACGTGAGCAAAAAAATACAGGAAGCAGCTCCTGGCATCTCAACAGTGGAATAAAATAAGTATTTTGGTTGAATCTAATGTCAGAAGTAAAATGGAGATCAAACTGGCCCAACAGCAGTTACACCAAGAGTAGCAGACCCCTTCAGGAGTCACCCCTGAAAGCCATGGCACTGAGCCGGGCAAAGTCACCCCTTTTCAGGAAGCATCAGCTGCCGACCTGTCCATGTAACCTGTTGCTTTCTCTCAGCCTTCTCCTCTCCAGGCTGAACAAGCCCAGCTCCCTCAGCCTCTCCTCGCAGGAGAGATGTTCCAGTCCGCTCACCATCCTCGTAGCCCTTCGCTGGACTCTCTCCAGTAGCTCCTCATCTTTCTTGAACTGGGGAGCCCAGAACTGGACAGAGTACTCCAGATGAGGCCTCACTAGGGCAGTGTAGAGGGGAAGGAGAACCTCCCTCGACCTGCTGGCCACACTACAGTTATCAAGACAAAATCCCAAACTCTTGCACATTCTGCAGAGTATATGAGAGAGTGGAAATGGAAAGATACCTTAATTTATCACCTTCCTTTCATGTTTAACTGTGGGTTTATTTATTGATTTCTGCCTAATTGAATGCAGATTAAAAAGCAAAACATGCTACAAGCATTCATACCAACCAGTTGGGTAAATAAAAGTAACAAAATCATTATGTATTTTTGCTAATTACTACCATGATGACATGGGGGTTTGTCATCATTTCTGTTCTTCTTTCTGATAAAGGGGAACACGTTCCAAACAGCGACGACTGTTCTATACCTCAGTCACATAACGTGCAGTTTGAACATGGTTTGGTTTCTAGATCAAAAGCTTAACTCATAAATAAAATTAAATGGCTTATATATTAGAAGGTGTGTTCGGTCTTTCAGTTCTTTATAAATGAACAGGGAATATCGTGGCTGTTACGAGTTTTACACATATATGGTTCCAGGCCTATTTTCTGAGCTCCAGAAGAAGGTGGGGGAAAAGATACAATTCTGATTTAAAAAAAAAAAAAAAAAAAAGCAGGAATGTACTATTCAATTAAAAAAAAAAACAAAACAAAAAAACAAAAAAAAAACCCCAAAACAACTACAACACCAAAATCTGAACTTGTAATAGCCTAGTGCATTTTCATGTCCTTTTCCAGAGGATTTTTTCCCAAAGGATGGAGGAAGGGAAGATATTTTATAATTCCCTTCAATTTGCCAGTTTTCACCCTTTATGTACCACATCCTCCGCTTGCACAGACTGGAATAGCTCTGATCTTCCAAGCTGAACTATACTGATTTTTGCTACCTGGAGCTCTGGCCAATTGGTCTGTTCTGGAGAGCGATACCAATCACCTCATTGCTGTCCATGTATTTTCATGATGAGCTTCTGGGTTGATTCTTTCCAGCAGGTGCCCTCCCTGCCAGCAGACAGACTGCGTCAGCGTAGCTGGTGAGGTTGAAGTCGGGCCAAGGCTTTGCTCAAGGGGTAGATCACTGCACCGATGGCTGCTACTGCAAGTAGTACACCCTTCCCAAATCTAGGCATGGTGTGGGAAGGACGTAGCAAGGACGTACTTTTATATTGGCACCAGGAAACCACTGAAAGCTGGCAAAACATGAAAGAGTTGTTCCAAGGTCTAGATTTGTTGAGGATTTTGCCCCAACTCTCTTTATGGCATTGGAGTCTTATTATTAAACAGACATAAAACAATCTTTGTCATTCAAAAGACTAAGATGTCTGATAGATCATGAAGATGACGGACAGTTATCTCCTCAGAAAAATCTGATGCCTGACAAAATGATGGATGCTGATTAATGACATGAAGGGATCATGGCAGGTTAACGAGGTAAGCCTATCTCACTACACGCGCAAAACACCATTATGACTTCTTAGGCAGACGAATCGCAGTTCGCCTCACATGCTACATTTACTGTTTTCATTTTTGCAAGTGAAAACACTCTTAAAAATGATTACAAGTTGTATCTGGCTATTCAAATTATACTTACAAATCATCCACAAGATTTCCCCTTGGTCTTTAACTGAATTTGTAAAGCCAAATATAGCTTCCACCTTCATCATGCAACTGTCACCTTTAAGTCTCTGTCCTCAAACCAATCCCCCAAGACCAACAAACGCTTTGTCTACATCCATCTCACTGACACCATGACAAAAGCACGCACTTGAGCAGAGATTTACAAGCGGTTTGCCTCGCTCAGTGCCCGGCACAGCCTGCTCAGTCCCAGCTGCTCCATGGCACACAGGACCGAAGAACTGCTGCTTTCCTACAGCAAACGGCGATGGAAGGGACAACTCCCATCAGACAGGCAGAGATGCAACCCCAGACAGCTGGTAGAGGCTGCAGACAAACCTCCGGTTAGGAGAGCTTGGGACACAGCGACACATGTACACAATGTACATCGCTGTGTACATTGGCGTGTATAAAAATAAAGTCACATTTATAGCCAAGTTTAACTTCATTGGAAATAATCAACAAACTAGATATCTGCCTCTCCTGTTCAGGCTGCTCAGTTTAACATTGGCTAAAAACTTTAAATTCTGCAGAAGATCTGTACCTGTTTCTTCAGAAATAATATCAAGATAATACAGCTCGTGCATGTGCTTAAGCATGATATGAGCTAAAGTTTTGTGCTGTTCTGAGACTCACTTCAGGTTGTATTGTGGTGAATAGCTAGAGTAGAATGTAATTCCCAGAATTTATTAAGCAAAATTAAGATGAAACATATTATGACACTTCAAAACAACAATCCCAGAAAGCATTCACATTAAAATGAACTAGTTATTAGTAATATAAAACAGTTTGTGATTAAAGATTTAACTTGTTGTCTTGTACCCATAATACAGCCATTCTGAAAATCAGTTACATGCTTCTAGGATTTATAATTCCTTACAGAAAGCATTATAATTCACTTTGAAGAAATTAAGCCCATTTGATCTTGATATTATTTCAAAGAATTTATTAAAGCTTATTAAGAGCAGAAGATAACTTTTTTTTTGCCATGAAATCAGTGGTAGATCTTATGAGAAACAAAAGTATATTTTTTGCAAAAGCATAAAATCTAGCAAGAATAACTATGAATTTAATGGGAATTTAAAAAATATATTTGGAATACACCTGATCAATCGGTGTGCTGCTAAAGCAACCATGTTTAAGAAAGAAACAATAAATAACCCCTTAATCCATGGTCTAGAAACTTTTCTGTTAACATTAATACACCTTTCCATTTACCATTCGGTATATTCATTGTTTTCATCTGAAATCATTTAGAACTCTGGAAAAAAATCTGAACCATAATTTTAATATAAAGCACATCAAACATTCAGATGCATATTTGCATACAAGTTGAAGTTAAGTTTCTTCCACATATTATAAGCTTGATTCTGTCACTTTATTCCAAGTAAGTAATCATCTAGTCATCATATTCCAAGGTATCATGGCACTAAAAATGTAGAAAGGTGCTCAGTAGGACTTTCAAAAACAACTCCCCGACTAACCCCTTTTATCATCAATGCTTCTATATGAGTAAAAAAAACTCTAAATAATGAAAGGTACACATGCAAAGGAACATATCATTACAGTGCTCTAGGCAGGTGTTATGCACCTAAGCTACGTTGAAATTTTCATTTGATGGATCTTTACATTTAGATGCCTGAATTCTCAAAATTTGGCTCTTAGGTTTCTCTGTTTTCATGGACCTATCTGCAAAATAAAAATAATCCCTGACTATTGTAAAGATTTAACATAATATACTAAAAGACTGTGCTGTGCTCAGACACCAGAGTAAAAGGTATGTTAGCACCTGAAAAGATCAGAGACAAGAAACTGCACATGAAAGCATAATGGCATCGTGTCTTTGGGTATCTTTAGGAGATTAAGAATTGATACATTACAGAGTTCAGAAAATTGAGAAGAACTGGAAATGTTTCTGAATGCGGAGGGAACAGTTCTGTTCTTCCACCAAATGTGGCATATTCTAAGGGAAAATATTTAATTCTAAAAGAAATTTTTTTTTTTTTTTAATAAAATGGAATTCGGTCATGCCCTTTGTTCTCCAAATACAAGTTAAATAATTGTTATTTTCACCAGTTGTGTCCTTCACTACATTGCTGATAGAGCTATGGCTGAAGCAGCAGGTTTGCCCCCTGTGTATTTTCCAAGTGAGCCAGTTAACACTTTCTGATGTCCTGTTAGCCCCAAGAGCAGCAACTGGAGATGTCAAGGTCTTTGGAAAAAGGACAAGCCAGTGCATTACCTTGAATCCCCACTGATCTGCCGCAGGCCTTGCTTTGAGTGAGAGATTAGGGATAACAGAAATGATGGTTATGAAGGGAATAATCCCTCCGGACGTTTGCCTTCCTAAAGCTTAAATCCCCCCGTCTGCCTCCCCCTCTTGCCTCAAATCACATAGGACTGGTTCAGCATCAGTTTCCGTAAATAAATGTTGTAGGGTGGAAGGAGCAAATCCCTCATTACCTTTTATGAGTAACTCATTTGGTGACCTTGAAGCAGTTACACAACCTTGTTTCGCAACCACACTGAGCCAGAAACGGGGGTGAAACGAGGACCACACTCAAAGCCAGCTGCTACAGTTCATCTTGTCTTTCTCTGGTAGACTGATTGCAATACATGCTGCAAATAGATTAGTTTGTCTGAGAGCAATCTATATTTGGTTACCAATTTGTAATCTGAAATTAGAAAAACATTATTGTTTAAGGGAAATGTGAAGTGATCAATGTAGGCTGTTGAAGTGTGATATTAATGCCACTTTAGTCCAAGTTGATATTATAAAATGAGATCTCTCTCAGGCTTTTGAGAAATGATCCATAAGAAGCCAAGGGCAAACTCAGGTGCTTTGGAAGCTAATTCTGTGTCAGCGACAGAGCAGGAATAGTGGATACAAACTTCTTCAGATCTCTCTAGAGCTTCTGCATCTGTCAAATTGGCCTAAAACTCAGGAGAATTGCCTCACCTGGGATTATCTTCCCTTCCTGCCGATGCTCAGCTGCCACTGCTTCCCAGAACGAGCTCAAAGTAGTCTGAAACTTGAGCATCTCATTTTAATGAAGCACAGTGGTGTGTGAATGTGATGACTGCCAAAATAAAACATCTGAATATTTTGAATAGAGGAGGTTCAATCCAATCACATGTAATGTCTAGCACTTGAAACTTCATTTACTCTGACACTCTCAAGCACTAAGAACAGGCAAATAGGAACTATTACCTCAATTTTTCCGCCATCTTAATTTTGGGTATTTTGTGCTGCAGTGAATCACAGTATTTTTAGACTCTGAAAAATAACATAATTCTTAGGTAATAGCATGAATATTTGCATACGGAAAAAATGGACAGGTGCAGTTGAAGCACCAGGTGCAGGTAGAAAACTTTGCAGCATCAATGCCTTGAGAAAAACTTTAAGTATTTTACTAGGCCAGGCTGGTTCTAACTCTCCATGTGGAGTAGTCTTATAAAAGTCCTTCAAGGTAATCATTGCCCAATGTACCATACTTAAACCAAACATTACTGAAATAATCCTTTTGCATGAACTACATTCACAAAATCTCCCATGAAGACTTTTGATAATTTTACAAAAGCGTACTTGAAATCTGGTAAGTCAATGGTACCCTTGACTTGCCAGCACTGGTTATGCATTGATCACCGTGTGTCTTCAAATTAAAGAGTTGTAAGGATGTAAAGAGGTCCCTTTCAAGTCTCACTGTCACCAAGACAGCCAAGTGTCTCTACCACTGTATGCTGGCGTTACTTAAAAATGAAAAAGAGCAAGATGACAAGCAGCTGAAGCTTTTGTTTCTCTGGTTAGCTTGACCTTTTCATAGTTGGCTGAACATTAAGAGAAAACTCCACACTGTATCAGGCAAAAGAAAAGATACTGCCTGGAGGAGTGGTAGTCCTGCCTTTCCCCACTAGACACATTCTTTGCTGTCAATATACCTTACTCTACTTTTACACATATTCATTATAATCACTTCCCTGAAGTCATCAAATTTTAAATACCATGTGTTTTCAACTTCAAAACCCAGAATAAATCTCAATTTATTCTTGAATACAAAGCTTTTAGTCTCCAGTCTTTGTCCTAAGTGAATAAATCAATTTTTATTTAAGTAGTAGTGTCTTTCTCTCGCTGTTTGAAACTGCAAGAATAGTTACACTTACTCCACACAGAAAAAATTCACCTCATTGGGTACTTTATAGACTTTGGTGCTGACTGGATCACTAATTCACTCTGTCAAATCAAATTAATCTTGTCTCAAAATTCACTCCTTTATGTTAAATGGCTCAGAGACGAACTGCAAGTAATTCAATGGAAGGCTGTGTTCAGATTAAACAATGTATTACAGAAAAACAGCTGAAGAAATTAATAGAATTAGTTTGGCTATGGGGAAAGATTTCCATTCAGAATTTACTTTCAGAGAAGGGCCTGGAGTTTCTCCTGCTTAGTTTGCAAAGGTCCCATACTTACAAGTCTTCATTCATGCAGTTTATTTTTAATTATGAAGTGGAACTGACACATTATAATATATATGTCCAAAAGAAGTCCTGTCTTAATTGTACAGAAATTAATACACTCTTGAAATTACAAAATTAGCTAAGCCAAAGATAAATCCTTTCTACAAATCCTCTTCTACAAACACTCATATATGCCACTTTGGATGCGACACAGCTGTTTCTATCCTAAACAGTTTACTGTTCTCAGATTGTTTTCTCTTTAGATCAGTAAAACATAACAGAATAAACAGAGACAGTAAAGATGACCAGCTGAGATGGATGCCCAATCACCCGCTGATACAAACAAGATGTTTGCATTATTTTTAACTCGCTGTCCCTACCACCAAGCTTAACACTCTTAAAATTTCAAGGAAGAACTCAAAAGAGACACCATTTTTCAAGTTCTGGGTTATTAAAAAGTTTGCTATCTAATTAAAAATTTTGCTTTCTCCTTTTTGATGGATGACACACAAACCAGACATACACAATTAAAACCTTACCTACCATGGTAAGCCTACACTAATATTATGTAAGAGCTTGTAGGATACAGATAACTGGTAAAGCAATGTTGGGCAGAACAGTCCTCAAGTTCCTTTTTATTAGTAATATTTAATGGCCTTTACACTTTTGCAATGAATTAGATGCACTCATGTCTGACACTTCAGAAATTAACAAGACGCAAATCATCTGTAGAAGACTTTTACTGCAGTGACAACTGATTTCAGCTGTCTCCACTTGCAAGGAAGAAAATTAGTCTTTTGTGAGCAGTCCTGAAAGCACTGAGCAAGAACCATCCTTTTACATGAGAGCTGGGAATTTAGCAGGAGCACTCAACCCTTCACAGAATCAGACCTTTAATTTTTATTCTGCAAAAGGAACTTGGAAGAATTTGCTTTAGCAGAATTTATAGAGATGTACTTTATATGCACAGTCCATAATACAGATGAATAGCGCTAGATGTTTACGGTATATTTAAGCACACTCATGGGAACCATCCCAGCTCAATTCTGTAATATCAATTTTGTTATATATTTGCTGCGTGGAAGATGTTAATAGGCTGTTAAAACAGTCACTAGAAAAAAAAAAAGTATCAACTTCATAAATCCTAAAGAATCTGATTTCAGTTTTATGTTTATTCCTTGCACTAAGATATCCAAAAGAAGAGTCAGATTCCCAGTAAATGTTTTATGGGTTACACTGCTTTATAGTCTCAAAATGATGGCACTTGGTAGTTAACTTTGTTTCAGGAAAAAAAGCAACATTATATCTACATCACATCCTCAGCTTAACTGCACATTCTGTACCCATTGCTCTTTAAGGAATCATGACTTAAAGACAGGATTTTCATTTGCCTCCCTCTTCTGGCTTTCCTTAGGCAAAGCATTTCATCATTAGGAACCACATGATTACCCAAGGCAGATTGGACCACAGGGTGGATTACCCTACTCTGGTCAGCAGATTCATTGCCCCCATGGAAAGAGAGATGAGAAAGACAGCCCAGCTGCAGCAAGAATACAGACAATGTACAGAAACAAGGCAGCAAGAACCTGTTCCCTAGTCTCACCTCTGAAGGTCTTGTATGCACATTTCTACCTACGCAAGGCAAATGCAGCCTTACCCAGGACCAGAGACAGGCAAGCTTCAGCAGCAGGTTTGCTGTGCCAAGGCTTGTGGCATGTGCAGAATCCAGCAACAACGGGAAAAAAAGTCTACCTAGTTCACAATTTCAGTAGCAGCCTCAGGAAGACTGAGCTTTGTCTCCTTGTCCATTTCCACCAGTCGAGGACTTGGCTTTTAGCTTAGAGGTTTGGCTCAGGATGAATGAAACGGTGAAATACTACAAATTGCAGGCTTACATCGCGCTCACAGTACCTTACAAATGACACAGAAGGCTGTTGGCCATGCTGTTATGTTTGTTTTCAAAATTCTTGCAGGTCTTTTTGCAGCAATACCTGCAGATAGCACAGTGTGACTCTACATACACTGCACGTTGTAAGTCACAGGTTTACTCAGTGTAATGGCAAGCTCCCTTGAGGCCAGATCATCCGCTCCTTACCGGTGTAACACTCCCCCCAGATCTGCTGTTTCTGGCATTCTCTTCTCCCTCTGCAGACTCCTTTAGGATGGTTGATGAATTTAATATCTTAGTTGTGAAGATTTAGAGCACATCATGCAACGCAAACTCAGGTGAGCTTTGTGAAGCCTTCCAAGTCAGAGATCACCAAGAGCCCTTGCACCCCTTTGCTCCCTATGGGAGACATACCGAGTACAATAAAAGGAAGCAAACAAAGCAATTCCACAGCCAAGTGCCAATAAAACTCACTGAATCAGAGCTCACTACATCTGGAAACAGTAATGAATAAGAGACAGAAGTGCTGCTAAAAGGGAAGGAAATCTGCAACAAAGCACACTCCTTGCAGCCCCGTGGCCCAGTCGCTCCCGGGTACCAGCTCCCTGTTTGCGGAGAGGAGCTGGCACCTTCCAGTGAGACACCTTCTAAGCAAAGAGCCCTTCGACAATTTCCTTCCCTGCTAGAAAACCATCTCAAAACACATCCAGTGAGACCGATTGCTTTCAGAGTTAATTGAAGGAATTGGTCTGCAAGGAGGCAAGCCTAGCTAGCTAAAGAGGGTAACTGTCTTGCCATTGCTTCCTTGTACTACAGAGCTCTGTGAAGGTGCTTTTTCCTCTATCTCCTCTGCACTGGCTCGTCCTTTGCTGCCTCATCACAAAGTAACAGCTCCAGTTCTTTGGCCAAAAGGATGCTGAAGGCACTGCTGCACTACTGCATATTTTTAGTTCATTCCACTTCGCACTGAGCTATGGACATAGCTGTCAGGGAATGAAAAATTTAAACTACGATTCAGGCTCACTCCTATTTTGAGACACGATTTCATTGGTTATTTTTTATTTTTATCTTCGATTCCCTTTCAGTAGCCCCATTTCCCTTCCCAGCTGCACAGGAAGGTCGTACCACCTTTGGTGCCGCAGGTAGTAACCGTGCCTGGCTATCTGCTGTGTGTGCAGGCTCCCTGGACGGCGGCACAATTTCCCAGCCACGGACGCTGGGAGGTCTGGCTTTCCTCCCTCTGGCACATGTCTCTGTTCTAGGACAGCCACTTTGCTGCGACTCGATGCCATCTCCCAGCAAAGCACAAACAGGCTTCTGCCTGGGCATTTTACACATTCACCCTGTCACCAGATTGGGGATGCTGCAGCTGAGCTGCTGCTGCATGGACCTCAAGTGTCCAGGCATCCCTTCACACTTGTATTTTGCACGTTATCTCTCCCTTGCATGCCTGCACTAGAGAGAAATTGTTGGTACTTTGGACTAACCTTCTCTCCTGAACACCAAAATGCTTGGCTACCACTCTAGAGAGATTTAAATATGTTTGGACAAGTTCATGCCTTAAACACACATATTCTATTCCTACTTCTCTCTGTTTACATCAGGGGTAAACCTGAGTTCCTTCCAACACAAACAAGCATAGCCTCTCTAAATTCAGACTGTGCCCTGTCTGCCTATTACAGGAAAACACCTAATATGGTAAATCAATATTTATTTCTAAGGAAAACAACAATAACTCCACACTCATCAAGAACTTCATGCAGTATTCATTATTAATAAAACATTCAGGTCAGCAGTGACAGAAGAACATGCAACCTTCTTTGAAGCTACGAACTTCAGTCCCCCAAGCCAGTATAAAAATCTCATTTAGCAGTGTTTGGCTTTGTGACGAATTGGGGGAACTTGTCTAAATATGATTTATGAATTCCATTCTGCTTTTATGAGCTACCTGTACCCTTATATCTTGTGACTCCCTGTACTGTCTTATCACTACCTTTTATTGTCTTGTGCCTTATGGTTCTTATGCCAAGGACACAGGAGAATAGTTTTGGTGCATCTGCTCTTAAATAATTGATAGTTAAGGACTAAAAGTTGCTGAATAGACCTAATGTGGGGAGAACAAATGACTTCGGGCACTTCTAGATAAGCCAGTTTTCTCCAATTTCCTTGCAGAGACCTGGGATTTGAAAGGCTGTGCTTTACCCAGAAGCAAAACAAACAGATGAGGTATTAGCAATAGTTCTTAAAAAACACATAGTCCGAGTCCCTCTCTGAAGGGGCTTGGAAAGCAAGTCCACTCAGCAAAAAGCATTTCTCACTTCCAAGCTGTGGCTGCTAACTTAGCACAACACTGGTCTTCAGAAACACATGAACTAGCTCCAGCTGAACTTCCCAGCACAGCCCCATTCCCAGGATCGTGAGCACCTGTGGTTTCCTGGGGAGAGCAGGTCTCCGGACACGGACTTTCTTTTGTTTTTAAAATAATGTTTGCTACAGGATTCACATCCGCAACGTAAGTTCATCAGCAAAGTCATAAATGAATAGTTTTTTTTAAGAACAAAGTCAGAGCAGCAAACAAATCCACAATAATTGGAAACTAGTTTTGAACATCTGCAATCCAGAAAATGCATTTACATGTCTTTCATGTGCCGACTTGTCAAAGATGCAGTCAAACAAAGGCAAGAAAGATCCAGCCATTATAACTGACAGAGGGTAATGGTCTTTAAAGACCGCTCAAGTGTGTTACTGCTGGGCTAGTTATATTACAGGATTTCCATGGTTAAATAAACAAATAATATTTTATTGCTGACAATTTACACAGGATTTTATGTTCCTAACAAGATCTCTGAGCCTTATAGTCCGCTCATGAAAGACGATGAGCTGACAGTACAAAGGAAGAGCAGCAGCAGAAAAGAGACCATAAATGATAAAACAGAGTTTGAAGCCAAACAGCGGCGGATGGTTTTGGCACAAGCATCTCTTTCATGAGGGAACATTCCTCTTTGTAAACTTAGCCAGAAGCCTTTTAATTTCAGCAAAATGGAACCATCTTTAACATCTTTATTTTCTTCTCTGTACCACAGTCATTTTGCCTCTCAAAAAATGAAAGCTCTGCTTACAGTTTAACTAGCTTCACAGAAAAAAATTATTATATTTTGAAAACAGGTGGATTTGCTGTCATAGAAAACAATAACAAATCCTGAGTTTTAAGAGCCATCCACATGGAGGTTTTTTCCACACAAACTAGAGCCCCAAAGTCCAATATACTCAGTGGAGGAACTCCCATGGACTTCAACCCCACACAGAGCAGATCAGTGGTTTTGACAGGCTGCTGTGACCTAACATTTCACTCTAATCTCGCTTGGTCAGAGAACAAAACAGTTGAGCTCTGGGAACGGATATACCTGCGCTCCACAGGAAAGCGTTCCCTCTGTAGAGAAGGTGGATTTACCATGGCTACGTTGGAGAACGCTACACTATGGACTTTTCAAGGCCTCCCCTCCCTCCCCCTTCGTGGCTTAAGACTCAGAAATTAACCTGAATCAACACGGAAAGCATAAAGCAAACACATGCAAAGCCATTTTGCAGGCAGACGTTTCAGTTCCTGCAGGTTCCATGTCATCATTTCATAACTACAGAAGCACTTCAGACCCGGCTCTGGGTAGCACTGGAATTTTTAAAAAAGCTAAATGAGTAAAACACACACATGCATGAATAACAGAAAACATTCATTTCAGTAAGCTGTACGCTGCATAAATTTGTATTTTATACTGATTCATAAAAATGCAAGCATTTTTAATACCACGAAACAAAAATAAAAGGGCTTTTTTTCAGCCAGTGGGAACAGTAATAATCATGAAAAAGTAGATCTTTTTACCAAGAAATCTGTCTGGCTTAGTAGAAGAAAGGAGTGAGCAAACATTGTCCAGTAAGCAAGGGATGAACATACACATCTAATTTTTGAAGCATTGCAGTAGGAGTGCAATTTTTCCTTCTGCTACATGGAGAACTTATTAATATTTTTATACACTTTCATAGATTTTCTATGCTGTTCTGCCTGAATATAGCAAATACGCCAAGAAAAAAGCTAGAAGTTGGTAAACAAACAGGGCTGGGCTGCTATTAGCCCAGCTGAGAACCTGAGCTAAACAAGAAATTTCAAAATGCATAATTCTGATAGGTTTTCTTAGTCTGCTGCAGCATTGCATTCCTGTGGGAGGGCTGTAGGCAAGATAGAATTATATATTTGTATTATAATTGTGTTTTGTATAACAGGTAAACAAGAAAGGTCCCCCCAGAAATAAAACCTATTTTCCTATTACAGTATCTTAACAACTAAACCAGCCAACATCTCAAGGACTCTACATTCAGTGAGGAAGCCAGCTAATAGCACTTGGACACTTCACATTTGAAAGAGTTAAAGTTATAAACCTGCTCCAAAGTTTCTGATTTGAAATGAAAACCCCCCAAATTTACAAAATAAGTTCTATCAAGACAAGACTCTAAAAAGACTACTGCAAACACTTTTTAGGTAATGTTATGAGTTCCGCACAAGAAATTCATTTAGGATGTTTATTTCTGTCAGTTGCTTTGTGCACCATTATTCAGAAAATGAAGTGGTAGGAAACTGCATATAAATAGCAAATAACAAAGATTGGAAAAGGACATAAAGACAGCTTTAATAGGGAACCTTTAAAAATAGTAAGTTAAGACAGACATCTTCTGTACATAAAACAACTCTATGCAAGCTGACATCAGCTCCCACTAGAATGGGTGAGATTTGCTGAAGCTATTTATAGTCTGTAAAATGATTGCAATTTTGAGACAATTTTAGGAGAGAGATCTGACAGTGTTATTTTACAATGACTTTGTTTTGGTTGTGTCAAATAATTACTGCAGATATAACAATATGTCTGTTGTATGCTGGAACATTTCAGCTTCTGTGCTATTATTGAATACCTGAGTTTTGATTTAGAGAGCAAATGGGATTTGTCAGAACCTAAATACAGTTTTTCCTAAGAGAAAGTGGAATATAAAAAAGCAAATTAACGAATGAACTACTTCACAATTTGATAATTCTGTTTCAGTAAGTCAATATCATTGGGCTGTGATTGACTAACGTTAGCTACACGGACATGTATCATTAGTCCTTCAGAATTTATAATGGAGAACTCATATACTAGTTTGAATTGTAGGTGAATGTAGTTCTTGTTATTTACCAATATAGCATGATTTCACTAGTAAGTTCCAACACTATTTAGCCCAGAAGAACAAGTTTTTCTTTTTAAGTAAGATCCCATGACAGAAATTAGTGAATATCCTTTCACAACAGAACATGAGCAGAGACACCAAGGTCAATGGCAAAGATCTCTCCTTTTCTTCACAAATTGAGAAATTATTATAGTAAACATGAGAAGAAGTATTCTGGCCTCTGTAAAGTTAATGCAGTTTTGATAGTGACTTCATAGCACAATGGATAACTATGCCTCGAGTTCTCATGTACGCTGTTTGCCTCTCAGTACAAAGGGGAAGCAAACAGTGACTGTCTCTCAGGGTGCTGCACCGCAAACGAGTGGAAATCGGAGTGTTTCTTTGGTCCAAAAACTCAGAGTATCCTTTAGACTATCCTAATGAAAGCAGGTATGTCCATGCACAGAACGTCTCCTATTTATCATGTCCCATCCAGGATCTTGCTGTGACTTTGTGGCTGTAACTCATGCCCAGCAATCTGGTTCCGTTCTGAAACCACTGAGCTGGCAATCAATTTCCCACTGTTATTTGGGTTGAAAGCTAAATCTAAAAATGAAACTACTAATATATTACAAGTATGTACTAAAGCTGTTAAGAAGGGGCTGACAGATCACATTAAAACTTGCGCCCTTAAGCTCTAGGTGGCATGGTAAGCGACTCGTGATACATGATCCCATTATTGACCTTTGAATTGTATAATTTACAAGAAAGCAAAAACCAGGGGTTTTGCCCTGCATGCAAGCTAAACCAAAAGGGGAAAAGCTTCATGCTGGCTTTTTTAAAAAAAAAAAAAAAGTTGTCTGTAACACCTACTAGAAGTTAATATTGTGTAGGCATTCCCCGATACCAATTTAAAAGCAAATCCTATCATTCTTTTGTTGTTTTCCATTTTTATCTCTATATATTCCATACAGATGAGTCAATCCACAGCTACTATGATTCTGATGCTTCAACAGTTTTCACATATCAACACATTTCAGCTCTCTGCTGAGGCTCCAGGATCTGCAGGACATAGGTCCCGTAGCAGGATTTTCAGGCACTGACATTTCTCATAGAATGGTCAATACTGGTTTGAAGTTAATCACCCAAAATAAAATATTATCTGTGACATATGATTTTAGTTTGCTACAATTAACATTTACTGCTAAAGTGAAAGAAAAAGGAGTCAAGAATGAACTCCTGGAAAAAAACTGTTATGCTGCAGATAAGTTCAAGCCACTTCCAGGTAGTTTTCGTATGGGGAAACCTGAACAGAAAAGCAAACAATCAGCAATTTTTATGCATCTTCTCATTCTTTCCATTTATAATGCACTAAGGACTGTGTTTCAATTCATGTTTCTCCACTAGTTGTGGCAAACCATCTGCTTGCACAAACAGGCGGGCCATCCGGACATTGTTCTTGGCACCGTTAGGAGGGTGATCTGCATGCCATCATAGGGAACCCAGCGTCCTAACCACCTTCTCCATAGGTCCAATTGACCATCACCAGACCTGCTCATTATTTGCTTCTTCCTGGAGGAGAACAAAGAGAGGAGCCAAGCCACAGAGGCTATGCAGATGGCAAATTCATCGTGGCCCAGATCCAGAAGTCAAATGCGCAGTAGTACCGATAGCAGGGGATGCAACATGGAACAGTTTCACAGACATTACAAGTGGCATCAGCAGAAGCAGCAGCATTAGCTAACAACTGTCTTTTGGATTAATCACTTTACAGAATGCAATTGTGATCTTGTTATGACTCCAAGCAAAGAGAGAGGCATTTACTGAGAAATGCATTATAACAAAGAGTTCAGTTTTGGCTCATTTTTAACCTCAGAGCACCAATCAGTGGGCATTTATCTCTGATCGTATTTCAGACCTATGCCCAAAGACAGAATCCAAACAATTTGTGATGCTGGATTCTGTTTCAGTTCACATGGGTGTAAACTGGGAACAACACCATTGGGTTTCATCAGTGAAAGGCTAATAAAAGTATTATCAGATTCAAATGCATGATTTAGAGTGTATTTTGAAGGCTGTGCACACTTATCCTACTGGGTCACATTTTCAGCAGCACTCAACTGGTACATGTTCACTGGAATCAGGGAAGCCACAATAATTTTGACCAGCTGAGCTGATGGACTGTATTCTCAGAAAATATTGATTTGAGAACAGAATCTGAGAAGTTAATCACACTTCATTCTAGGGAGAAGATCTGCTTCTGTTGGATTCCCTGTCTGCAGTGTTTTTACAGACCTTTTCGAATTTTCTTGCTAGGTTTTCTGTTTTTTGAAAACATAGTTTGCAAGTCACTTGTAGCTTTTTTTTCCTGACTGTGAAGCCAGAAAAAGAAAAGGATTGCAGAGAGAATTCTCTCAGATTGGTCTTCACTGGATTTAAAAGCCTTCAGGAAACATTTGAGGTAATCCACAAAGATTGAAGCGTACAGATGTACCTCCCAGGATGCTAGGACTAATGCATGTAATAACTGTATTTCTTTAAAATGACTTTCTCAGGCAGAGTTAAAGGCATAGATGTAACTAAGGGATTGGACTCAGGCCAAGTTGTAATGGCTCTGGTGTTTATCTTTTTTCTTTTTTTTTTTTTTTTCCCCTCCAGCAGAAAGAGCAGAACAAGCATTTTACTAAGAGATTTAAGGTTTGCTTTCACTCCCTCTCTTACCTACACCTTCTGCCCAAACATTCTTGGATCATACAAATCAAAAACTAAATTGACTAAACCACAGTGAAAACAGAAAGCCCACTGCTCAGGCTATTTTTACTTTCTTTGTCTGCTAGGAAGAAATGGAAGATAGATAAGACAAAGTATTCAATATTTTATTATTAATATATCAAAGTAGGAAGAGTAAAAAATTGTAGGTTATACAAAGTGCAATTTAGCAGTGGCCACTCTGTCACCAAGGTGACTGAGATTTGTCTTATACAGATGTTATTTTCTTAACATTCTTAGCAAGACACCATGGAGCAGATCCTGAAAAGAGTGGTTTTATTTTTTTCCTCACTGCTCTTCACGTAAACACAGATTTTCCTGCTTATACACGAACCTTACCTGAAAAGACCAAAAAGAATTCTGTCTGCTAGATGCATCCTCCTGCCTGTGAAGGATCTACACTCACAGTGGGGTGGTTAAAGGCTCAATCCATGCTGCCCTACAACCTCGCTTCAGTTTAGACCTATGTCTAGTCATTAAATGCAGAAGTAGCAACCTTTCTCCTTAGATGGCTAATATGGACAATGAAGTACTTAGAGCTTCGAAGAAAGTTTTGGGGCCTTGCTCTGGATGTTTTAAATTGTTCGAGTGGTAACAGCAACTACTTCTGCCCCTCACCCAGTAAAATCACAGAATAGAATCACAGAATAGTAGGGATTGGAAGGGACCTCTGTGGGTCATCTAGTCCAACCCTCCTGCCGAAGCAGGGTCACCTACAGCAGGCTGTAGAGGACCTTGTCCAGGAGGGTCTTGAATATCTCCAGAGAAGGAGACTCCACAATCTCTCTGGGCAGCCTGTTCCAGTGCTCCGTCA
>Ga0181612_129070_pt1 | contig 18295 bp, 16 predicted proteins | sample HoacroProtozoa21_FD_119630 | JGI IMG/M metagenome (GOLD analysis project Ga0181612, IMG submission 119630) | Hoatzin crop microbial communities from Cojedes, Venezuel. Combined Assembly of Gp0051906, Gp0051904, Gp0051908
CGGTGGTTTCCAACTCCTCCTGTTTGTTGCCCTTGTTGTGTGCATTGGTGTAGAGAATCTGAAAATATGAAGAAAGCAGTAGTGGTAGTTGCTATTTTTTGATGTATATTTACTCCCTTCTTTTGTTGCTGCTAAATATATGCCATTATCTATCTATGCCTTACCCCACCATTGTTGTTCAGTTCTATTGCTGATAACAATATGAAAGCCAAGACAAAATTACTATAGAAATAAACTTTGGCACACCCTTTCCACTCTGTCACCTCTCCTGATCCAAGAGAGATTGCTCTTTTGGTGTATTTTTACAATGTTATTGGAACCATGCAAATTTATGCCAACAACTATGTTTTCTGAACACAAAGGGAATAAAATTAGTGAAATTATTGCACAACCGATAGCTGTTGGCTTTGAAAATGGAGGTGTGAAAACTGCTTGCCTGTTTTTGTACTGGTATCCGCAAACATTTTCAATAAAATAAATAGAAATGTACAATCAGAACTCTAGTTGCTGGGGACTAAAGGCTTCTCCAGCCTCTCCCATTGCTCAGTGTTATCTTCAGCTTTCTAGTGCTAAATTAGGTTTTAAACATGCTAAGGCCAATGAGAGAAACACTCACGGATTCTGAATCAGCTTCCACTTGGCTACACCACTACAAAGCACCCAACACTGTCTTGTTTTCTGATAGCTGCCATCTAGCCAGGACATTTCCACAGGTTTCTGGTATGACAATCCACATGACGTGGAAACCAGCCTAAATTCCACCAACTACAAGAACCTCTTCTACACTGCCCCACCACTTACCTGCTGTGATAACCAAACAACTGTTCCCTAGCACACTGCGGTCAACACTGACCTGAAGGAAGAGATGAGCTACAGTCCTAAGAGTAGAACAGTTGAGATCCCAAGACCACACCGCAGAAAAATCAATGTTTTAAAAAAGGCAAACCTTCCATAGCATACTCCCCATTGGGCCAGATGGCTTCCCCCCTCCAAGCCCAACTGGTATGTATATATGCAAGTGTGCACATATACAAAAATCTCAAAAGTAGCTGAAGACATTAAGAAACACTTAATCATATATTATTCATCTTCACTTGTCAGCCTGGAACTTTAAGTTCTTAAACCACAAGCTGTCTCCAATGAGATAACCCTATTCAAATGTTGTGAAAAGATCTGTTGCCGAATTCTTCAAGCCTAAAAATGTGCCTGCATTTACAATGACCAACGAGGAGAGAAAAAAAGGGAAGAAAAATTGCATCAGTTGTGCTGAAAATTGGTGCAATTAGTTTAGTAACTGGACCACAATGACAGGCTCTTTCTTGCTAGCAGTTACAGTCAAGGACAGAACTAAAAAGAGGTTTTGCAATGCAGTTTGCTGTTCTGATTTAGTGAAGTTTTTCAGAAGTCTGGTGACAGCCTGGTCACGTAAACTGAAGGATCTCCAACTGTCTTCTCCATTGTAAATAAATATCATATACCTCACATAGCATCTCTGAGCAATATTTCAAAAGCAAGAGACAAGCTCTGAGTTGCAAAGATGATTCAGAGTAGTGGGTGAGGAATGTAAATTCCATTTTGCAAAGCATTTGATCTACCAAGCCCGCTATTACCCCACAAGACATGTCAGGTTCTGTCTTGAACAGGGATTCTTTACCAGCTAAAAGACCATGTTTATAGGAGTTAGGTTTAAATACTGCCTGAAGTGCTTATAAGTTAACAGTCTTGCACGGCAGGCCACGTAGGGCCGATGTCTCTTCTAGCTTGCCTTGGAGTCAAGTAAAAGCTGTGGAAACTCGGGACTGCTTTTCTTCTGCCAGACTAATGTATTAATTTTGCTAGAAACTCCGCCTCTGAAGAAAACTGGGATATATACTTTGAAGAGGAAATTGCCTAACAAATTCACCAAACAATCAGCGATTACTTCTGAAGCACAGTGGAAAGCTGGGTAGTAGCTGGATGGAGAAGAAAGTGGAAAAATGAGCAAACCATTCCATCTTCAAGAAAGGACAAAAGGTGGTAAAAAAGCAATCAACCTTCTGCACAGGAAATCCTGGCCTATTCAGCGTAATCCACAATAGTGGAGTGAGACAGCCAATAAAACTCTTCAACAGAATAGCTTTCTAAGCAATTTAGGAAATACCCTTTTTCACAGAGCTCCCCGCCCCGAAGTAAATCCTGTCTAATAACTGGACAGAACAAAACTGCTGGCAGAGTTTCCAGCTGAGGGGGAATGACTCAATACAACCTACTAGGAGGACTCCTCTAAATTATGATTATTGGCAAAAAACAGCAGAATTTGTTCCACTTTTCTGGCAAAATACCAACACAGGTAACCACATCGCTCCAACCTGAAATATGTTTGCAATTGTCTGACTGGTGTGTCCATTTCCACTTTTCTTCATCTTTTGTGTAGATATGCTGCTAACCATTAGATAGCTAGTACTTGCTGCACCTGAACTTAAGCAAAACAATTTATTTCAGAGCTGTTGTTAAGGATGCCGCTTTGTATAAAGATGTACGCTTGCAGAAAAGTTGCTATTTACAAATAGTTGATATAATTTAAGGGAGTTGTATCATAAATATTTATATCAACACAATGTCTGAATTCAGCGGGAATGCAGGAATCAGTTAGAGACATACTTTTATTTAAAATACCAACCAACAGTACAGGACGACCTGTCTAGCTTGTACAATATTTTAAATGAAAGACCACATTCCATCACCTCAGATCACAGACCCAAAGACACTCCTACTTTAAGCTAGAACATGAGAACAAGGAGTTTTCCATTGACACAGAAGATTTCCAAGGTCTCCACATCCCTACAGCAAGACACTTTCTCCAAAATGGAAGCACAGCAACCTCTCTAGCTGAACAAGTATTCTAAACCACAGGGTGAGATTTAAGAAAGGATGTTTCATCACGGTCAGAACAGGCACAACCCTTCAAGAAGAGCTGAATGAAGAAAAGAGCTTCAATAAGCCCATCACAGGTGATTTGGATGGCTGATGAGTTACTTGCTACAGAAGCCCAAACTTTAGGTCTACCAAAACAAAGCTCATGAGTTTTGTTAAAATGTTTCAATAAGAGAGCTGCTCAAGTCATAAGAGACTAACACATACAGGTTCCTACACACGACCTTCTGATCCCATTGAGCAACCATGGAGGGCAACTCACATTAAGTAATTAATTTTGTAACTGCAATGTTGCAAGTTTACTGATACCCTTCCTCAAGTTACAAGAGCCAGAAACAAGAAAGCTGACCAAAACACATATGACATTGTTTCATGGTAATTTTAGCTATCACTTTTTGTGCAGAGGTCCCAGATAAAAAGTTTGTCATCTGCACCTGCCTGGGAAAAAAGTTTTCAAGAACATCACAGCCAGATACACACAAATCCCAAATCCAGAATTTACAAATGGAGACAGGGCAAGTAAAGTAACATGCATAAAATGTAATGCTACAGTCCACACATAAAACTTACAGATAAATAAGTGATTTAAATGTATGTAACCTTTGTTCTGACTAAGAGGAAATCACATAAGCAGTAGTAAAACAGCACCAAATGTAAAAGCAAATCATACAAATTGAAAGGAAAGTAGGGAGAAGTCTCTACAAACTCTACACAAAGACAGAAGGCCAAGCTATCGGTATATCTGGCAGGACCACCTTCAGGGCTTCTGGACAGCAACATCAAATCCTGGTTAAGCAGACAATCCAAAATTAATGGCATTTTCCTCAAAACTCTGCTGTTAACCAGACCTTTTAGAGGCTAGTCATCCTCTCAGCTGTGGATTACACAGCTGTGATTAACAGCCTTTGAAACAAAATATTTTCATTTTACCTCTAACACAGCTTGTAATTTGCTCTCACTATTGCTAAAGCACCTGAGACCACAGGATAGCACTCAAGTGTACTTAATACCACTAAAATGTACAGTTTAAACTGTCAGAGCCATTAAAAACAGAAACTAGTAAATTTTCCTGAAGTCTTGAGTCTTCCCATCAAGATTCAACACCATTCTAGAAGAGCATAGCAATTTGTTTCAACAGAAGAGATATGCTGACATTGTACGGCTCAGAGATGGCTGCAGATGGTGTCATATTGACAAACCCTACGTAACACCAGAATATCCAGTTTGGCACTGACCAACTGTGGCGTCTACAACACTACTGTTACATCCCACACACTGCTGCTTTTCTTTAGTACCCCTCTCCTGTCCTTTCACACAGAGCTGAGCTAGTGCTGCTTGCTTAGCATGTCTGCCCCGCCAAGGAGAAGGGTCAGAAATGAGTCAAAAGTGGTCACTTCCACCAGCTGACAGTGCTCCTCCACCCAGAAAGTAAAAGAGCATAACTGCTCTGCATTAGAAACCAGTGGCAGGGTTTTGGTGCAAGAGGAAAGAAAGAGGGGAAGAGGCCAATGCACAGGAGCTGTAACGAGCAGCCTGTGAACTCAGCACCATTTTATGCTGCTAGCTTTATTACGAAATGAATTTTCTTAGTAACAGATCCTAAGTTCTCCAGAGAACTCAGATCAGCTTAGAAGCAGGTCAGCTGGTAGACAAGAGGGAGGAAAGACACACTCTGCTCCAGCCACAGCTCTTTCTTCATCATCTCATCTAGTAGATTTTAATCACCACTATATAGGAAGAGAAATAAAAAGAAGACCAATACGATAAATGATTCAAATGGCATTGTCCATTGTTATCCAGAGACCGGATTAAGCATTTATAAACTCTTCCCACCCAGCTTTCATCAGAATTATTCAGAGGCTGAGTGAAAACAGCAATTATTCAAAAAAACCAAACAAACTAGTATTTGTCAGACAACTGTCCCCCTTCCCTCCAAATTCCACACCAACAAAACTTACCTGCTTCTGGATCTGGAGGAATCCTCCACATATACAGATTGAAGTCATCAGAGCCCGACAGGATGTACTGTTAGGAATAAAAATAAAAGCAGTTTACCACAAAGTATCACCTGAATCATGTTATTTTATTGCTGATCTAGTTTCTCCAAAACTAAAGTGAGAAAAAAAAGAGATAAGTTTATCATTCTCTGCACCTCGCTGATCAACTTACCCTTAAAATGGGGGTGAGGTACCAGCACAGAAATGTTGCATGCATATAAACGAACCAAAATTCAAAAGCATGCTTCATGTATTTAATGCCTACTGCCCAAAGTGTATGTTTTCTTTGCTAAATAAGGCTATGGATTTTGCATGGCTTTAATACAAGCATGTCCAGATCAAACTCTCGTATCTTGCAGCCTGCAACTCTGGTCTTTTTTTAATGTTAAAGTCTTTCATCCTTTTTTCTCATCTCCTGACCTAACGAGGAAAATTCCATCAAACACATACCTAAGAAGAGAGCTACTGAGGACCATCAAAAGTCAGTCACTAAGGATAATCTTGAACACTGAACAAAAACAAAGCTAAACATTCACTGTCAGCAAGTCTCAAGTGGTTTAAAAAAGCACGTTTATCATACTGTTCATTTTTTCCCCTGCTTACAGCCATTCTGAAAAGACGGAAGGCTGCCCTTTTTCAACAGCACATGAACGATAAGCAATCTCTTTACTGTACAGAAGCTTAAGCACTATGTAATTTGAAGTGGCTTAATATATTACAAACATGCACTGGAATGACAGGTGACATTTGACATGGTAAATAGCTTATACCTCTCAGTTACCAGAGGCCACAAACTGTTGCCTTGTCTCCAAATGCCTCTTTTCCAATAAACTGTACTCCCTGTCATTTATTTCTCTCCCAAATTAGAGATGAGATGACACATAGTGGAACCAAGGGCAGATTCCAATTCCAGTTATACTGGTGTTGACAGTGTAAATCTCCAGCCCTCAACTGACTTAAGGCTTCTACTTAATTAATACAGTCAAGAAGTTGGGTTTTTCATTTTAGTATTATTATTATTAGGGTAGATGGAAGGGAGAAAAAGAAAGAAAAGGAGCAAGTTTGTCCCTTTTCTGACCTTTGATAGGAGAGAAATTCTGTTTTGTTTGGGTCAAGTATAACTCGTTTCTGTCTTTCATTCTCCAGAGATACATAAACTCATCAGGCAAAGTAACAGCAAGCAGTGAGGAGACAAGTCCTGGAATAACACAGGACTGAGACATAAATAAAAAATATACACTAACATGGAGAATGCTGCCATAAATTTGCATATATTCTCTTTGCAGTACTAACTACATTTGTGTAGCCTTTGGATGTTTCCAGCCACAAAAATGCAATAACCAACCACTAAAATCCCTTCTCTGGTCTCTTACTATCACAATGCATCCACTCTTTTTTTCCCCTCTTATTTTTAAGGATGTAGCATGTGGGTAAGCACTCCTGAATGCAATTCAGCTCATTTTCTGACAGATAAGTAGCACTGATCAAACAAAAGTTCCTTTAAAATCTTGTGCACACTAGTTATGCATCACTCATAGACCCATCCTTTCCAAGCCAGAAAGTTCTTTCTACAAGCAAACATGTTCAAGCATTTAGGCAGCTTACCTCTGCCAAACTGACCTGACGGTGCCAGGAATATGTGCTTCCCTTTCATTTGACTGCTCATAAATGTTAGCCCACAGCAGCGTGAGCCACTGTGCCAAAACTACACAAATCCGGGCTCATATAGGCAACCTCCCAGCAATCAGAAAGCCAGCACCTCTAATATTTTTTGTTATACAAGAAATGCTACACTGGAAAAAAAAAAAAAAAAGTCTTGTTTAAAGTTATAAAGATGTTGCCAATTGTTAGTATTTATTATCAAATCATGTGGGTGAAGCAGCACGTGGTTTGCCTAGGACGTGGGGAAAAATGGAGACTTCTAAAACAGCTAGAAAGCTCAGTACCTTGAGTTTATGACCATAATGACCTTTTTCTTTTTCTTAAACCAAACAAGCTCTAACAACTCCTCAATATGAGAGTCACCTACCACCTTATGTCATAAATTAAACAAATCTACCAACAATGACAGGCCCCAAAATGACAGATTTCAGCTATCCTGCACCAGGCACACAACACAGAAAAAACACATTATGTATGTGCAGTGAACGAAGTGTCTGTGAGACTCTCCACATTGGTTTCAAAACTGATTTGCAGAGGAACACCCTGTCCATCCCGTAAGACTCAATGGCCAATTGTCTAGGAAATCTGGTGTATTATTGCCCACCGAACAAGGACATACTACCTGGCAAGACCACTGACCCGAGTCTACACTGTCTTGCTCTCGAGACAGCAAAATTTAGAGCGCCCTTGCAGTGACGTGGACTAATGGCAATTTGATTGCACTATCAAGAGTGTAACCAGGAGGTCAAGACAAGTGATTATTCCCCTTACATGGCATTGTCGAGGCCACACCTGGAGTACTGTGTCTGGTTTGGGTCCCCTAATACAGGGACAGAGTGGAGGAGGACTGCTGGGGCTAAAGGCACGTGACCTTTATGGAAAAGCTAAGGGAACTGGGCTTATTTAGCCAGAAGAAGAGAAAGTGAAGGGACAGAGTGGACCCCAACAGTCTCCCACTGTCTGAAGGAACACAGAGCAGCTGAGGACCGGCCCTTCTCAGAGACATGCAGTGGACGCTCAGGAAGCAACAGTCACAAGTCACATCAAGGGAAATTCCAGCTGAGCACAAAGGAACAGCATGTTCATGAGGAGCATAAGGAACACTGCAACTCTGCCCCAGAAAGGCAGTGGAATCTCCACCCTTGCAAATTCAAAATTTACCTGGACAATTCCCTGAGCAACCTGATCTGACTTTGAAAATGCTCTGCTCTGAGCAGCAGCTTAAGTCAGATGTCCTCCAGAGCTCTCTTCTGATTCATTTTTTTGAAAGATTACCAAAGTAAAAAGGGAAATAATTGTCTTGGTGGATTGGGTTTGGTTTTTTGGTTGGGGGGTAGGAAGGGGAGAAGGCAGGAGAGGTGGGCAGCGTGTGAAAATGCCCACCTGAAACCTTCACACTCCATCACACACCACAGCTTCATGAAAACTCCAATGGGAAGACAAATTTAGGCCACAGACAAAAGCATAAGCTGCAGTTCAGCACGTGGACTTGCATAAATTCAAGTGGTCAAAATTTGGAGAATTTAAAGAAAAAAACTGGCAAAGTATCTTGAAGTAGTTCACAGAATCACAGCATGGCTGAGGCTGGAAGGGACCTCCAGAGGTCATGTGGGCCAACCACACTGCTCAGGCAGGGACACCTAGACCCAACTGCCCAGGACCATGTCCAGATGGCTTCTGAATATCTCCAATGGTGGAGAGAGTCACTATGGCTACCTCCAACTGAGACAGTTCCTACCTACTTAGAAGCACCATGAAGTCCTTCACTTCATTACCGTTTCCTAGCCTAACGACATTTGCACCAATCATTTGCACTCAGCTAAAGTATTCTGGAGTAAATTAAGAGAAAATAAATATGAAAGCATAAAGCATCTGTATTGCAATTTATGTATAGTCACAGAACAAAACTCAGCTCAGGATCTGAGCTGTTCTGAAGAAGTGCTTACAGGTTTAATCTTGCAACTGAGACAGCCATCACTAAGCGCCAAAAAGCATTAACTGACATAGTCATCTACACAAGTTTGATGTTGCAAGCAATGCGCTACAAGTTCCAAACTTTTTATATAAATCCAAAATTTTATTTCGATAGTCGGCTCTGCCAATAATTACCAGAAATAGATCATAATCCACAAAATATCCAACTATTTGGTATCTCTGCCATTCCACTGCCACCACTGTAGCAGCCAGAATTGTTTTCCACTCCCTTTCCTTGTTAGGATACCTCTGGGGTACACGCTTTCCTGCTGTTCTCACCACAGAGAACTGAATCCCCAAATGCATTCCCTCCATCCTGTTTGTAAGACCAGGTGACTGGGGTCTGAGAAAAAGAATGTGGTTTTTCAGACAGGAGACCAACAGACTGGCAGGAGCACAATGACTTCATGACTGCAGCTACTGCAAGAAAGATGTGCCAGCTGAAGCTTCAAGAGCAGACACCCAAGCTGCTAAAGCCAGAAACACGCCTCTTCCATGACATTTCAAAAAGAAACTCAATTTCAGTTAGTAGTCTCTGCACAAGACAATGGGAACCCAAGGCCTCTGGAGAGTATAGCTGGACTGACGTTACTAGGACATTTACATGATCATCTGTAAAAATTTTTCTTTGATGCATTCATTATTATGTAACAATAAGCCAGTATTTTTCCACACTAGTTCAAAGTTGGAGAAGGATTAAGAAAACACATAAGTTAGTCCATACTACTAGAAAATTCAAAGAAATAATTGCTATGAAATGCACCAAGCCCTAGTTACTAAGGCTGAAATCCTGAGGGAATGAGTAGACTTTTTAGAAGCAAGGAACAGAAAGGAAAGAAAAGGAAGGAGTTGGGATGGGGTAGATGAAAGAATGTCATGCTGCATATGCTTAGACTCCACTTTAATTGTGGCCAAGGATTTTTGGTCCTGAGGGGACATGCAAAACGTAATTCCTAGCAGAGTACCTTCTACTCCCTCACTTTAAGAACAAAAACCCAGATAATCAAACCACAGAGGCAAGCCAGTGAGAGGCAAACACATGCACATTCACAGAGACAAGTACATGGCTAAGACAGTGTGCACTCTCCCTCCTCCAGCACTCACTCCCCAAAAGACAAACTCCAAGCAGAGCACAACTCCAAGAACCAATGCAGTGCTGAATTCTGAGTCAGACCAGACACTGCACAAGGAGCTCAGATGTCTGCAGGGAGAGACTAATATTAAAACCACCTGTTTCATGGTCTGCAGTTTTACTGTTGTATCTGACCAGGACTTCAGAAATCAACACTCACAATATTCACATGAACACGAGATCAGACAGAAAAACAGTTGCTAATAATTAATACTAGAGGTTTTTTTAGAAGGGAAGAATCGGCTTCTATGTCTAGCTGTTAGCAACAATGACAGGAAAAGGGTTCCAGATGACTACAAGCTGCTGATTCAGAAGTTTGCCTTAGAAGGAAGAAAACTCTCAGGCGTGGTTAGTCTGCTGCTGAAGAAAACACAAATTCAGTCTGAGCTTCAAGTACGCACAAAATGCTTAAAATGAACTACCATCAGGAATCTGGCAGAACTACCTTGGACTAGCGCTCCCCACTCATTCCACTGTAACTCTTCTCATTTTCGTTCTCCCCAAGGAAATTACAGCAGTTGATATAAATAAATGGAGATCTAACATGCTGCTGCTATAGCCTCGTAACAGTAGCCCTGGCATTGCATTTTGCAGAATACTACTGCTCTGGGGAATTTATTTTTGTTCTTACCACTGCCAGTTTGAAAGCTTTCAAAATCCCACAAGCCACATTTCCTCAGGTGCTACTGAATATAGAGTATTTCAATAAAATTGTGTCTAAATCTAACCTTATTTTACAGTTTCCAACATCCACATTTCCCGTTTCCATAAAATTTCCTCTTACTTATGACCTATATCAGAGACATTTTTAAGCTTTTGGCCCTAGACAAGGGACCAGCAGACACAGATCTTTTTTCCAAAAGTATCAGCAAGCCTTTCGAATGGCCCTACTAACATAGGGGAGAACAAGAAGAACGAAGGAGAATTTGTTTTGAAAGCACAAACCAAGAAGCATCATCACCATATAATTATAATGAATGAATGAGACCATGGGTAACAGTACAGAGATGACAACCATTTGAAAAGTGATTGCTGCTAAGTTACTAACAGGAAAATGCTTGTTAGAGAGACTCAAATTCCATGCTGCTGCTTACAGTTTTACTCAGCTCTGAAAGAGACTAAACTTCTTAAATGTCAGTGCCCACTCACTTGACCATGTCTGTCCTTTCCTCAGAGGGGCCAATGAAACTTCAGGCAGAAAAGATCAGAGGAGACAGAATTTTTCTCAGCTGTTTAGCATACTGTCCCTTAGCTTCTTTAAGTACTGCAAAATCCACACACTGAGGAAGAAGCACAGAGGCATCCAGATTTGAAACGGTTCTGCTGGCGCTTTGCACAGCTCCTTTAAGAGGCAAGTTGTACAGTCCCATCATATATCGCCTGTAACGTAACTCACTGGTGGAGTGTAGGTTTTCGGTTTTTTTACTGTGACAACAGATAAAGAATCTGGATGGATGGCAGTCTGCTAGGCTGAAGTCTTGATTGTTCTTGAGCATTTGAGCATAGTTGCCTTGCGCATCTTCTCTGTGGTGGGATATACACTGAGGAAACCACAGTCTGACATGAAGCATCACTGAAGTCTCAAGAACATTGCTTATTTGTCCAAAAGAGACTGAAATTCACAGCAATCAGCACTTTGGAGAAGGAATCCACTTACACAAAGAACATAAAAAACATGTATTTTTCCAAGGAGGAAATGTTTCCTAAGGGAACAGGGCTTATGCTATTTTGTTCTTTGTGGCACCTCTCTGTCTCCAAGAACTTTTAAGCCTAATGGCCAATTTCAAAATTGACAGAGGACCTGAGGGTTTCAGAATTACAGACTGCCTAGAAATATTATTTTACAAATAGGCAGCCACACAGAGGAGAGTGAGAGACCATGTAAGTAGCCACTGAGAATGAGGCAGTGCTATTATCACACACACCCCTACCAAACATCAGGAAAGCCAAATGGGAACTCATCCTTGAATACAACAAAATCCCAGTGAAATCACCACGATCTGCTTCTCGTGGAACTACTTCAAAGGGGATAAGGAAGCAACTACAAATAAATAAAAGCAAAAAGTAAGAAAGGTCACCTCATGCACACATATATATTTGTGTGCGTGTTTGTATGTATATATATAAAATTGCAAATATGAATGCAGGTCTCGCTATACATTGCACATTTTGCATGAAAAACATTTGACAGAAGAGAACCAAATTTTTTTTTCAGCTGTTTTTGGGCCTTTTGTGATGCCAAGACCGGTCTACACATCTTCCTTATAAATGAGACTTCCCCTGATATTTTCTCCTTTTTTTTTTTAAATGGCTGATACTTAGTTTACAATTTGAACAGAATTTGGTGTTCAGTCTGCATTTCCTGCACATAGAAACCCCACAGATTTGTTTTCAAATTATCTTTCTATTGTTAGAGTATCCACTGACCAGAGGGGAAACAAGGTAACACCTATGGAGGAGGAAAAGGCTTTTTCCTACTAAAAAAAGCAAGAAGAAGCAAACAAACAAGAAATCAGGAAGATAATACAGCTTGTTTGAGATAGGCAATTCCAGAGCAGAGCACTCTTTCTTTCCTTAAACAATTAAGAAATAAGCAACAGTCAATTGGTCAAATATTTCCATCTCTGAGATTCCTGATGTTTCTGTCTGGCTCTTACCTTTATGCTGATGAATCTAGGCTTTTATGATAGAGTTCCCACTGAGTACAGCTTGAAAAGCTGCTCTAATGATAATCATCTGCTAACCTCCTCAGTAGGTACGCTCCCACCTACATCCCTTATGCCAACATCAGTGCTCATGGCACAGAAGTGGTCTGGTTCAGTAGCTAGAACAGTAAAATCCCACACAAATCACAATCAACCATTTAATGTACTTTTTCTCATTTACGTATGTCAACCAGCTTCTATACTGGTCAGGCTGGTGCCAGTACAGCCCAAGTAAAGCACAGGACCTCCCCTCTCAACAGCATACTGGCTTTTTGTACCCTCAGACTGCAACCCCAGCCAGAGTGGCTGCCTCTTCTCCTCCTTTTAGAAGCTCTCACTGTCACCACCAACTAAGAAGTTCCTCTCTCAAAGACAGTTAACCAGGATGTAGGGTCGGGAAGACACAAAGAGCAGTCACTTTTGCAGGCTTTTAACCTCTTGTTGCTGTCTCTCAATGACAAAGCCTAAAGTAAGAAGAGACATAACTGGGAAAGTTATTTCTGAAAGGTGTTTTGGAACACTTGTGATTAAGAAAATAATTTACCTACCAGAAAGAAGACCTACACATTCTTTTATCTTCTGCTTTGTAATGAATTCTGGGACACAAATCATATCTTCTGTGCAATATTTAACAAATTTAAAGAGTAATCTACAACTAGGGCTCACAGCAGTGCGGTATTAAGAAACCCGTTTGCTTTGAAAACAGCCGTCTTTCTTCATATTAGCCAGGACAGCAGCTTGCAACCTGTACTGTTGGAGACTGCTTTTCAGGAAGGTTGAAATCAGCGCAAAAAAGAGCTTAAAAGCTTTCTATCTTGGCCTGAGAATCATGCAGGTATGTCCAAAGGCTTTTTACAACAGAAACTTTGTTCCTCAGTAAAAAGCATGCCTATCTCATGAACTGGAAAAAGAAAAGCTGTGACACAGCAGACTGGAGAAACACAAGTTCTTCCTAGTACATAAAATTCAAAGCCAAAAATTTGTATTCCCATTCCCTAAATCCCTAATCTTATAAGCAGCCAACTCTGTGTGGGGCAGTTTTAAATGCTTACGGAAGCATCATCAGGAACAGTCCACCAACATTTTTACTGCTGCCTTTTTGCCATGCAGAAAGGCCATAACAGTAATTTTATTCAGGAACAAAAGCAATTTAGAAACCCTTATTGTGGATTTCTATGGCAGGGAAAATATTCCTATTACATTCTAAAGAAAGCAACAAGTTTTATCTGACCATATGGAGGGGGACTCTTCTCTACATGGCTGAAACTGCATGGACCCCAATTGCTCTCTTTTATTTTCTTCAGCCATCTGTTACTTTATTTTTTCAAATACGCATTAAATCAAATATTCTATTAGTCAAAATCCTCCAGACTTCATAGTCACTTCTTCTGTATCAAGACAAAGCCCAGTTTTAACTGCTCAACATGAAACACTGTCAGTGCAACACCCACCGTGCGTGACTTTAGCAGTGCATTCCTGCTGACTCTCCCTTCCCTTCACCTCTTACCAGTCTGGCAAGGGACACTACCAAACTGCAGATCTCCTGTGATGCACCTATGAGTGACACAAAGCCTGCAAACCTCAGAGTCTCCTGAGTTAGGGTTCCAGCCCACCAGAATTTAGCTTCAGTATGGGTCCCTTTGGGCTAATGCATCGCTGTCCAGAGGTCTAAAAACCTCCCCCAAGGGCTTACAGAATGCAGAAGAGAAGGGAGACAGCAAATGCAGCAGGCAGGATGCCCCAGGGAACAGGGAAGAGGTGATCAGAATAAGACGGGTTAAAGAAAACTCCCAGCACCTTCTGTCAAGACTCTGACTCTGAAGAGCCATTTTCAATATGATCCTCCTATGTCAATTACCAAAAGCGATGGGGAAGAAATACATAAATAATTTCATAGCCAGATAAACTACTCGTAGTTATTTTACATGTATGTAATGTTGTGCATATAGCTGGGATTTAAGCTGCCATTTAGATAATGCAAAAACCAAACTACAACCTCATCAGTAATTCTTGGAAGAAGTCAATTTAAGACAGAGTAAGACACTGATTTTCTTTTCTTCCAAGCACAACAACATATTTGCACATTGAGTGCTTTTCATACAGTAAGAAATACTGACTGCAGTAAGCTACTATTCTTTAAGAAGTCTTCTATGCACAGGAAACTCACAATACATTCTTTAGAAGAATAATTCCCTTTCTTCTTTTCAGTTTTTAAAGCTAGACATTGGTAAGTACTATTTCCTAAGATAAATGGCCTTTAAGTTAGATGACACAAAGAAAAACAGAGAAGACAAGTTCTATTTCTTTACAAAGGCAATGCACAACCATACAAGATGCCTGACACCTATATAGCTAATCCTGTTCTTGGAAGAGTTACATTCATGTAATAATTCTGTCCTGCTAAAAAGTGGGTTGTCCCTAACCAGGGCTGTTTAGCACACAGACTTCAACATAATGAAGGCTGTAACTTTATAGGGAGTTGGAGCAGTCGGCAGTACCGTGAGTGGTGCATTCCTGAAACTCTCCTATACCAGCGTAATGTCAACAGAAAAGGCTGAGTGGTGATGTAATGTCTGAGGGCATGCCAGAGTCAAGACACTTTTTGTTTGATTCACAGGGTACAAGTTATTTCTCCCCACCCCTGCCTTTTTTAAAGCGGGCAATAAGCAGTTGAATTTAAATCTACAAGCGTTATAGAGTCTCACATTATCTGCACAGTGAAAAAAGGAATGAGCTGATAGCATTCATCACTGTGACACAGGCACCAGTTCTTCAGCAAGAAAAGCTCTTGGTCTATTTTAGTTTGGAGGGGTTTTCGTGTTTCGTAGGTTTTTGTGTGGTTTTTTTTGCTGTGGCCCATCCCTATGGCCTCTGAGGCTCCTACACTTAAAAATGCATTTGTTACCTGAAGCCCTTTAATACTTCCCATATACTCAGATCCAAGAAGATACTTTCCTTACTAGTCTAGCAACTAAAAATCCTTAGCATTTAAACAACGTTTCCCAAATTCTAACACTGACAAGAAGAATGGAAACTCCCCCAGCATCCTGACACAACTTGAGTTTCTCACACATTTTACGATTTGTACGTAAACAAACAATTGTGCACACTAGGGTAAAGCCAGTGGGAGTTAGGTGCATAAATAAACTGCCTTTAAAATTCTGGGGCTGGACACCTGTACCAGAAGGACAGATAGATTATGCTCTCACATAAGTCTCTGTAGCCAACAAAGGGAGGGGGCAGATGAAAGGTATGCTTGATCCATCTATCCTGTCTTGTCCTTCGTCCCTTCCACAGCTGTATGACTCACATGAGCGCCCAGATCACACAAATGGCATACAATTTTGAATGCATTTACCTACCAACACCAGCGCTCTCCTACAAAGGAAAGAAAAATCAGTGGCATGTGAATGCAGTCATTATGCTCATGACACAGACAAAAGACAGAGTTCTGAGAGGAGCAAATGAAGGCAATTATAAATGGGTACAAATAAAACACCAGCTAAACATTGCCTCTCAAGTTTTGGTAGTTCTAAGAAACAAGAAAAGTCTGATTGTGGCATTTCTAGGAAAAATGTTTGCATATACTGTTCGCCGATTTTCGTATCAGGTTCTCAAGGACTAGGGCAATAATTGTTTTAGACGAAAACAGCAGTTTGCAAGGACACAAAAAGAAGCAAAGCTGTTCATTCTCCAAGATCCCTGTCACTTAGCTTGTGCTACAACCCACATCTCCAAAATGCCTGCAACAACTCAACACCATCTAAGCACTTCAGAAAGTGTTAAACTAAAAAAAAAAAAGGAAAAAAAAAATTGGGGTTAACAGGTGAATCTCTCGGACTTTTGTTCCTTGAAGCAATAACGGTATTTCATTCTTTGTTAAGAAGTTTCAATCTACTTGCATCACAGATGCTCCAGTGAAGTGTGCTGGTATGTAGATCACTGCACACCTGCTGGTAGCAGGCTTCCCTCTAGAGTGACAAGTCAGGACTTCTGGATCTGAGTCCTGTTGAGTACCCGTCACAATCTGTGGGCGCTAAAAAGACAAGACTGAGAAAATATAGTATAGCAAGCCTAACTGCCATCAACAGACAAACCAACCAAACTGTTCCCCAACTAGTAGTCTGTGTTTTATTCATGCAAAGAAGTTGTATTAATTTAACACACACACCTTGCCAAAGTAAGAATAACATATCTGATCGTTATGGGAACTTAAGTATTTAATTTCTTCAAATATAAGGGTGATCTCTAAACAAACTCCTAAATTGTGTGCTTGCAGCTCAGAATCTGTTCATTTTTGCCATACTAGAATCCAATAGCTCCACATAGAACATGGTGTCATTTACCCTCTCTGTATATTTTCACTACTGTGTTACATCAAACTTTCAAAGGCAAATACTGAGACACTAACAGTTGTGGGTTTTTAAACCCTGATAATCATAACTTACAGGAAAACTTCCTGTGAGTAAACCATTTGCCATGTATAAACTTCATAGAAAGATTAGCAAAGGCTGTAGTTCTGTGGGGAGCTGAGTCTCACGATGCTGAAAGACCACCTCTCCATCACTCACCCTCTAATCCCTTCCTTATATTGCATTCAGATGCACGCCAGAGCCCTCTGAGTGTCAATATAAGTCATTAATCCAGAAAAAGAAGTAAATGCTTCTGCCAGGTTAGGAAGTTCAATCCGTGAAAGGTCTTGCATCACCTCAGCTGGGTAAGCAAGGCCTCCGCCTTTCAGTAGTTCACTTTTTTCCCCCCCAGTGCAACTACATTCTAAGCACTGACGAGTTAAGGATATCCCTTTCTTGTTATGGTTAAAATATAGAATTGAAAAGCATCTTTATCAGATGAACTAACTGTGCAGAAAACACATAAGAGTTTTTGAACACAGGATAGTCACATTTTAAAATTACTAGGCTCTGTGTGAAGTATTAAAACCTAACTGTTTAAGACAGCTTAAAAGAGAAAAAAAAAAGTCATCATTTTAATAAATTTTAATAAAATCAAAGACAGAAAATCAGAGGTGCAATAAGTGAAAATTTCTGAACAAGCCTTCCTACCACAAGTGCCACTCATAATTTGAACACAACTTTCTATCCTTCGATCCCTTCAGATGAGCCCACACAAAGTTTAGATCCTACAAGGATCCACATTCAACTTCATCTTCCCTGTTAGCTTCTTACAGCATTATTAACGGAATATAAATGTCTTTTGGTCTGATTTCTAACTGGTTAGTAGCATTATGTACTGCTACTTATCTGAACAGCAAGTCTGCCAAGCCAAGTTTTTAAAAAATGCAGGCTTCTGAAGTACCGCATCAACCCAACGCAAAACAGCCACATTTTTCCCATTAAAATAACACCATACCCATAAGAAAATGGCTTAGAAAGTACAACAACAGACACTAAGGCTTTTATCTAGATCTTCAGTAACAGATGAGAAGCTAAACTATCTGTCAGTGTACACAGGCTTACCCTGACTTCCAGAGGAAAAAAAATAGTCATCTTTAGGCTGCCCAAATAATGGACCACATATCACCAGGAGTTTTCTTCTGAAACAATACTTGTGTTTGCCCATTCTTTATAGTAAACCACCGTATTTTTTACAATGGTTTCATTATTGCATTTTCACACTCCTTCTGCCAAAAAATACGTAAAGACACTGCTCAAGTTCAGTGACGTAAATATACTTCCTACTTGCAGTCTGAAGGAAGCTCAACTCTGCCTCCTGCAGCAGCAGCAACAGAATTATGAACAAAATCTGACCGCAGAATTTCTATTGATGACAGCAAAAAAAAATTCAGATCTTAGTTCTATGCTATCATGCCTTCAAAATATGTATTTGTCTTTAAACAGTGTAAGTGTTTATTAAGTACAGAATCACAGAATCACAGAATAGTAGGGGTTGGA
>Ga0181612_154024_pt1 | contig 18295 bp, 18 predicted proteins | sample HoacroProtozoa21_FD_119630 | JGI IMG/M metagenome (GOLD analysis project Ga0181612, IMG submission 119630) | Hoatzin crop microbial communities from Cojedes, Venezuel. Combined Assembly of Gp0051906, Gp0051904, Gp0051908
CCCCCCCCCCCCCCGGTCGCCCACACAACCGACACAGCTACACTTGTACAAAATCTGGCTATAGAGCAGGCTTTCATGGACCAGGAGTCTTTACCCTTTTTTAATCCACTTAGATTAACAGCAGTGCACTGCTAATTCACATGGCAAAGGGCAAAGGGCTTTCTGTAAAGCACAACTTTTTCTTGTAGCAGAACTACGTGAACCTATTTTCCTCCAAAGAATTGATCACTGGGTGCCTTTGTGGGTTTTGTACAGCAATCTGGTTGTGTGAATTAGGGGTAGTTTGGTGAATGTGAAAGCTTAACCCTGCTTCCTCCAGCCAGATGTGGGGAAGGTAGGAATTTGTGTTTAAGTTTAGGATTGTAAAAAGTACAACAATTGTGTATTTTTTTTTTACATGTAACATTTTTGGGTTTACATGTAATACCAAGTATTTTAAAATAACAGCAATACAGAGCCCTCTGAAGTTTTCCTTAAATGTCTGTCATGCTAAGAATCTCAATCTCCATTACTCTGGCAACACATTTTAAGGGGAAACAAATAAAATCATAAATTTGTTATGTTAAGGGCTAACTTTGTTCTGTTCACATCGCTGCTAGTTCAAAAGAGCCTTGGTCCATAAAGAAGTTTCTTATGAGATGGACAGCTAAATATTATGGTTTTATTAAATATTAAAAGATTACATGCACTTTACATACACAACTTGTTTAGATTGGTTTTTAGGCCACTCCGGATTTTCATGAATAGAAATCAAGCAGTTCAGAATTCAGGCTGTTGCTGCTGCTTCAGCTGAGCTAAGGTGCTAAAGCAATTTTTAGCTATGACATGGTGCCCTACATACTACCTGCCAGTCGGTTACATCAGTACTGTTTGACCTAATGTGATAAAGATAGCTGCTGCAACAATTCAAAAAGAACAGAAGTATATATATATATATATATATTTATATACACACTCAGTGGCAAGTGTCACCAGAAACAATTGTAAGCTGGACAGGAGGCACATGAAGGCAATTTATGTCCATGTTTGTTTAAATTTTTTAAACCTCTTTTAGTATTCAGAAGAGTCTTTCTGGAAAGTTTTCTCAAAGCAGTGGGAGATCCCTCAGCAATTAAATGACGATGCAAGTATTTTAAAATTTCTAAGACTGGACATAAATATATGAGCTAGTCAGTGACAAGCTAGGCTTGTGCTTCAGTACTTTGCTGAAAGAACCAAACAGATTTTTCCCTGCTCGCTCAGCAAAGGAGTTACATTGGTGTTAACAAAAAGACTTTCTGTATGAAGCGGTTATTAGTCACATTCTGTCGGTCTGTCAGATTTTCCTTCCTCCTTGCCTGACACCACATCTACTAAATCTCCATTCACCTGTGGAGTAAGGCAGGTAGAATAAACCAGGACCTGATTTTTTTGCATAAAGTATTACCAGAAAATCTCAGTGTGGAACCAAAAATGAAAACCCTGGTGGATTAGGAGAGATTAAAACTACAGAGAGGTATTTTCTCCTACTATTCAATCACATTTGAGGGTAGCCTTAAATCTGCACTCGCTTGCACTTGCCATTCTTGTAAAATCTTCCAGTGAAGACTGAGATTTGATTTTCTTGACAGTAAATTGTCAGCAGCAGTATGAGAGAGGCTGTTATTCCAGGCTGTGATGGAGATGGAGACTTCACGGCCCTTTTCGTCTTCCCTTCCTCAGGCTCTGTTTCAGCTTCTTACCCCATGATAAATGGCACTTAGATCCAGGCAGACCCTGCTGTATCGCAAGCACGGCTTCCTTAAGCATAACACGGTGCTGGCTGTACCAGCACGCGGCTGGAGCCTGGGGTAGCGCAGAGCGCGTACCTCCGTCCAGCCCCCTGAAACCCAGCGAAGACGAGGGCGTAAGCTGTCCTCTGTGTACGTCAGACCTGGAAAGTAAAAACTGGTTTTTGTTTGTGTAAAGCATAGAGCCAACATCGTCACAAGACATAATTGTGATGCTGATAATTTCTGCTAATAACTTTATCTTCGATCTAATACATGTTGTGGGGTCTAGTGATGTTATCTTGCTTACTAACATGTAGACCTTTACAGCTCCCGTCCTGCACGGTTGGTGCTCCATAGAGAGGAGGCTCCTCTGTAGCAGACCAGATGGCAGGTTTAGGGTTTTTAAAGGCTGTATCAAATACCCACCAGAGCAGACAGACTTGGTCATTTTGCAACCAGTGACTCTTTTCCGAGCACATGAAACAAAGAGCTAGCTTCTGTGCTCACATAGATGCACAAAGCTGATCCTATAGGTTTTGTGAGGAGGGATTAATTCCTGGTGGCTGTCTCTCGCCTGTGGGACAGGGGTGCTCCATATTACCACACCGCTGGAGGTGGTTCTCCCCTACCTCACAGACCCTCTTTCCTCCCTCCAGACCGGGCAGGGGGCAAAGCAGAGCGATTGCATTCCCACATTTCATCCCAACACAGTGTCAAGAAGTAGCTGAGGCAGACAGCAGGACCCAGAAGCTAAGTGGTACTCAGGGTCAGACTGCATAAACACAGTCAGTATTAAATCTGTATTATTTGCTTTCGCTGCAGTGCCTCGGGTCTCTGAGAACCTTAGTGTGCCAGGCACTGTACAAGTCCAGAACAAACTTACCCCAATATAGACTTTGAATAAGGACAGTATTGAACCATGACAGATTTAGAACACAGCCTTTAAAGATATCATTAAAAATATTTTAAAACCCTGGGTTCTTTTGAGCACCTCCACCCTCCACCCCTTGAGAGGGGAGACCTTGTCAGGCACTAAATAAATGTTTACAGAAATGTGTTTATGACTCAACATTAAATAATGATTTAAGATGGAAATGTTGACAGAGCCTGAATGCTAGCAATACTTCTAAGAATCTTGATGCATCTGGGAGTTTATTTCCTTTTACAGCCTATGATAAAAAAGACAATAGCTACATCCATGTTTTAAAATAAAAGCAAAACTTTATATCAAGGGCCAACCAAAATGATCTATAATTCCTGAAAACAGGAGTCTCTACTGGAAACAGGGACAAAACCTCTACTGCGGATGTTTCAGCAAGAAAAACAACAAAAAATTGTCTCCGTATGTCGCATAGGTTCCTTTTTCTGTTTACAACTCCTTGTTTCAGAAGTGGGGATTTTTAACTAGTGCTGTCTTTTCATCTCTCTGTTCCCCTTATTTGTCTTTTTATCTTAAAATGTGTATTTGCTTGAGAAAAGTCATCTTAATTTTGACCCACTCGTGGCCTGGCTAAGCGCTGAGCTAATATTGACTAATATTTCAAAATAAATTGCTCCCTCTAGTGAGATCGCAGCAGTACTGATGTCTAGCAGATGCGACTGAAAACTGCTTGAATGTACCACTCGATTAAGCGGTTGGCTCTTTATGGATTTGATTCTGCACTTCTTACTGAGACAAAACTCAGTAAGATGTTCTCAAGAAGAGACTTGCCTGAGCAAGAAGCGCACGATAAGGCCTTCTGCATTTAAGATAATATTATTTACAAAGGCTTATGCCTCCTACACCATTAAACCTTCCCTTAAACAACGTGCCAATTAACTAGCAGACCTTTGGAGAAGCATGCTAGCTCACAGAATGCTAAAACCTTTGCTATGAATAGGTTTCATACAAACAATACTGTTATCACCGTCTCCTTCGTTTCTTTCAGCTTCAAGTTGTTTGGAAAAAACAAATCTAAATTCAATTAAAGATAGACCTCACTCCAGATATGAACCGGATGCTTCAGGATGCTCCCCTACATCCAGCAGCTTTTAAAGTAAAAAAATATAAGTATGGTATATTTTGTGGCATCTTCAAAAGGCTCCTGAGCAAAAAGACATTAAAATGGAACAGCATTAGCATTCTTTTCAGCACCTTCTACCATGTCAGCATGGTAGTATCAGAAGTAAAGCATTTTATAAGGAAGCGGCTCCCCGAGCAGAACCGTGCCAGCGGAGGAGCCAGTAAATGGTGGCTAATTAAATGGTGTCTTGTTATCAGCCGTCCCACTCTCCGCTCCCTGCCGTCTGCTGGGCAGGCAGGGGCAGGGGCTGGCGGGAGGCTTAAGCCCTGGGGCCGGAGTGGCCGGTGGCGGCCCCGCTGCCTCTCCCTGCTGCCAGGAGTGGGTCTGGGGCTCTCGGCAGAGGTTACCCACCGGCACGGCCGCCCCGGCGTCGAGCGCAGCGGCGTTGTGAAGCAACGCGGGCTGCCGCAGGGCGATTTCATTAGCGGCGCAGCCTGATTTCATTAGCGGGATGATTGGATTAGCGTCCGATGAGTGGCTGTAAGGAGAGCAGCCCCTGCCCTCCCTCGCACGCCAGCGGCATGGGGGACTCGACCTGCCAAAGGCTGGGGTGTTGCCGAACCTCACGCAGGGTGACGGGGCCCTGCAGACCACACAGTATGGCTGCAGGGCCTTTCTTTCCCCTTCTCGCAGCCTTGCCTGCTACGTGCAGAAGACACAAACACTTGGCAGGCTCCTGGCCCCCCTCAAGAGAGGTGTCCCTCATGATCGTGGGCTTGGGATGGCCAGGGATGTGCTCCCTCCCCTCCTCGGGCTGAGGTCATCCCCAGGCACTGCCGCCGTTGTGGAGGCAGACCTGTCTGCGGGTGACCCTGCTGGGGAGAACCCATGGGGGGCAGCTGAGGCAGCGATGTCTTTGGGGTTGTGAAGGGACCCCACTGCCCAACGGCTGGCGTGAGGTGAAGGCAGAGCAGCCCCGGGTACTCATGGAGGATATGCTGCAGGCTGCCGCCATGCCGCGGGGGCCCAACTCTGCTGTTGCCTGGAGCCCAGCTCTCAGGGAGAGGCTTTTTATTTTAAAAGAGAAAAACTCAGGCCCTGTGCGGCTTGGCTGGTGTGAGACGAGTATCTGGAAGCAGCCTTGGCCCCTTCAGACTTCACCACAGCCCGTGGAAAGCCAGCCATGCGAGGGAGGCCAGCCCCTCAGGCGGCTTCACCTCCCGGCCTGCCTGCCCGGCTGCCTGAGGGAGAGGTGCCCGACGCCTGACTGCCCTCCTGCCCGGGACACCATTTCCCGGCTTGCTCTTGCTCTGCAGCCTCCCCGTTTAATGCCGTGAAAGTGTTACTGAATTGCTGAGACTACAGACACCGACATGACCGTGAGCCTGGGTCTATTTTCTGTCAGCAAAGCTTGACTGGCTGGAGCGGTTCTCCGGAGGTCCGAGCAGACCCATGTCTGCAGGAGAGCAGCCGCCGCAGGCAGCAGTGGCTGCTTCGTTCCTCTGTAAATGAAGTAATGACTTGAAGGTAGGTGGCTAAGGTTTCTTAAACAAATATTTCCTAACTTCTTTTCAGCGAGGAATAAAAGAACGTACGACTCTCAAAACCAATGGATTAAAAAATGCAAACACAAGCCCTGCTACCGGCAGGCCTGAGGGGGAGAACGCCTCTGGGGGGGAGCAGCTCTGCGGCACCGGCCTGGCTGTTCCCCGCTGCCCCTCCAGCAGCCGGGGCTCCTTCCCCACGGCAGCATGGGTCCTGCTGTGGCCCCTCAGCTCTTTGCTGAGCGCAACGAGTTACCTGGTGTGGTCACGGGCAGGCGCTTTTTTCCCCGCAATCCCTTGAAGCACAAGTCTGTGTGTGTTCAATAAGAAAGTCAAGTTTGCAAGGAGAGGTAATATCTTTTCAATGCCTTGGCTGCAATAGGTGAAAAAAGCTAGCAAATGCCTGGCTCAAGATGGTGTAAGGGAGTTTATCAGCATTTATGGTGGCTGCAAACTACACGTGCCTCTTTTTGCTAGGTAGCTTCTTTTCTTTTAAGTTGCAGGCAACTGCTTGAGGTAAAACAGCCGTCATGCCAGAGCCCAGTGCGCCCGCTGCGTGCAGCCATGTGCGCAAGCTCTTTGCAACTGTCTCGAGTTCTCAGTGTTCGGCTGCTTGGCTCTTCGCAGCAGTGCCCACCGCTTTTCGAAGCGTAACTTGCATTTTCAGTAACTTCTGATGACTCAAATGGTTAAATGTAATCTTCAAAAGTGACAGAGAAGCTTATTTTATGGATTGTGTGCTTTTTCTTTTTTTTCATGCCTACAAATTTTAGCCTTAATGACTGCCATTTATTCTAGGTTAAGTAGTCTTATACAATGTTACTTAGAAGCACCTGTGTACTAATAACTGGTGCTGTTCACAAGATCTCTAAGGCAACTTTATTTTTTTTTAAGATGTATTACAAATAGTTAAAGAAGTGTTTCCGTAAGCATGCATTCTGTGTTAAAGCCGGTATAATTAAATGCAATGGCTACCAAGTGTCACTAGAGGCTGCTCTTAATACACTCTGGAGAAATAAAAACAGGGAAAAACTTCACTGTAATTCCTCCATCTCCCACAAAGGAGGGGAAAAAAGAGTTCATCACCATGATGCATCTGCATGGTTATCCTATTTATTTCCGTTTCCAAACCATTTGTTTAACCATAAAATCATTCTAGCTATTACAACCCTGTGAGATTAGGCAATATGTGGACAAACCACATATCCCAGACCACCAATATTCATTGTTTTTCTAGTGCACACCAAAAAATACATCAAAATTTTTGAGCTGCATTTTAAGAGGTATTTGAGCAATAGCTCCTAATTCTAGTAACGAATCTATGTTTTACTTTAAGATATGTTTTTGGAGTAATAAATTTTCCACAGTAAAAACTTAATGACACTTCACTAATATGTTTTCTGTTGCTTGCTGTTTTCTGTCCTTTATCTTCCCCATCTGATTTGTCTTTGACAGGTTGCATTCATCTCCTATGGAAAGAGTCCTGGCTGAAAATACTTTGCAAAGAACTCTTAAAAATTTTGTGCAGGATAGTTAACATTGAAACCAGCTGTGTTTAAATAAACAAAACACAAGCTGTCTGTGTCACTAGAATGTGCGTGTCCACCAGTTTTGGCAACTTAACTGCCTCTCTGTTCCCCTGTCCTGCACATTGGTTCCATGTTCATTTGGACAGCCCAGAAGGCACACCAAAAATGTCTTTTTCCTGAGTAAACCCACCCATGTGTTAGATCAGAATGAGCGGTTTGTTTTGGCCAAACAAGATGTTCTCCATTCTTTGAAAATGCAAAATGCCCAAACATTTCTCACCCTGCTCTGTTCTTTCCTAGCCATGCATCTGTAGACATGAGTAGGAGATGTGGGGAGTGGTCTGGCTGGGATGCAGAGCAATCAGAGCAGAAGGTATCATACTGGCATGTTAGCATAGTATCATGCTCAAATGACTGATGTCTTTCATCCTAGCCCCGACTTCCCTGACTGAGCCACTCTAGTGTCGACTAAGACATGCTGTTTGACTGCGTACCTAATTTCCCCCTCCTGCAATCTAATCTTAGCTGTAGCTGACCTTCCCCTTGGTTGTGTTGTTTCAATGTTAGTTACATGTTGTTGGCTCTGCCAGCAGCTCTGCTTTTGTAATACGTGGTGACCTACTCCATGTGCGTTACAACCATTCCCTGCCTGCATCAGCCTTTATCGAATTGCACAATTATGTGCTTCTCTTTTGTGGCTAGGGTGGTACCTGGAGGTGTAATTTGCTCCTATTCACTTCCCAGTTTGAGCTGGTCCACTTTCGAGCCTGGAGCTTGTCTTTCCTCAGTTGCAGTCTGGCCAGGGGAGCTCAGCAGCCCGTATGTGAAGCCAACAGTCATGTTATTTCAGGGCATTCTCTGGGGGAGCACATTTTTGTTTGTTTGTTTTTCTCCTGAACTAGGGAGGAGGGGAGTGAGTCTGTGCAGACTGAATGAAGCTTTGTTTTCTGCGGAGGAAATGAAAAGCTGACATCTTGTCTTGCCTGACCCAGAAATATTCCCTTTCACAGGACTGAGCCTTTTGGTTTGGAGTCCTTGAGGTGGTAAAGTAGAAGTAGGGCTTCATTTACAAGAGCACTGGAGGAGAGGAACACCTGTTATGTGCAGTGGTTGGCAACCTTTTGTGGAAGGTGAAAGACTCGGTGAATTATTGTTTCTGCTGGAGAGAATTGTAAGCCACATCTGCCCTTTCAAACTATTGCTCAAACTACTGTACTATGGAACAGTGCTCCTCTACATTTCTAATTACTTGGGGCCTATTAATGCAGATCTGAGCTTATTAACAGCCTCTGTTGCAGACATCCATCTACACTTAGAGAAACAATAAAAGAGTCAGGCAGTCCTGTGTTCTTAGGTGCTTGTATGAAGCACCAGACTAGAAAGTTACAGATCTGCTTTTAATCCTGGCTGTTATTTTAGTACCGTGGGATTCTTTGGAAGACCAGGCTCAGTACAGTGATGTGGAAGAGTTTCCATGCATTTCTCTGAGGAAGCAGAACTCAGCCTTGATCTGCTTGCTTTCTTTGCAAGTACTCCAGCCGAAGCAAAAGGAGGATGATGACTTTTCATCAGTGATTTTGTAACTTCAGTTTCATAGTGTTTTCTCCAGCTGAGGTTGCTTAACGAACCTGGGTGGGCCGTAATTTCAGTTTGCTGAAAGTGACTATTTACTAAAATAAATGAATCAAATCAGTTTTTGGCTGCCCACCAGACACCTGGAAAATCTGCTTCTTAGACTGCCACAGCAACTCTTTTGGCTCATAAGAACTTGACCTACGGCTGAACGCCTTTTTTGCCATAACGTTGTGCAACTTTTGCTCTGGCTAATAGCTCTGTTGACTACCCTCCGGAGAGCACCCTGCAGTTGTTTGGTTTCAAGCTCACTCTTCGTGAAAGACATAAAAAATACCCCCAAGTTGCAGACCTGCTACAGGTATGAGCTCTGTAGCTCCGTGGTATGCAGTGCCTGGTTGGAGAGGCTTCTTTGCTAACCTATGGTGCAATGCATTTGACAGCAGGCAAAATAGAATGAGAATGGAATGACAGAACCTTGTGATCTGTGCTTGGCCTTGCACTCCTTGGAAGAAACCGTATCAGCAACCTGTCTCTTGTTCACTGCAAACATTCAATAAAAAATTCAAAAGTGTTGGAAAGGATAGAGGACACCTGGCCAGTTCATCCATCTCCAAAGGAAAACTAACATTGAAGCTTTAAGCTAGGGTGAAGGCTGTATGGTGGATATCACATATATAACTGCAACATCTATTTCTAATTAACTTTTGATTCTTACTAAGGATAATGACCCTGTATCCTTAGCCTTCCTTTTGAAGTTTTAGGCTCCAGTTCTCTTTCATGCCTGGTTCTTTTCCTTTCCCTGACTGCCTGGTTCTGGAGACCATCTGTACACATTGCTTCAGCATCTTTAAACCACCAGCAAGCACATACCAGCTTGATAGCAATATCTGGACATCAAATTGTGAAGAAGAGAGCGTTGATACGGAAAGGTTTTCTGCAGATGAGGGATTACTGAAACAACTACTGAGTGCTACTTAAGAACAGTGTCTCTCAGATACTATGTCATGGTCATGTATTTCAGGATTTGCTTTTTCTTCACAACTCTTTAGAATATATGCTGGGAAGCCAGAAACTCTCAGACTTACCTGAACCAAATACATTTTAGATGCTTTTATACATAGAGTTGTGGTTTTTTCCCAAGCGCATCTTGGAAAAGTTCAGGTACCTGGGCAGCCATATGAGCCACTGTAGTACCTGTGAGCTGAAGAACATTTGCTTAGTCTCATATAGCTATGGCTTTCTGTACCAGTTTTCTGCATCCAGGCATACATTCAGCCGCCATAGGTGTGGAAGTGAAGTTGGAATACCTCCAGGTCAGCTGTCTTCTGCCTAAACACTTGGAAAAACAAGCACAACCTTGTCTGACTGATTTTCATAAGTGGATACATGTAACACAAGATGAAGTTTTAATCTGGCAGTATTGGTACTGCTGCTGATAGCAACAGCATGGGGTCCTATCCTTCTGACCCTGTTTATATAGTCTCTCCTGTGCCCATCACAAGCTAGCTTTTTCCCTTTCACCTGGAGTCCCAAAAGCTGCTGGAAGATGCCATCACTCAAAATGGTGGTAGCCAAGAAAAGGTACTGGTCATTGTGGGAAGACTGGAGGGATAATCCCTAACAATGTCCTATTTCAACAATGAGACATACCATACATATATGGCATTTTTTTTTACGTCTGCGTGTTTTGTAGTGGTCTTAACTGCTGTTTTAGAAAGTGACTCGGGTGGGGAGTTGTCGACGCCTTGGTATTTGCATTGGTGCTATTCATTTTTTGTTCTGTGCAGTAATACAATGTTTTCAGTTGTTTCTTTACCTGAATCATCAAGATAAAGCATTTTCATGAGCCTATCAGGTTTACAGCCTCCTGGGGCCCATGGGCTTAGACTCTATAGGACTCACAGCTGTGGCTGATATGAGAAGGATTTGCAGAGCGAGTGTAAGGCAACACTGCAACAGTCACAAGTGGCCCCTCTTTTAACTCCACCACATCACACTTCGATTACTCAAAGCATTTCTCTACCTCGCTGTGTGCAATAGCTTTTGCTGTGGTACAATAGGAACAGCATAGCCTCAAAAAGCAGTGTGAATCTAAGGGGCCAGCCGGTTCTGTGCTCCCTCACTTAGCTTTATCAGTGGAAATTCCTTCCTCACTGATCGAATGACCGAGGCAAAATTATCTCTTTTTAAAACAGTTCACATTTCTTTGGATTTAGTTTCAAATTGGCATTCTCAAGCTTATCACAGACCATTTGTAAATGCACTAGTTCCTGACCGAAAGATTTAGCATGTACCAGACTTGTTATCCGTCTAGGACAAACAGTCTGAAAGAGGAGCATGTCATACAGTACATTATCCATGAGCCATTTCAAGGTAGCAAGAGCACTGCGTAATCTAGAGAACATTATTTAAAATTGACAGAACCTTTACACTACTATAAAAGCAGCCTTCTTCTGGGGCTTTTCGATTTACTTCCATGTTCACCTACCCACTTAAGATCACTGTAGAAATCCAGCTAACCTTTCTGTAACATCAAAAGTACCCAAACATGAGCCAAATGTGTCTGTGATCCAGAGTGGCTCAGGCACAAAAAATTGTACGTGGACCCTTTAGAGCAAGAATGAAATGACAGGTGACAATTGCTTGATTCACTACTTTAAATCCCCTTCGCTCTTCCACTCACTCAGGGTGACAAGCCCAGTAGTTGTTCAGGCTTGTCCTTGGCTTCTTGTTCTCTCTTTGCCCCACTGGTATGTTTCACTTGTCTTTCTCTGATTTACCTTTTTTTATTTTTTCTAGTACAGCGATATACAACACCATCAATATGTGCCATGTCTTGAACAGGATATGCCTGTGATTTGGATGAAGGTTGCTTTTGCTATATCTTACCAGCACTACAGAAAATCTTCATTACCTGGGTTTTCCTTGAAGAAAGCCTACTACTGTGGCTAACAACATTGGCAAGTCTGATCCCACTCGGTGGTAGTAAGCGGCTACATGTGGCAAAGGATAGAAATCTCTGAAAGTAACTACTTAATCTTGTATCATTCCCATAGTACCCATACTTCGTGCTTTTCTTCCTACAGCAAATTGTGGCATAAATGAATGGTTAGAGGATCATTTTTTTTCTGCCGAGTTTCATTAAATCCTCTCTGAAAGGGAAAACACCTGAGCTATGTGCTTGAACACCTTTGTATCAATGTTGCATTGTTACACGGCCAAATGTAATTAAAAACTTTCAATTAAAACATACAGCACTGGCAGTGCACAGAAAATTTTTCTTAGCTGATCGTACTTTTGTACAGTCACGGTGATACAACACGTTGATAGCATTACAGTGCAGTGCTACCAAACCAGCTCATGACCTTGAAACCAGGAGACCTGTTGTTCAGCTTCTGGTCCTTCAGTTCAGTCATCAAAACTGTGAAATCACGAAGGCGAGTTGACATGTGTCATACTGAGCAGGCAGCTGCCCGAGGACAGTCTGCTCCCCGTGTGCTGAGCTGCTGGTAGCTTAGGTGTGGGCAGCTGCTTTACTTTCACTGTCCTCTGCCTGTGAATCTGAGCAAGAAAACCTGGAAGACATTGCCTGGCCCTTTGCTGCTTCTTTACCTTAAAGAGCAGCTGGTATGTGTAGCAAGTTGTTAGTCAAAATTCCATCATGTTCTGTTAGTAGGAGGTAAATGACTGACATTTTCTTTTGACAGGACAACTGACTTGGCCACCGGATTTGTCTGGCCTTGTCACAGCTATTTGGGTTTCTAGGGAGAGGCTCAAAACAATACCAGCCCTGAATCTCCTGGGGGAGTGGGGTAAAATGTTTCCATCTGGGACCATGTGAGCTCCTCTGGAGCCCTCTGTGCCCTACCAAGGCCCAGAGGCTGGTAGGGCGTGTACCCCAGGTTTTTTGTACATTAGAGCCATTTCCTCAACATCTCTAGCTTTCCCTTTGAACAGCATTGCAGGATGAAGGGAAAAGCAGTGCTTTTCCATGCTTCTGTCCTCGCATCTCGCTGTGGAGTTTCGCAGCAGCTGTGCCTAATCTCTCCCAGGGCTATGTATTGTGGTGTGCTCTGTGGTCCTGCTCCCAGGGCATATGGAGAGAGACTGGCTCTAGCTGGTTCCCTTCTGCTGCTCCTTTTCACGCAGGAGACCAGGGAGAAGGCAAGGAGGATGGAGCTGATGCTCGTCTGCTGCACATGGAAACCTGGGAGCTCCAAGGCATCCCAGCTCCCAGTTTGGGGAGTCAGGCAGAGCAGCCCCACTGCCTTCTCCAGCATCATAGTGACAGAAGCACTTGGGACCGAGCATTGTTTCTTTGCTGCCTGTACTTCTGCAGTAGATTGAATTGCAACAGTGGGGCTCATCTGGCCCCTCTGCCTGAATTTGCCTTTTCTTTTAAATATTTCCTCAGAGGACATAATAGATTTTTCCCCTTGAAAAGTCACTGAGGCTATATGTATGGCATAGCTGGGCTATGTAACAGCTGCCTTTCTATATACTAGTCAGTTTTACCACTTTATTAGAAAGACCACTTTATTAGAGATTTCCAGTTAGATTTTAAAGTTTAATTTTTCCCTAAGAAAAGAGACAGTAAGAACCCTGCGTCATGTTTGCAGTAATGGCTGCCACAAGTTCTTCTATTGAGAAGATGTAGAAATAAGACAAAAATAACCAAGACAGCCCCTACCAAAAGCTACAGAATCCCAACTAATAACATTACTGAAGAAGCTGATAATATTGATCTCTTGTGTACTGGTAGTTAAACTTCAAAAATCAATGGAAAGGGAAGCTTAACTGGCCTTTCTGTAGTATCAGCAAATGTAGAAATTTTACAGATATAAATATAAGGGGTGATTTCCAGACAATGTTAAAATTACTGCTTAATTCCTTTTCCTTCAGGAGAAAGCTCCTATGAGGTGCATTGGGAAAGGAATCCCTGAGTGTAGTAGATATACTTCTGTGTGAACCAAGAAGTAGCTTTTCAGAATGGTATGCAGAAGGAGTGAGACCAGCTTGATCAGCGAGGACCCCGTTTCTGCCCTCAATTCTGCCTTGAGCAACTTTAAACACTTGTTGTGTTTGTTCAGGCACATTCATCTCTCAAAATATAAAGTTATTCCCACACACAAGTGCTGGCAGGATCTGGGATCAGCAACTACACAAACACTGCTCTGGCAGTCGTCTCCTGAGTGTAGAAAAAATACCAGCCCTTGGTCCTCTAAGGTACCTAGGTGAGAAATCCACATTGCTAAATATCTCAGAGGATCTGAAGGCACAGAATGAGTGCCTTGTATTTTTAACAAAGTAAGACTTTAGGGGCCCAGCCGCGCTTCTAGCCACGTGTGTATTTCCTCCTTGTTTACTTCAAGCCATTCAATGTTGTTCTTCACCTGCTCAATTGACTGACTCCTGGGCGATTCGCCTGCCCCAGCATCAGGATATTTCTCAAAGAAATTTTCCATCTGGAAAAAAGAGAGAAAAAGAATGGACATGAAGAAAACAACACTACTGTTGGGCAACTGGCTTTTTACAGGGCCCAGGTAAAGGTCAGTTTTGGCTGGGAGAGATATTTAAGCTCAGGCTCGTAGCACTGGGATAGTTTTACAGTAATTTATAATGCTTTATACATTTAGAGGATAAAAAGTCAAGTTTCCTGGCCAGTAGATGGTTAAACACATTGACTTAAAACCAAGAGAAGTACTGTCACCATACCTGCCAAAGCTGGAGCTCAGTGTTGAAGGTTTGGGTAATAGTTACTATCCGACCAAGATTTCTGTCATTAATAGTGAATCTAGAAAAACAATTTAATAAATGATATTTGATGCAAAACCGTTAAAAAAGAAACGTCACAATTAATTATCTGAAGCTTAAATTTCTAGCTGTTCTACAATAAAACAGATGCATCCAGATGTTATAATTTTTGGAAATATTTGAAAAAAAGTACTGCTATACAATATCTGTGCTGTTCTCAAATATGTTTACTACTGGAGTGATCTATTCTGGCAGATTTTTTTTTTAATTAATGACTTATACTGGAAATCAGGTGTATCACTGCTCAGCAATACAAATGCTGTCCAGTTCACAGCTCTGGGCTTGCAGGTATGCTTTGCTTCTGTGCCCTCATCAAGCATTTAGCAAGGAGAAGAGAGGAGAGAGATGTCACTCAAATAGGGAGGAGCAAAGCTAAAAGGTTTGTTATTACTTCCACTGCTCATCTGTATGTCTGCTGCTTGCTGTTACCACTAGAAGGAATTAAAAAAAATTCTATACACTGTCTTCTTGTTATGAAGTCAATGGAAAGAGAAGAGACATGACTGACTAATTTCCATGCAATAATCAGATTTCTACAGCCTTGGTGGAAATTTCTATACTTTTTAATCACCATTTATTGGTAGCGATCATTTAGGGAAAGAATGATTTTCAAGTTAGCAGCAAAGTACTTTTTCACAGCAGATGGATATAATTGTGTCAAATACACTTTTAGTTTTCATTGTGCAAAGGCCAGTGATTATAGCTGTATAGTGAAACTATAGAAAGGCTTGGCATATAGCAAGATATACAGATGGACATAGACCTGACATTTCCAGTTAGTTCATTAGCGTACCTGTCAACTAAGTACTGCCAGTTAAGTCGTATCCAGTCCCAGGTCATTGTTTTCCCATAGGTGTTATACGAGATGTATCTCAGGACTGTGAAGACATCTTGGCTTTTGATGAGGCTGGTGTTGTAAATATATTTCAGATACCTAAACATAAAGCCATAAGAATCAATGAGAGCCTTTAATGCAAGACCATGAGAAGCAAACAATAAGTTAACACTTTCAGTGTAGACTTAACTGACGATGATGATAGATAACGTGGTGCTAGTATCTATATTTGCAAGTGATTACCACCAGAGTCTACAGCCCATTTCCAAGCAGAATTATTATTATTAATTATTATTAAATTCATTTGGGCATAACATGCCTGCAAGTGCTGCAAGTTGCTTCCAGCTACAGGACAAATGGTTTTGACTGACAGAATGGAGGGATCGCTCAGCACGTACATTTACAGGGAGACGACTAGTGTGGTCATGGCTTCACAGCAGCCGCTGCAGAACACCCTTAAACTGTTGTACACTGGGATTAAGGATTGTCGTCTTTTCCTGTATGTAAAGGACAGTTTTCTCAATCTGTTTGCTCTTTTCCCCTCCCTTGCTATTTAAATAGTAAATTAAGAGACAAGTTTTCCCTGCTTCAGGGAAGTTTTTTAATTTTCTGCAAATATAGGCTGATCTAGCTGATTAATTTATGTCTTAATCATGTCAGTGATTAGTTATTGCATGGTTTTAGATTATGGCTGTTGTGGTCACAAGAATTTAGAAATACAGCTGCCTCCTACCACTATTTTCATTACTCTAACTCATATTTACTCTTCCTGAATCTCCTGTACTTCCTTGTCTCATCTTGTTTAAACTTGGAACTCTTCCAGACAGATACTGCTCCATCTTGTGATATTTAGATAGGTCTCCAACAAAGTGGTGAATGGCCCTGGTGAAAATGCTTGCCTACATTTCTGCTACATGGTACAACTACATGCAAAGTTATCAGACGAGCTTAAAGGAGCTGGTGTGGCTGTGCAGAGCAGCAGCCTAGGGAGATGCTTGCCCAGTCTGACAGCTGGGCCAGCCTGGGGCAGCATCCAGACTCCCCATCAATGCCATGGCGGCACGAACACATCTCCTCTGGTTCAAGCACCTCTGCACAGCACTTCAGGGAGCATTGAGACTTCACACGGATGCCTTCATAGGAGTGTTAATAACAATTGCTCAAGGTTGTTTGCCAAATTTTGGCTTCTTAGAAGGTAGACATCTAGTCTAAGCAGCCCCTTCTGTAGCTAATGGAGGATGACTGGCAACACCCAAAAGCAATTCTTCCCATTGATTTTAAGTCCCTTTCCTGGTGTGGGATTAACAGTGCTCTGGACGTCCTGCCTCCCTTCACTGATTATAGAGGAAACATAGGTGACTGATTTTCTCCTGGTGCTAAACTATTAGGCAGCTATAATCATACAGGGTGAAGGCACTTTTGGAAGACCTGAAGGCTGTTGATTCTGTGCAGAAACTACCGTGTGTTCAATATCTTTCCACTAAAGGATCAAGGCTTTTTTTGCACTATAGTACAATCTCAGAGGGGGGTGTTAGATAACTGGTCTGGAAAACGTGTTGCATTCCTCATGCTGTAATCTGACAAAAATGACAGCACAGGAGAGAGGAGAGGGGAATGAGCAAATGGTGACCAGTTGCTTCTGTTGGGAAAGAAAAATCATTGTGTGTTTAAATCACCTGTCCAAAAGGGTGATGTTCTTCACTGATGCCAGGCCATACAGCAGCTTTTCTTTTTCTTGTGCTAATGAAGTTTCTTGGTATTTTTCGAACATATAATTCCACGATGACTCGTTACCTGAGTTCTGCATCCCATAGCGATATACCAGGAGTCGAAGATTTGCAGGAATACTAAAAGAAAGAAAGAGTACTTGAATATTCTTGCCCCTTCCCTGCTTGAGATCTGTGACCAACTCACATGCTGTGTTCTTCACCAACCACAAAAGCTGTGAGCACTCACGTTTGTCCTTGTAGCCATTGCTCGAACAGTTGGGAAGCATTATTCAAAGATTCTGTGTCATCCATACTGCAGGCAAAGTCTAGAACAGATGCACGAAGAAGCCTTTAAAAGAGAGAAATAGAGGGAGAGACATATATTATCCTGCTGCTTAACATTCTTTGAATCCATCAATAATATGAGCAGGAAAAAAAAAGATCATTCAACCTCTCCAAATGGCCTCCAGAATCATTCCAGTGCAGTTGATCCACAATGGGTTTTACCAGGTAGCGAAAATATTCCTGAGGTAGAAAAAGGGCGTTGGTTACTTGTGAGGATTTCTTTAAATAATAATATATTTTTGTTCATAGTTTACTCTCCTTCATTTTTACCAGGACGAGCATCTCTTAAAGAAAAAGGAACACAAACGTGCACATGCACAATCTTTCTGGATCACCACAGCATGCCAGGTCTGAATGTCTGCGGTACTGATGCACAGATAGGACAAAAGCCACCTGCTTCTCTCCAGCCTTGTCTGTGCTCCCAAATGAAGGTTGGGGTACAGCAAGGACACACCGCCACAACTTTTTTCCAGAGATAATGCTGAATTCAGGACATACTTATTTTGGCGACCACTAAATCATGTTCAGCATGTTAGGTCAGCTAACAAACCTGCTCACTGACACATTGAGATATAGCCATCCTTCGTGCTGAGGGAGGTGTCAGACATTTTGCTGCTCTACATATACTTCATTATTGGATGCCGGACAGCCTTGACTAACACTTCTACTGTGACTTATGGTGATGGATTATAAGAATAATTAGGCATAATTTCTTTCCTCCAAATGCATAGTTCTGAACTGAGAATTTAGGAAATTCAGAGATCAGTACTAAACAGTTTTCAGCACTTTTTTTTAAGAGTCCAGTAGCACAAAGTAAATACTCATAGCTCAGCAACACTGAAAATCACTTGAACTTCAATATTATTGCAGTTACAGATCCTGAACTGCCAGATGCAGTGGTCCCATGCAGGAATGTTTTTTTTGCTTCATCACCTGAAATCGAGGATAGAGATTTGTATCATCTTCAAGCATGTTTGCAAGATAAGATACAGATGATATAACTCTATGCCAAGGTAAATAGTCTGTTTCATTTGTTAGGTATTTTGTGAGCTCCAGGGGAACAGAGTAATTCACGAGTCCAGGTCTGTGGAAGGAGAAAACATAATGTCAGTTATTTTAATGCATTTGAAGATCCTGCTTCTTTAAAGATATTAGAACACTATTTACTTTAGAAGGTCTGAAATAATAAA
>Ga0181612_165084_pt1 | contig 18292 bp, 10 predicted proteins | sample HoacroProtozoa21_FD_119630 | JGI IMG/M metagenome (GOLD analysis project Ga0181612, IMG submission 119630) | Hoatzin crop microbial communities from Cojedes, Venezuel. Combined Assembly of Gp0051906, Gp0051904, Gp0051908
ATTTGGTCTTCCTCCTCCTCTCGTACCTCCAGCGTCTCCCGTAGCCGCCGCACTGCCGGGCTTTAAAACCCGGCCGCGGCTCTGTGTGAGCTGCGGCCCTGCCCAGGGCCCGCCTCAGTAGGGCTCTGACCCGGGTGCCCTGCATGTGGAGAGACGCCGTTTCGCTCCGCTCGTACCCCTCAGACCAGCCTCAGCTCGGCAGCGTTTAAAATTTAAAAAAAAGAACAACCCATCTATTTTTTTATCTTCTATTTTATTTTTGAGTCTGTCTTAAAGCACCACTCACCCAACACTGCGGAGTGGGTCAAGTGTGACCACCCCGATCCATGTGTGATCAGCACCCCTTTCCCTAAAAACAGGCACCTCTGCGGTTCCAAAGGGTTGAGCAGACCTTGCTCTTTCTTCTAAGAGGCATGCAGCGGAGGGGAAGGGGAGCAAGGCCCCTTACCCCCCCCCCCCTCCCCTTTTATGCTCTAGCCCAATGGTCGCCATGCTCACCCAGAAAGGGGGACCCCAGCTCTGAGTCCCCAGAAGAACACCCTACATGGCCTTCTGGCGGGCCTTGAGATGTGTTTGTTCTGGGCATGCAAAGAAATGACCGTGTCTCCGCTCCACCAAGGGGAGTCTAGGAGCCCCGTTACAACATGATGGGCAGCCTGTTAATGCCCACGTGTCCTGAAGCGTGCTGCGACACGCACCTTGGCCAATGCGAAGCCTGGTTTACCAGGGGGAAGGCACAGTCACCATTTATGCCTCTGAATGAAAAGCAACGGGTAGCCTCAGCTGCGCTTTAAGAGGATGTCAGTCCTGACGGTGAGGATTTGGACACGAGGAGGGTGCCCCATACCCGCCTCCCAGGTCACTGAGGTGGAAGAAGGCTCAGCCTAACCCAGCTTGGACTAAAGGCTCACCTTCGTGGAAGAAGTGGCTGTCTGAGTGATAGATGGAGCCACAAATATAGACGATGTGAGAACTTTAAATCAAAAAGTGCGATGGAGCCTTTTGGTGGGGCAGCATCTGAGCTAAAATTTTTGGGATCACAATTTTGGAGCCTTTTGCAGGCACTCCGAAGTCTTTTGACTCTGACCTGCAGTTAGTACCCAGTGTGCAGAACTGTCGGTGTCAGTTTTGCTGTACAAATGTTTTGTCAGAGCCTAGGCTTTCAGGAGGACCTGCTGGTTTAAGACTTATTTTCTGTGGCCAAAATACTGTTCAAGCCCATGGTTCTTGCATGCTGCTCATTGGAAACTACCCTGAACAGCAGAAAGCAAACACAGAAAGAGCATAAGTATGCACTCATTTTTTTAAAAGGTGCTTAAAAATATTCACTTGCCCAGGTGAACTGAGAGGAACTAACCAAGGACCCTCGGCACCAGAACCCCCATGTTCTCACAGTAAACCCTGAGCCCCATCTGGGTTACCAGATCAGAGAGTTACCAGAAGAGGGGGCAGAAGCCCAAATCTTAGGAGCAGTCCCATCACCACACTTGGTGGATCTCAGACACAACGTGAATTAAGCATAACTCTGTCTGCCCAGGACACACATAAAGCAATGTACAGTGTTGTTGCCCCCCCTCAACTAAGAATATGTTGTGTTTATAAAGCACATTTCCCCGATGTACTTTTTTAATCAGGTTTTGGCAGCAAGAGGACTGTTTTTACACGCAGTCTACAGACAGAAACACTCCAGCCAGAGTGGGTGAGAGCTGGCATTATCGCAGTGAGACTGAAATATAGCTGTGGCTCAGCCCTTGGAGAGACAGCCTCGCTCCTCGCCCCGGATAGTTTGCTTCTGGGCATCTGTAACAGATTTCTTCACTTTCCCCTAAATCAGAGGTTAGAAGGAAGGTGAACCACATGTGGGAATGAATCATTAGTTGTCCAGGTGACCCACTGATGAGGAGAAAAAGTTGCTAATAAAAAGACTCTGCCCCAGGGGAAAGGGAAATGATGTTATGTGGCTTGTTTGCCTTTGAGTGTAGGCTGTGGCAGAGTGCAGACTAGGCCAAAATAATAATCTTTGAAGGTAATGGGATATGTTCTTCATTTATAATATGAAGTAAAATATTTGGGGTTATTATAGACTTTTAAAAATATTATTTTGGAAGGTAACTGTATTTGTAGTACAGTATGTCTGTGATGTAGTGAGAACATGAAAATTATTCTCTGATAATGAGGATAAGGAGTTCTGGCTTGGTTTGCTTGGATTTTGTTAAGGGCTGGGATTTTTTTGTTCTTTGCTCCCAAATATTATTCTGATTTTTTCTTAAAATTTAAGTCAAGCTACACAAATACCCCTATGTGTTAATGTCATGATAGATGTTCTTGTGTGTTGCAAACAGCTGTGCTGGAAACTATTTACTCATAGATGAGAAATATTGTTTAAGTGAGTATTTTTGCCACTCTAATTGCAAGAGTACTCTAACTGGATTGAATTTCCTTAATCTTGAGTAAATATAATTTAACATCTATTCTCCAGACTGCATTATGCTGTCCAAGTCAATTCTTCTTTTTCCTGCTGCAGAACACCTCCAGTATTCTCATAGCAGCCAGAGAATATCCCTTGGGGAATTAATTCAGAGCTTTGTATGGAAACCTCTTGGAGTATTTTAGATGTGAGATGCCATGGGCTGCAGGAATTTTTCAGTTCATAGATTTAAGATGAAAGAAAGATCTAACTTGATAATGGAAGAAGGTAGAATACAGATTCCTTCTGGAAGAAGCAGCAGGCTTGGCCTCAGGTTAGCTTTGAGGTAACAGTTACGGTGTTTAAGACAATTTTATTGAAGAAGACCCACTCTGCCTCAATCCCAGATATAGTCCAAGTGGCAGGGAAAAGCCCCTTTTCTTTTGAGCTCTTCATATCTACATCAATAAGCCTCTCTTGACAGGTTGTCGGACCACGCTGGTTTCACAACAAAGCTTGTCTCCTAAAAGGTAGGCTGTAAAAGGGGGGTAGTAATAGTAGTAATTAAAATCTTAGCTCTGCTATTAATGAACTGTGGTGTGTGGCACTCCTTTCCTCAAGAAAAGAACAAGCTTTCCTCTTGACATGGAAGAGCAGAAAGTGTAACTCACCTTGCTGTCATCTCCTCTTGCTATCAGACAGCTGTAGCCCGAGCTCCTGGGTAATTTGAAGATCTCCAACCCTCTGTGTCTACTCACCTGTCAGAATGTCTGGACGTGGAAAGAAACAAGCAGTTGCTAGCAAATCAGGAGCTGCACCAAAGAAAACCAAATCTGCTAAGGCTGGTCTGACATTCTCCGTGGGTCGTGTCTACAGACTTCTTAAAAGAGGGAACTACACTGACAGAATCAGTCCTGGCGCTGCCATCTACCTGACTGCGGTGCTGGAGTACCTGAGCGCCGAGATCCTGGAGCTGGCAGGGAATGCTGCACGGGAAAACAAGAAAGCCAGGATTGTGCCCAGGCACATCCAGCTGGCCGTGAGAAATGATGATGAGCTGAACAAGGTCTTCTCCCGCGTGATCATTGCGCAAGGAGGTGTTATGCCAAATATTCTTTCCCAGCTCCTTCCCAAGAAAACTGTTGGAAATGCTGCTTCTCAGGAATGAGGTGCTGTCCAGTGAAACTTGCTTTTCCTGGTCTGTTCTGTGCACTTATGGATGATGGGGCTTGGTAGCACTCATTTGTATGTGTTTGCTTCTTTGTCAAATGTTTTTCCTACTAATTTTAATGCATTTTTAAAGCTTGTAATAAAGTTCATAGGATGCAACACTGTTCTCCTTTCTTTTCTCAGCTCCCCTTCCAGGGATAGAGGATCACAGAAAATGTCAAAAAAAGTCTAGTATACTACCCAAATAATTTCTTAAAAGGTCAAGTACATGTTTACTTTTGAAAACATGTTACAGGTGACTCCTCTGCCTGCTCCACAACAGTTAAGACACACACTACTGTTCATGTGAACTTTTCCTCCATCACAACTTCATAGTGCAACTAGTTCAGTCCCTCAGAGGTTGTTTAACTCTACTTCAGAAGCTGGTAACCCCCTGCTCTAACGTTTTATTGCTTGTAAAGCCATAGTGAACAACTACCTCTGTTTAGACTGCTCAGCATGACACTTAAACCTCTGTCCCCTCCGTCTTGTCATAACAATCACAGGTAGTTTACTTAAAAAGTGGTGCAATGGTGGTGTTGTTGATAGAGGTCACTATCTTAATTCTGTCTATCAGTGCAGAAAAACAAAAGTCTCCATATCCAAATATGTCCCTAGGCCTTTGACCAAGTCATTGAAAGTCTTCCTCCAGTGAAGTGCCCAGGGTTTCTCTGTTCATAGTGGGTGCTGAGGCTTGCTGTTGGCCTGGAAACCAGGGATCTGCTGCAGCGCCATTAGGATCACTCTGCCCCCAGCACAGTATCTCACAGATTTCATAGCATCTCACACAGAGAAGAGGTGGTTAGGACCAGCTTCCTAAGCCATAGCTGGAGCGTGAACTTTTTATTTGAAAAAGATCTGCTTGTCCTGTTGAGTTTGACTTAGCTCCTTCACCCCCTCAAGGCATAAGGGTGTCAGAGCCTACTGGCCAGGTTTTACGAAGCTGACAGACGTCAGAGCTGTATGCGGCAGAGTTAATGACTCACCCCAAGCTGTGCTTACACAGAAATGGGAAAAGAGGATACCTGACTGAGTAGACACTGTGATTTCAGGGTGATGGGCAGCTGGAGCAGCCCTGTTGCTGCCTGATTTTCAAGAGCCATTGAACTGAAGAGCAGCAAACCGGTCTTGCTGCCTGGTTTTCAAGAGCAATTTGATGAGATCTTTGCTGGCCTGCAATTAACCCAGTGAAGTGAGAAGTGGAGGATGCTATAGCAATGAGAAGTAAGAATGTCTAAGAGTAGAACCTAAGCTTTGTGCATATAGTAAAGATGTGCTATACGTTACTACCCTTGTGTTGAGTGTTTGCAGCTGTAAATGAAAAAAAAAAAATGCTTTAAAGGAGGTACATGAGAAATGAACACAAGAAACCTAAATTATTTCCCCCATTTGACCACGGCAAGGGAAAGCAGGCTTGGGAATGATTATTTCTTTGGACCAAACAAAAATCTGAGGGTTTGCGGAAGACTCAACCAAGGCACTAACTTTGTGCAGTTTTAAGCATGGTGCTTACAGCACCCTTTGCTAAGCTGGAGAACTGTGTGTCAGTCATGCCGCTCCCGGATGCAAGTTGCTCCTGTGAACCTGCTCTGCACCTCACCAAACACACCCTGCAAGGCACGTCCAGTGCTCAAGTAGCTTCTAGAAATGTCTTCACCTGCCATTTTTGGTATGATAAAAGACATGGAGTGAGCTGTGTGCCCTACCTCCGCTTATATCCAAAGACAGAGTTTGTGGTGAAGTACTGGTCCAACTCAAAAGTCAATTTTTTAAGTATTTCCTTGATGAAGAACAATGTCGTTTGCTTTCTTCTAGCCAATAGTTCAACCCATTTGTAAATTAACTGGACAGCATAGCGATCTGAAAACTCACCCCTCTGGCTTCACAATAACGGAGGGTAGATGTCTCCTAACACAGCTGCTCAGCAAAAGTTTCTGTTGGGCCTGGGCTCAACTTTCCAACACTCGTGTATTAAAGAAAAATATTCTTCAGCTGTCACCACACCCTTGACCCTAGAAAGGACATATTATGCCTTACAACACAGCTGTGCCTGACTTTGGAAAAAGCTGGACTGTGCAACAGGTGGGGACAAGTCCTAGAAGAGAGAGAACCGAATGTCATTCAGACCTCAGAGGTCCTGAGCTTTCCCAGGCTCTGCAGCATGGTCACAAAGCAGCTTGGCCACTGCTGGCAGCACAAAGAACAGTGGTAGAGGTTGCTGGGTTTAATTCTTAATGATTGCAGTTGACACTGCAGTTCTCTGAGGCAGTAAATACTGGGCTTGTTTCCAGAGGAGACCAGCTAACAAGGTGGTAAGCAGCTCTTGCAAGGAGCAGTGATAAACTCTCGTGCTCTCAGGGACTGCACTGAGTTGTTCTTGTGTTGGAACCTTGATTGTTTTTTATTTTGAGCAGCTGAATCATTGCTCACCCAAGTGGGCTGAAACGATGCAAGAGCTGGTAATGATATGGCTACCACTGAAGAGTTTAAAAGGGGGCAGCTCTTACTAGAAGTTGTGGTTTGGGTAGTGGTGGTGTTGGAGGAGAGGTTAAGTTAATTGCCTCTTCAGGTGAGAGTTTGTTTTCAAGAAGTGACAGTGTGGTTTTTTTGTGTTAGATAGACTCTCCTGTCAAATAATGGTTTGGTAAGTTCTGTGTTTGGTATAAGGCAGATTAAGGGGGCTTTTAATTTTTTTGAATTTGTCTACTTGTGTGGACTATTTTTAAAAGCTTTTCTCTCTAAGGCCAATAAAAATCTTCTAAAATAACTTCTTATTGTATTTTTAAGCATTTCAACCTGATACCTGATTTAACTCTTTCCTATATTTGGGTAGAGCTTCTCATTACTTAAAAGCATCTAATGATTGAAACTTATGAACTATTCTCTATACAAGCGCAGGGCTTTACTGTGTTGGTTTGCCAGTTGCTTTGCACTATGTGTTGAAGGCTAATTGGTACTATTCAGTACCAGGGACTTTGTGTCAGTAACTGGCAATGAGGCTTGTTAGAACGGATGCAATACCATACAAGAAGATGGTACTTGTGCATTTGTAGTAGCCTGATGCGCAGTGTGCTCAGCAGAGCAATTTCAGTGTCTGATGTAAAACAAATCTTCTCTTCTTCCTAGAAGTCTTGTTCCTAATTGTGACCGTTATCTAGCAGCGATAGGTCCCCTCACCTGTGGAAAACAAGACCCATTTGAAGTGCCTTCCTGTAGATGAAGTTTTTTTCTGTTGTTCTTAATCCAGACAAAGATATGAATTTCTAGCTGTGGCTCTCATGAGGTCATCATTGCAGAAACTGCTTAGGTTCTTACCAGGGGTAAGTTCAGTGAAGCTTCCTTGCAGGGTTTCTACGTGCTTGTACAGTATCTTGAAGCCTAGTTTGCTTAACCTTTTTCCTTAACAGCAGTCCTCCTTTGATACTGGGTCAGAAGACCTTGCTCCTAAGTTCTACCTTACTCTCTTGAAAAGTTTTAGAAGTCTAGCAGATGGCTGACCTGCTGCTCTGACTGAGCTTGCAGATGCCTCTTGGCCTGAAGCCTGTCAGACTTCCCTAGAGCAGCATCTGCTGCATCTGACCCATCTGCTCCTTCAGACAAAAGTATGAACAACTAGCGAACTTTCTGAGAGGGGAAAACTGTCTTGTTGGGGAATTGGAGAGGCGGTGAAATGAAGAGGAAGAAAGGACTTAAATGCTTAGTTTCTGTGTCTGTTTTTTTTTTTAAATTCTTTCTCTTTCTATACTAGATTGATGTTAAAATGTCTGAACATGGGAAGAAAACCACAAAGCTCCTCCTTGTGCCAAAGAAAACCAAATCGGCCAAGGCTGGTCTGACGTTCCCTGTGGGTCGTGTCTACAGGCTCCTTAAAAGAGGAAACTACACTGACAGAATTGGTCTTGGTGCTGCCATCTACCTGACTGCGGTGCTGGAGTACCTGAGTGCGGAGATCCTGGAGCTGGCAGGGGACGCTGCACGGGAGAACAAGAAAGCCAGGATTGTGCCCAGGCACATCCAGCTGGCCGTGAGAAACGATGATGAGCTGAACAAGGTCTTCTCCTGCGTGACCATTGCTCAAGGAGGGGTGTTGCCTAATGTTCTTCCTGAACTTCTTCCAAAGAAGACTATCTCTCTTAAACCACCCCACAAGTATGTCCAGTCACAGGAGTTCTAGCTGCCACCAAGTTCCTGACCTTGTTAACACCAGCTTTCTCAACAGCTCAGTTTTTCATGCTGGTTGGCATTTTTGGTCTGAATTTGTGTGTGTACCTGTGCACATGTCTGAAAGGCTGCTAAAGATGGGCTTGCTCATTATGTTTCCCTAGCTCTGTCCTTCAAAAGAAAAAAGTCAACAGACTAATTGTATGAGTAAATAGGTGTGTAAAGGACTCATGTCTTAGTCCCTTGTATAAAATGTTCATTGCACCAAACTGAAGATTTTCTTGGGAGTGCAGTTACCTAAGGAAACCTGCTCTGTGGCCCTTAAAGCTTGTGTCTCCGTATGCATGGCTGGAATATCCTTGTTCAGTATGTGTAGAAGTCTGCTTCATCTGACCACTTCAGACCTCATCGTGGGCACAGTCAACTATTCAGCATAAGTAGATGCACCTGAGAAACTTAAACTGGACTGCCTTACGATGTTGGTAAAGCTGATGAATTATCTTCTCTAATGCTTGCATGTGAAGGTAGGGCTGTGCTGTAAATTAAGAGTGTTACTGCATACACCTTGGTCCATGGTGTTGGAATTGTCCTCTGACTTTCTGCACTGATGGAGTGCAATCCAAGGTGTCTTCTACAGACAGTATATAAACTTTGTCAGTGCTTGAGCCTTAAAAATCTACTAGAAACTCTTCTTAGGAATTAATCCAAATGTAATTACTACTTCTCTGGTACAGAGAATCTCCTTAGCTGCTTTGAGGATTGTTCCATTACGATCCTGATCAAGGAAACCTATGCATTAAAAGGCAATCCAGGAAGTGGCCTTTTCCAGGACCATCCAAAACATTTGTCTTCCACCTGTGCAGCTTGAAAGGCTACCTAAGCACGGTTAGATTTGCACTCTGCATTGCAACGTTACAGTGGGCACACACTAGTGTTAATCTGTTTGCTGTCCTGCAGAAGATTTTGTTTCACAGCTTCACCAGCAAGATGCCACTCAAACTTAAGAGCTTTTTAAGTGCACTATCAGGTGTTTGAATTATTCTATTCATAACACGGAACAGGAAGGCCTTAGTGTCCACCAGCTGCAGATATACTAATCCAGCCAGATGAAAAGGCCTTTTAGAGAACTGCTTCAAGACTGAACCTGCCAGCTGCAGGTTTGGGAGCCTCTGTTTCCAGTATCTGCCCCATAGTAATCCATATTCTGCCACTGCTTTCTCTAGTGTAACTCAAATATTTCCCTGGCTTTCTGGTCTGGTGAGAATTGGGACCTTTTGAAGAACGGGTTGCAGAGAGTTCAGCTCTTTGTGTAGGCAGCCTAGGGAATTTAAACAAAGGGCAAGAAGCCAGGAATGAGGTATGGTGGGACTGCATCCAGAGGAATTTCTGTATGTGAAACTTCTAGAATGTGTGTAAGCTGCAAATACCTACTAGGGGCCATACTGTGAAAAGGCGAAGAGGAGAGTGTTGGCGTTGGGTCAGTCCTACTACAACTGGCTGCTAAGGGCACTGGAGAGAAGTGATCTTATGGTATGGATAGTAGGCAAACATTGTTTTGAGGGCAGCCGTAAAATCAGCCATTGCTATCTGTGTAAATATGGCAACTTTTGGCTAGAGACAGAGGGTGAAACAGTGCTGAAGGTGCTGACCTGTGCCATAAACCAAACCCTCCAAGCTGCTGTCTTGGAAAGCAAGAGCAGCTCTGTAGGGGGCTGCTGTGTGTTTTTCTACAGCAGTTTCAATCAACACCGACTTTGAGCTGCATTTGAAGAAAAACAGTCCCCTGTTTCCCTGTCAGGCTGATGGTTATGTTTCATGCTGTGTTGGCTCAGAGGCTTGCCTCTGATCTGTCTGAGCCGGCTGCCCACAGCACGGGTACCTTGCAGCAGCATGGGCTTGGGCAGCTCCTGCCACGCTGCACTGTTCCTTCTGCTGTGCCAACACAGCTGCTTATGGCACCTGCTGCAAAACAGGTTTTACTGGACTTGGGTGTTAAACCTCTTTTTCTTTTTTAAAAAGTAAAGCTCACATCAGACTATTTGTGTGTGCCTTTCACTGTGGTGCTGGCACAACTCCAGAGTTTGCATGGGGGCAGGCAGAAGAATCAGAGGGTGGGATGATGGCTGGAGCTGCTGAGGCAGAGATTTCTTCCAATGCCTCCATGGCGTGGGCTGTGACTGAAGTCCTGTGGGAATTTCAAAGGTCTCTGCCTGGAGTGAAGCTGTACCACACAAGGTATATGAGTTGAGATGATCCATGGAGCAGGAGGTTTCAGCAAACCCCTGTGCCTACAGAAAAATTACCAGAAAAAGGGAAAATTAGTGGAGACCTTTCCCCAACTCTTGGCTGTTCTGCAGAGGAAGCAAAGCCTGACCCTGGCTTCTGTTAAAGGGTTGCCCCCACCTGGAGGAGCTGTATGGCCTGTGCTGGGACAAGCTGGCCAAGAGGCTCTGCTGTTGCCCAGGGTAGAGGGTTTGGGCTGAGACCCAGTCAGAGGGAAAGCAGCCATCAGCATGGTGCTGGCTGGTATCTGTTTGTTGCCAAATAGCTAATTTAATACATCTTATATTAAACTCATCTAGGTTTACCAGAAAGTCTATGTATCTCTAAGCATGACTGCACGGTGGCTGGCAAGCTTAAGGCATCCCATTGTTCCAGAAGCAGCAAGCATAAGGAGACGTGGTCTGTGGCTGCTGGGTGACCCATGGGTGCTCTGGGGTCTGCAGCTCACATCTGCTAAACTGCAAGGAGGGGAGAGGCATCACCTTCGGCAGTGGCTCACCCTCGTGTTCTTGGCAGAACTCAACAGATGAGAACAAACTGGAGGAATACTGGAATGGGAGGGGGCATGGAACACTGAGAGGCCCAGGGAGAGCCACAGGGAAAGAGCATCCTTGGAGTACACAGGAGTCCCAACAGCTATTATGCAGCTCTGCTCTGTCTTTGGTAATTAGAGCTGATCTACAGACATACTGGTTCCTGAAATATGCCTTGCTGTGTCTCTCCTGGTCTCCATGCTCACTACTACAGCTTTTCTGTTGCACTGCTAAATGTAGAACCACCAGTGCATTCACTTCTGCTTTTTTGTGAAGTCTCACGACAATTGAAAAAATAATGCCCAACATACAGATATTAATTTTGGGTAATGTATTAATTCTACCAATTCTGCTTCTCTCCTGCAGCTGGGAAGACTATTTTGTCCTTCTTTTGAAGGTGCATATACTTACAACATTGTGTGTTTCAATGGGGTACTTTTAATCTTTGATTGAAAAAAAAATCCATTGTCAGTTTAAATACACAATAGAACATATTCAGTCTTCTTGCATATCCTCAGTCCTGTTCATTACCAGGTTGTGTATTCTCTGCCCCAAATAAGTACCTTGAAAATATGTGAAGCACATGGTTTGTGAAGGCTGTGCTGGCACCTGGGTCAGGCTCTGCTCCTGTCTCACCACTGCTGCCAGCTTTGCTTCTTTCTCGGTCTCTCTTCCTCTGCCCTCCTTGCTGTCACAGCTTATGTACTTTCTTGACTTCAAGGGGCAAATTGCTTATTAACTAGTTTCATTGACTATTTTGAGGCTGTTGAGTATTAGAACTACTGGAAATTATTGTTTTGTTTATCCAAGTGGCCCAATGGACTCCTAAATGAGGGGTTATATCAAGACAGTGCATGGGAAGAGAATGGCACAACTGTTTTCAACATTGTGATGAAAAGTGTATTCTTTAAAATTTGTTCCAACTGTCTGTGCAGTTTGTTTTGCAGTGCTGTGCATAGCATCTGTGAGAATATTTTTGCCAGCAGTATCATGGTGGGGCTTCATAATCGTTCTACCCAAAAAAAGACAAGTTCATTTGAACTCAGCTAGTAACCATTTTAACATTTATTATGTCTGCAACCACTTGACAGCTGAGGAGAGGAGTCAGTCGTGCTCTTAGAAATGTGTAACCAGTGAACCAGCAAAACACGCAAGCTGACCCGTGTTATGTCTGTGCTCTGATCTCTCTTGAAAGCAGGGAATGGGGGACATTATTACTAGGCTGAGCTAGATTTGAAATGCATTTGTTGAACTGGCAGACCCAGAAAGAGTGTTCACTGCATAAAATTGCTAGCTGCATTGTTTGTCAGAGTGCAAGCTCTCTAACTGCCAAACCAAGGAAGTTGCGTACATGTTCTCAAACATCACCTGGTCTGGTGTACCTTTCTTCTTCCAAAACACCACAATTCAGGCATCTTTCTATACATGTCCCTGATCCAGGAGGTTTTCATGAAGCTGCCTAAGGCTCAATTTGGCCGCTATACTTTCTTTCAGACTTGCTGTCAGCCCAATGCATTAGCAAGCTCTGTTGCTAACAGCCTGCTGTGGAGCTGTATTATCCCAGCACCTTGCTTCGCACCATGTGTTGGGTCTAGGGCATGGAACTGTCACCAAGGACTCATGGTAAGCAAAGGTACCACGCAGAGCCAGCACAGCAACAGAAAGAGGGAGCCTGACTTACTCAGTCGTTAGGTAAATCAGGGACACTGACATTTCTTTTTTTCTTTTCTTTTTTTTTTTTTTCAATATGATGTGATCTCAGCCCATGGGTACGCTTCTAGGTATCATGCCAAGTAACAACAAAAGGCAGAGTCAACAGGACTACCTTGCATAATGCAGAACACAAGAGAAGTGCAAGTTAGTACACTAAAAATAGCTGTTCTTCTTCTAGGTCAGAGGAGAAACTGGCTCTTTCTGCTTGTAGCATGCGCTGAACCCAGGGCACTGGTTAAGCTGGAAATACTGAGGGCCTGAGTCAAGCCGTCACAGTACCTAGCTGACTTTTTCTTTTGGAACTCAGATATAGCCGAGTCTTTCAGATGTGTCCAGAAGACAGTGAAGATTGCTGCTTGAACTAGGAAACGGAGGGGTTTATGAGTTTCTCCGTTCATTCAAACATCGCACTGTTGTTTGATGAGGCTTAGATCATATTTTGCTAGCTGAATTCGCCAAGGAAGGTGCTCGCTGCTGTAAGGGAACTCAAACATAGCCCATGTGTCTGTGGGGGAGGCATTAAGCATCTGTCACATATCCTGGTCCCTCTCCCTTCCCAAATTTTAACACTTTACTTATTTCAGATTTACTTTCCCCTTATTGATCTCTCCTATCAGGGTCATTGTAACACATCAGATAACGTACCTGGGACCCAGCTCGTCCAGTGTACCCTATACACATACCCTGCTCACTGGAACACCATTCGGTAGTAGACCCGGGAAGCTTGCTTCAAAGTTGTTCCTACTTACCAGTCTGGGAGCTTCTTTCTACGTGTTGTCACACAAGCCTGGTTCCCACTATGATTTAGGTTTAAATCTGTTTGGATTGGTGGAGATACACTGGTGTGACACTGTTTTGAGATGTGGCTTGTGGCCTACTTCTGGCTGAGCACTTCCCTTGTGCCCTCCTGATGGGCGTAAGGGCCTATATATCTTCCACAAGCAGACAATAGCAGTGATACTAAATCCTGGTAAAAGAATATCCTTGTAAACAACTGAGTGCTTCACCATCACTTAATACTGCCAATTGAAGGATTCTTCTGAGAAATTCAAAGATGTGCGTGTTGGGACTCCTCGTGTCTTCAAGGTGTTTCTCTTTGAAGATCACTCTCTCTTCAGATGCACCTAGTCTTCCTTCCTCTGAAATCATGGCAAAAGATCGAGAAACTGGGGAAACCATGTCTTCTCATTTAACGCAGATCACAAGTTCCATGGCAGAAATGAGCATGCAAGTTATTAAGAACTTAAGAAGGGTTCTACTCCCGCTTCTACCCCTTGTAATCCATCTCTTTTCCTCCATGGATTCCCAGATTTTTTAAATAGTCATTTTTGTAATTTTTAAAAAAGGAAAATTACTCTTCCATATCCAGGGGGTTTTAACTTACTTTCAGTACATTAACAATCTACAGTCCCTCTCAAAGGAAACTTGCTCTGATACCTGCTTCACAGCACGTGCCTCCTCAGAGCGTGTTCTTGCCTCCTTCGTTTGTACCAGGACACTCTGTGCCAGGGCAACCGAAGGAGGAAGGGCTAAAGTAGAAGTTGTTGCTGGGAGAAACAGTGCTGAAATGGTGAGAAACTATAAAATGGGAGAATGGAGATGAAAATGCTGTAAAAATAGAAAGAGACGTAGACAGTGAAGGAAAGAGCAGCATAAATATCGCCAGGAAGTGAACGTGGAATTTATTGTGTGAAGTAGCATTTCATGATAGAGTAAAGCAAAACACAGAATAATTCCCTTTGTGACAGGAATTACTAGGTGATGTTCTTTCGTTTATGCTATAAAGGTTGTCAAGCAAGATGAATGTCAGGGTACTTTCCAGGCGTTCTGGCTGTGCATTTATACCTGCTGTCCCATTACCTACTCAACAGGACCACTGATATTTTCCAGACGTATTGTTCCTTGCACAGCACTTGTTAAAAGTGAATGTAGCTCATTAAGCTTCGTGCCAGCCTGGCAGGGGCCACCAAGAGAACAAACATCTGCTGCTGAAGAGGAAACAAACACAGTTATGACACTTCACTGCTGCCTTATAACACATCAGCAGAGAAATGATAGATACTCCGAAGCCTGAGGACACAACAATGAGAAATTTTTTTTTTCGTTAGAGGTGTTACTGGTCTGAATGGGATGAATGCAGAACTGGGCTTTGGCATCTGGTTTTGCAAAACATGTACACAGGAGTACTTAAACATTTACTGGAGCAGAGCTAATTACACTGATAAAGAACAATGCATTAAGGTAATAAGATAACAGCTTTTATTTGAGGATAAACTAAAATGTAAGGATAAATTTATTTGATTAGAAGGTAAACTGTGTGAACAAATATCACTAGTCTATTACACTAATTATTTATTCTAGACACAGTGATCGGGAACAAATTCAGACAAATATCCAGATCGTCAACATTGGGCTGCCTGGGAAGGTCAGGGGTTTATCCAGGTTGATTAACAGACACTCTTGAGGATTTTGAAGCTCTTTCTGAACTGAAATGTAATGGGTATCACAGCAAAACTTTGAGGCTAAGTAACCATACCCTTGTTTCACAGAAGGGGAAGCAGAGTCAGGTGCAAAGGTGCCATTTCGGTAGCGCATGTGTTGAACTTCATACCCACGGCTAAGCCCCTGTTCAACAAAGCACCTGGTAAATAAGGAAATTGTGCCCTTAAGTGGTTCAGTGAAATGTAGGGTTACCATTATATATCAATAGAGCCAGAACTAAAGCTCAGACACCCAATTTCCCATTTTATGCACTCCCTACTCAGCTGCCTTACTCCCTTCAGTTTTTGGCCTTGCTCCTAACAAAACAACACTTACGGCAGCGCACTGTTTGGTTGCTATCCGTCTGTCCTCATCTATTAACTTCTGAATCTACTCAGCAGCTGTAGGCAAATATGGTGGCGACCTGAAACCACAAGCTGATTCCTACCGTTTACATGGAAATAGGTAGCTCTGTAAAAGAAAGAGCTCCAGTGTATGCCCTGACAGCAATAAGGGCCATTGCATGAAATTATACTAGTGGAATGGTAATAAAAACTATCTTTCATTAAATACAATGTAGGAGGTCCTGCTCAAAGTATGAATCTGAGAGAAATAACTTTGCTAGTTCTATTAATCACAGAAGTGTGGATTTACTTTGGTACAACAAGACATTAATTGCATGGTAGTTTTGCACATGACTAGTTCTCTCATATCCCATGCTACAGGTTTCAGCTTAGGTCTATCCACCTGTGGCCGAGGCTGGTGTGTGCATTGGTTGTAAAGCAAAGCAATGAAAAATTTCAAAGCCCAGCTCCTCTGGCACCTCTCTTGTTACTGGTGCTGCGAAACATGTTTATCTTGATGTAGCATTACTTTCCTAACTCAGTTGTGGTGTGGTGCAACAGTCTGTCAAGGAAAATGGATGTTTTCAATAACACACATTAGAAAATGTGGGTACATGGTACTCCACAATTCAATAAAGCTGTGGGCAGGTGGAACCATGGAGATGAAATGATGCCTGGAAAAGCTCTTCTTTTACCTGTCTAGAGGGCTGATGTTGCTGATGGATGTCTCAGCTGTGCAGAGTGCCTGCAGTGCACTCTGCGCTGAGATTTGTGTGTTTATAAGCTTGCCATCTCCTGTCATCTTCGCTTTCTTTGTAAGGAGAGGAAAGATCCCAAGTTACGGCCTCGGAGAATTTTGTCTAGGTGAGTACAAGGGGTGCATGAAGTCTGAGCTGATTCATTACCAGAGTCAGGAGCGCATCAAGCACCACGCACCGGCAGCGACTGCTCGGCAGTGCCTCTGCTTTGAGCACCATAAATTCGATATTGGCGTTGCCCTCTGCTGACGGGTCCCAAAATTCAATGCTAAACATCCTGGGGCCTCTTCAAAGTCAAGTGCGTGCTCTACTGCAAGTCACAAAATAGCGACTTTGGGTTATTTTAGATTATACGTAGTCTGTGGAACTACACAGACTATATACAGCTGTGGAAAAGAAGGAAAAAATGTGGTATAAAACTACCAAGTTATAATCAAAGGCTATTTTTGGTGTTTGTTTATGTAGCAGAGTCTCTGGTGTAGTCCCTGGAGAGGCCACGCTGCCCAGCAGAGTGGGTGGCTGTGGCACGTCCTTTCACTCCGGGCTCATGAGAGGAAACGTGAGCTCGGTCCTGCACTGAATGAGGCTCCTGGATTTTGTTCCTTTTCTGATGGGTCACACATGATTGCCAGTCCTTTGAGATAGGTTTGTGTGTGTCCTGCATTTTTGCCTTTTCTATTGGAAGTTCTAGCACATATTTAGGTCTTTTGCTGGTTGGTGTTTAGATAGCTGTACTCCAGAAGCAGGTATTTATCTGCATGCATCCCCTCCCATGCAGTAGTTCAGCAGGCATTACCTGAACTGCTGTACCGAAACCACTGGCTTGCAGAGGCTTTGTGATAAAGATATTCAAAACCTTTTTTCTCTCAAGTTTGCCATATGTTCTCCTTCAGACTCTCTCTATTGATCTCTCAGCGGGTGTAAGGCTAATAGATGGATGATATTTGGTGCATGAGGTTCTTTGTCCAAGAGAAATGTCAAAATTTTAGATGGTGAATCATAACCAGCTATGAGATCAGTCACATTTTTGTTTCTGCACTGTGGAAAAAGTAGATCCAGAAATGACTAGAGGAGACTTGGCAGCTACTTCTAGTTGTTCAGCACAGAAATCTATCAGGGTGATAGATGTTTAGATTAAGACACTTTATGGAGTCCAGCTCCTTCAAACATATGCTTTTACTCTGTATAATCAGGCAGAGGAGTGGCGATTGCAATGTGTGAGTTGTCTGGAACAGATAAGTAAGACAAGTCTTTGGAGCCATCTCCGCATAAGCATCCATCTCGGCTGCCAGCAGAGATCCTGCAGTCACTGCTGGCCTGTAATATCCCAGCGAAGAAATAAACAGTTTGTTGTTGTGTTTAGAATGTTAGCATATCCATCTTGCAGCTGGAGTTCATTCGACAGCTCACATGCGCTAGGAAAGCTGGAACAGGACACTGACAGCTTTTGCCCAGCCCATCAAGCAGCTGCATATCTTTTGCCAAACTGGCTACGTTAAGGAGATGGTTTTAAACCTCCAGCAGGTAGATTTGCAATTTCTGCAGCTACTTCTGTCTCATTATCTGCTAAGAATTTTGGAGATGAGACAAGCAGTCAGCTGATGTGGTTTTAGTTCCTAGATGGTATTTCATGTCATGTGTACGTGGCAGTTATCTCACTGGGCCTTGGTCCATCCTCACTGCCATTTGTCTCAATCCCCTCTGCATTTTCTAAGGTCTCCAGTCTGTGTGCAGTTGGAGTTCACAGGTCACAACTGGGCTTTTCCACTTTTTCTGTGGTCGATATGCTTCCTTTTCCACGCCAGGATGTTTTCTCCTATTTTACACAAGCATTCCAGAATCAAAGACGATGTCCTTCCCAGGGCTGGCCTGCAGCTCCGGGTACCTACAGCCCTGGGCGTCCGGTGCCACTTGTCACGGCAGTTAGTAACATGAGGCAGAAGTATGTAAAGTGCTGGGCTCTCTAAGACTGAATCTTCCACTTCTCCAGAAGCAACCAGAGCAACTTCTATCTGAAGTATGCTAGATATGCAACAGAACAATGGTACTAATCTTTCATTAAATGAAACATAATTAGGAATAAACATTGCACCATGATGTAATACTGCACAGAGAAAATGCTGCTTGCAGTTGTTTCAGAGCTGGGACTTTTGTAACTTAGAGTCCAAGGGAGGCATCAGTTCCCCTGGAGAACATTTATGACCAAGAAAAGGTAGCTCTGCCTATCAGTCAGTGTTTTGTTCTCCTGATTGTCAGACTTAGTGCAAATTCTTCTTCATTTTAAGCTTACCTCTCCTGGCAGTACCCATCCATGGGCATAGTGGATACTGCCGAGAGTGGTAAGCTTAAAATGAAGCATTTTATCATTCCCTTCTTCAAATTTTCCTTCTTGCAAAGCAACCC
>Ga0181612_115876_pt1 | contig 18291 bp, 8 predicted proteins | sample HoacroProtozoa21_FD_119630 | JGI IMG/M metagenome (GOLD analysis project Ga0181612, IMG submission 119630) | Hoatzin crop microbial communities from Cojedes, Venezuel. Combined Assembly of Gp0051906, Gp0051904, Gp0051908
CTGCTCCCTCCCTGGCAGGGCTCAAGGCCAGGTTGGATGGAGCTCTGAGCAACCTGGTCTGGTGGAAGATGTACCTGCTCATGGCAGAGGGTTTAGAACCAGATGATATTTAAGGTCCCTTCCAACATAAACCATTCTATGATTCTATGATTGTCACCAACTAGGCTACACACTCCGAAGCAGGGTGCAATTCAGTCCTAAGTTAAAATGTTTGATTCATGAAAATCTGTTTTGCTTGCCTTAAACTTGGTATATGCCTCTCCTTTTGCTACCTTACTTGTCCACAAAACACTTTTGGCATTTGGGCACGTCAGACGTTATTTCCTGGGCAGTTCTGAGCTTACTGAGCCCACCGAGGACAGAAATGAGTAAAAGATCCTCCAGGCTCTTAGCAGTATCTGATCCAATAGATAGACTGGAACTAACACACTAAGAAGTTAGCGGTCCCCTGAATGCAGTGCAGATGAGCTCTTATTAATATCCCAGGCTGTGCTTGAGCCTTTCCTAACACACACTTACCCAAAAGGCAGTGGCTTGAGTTCAATTGCTTCCTTGTTCTGTGGGATTTAATATGTTTACCCTTAATAAATTGTAACACTGTCAGCATGCCAGCAGGCTTCTCTCCACAGGACTAGCTGCTCTTTGAAGAGGAAGAGAGAGGTGAAACTTACAGTGTAACTGTGCTAAGTGACAGATGAACAGGAACAGAGGGGAAAAGGTGAAATGTAGAAGGAACTTCTACATCTTTTGTTTATTTGTTTAACTGTTAAATGTTAAAATAATTAAACATAAATAAGAAAACACTCTCTGTCTAGAAAAGGTTTTTTAAGTATTCAGCCAGAATTTAAATTAAGAGAATCCCTGCACATGCTTTTGTCTATTTTCACATTTTGTGACTATTAGCAGGGAAACCTTTAAAGCTATTTCTTCAAATGCTTTTCTCCAGTGTTGAATTTCTGTGTAAACTTAGAGAAAAAGGGCTAAAACATGTTGAACTTCTATCATTTTTGCAATGAGATGCCTTGCTGTCTCTGGATAGCAAGCCAGCCTTTTCCTTCATTAGCTTTCCCATATCAACTTGCTGCTTTAGCCCATGACAATTCATCTGCTCAGCTTTTCATTACCCAGTTTTTGTAGGAACAAAATTCAGTGCAGCTACCTCGCTGCGCATGTGGGCTGGCCTTCCACACACTGCCAATCTGCACGTAACAGACCTTGGAACAAACAAACAAAAGATGTATTCACGCACTGGTTTCTAGTTCCAACCTTTCACCAAGACCAAATGCACTTAGAGGTTACAGTACTAGATGTATACCAGTACTGCAGGTTTTATAGATTTCCTTCATTTGACTTGAATCAGCAGCGGCATGCAACATTTCTGCAAAGAGTACAGTCTGGTTTTGTTTGTATTGCCAATAGCCCATAATTTCCTTTTATTACCAAATATTTGGGTGGGTTGTTTGCTTTAAAAAAACAAACAGCCCTGTTTGTTCTTAACTGTTTCTTCTTAACTTGAAATAAAATCTTCCTTATGGAATTGTCTCCTCATTAAAGCTGTTAGTTACAGAGACTAAAATGACCAGACTAACATTTAAAACTATATCTTCTGTTGTATAAATTCTACTAGCTAAAGCAATGTAAGCCAATCTAGTCTTCTTTTTCCAGAGTACACTGCAGCTAATTCACTTAGTCATAAAATGGGAGCAACAAGAAGTCTAAATGCCCCCTTTTCCCAGTAGTGTGCATCTGGCTTTGGAGCAGAAGAGGCAGAGCTTGCAATACCAAAGCCGTGACTCTTGTTAATCCTTGTTAAATCCTTGTTAAAACAGCTCTGCCTGAACTGACTACCTGCCAACCTGAAGATACAGACAAGGCACACAGGGCTGACCTACAGAGGGAGTAATTGGGGAAGTGTGTTAAATTAAAATACAATATTAATTCTCCAGACAGAAATATATACTGCAAGCAACTGTGTGACTGCAGAACTGTGCCAAAGGACGGAAAATTCCCACAGACCACTACAGTAGGAGAACAATTTAGTTCTGTTTATGCATTCATACAAATTCTTAGTCCAGTTGTGTTAAAGACAGTTATACTTCACAAGCTGCTTAAAAGAAGATTTCCCCTCTGCCCCGCAGTCACTGACAAGTCAAACCAGAGAGCAAGCCAGCATCTGTTGCGTTTGTCTCTGCTCAGAGAGCGTCTATGCGGAAGAGATGACAAGACTGCCAGGTCCATGGGCAGCCAGACACTGAATCACGATCCATAACTGCAGTGGCCAGAATCCAACCGTTTCATCATATCAGAAGGCTGAAAGCAGAAGGCATGTAGTGGCATGTAGTCAGTAGAGGATTAGAGAGATGCTGTTTATCTTCTAACTGCAATGAGAATATGAGTTTATATCTGTTGTCTCAGATCATCAAAAAGCTGTAATTTTTCTTTGTTCTTTCATCCTTTTTCCTTTCTTTCTGTACTCTTTAAACAGGGCACATTTGTCACTTTCCAGTTAATTACAGTTACAATTTGTAAACTAACTCTGTAAGTTTAATGAACCATCAAACATTAGTCAACATAAATACATTATTATAATTCTGTTCCTTGATGCTTCCTGTAGTTTTCATTTTCTCTGCTTCTAAAAACACATTTTCTATGTTTCAATTCCTTCTGTGTTCCCATCATTCTTCCTTCGTCTAATTTCTTCATTGTCATTACGGCAAGGCAAACAGAGAAAGATAGATATTAGGTCCATTAAAAAGAAAACCAGAAAGCTCCTTCTTTGCCGTAACTCATAAACAATCGTTTTCCTTTCATTTATTTTTATTTTTTTTCCAGTACTCAAAGCTAAAGATAATTCCCAGCATCACTGAAAGTTATGGTCAGTTCCATTCCTTCATGGATGCTTATATTAAGTAGAGACTTTGTCAGAGAGAGTAAGCAGAGGGGAAAAAAAAAAATTATTAAAAAATAGTAAAACTTACGCTATTTTTCAGTCTTTCATATTTATTACTGCCTTGATATTTTATATCCCTGAAATTATTTGTTCTTGTTTACATATAGTGGAAGATCATGTTAAAACAATCATTCTTTTGGTCAAAATTTAGATGCTATGTTAAAGGAGGGCAGTGTCGTAACAGCAGATTTGGAATTAGGATCTGCATATGTTCCTGAAGAAGAAGAAAGAGGACTCAGTGAAACTGTTTGTCAGCAAGACGTGGCCTGGATTACTCTATCAAACAGTGCTAACAGGTTTGAGGGGGAAATGATGACACAGAGATGTCAAAATTTCAATAAATTTCTTAAAAATCTGCTCCCAGTTTGTTGGCTGATCTGTACTTATTTGTGCATCCAAAACGTAGCCGAGAATGACCAATTGTACATCTTTTGAATGTGAAGCCTTCAAAACACAAACAGGACTTCAAGTAAGTCACGGACACCATCCATGGACAAGTTCTGAAGTAACCCTGAGACAGTGGTGTCACTGAACACAGCTCCCACTAAATGTGGGAACAGCAGTAAAACTGTTTCTATGCAGTTATGACCAGGATTATGACTTTAAGTTCTTCCTGATTAGTTCCATGATGTACATTGAAATCTATCACCTTCCACAGATATAATTTATAACTTTATTGTGTAATTCTTTCAAACAAGAAATCTGTTCCTGTAAATTCTACATAATCTTGATCTGGACAGAGCATTACCAAAGATGTGAATACATCTTTATTGTCACAGACAAAGTGAAAAATCCTTCTCCTCTAAAAACAGGATGTTTCCTCAGTTCCAAGAAAACAATTAAAAGCAAATTATATGCCTGATTTAATTAGATTGTAAAAGAGCCACCTATGCTATTTCTTGGGTTAAACTAAAAGTTCTTAGTATTTTCTAGTGCTGATTACAGCTGCTGTATTAAGTGGGTCATAATGTATTTTCAAAGAATAAAGGAGACTAGGATACTGTGGTGCAGAGTGCTGCACTATAATGGTACTTAATAAAGACACGATGCAATTAGTGATCTGTTTTTCACGGCCATTTCTAGTACACTCCTAAAAAAATTAAGAGATTCAAAGGTTAGTTATCTAAATTTATACAGAAAAGCACAGTGTCCACATTTCCAGTTAGCTGCATTGTGTGACCCACTAGAATTAATACAATAGGCTACTTGTTATTAAAGTGAAGGATCAGAATTATTTGATTAGGAGCAAAACCAGGGTTCATCTGTTTTCTGTTCACATTTGCATTCATAGTCATACGCTCAGTCCCCAGGAAGATAACAGTACTGGAGCGCTATAAGGAAGCTAATAGCTGTGCTGAACAGGGGAACCCAAAGCACAGTAGCAGCAAAAGTAAGGCGACTTAGTCCCATTAACTTACTGAATGAAAGCAAGGATCACACTGTCATAAACCACCTTAGCTTATAAATATTCTGGATTTACAACAATATCTGGAAAGTAGAATGATGATCTGGAGAAAAGTAGCTTTGGGTATGTATTGTTCTTCATTACTGAGCACTTCTTAACAAGCTCTCTGAGCACAAAACAGTATCATGTTATTCCCCAGATCTATTTCAAATGTCACTTCAGTGACAGAAGCTCTTGGCATGCTTGCATTAGCTTGGCTACTATCAGCAATGGCACAAAGTTTCCCGCCTCTGCTTTATGGACTGCTCTTGAGAAAAGTCCACATCATCCTCTTAAAGCAAGTGAGACACTTTCCTCACGCATAAATCAAATGCCCTTGGTTTTTCCCTTTTATAGAGATGCTACCATTATATTACCCCTTCTATCCAAACACCCCTTTACAACACAAAATACTGTACACAAAACATACAAAACTAGTACTGCTGGCAGAAAATAGTTGGATAAGGCTTCACAGAAGAGCTGAAGAAAAAAATTAAGGTTTTGCTGCACGTAGCCCATGATGTGCATTAAATGTAATAATGTTCAGGTGCATACCTGTGAGCAACGAACAAAATAGTTTATTTAGTAGCTTCTTTTTCCTCTCTGATCTTTATCTGCTTTGTTTCAGTTTACTATATATAATAAACTTGTTTCCAGGCTAAGCTTATGTATGTTAATCTACTTTCTTGCACTTCAAAGAGCCCTCTGCATTCTATTATAAAGCTCCTGCTAAACTTTTCCTCAGAGAAATCTATGTGAGGACAATAATGTTAATATTAGTTTCCCTTCAGCTGTGCGAACAAAGAAATACCGATGAAACTTCAGGGAAATACATAGATTGGTGCAAAAGAAGAGGAGGAAAGAAGTTACATTCACAGTGCTAGTTACTCCCAGCAATCCCTTTCTGAGCCCAATGCTCAACTAAACCTGCTGTAGAAAAGCATTCACCTTCATGCCTGTGCTCAGAAACACATGGCATCCATAAATGCTACTGGTTCCAGCCCAGAGCCGCAAGCTCGGCTGGCAGCGATAACTACGTGCACAGATGAGACCAACTTTTTATCAAAAAAAAAAAAACCCAACCAAAACAGTAGGCCTCTCGGTTGTGAAGTAAAACAATAAAAACCACTTGCAGAAGAAGGTGAAAACAAATGGACAAAACCTCTGGAGAGTCACCTAAACTTCCACTGAAAGGTCTACTGACTTGTTGAATCCCTCTTACACCTAATAAAGCCCCTTTTTATCACTTACAAATGTTTATTTTTCACATAGGTTTCATACCCATGCCAACATCTTCTTTAAGCAGACTATTAAAAACTGTGCAATGTGGTGAATTTTACAAAAGCCACAGCCTCATATAAAACAGCGTCAAAACACTTCAACAATTTCTGGAGCTGTTCTTCACATTTTTCAAAAGTATAATGCATTTGTCAGTGCACTTTTTTCCCCTCACAAGTAGAATTCAAGTTGTTTCCCACAGATTCTCCTGGGTGGCCTAATTGCTCTTCATCATAAAGCAGAAAACCAAAATCAGTCTGATCAACAGTCTGATTAATGATGAGAACAATTTCCAGCTATAGCCAAAACACATGAATGCTACCTATTCCTTCTTATCTTATCCTGAAGTTCTCATTTATTTTACTGGAAAGAGTCCTAAATCACCTTGAGAAGTAGATTTATATGTGTCTGTAGCACAAGAATCTGTGGAAAATTTCCAACCCAGCAGTTACGTCATAAATATCAAGAAATCATGTAAGAACCAGTAAGGATGTTAAATGAAACGTGTCAAACAGATTTTTAGTATCATCTTCAGTCATACTAAACAGAACTGAACTCACATAGTTCAGAATATGAACCACACGTGTTATCTTAGCATTCATCAGCTTTCATCCCTGAAAAGCTTATGAGGAACAGCTAAAAGCAACTTGTTATTGACGTTAATACTACCAAAGACAACACTTTTAAAAGAAATATGAAAAATGCTTGCCAAAACCAAGTCTTAAAGTGATTCATATTTCCTCTAAGACTGCTTCAAAAACAAAGGGAAAAATCTCTCCCTTCAAAAACTCCAAAATAACCTCAATCATGAGAATAGTTGAAACTCATGCTTTTCTTTGAAGTAATATAATCCTGTTGAAAGGGGATTTGGAATTTTTGTCAGCTTTTATATCATTATTCTTTCATACATCTTCTATAAATGATACGCAAACCACAAACACCAGTAAGTATTTGCCAGCTACATAAGTATGCCCTCTATAGTGCAGATGCGGTTTATGCCAACCTGCCACTGCAGTTCCTTGAGATGCTTTTTGCACAATCTTCATCCTTAGGAAGCATTAATGATGAAACATTTCAGTCACCATGCCTATGGGAGAACCAGTTACTTTCTTTCCTCTCTCCTTTGAACATTCCCAAGCCATAAGCTTGGAACTGATGACACAAACACATCTATTCCTCTGGCACAAAAAGCATAATGGAAAATCAGAAGACAGATACTTTGTTCTGGCTGCCAGGCTTCCTCCTATCGCTTCTTCAGAGCCAAGTTAATGATCAGGAAAAAAATTGAAGTGGGAGCATAAATGTGCTGCATCCGTCTCCAAGAACTCCAGCTGAAGAGATGTAGCCATTATTTCTTTTCAAGTAGCTTCTTCATATTTGAGATGTGTTGTTACGCTACTGTAAAATTCTAATCGGAAAATAAGTACTGGGTTGCAAATCCAGCATTACAACACGGAGCACAGGACTGCTAAACCTCAGGCCGCATTTTTTGAAAGTGTGGCTAGGTCCATGCTATAACTTACATTCCAAAAAGGGCAGGTCTGGTGCATGTCACAAGGTGTGCTAAAAACCCACAAACAACAAAATCAAATCTCATATCCCCAAACCTTCCAAACCCAGGCCTTACTTTAAAAAGTAGCTACTAGATAATAATGAAGGTCATCTAAACTGGCAAAAGTTCTTTCTTGTGACTTTACAGAATACACTTCAGAGGTGCTCAAAAACAGGCACGTAGTCTTTCTGTCATCTGAACATAAAAAAGGTTAGATGTGTCTCAACTAAAAGCAGAGAAAAACAAACAAAAACTGAAATAAGGGAAAAAAGAAAATCACAATTTAATCGGTTCAGGGTTTAGGGCCGGCACTTATCACACTTCTGAAACTAGAGTGTTTGATTTGACATAATTCAGAGTGCTTCTTTTTAATAAGTCCTGTTGCAGCTATGGCATCTTTTTCCACGAGTGATCATTTTCAGAGATTGTATAAAAAAATAATCTTCCTCACAAAAATTGTTGGCTTTGTTAGGAAGGCATCTTGGCTTTAACCTTAATTCTTAGTGCGGACAGATTTCACTTTTTCACTGAACATATCTGCAAGCTTTTTGAACAAAATCCAGCATAAAACCAGAATTAGAGTTGTTCTGTTAAGTACAGTCAAATTTACAAACACCCATTCACCAAGATCAGAATGCTGTATTCAGTCTTAGCATAATATTCTCTGTGCCTTTCAGGAAAAATTAAACCAAGCTAAGGTTTCAATTCTTGCAAGTGAAGCAACTTCAGTACATTTGCTGCTTTGAAATTGATCCACCATTCAAACCGCAAATGTAAATCTTAATAGCAATTAGTTACTTTGAAGCTCATTAAGACACCAGATATGTACCATATTCCCACAGCAGTTTCTTTCCACAACATCTACTGATTTTCATGAAAATTTGTTTTCCAAGATACATAATGGTAGATGAAGCAATCTCTATGCCAGTCCAGAAAATTTCTACCTCTGTTTTTCATATCATAACTAGTGACCAATTATCAAAATATACTCATCTACTTGAGGGTCCTCCATCTAGTGGCTAATTGCACCGGGTTTAGTTTTACCCTCCGTGACATCTGTGCAACCTTGACTACAGCACTAAAAACATTACTGGGTCTTAGACAGACCACAAATCACTAACATTAGCCAAAGGATAGTCTAAAGAACTATTCCCTCTCAAGTAAAGGTACTGAGAGGATTAGAAGACAACTAGTCTTAGCACATAATGTGGCAGTATGCAGAGATTTACTGATTGGCTTTAGTATGAAAAAACAGACAATATTTTTGTTCAGAAAATGAGAGGCTCATAGTTTGACACTATACTCAGTTTATAGTTCTCTTTCTCCCTTCCAAAACCTGCATTTTTTTTTTTTCATTAGAGCAGTATAATTCAGGACTCCAAAGATATTTAGACATGAATGATACAGAATTACTCTTAAAAACTAGCACCAACTATAGGTCACTGTGGCTCTACCTTATTTGTCTGAAGGTTGAATTCTGGGAAGCATCAGGAATCTGTTCTTTGGCATCTAAACCAAGACCCTTCGTATTTCATAGGATCAGGCATAAAAACATATTAGGATTATTCCCACAGCCCGTACATGTTTTTAAATATAGAGACAATGCACAAGTTTGAGTTGGGGGGAAAGAAATTAAAAAGAGCTTTCAGTCGTGGTACTGGCTAGATAGGCACTATGAGCTGGTAGCCAAGTGTTTCCTATTCAAGTCCTCTCACTATCAAGGAAAGAAGATTCATGCCTCTGTTACTTTATGAGCAAAGAGCAGTAACGATGAAATCCTACCAGCGTTGCCTTCTAAGACCTTCATTGACTCACCTATGCTGACTCAAGTCAAAAAGATGTGAAAATCCTACAATATTCACAGTTCTAATACTTATGGGAAAGGTACAGTCTCAGAGAGAGGTGAAGCTATATACCTGCATCTATGAGTGAGCATTGCTCTCAACTTCACGGCCTAATGTTAGTCTTCTCTTCGGTTAAAAAGTTAGATTTAAAGCTATGTTTACATCTCATTTGAGTAGTCAGGCTATTTAGATTTAATTCTTAGCATTTTGGAGTGCAAAGAAACAAATTAGAACCTGCTGGTCGTAAGATTATACTAATCTATAATACTTCCAACAGAAATTACTGCTACAAATAGCTAACACCACCACAGCTACCCTTAAACTATTTGATCCTATTAGTTTGTCACATCAGCTCCTACAGAATTAGTAAACTAAAGGTTGAAAAGATACAAAATAAAATAAAAGAAAAAAAAAAAGTAAAAAAAACTTAAGACCTACGATATTCAAAATACAACCATAACTACAATTTTTCTGACTTCCTGAAAGAAAAGATGAGCACATCTAGAAGAATCTTCCAAGAGCCTTCTTTACCTTACGCTATCGACAGAAGCAATATCAAGATCACTTTTAAAACTGTGTTGTTACAATCTATTGTGAAAAGTTGCATTTTGCTACCTTCACTGCAAGTGTGATTCTGCCACCAGGAGTTTGTTTCCAAATTTAAGACCTTTTCCCCAGCATACTATTACACAAAACCACTCCATAAATGATACATAAGTACACTTCTGTGAAAGCACAGTAAAGCATGCGTTAAAAACACTATGCATTTTCACATATTTTATGTATCAGTGTCAAAACAGGGCAAAAGTGAAAATACAATTAGGAATCAATAATCAAGAGCATGAAAAATAAGTCAGTATAGGCAAATTATTAAATACATTGTACAGAAATGTTAGCTACGTTTACTAACTTGCAATCACAAATTCATACACATCTAGTTGCTTCTTATTCTGCATACTGATCTTAGAAAAAAATTTAAGTGAGAAAAACAGGATACCATGGGGAAAAAATAATGGAAGAATGACTACATCATTGATTCATGTGCATGTTGAAATAAAAGCATGATTATACTCTTCTAACATCACTTACATATAAAGCTGTACATATGAATAAACATTGACTTGAGGTTCCATCCTAAATAGAACGTTTATGGATGTACACCTTCACTGGACATTATTTATCATTCCACTAAATATCACATTTTTCATCTTCACAGTGTGTTCTCCGCATCTACAAAATGAGTATCACTATTTTCCTTTGTAGGGACCAGCAGATATCTGGTCACTGATATCAGCACAGCTTCTGCAGATGCTCGGACAAGAAACTGGGAGTACAGTTCAGGACATGCTTCTGAGAATCATCTTTAAGCAAAAACCAAAACAAAACCAAAATCTCTGAAGTCTTCACTTATACTGCTCCCCCTCAAAGGAATTATTTCTATAAACACTGCAGTCACAAAAGTCCACAAAAGTCCATGTACTCCCGCAGCTATTCTCTGTCCCTGTTCTAGATGGCTTCTTAATGCATATGAAACCAGAGACAACATTCCTTTGGTAGGTACCACATTATTGCCCAGAAGTTAGTAATTTTGTACCTGTTAGCTGGTGACTTAAAATAGTCCCTGCTTGAATCCATATGCACGAAGTGGATTGATAGTCTCAAGCACAGACAGTGCAGAAAGTTCTCAAGCAAAAAGTACCTAATTTCTTACCCAGTACCATTTTTTGCCTGAAAGAGTCAAGGCACTGCCATCATCTGATAGAGCTCTGCCCCGTGACATCATCCCACTATCTCTTTACTTCTTTATTCCCCACACACCAAGGTATATGATGTTATGCCTCTCCCTCCACTATTCTTGGCAGCAGGAACAGAACTTCATTACACCATCTGTATTAAATTGGGAAAGCACGTTGAAGTGGGTACCAGGAGAGTGGCTCCTCAACATATACAGGTAAAACAGTTTCAGAACTTAATTTCCCTTAGATTACTAAGCTCCAGTTTTCCATGAAGCAGGTCTCTGAGGCTTTGTGGGCAATATTCTACAGGAAATACAATCAGCCACTGTTCCTTCCTACTGAAAACATCTTACAATAGTATGTAATACATCATAAATAAGTGAGCTCTCCTGTCAGGTCCACATAATTAACTACATGTTTATTCCTCAATATATCGTTCAGAAATAGTGTGTGTATGTGTATACATCTCTCATACATATTGTACACATACACACGCATATCCATTCTATGCTGAACATCCTGAGTTACGGACTATCTTGCAAGATTCAAGATGACAAGCTTCACCGAAACTTCTTCATGAAGAGCGCGGAGAGGGAGGAAGCAACTGCATGGTCCTTTTGATCCCTAAAACTCAATCTCATTTAAGAAATCAATTCAGTTTCTCTCCCTAAATTCAGTCAACAAAACTGAATTCAAGTTTCACCTTCTTCAAGTCCCTTCAGGAACTAAAACAATTTCCTTGCCTCTTACTACTAGCATCCTGTCAACGAAAACCTCTTGGATTTCCCTCTCTGCCCTACCTTCCTTCAATACAGAGACAGGCAAAAAATGATTCCGCCTCCCTTATCTTGAAGATTAAAGCCTTCCTTTTTCCTTAGTAAAACACAATTACCAAGCCTCAGTAACTTCCCTAAACATCCAAAACCTACTTAATTGTTCCTGGTCCAAAGTCCTTTCTCAAGATTATGCATTCCTCTAGATGGCTTTTCTAGTGTACGAGGTATTTTCTAGTATCAATAAGAAACAGATCTAAATTAATTTTTAAAAAGTGTAAGCACCAGATGGTGGCCTATGAGCACTTTCATATGGTCTTACTGGTGGCTTAATGGCTAGAAGAAGCTCTGACAAAGCACTTGGGCTTGTTGTGGAACAATCCTCACCTTTCAGCTCCAACCAAAAAAAGATCTATCTCCTGTAGAAAGATCTAATTAGAATACAGTAGTCTTTTCACTGGCTAGGTTATATACATCCACAAAAACAAGTAAGTGGGCCAGCAACAGTCAGCAAGTATTGTTAAAATTCATGGAGTACTACCTATATTAAGAGTTACAGTGTGGAGGCAAGAATATGAACAATATTTATATTGCCAATTCTACTAATATAAAGCAAGCATTCAGTTCAAATGCATCAGAAATAAAGAAATACAGGAAGCAGCATTCTGCAGTCAAGCGCAGAATTGCAGAACTCAGTATTTTGGAAAATATGTTTCCAGTAGAGCCAGCCCTTAGCAGATCAAAAGCAGAGACGTAAATTACTTCCTGCCAGTATTCTGGAACAGTTCTTACCAGAAGCATTATTAAGAATAATGTATTTATATGGGTGACTGAACACTAGCAAGCACAACAAAAGAAAAAAAACCTGACCCCCCCCATTGTTTTCATTCTTTACAAAAACTACAAAATGAAAGAAATTGAATAGTCACAGATTTAAAAAATAAAATTTGATGTAATTCTAGTTTTCTCCTTTCAGAAATTTCCACAGTGCTTTCACATTTTGAAAACTGATTTTTCTTGTATTTTCTGACTCATTCTGAAAAAAATTAATCTCATCTCTGTTGCAGAAAAGAGAACACATCAACTGTGTGTGCATCTGTACATACATGTATGGAAAAAATAAAATATTTTCATTAGGAAATGTTGACTTTAATTGTGTTATAAAACTGAATTTTGGGTAATTAATTTGCCATTAAGCATAGATGTGGTCTTTTAGTTTTGGATGATGTTCCCTAAGAACAGAAAAGATGAAGTGTCTGGAAGTCAAATTATTTGCTTTTGCAGCATTCCATGTGGCAAAGTTCAGAAGGAGTCGAAAGAGAACAAAGAAACTAGTGACAACAAAATGTTGTTCAACTTTCCCAAACTTGTTCTGACTCACTCCCACGTCAAGAGACCATCATGATTTGTAAGCTAACGGTGCCTCCTGGCTCATAGCTGTACCTCCAAACTATACAGAGATTTAAACCACTGTCTGAAATAGAGTTCATGATGAAAGTATGTTTCTGAGCAGCATATTTCAATACTTCACCACACGGATAAGACAATCAACTGCACACGCACAAATTAAATGTCCTTCAGCTTTTTCTTTCTCTCCACCTGATTTAGATTTACTAAAACTTCTTTGCTTTCCTAGGTAGAAGAGACTTATTGCCTCCTCACCAGGAAAAATACCTGTATTAACAAAGTTATTCTTTCACTGAAGTAAGTTATTTGTTGTCAGTGGATTCCAATATTTCTTTTTACACCTAAGCAGCAGTGACCTTTGCTGAGGTCCAGTCAGCATTTTACCAGGTTTTTTTATTTATTTGTTTGTTTCTTTTCACCAAACATTCACTACTTTCAATTGAACATAATCTACTACTGCTGACGTGTGGACTTCAGCTTATCATAGTCTTTCAAAGAAAATTTATGAAGTGCTAATATTACATAGTTTTGACCTAAACATTTCTAATGGGATCAGTTTCCAAATGTCATGATAATATTACAATTTCTTTGCTTTTACTTAAAACAGACTCCAACTTTTCTCACGCGAATGTGAAGACATACTATAATAAAGGGCTGCAACACTGCCTCTGAATGAGTCTCATATAATTTGAGTAGAACTTTATAAAATGGCAAAAATTAATCTTTTCATATTTAAACTTAATAGTATTAATACCATTTTTAAACGGCATTTGCAATGACACTCCCTTAGCCTTATTCATATGGTTAAAATGTGCAAGTTTTGTTAAATATATACACTGCCATAATATATTTATCCTATGTCATTAAAAAAAAAGTTCAAAATAAAATATTTCCAGGCTACCTACTTGCTTCCTTCTCCCAACCTCCCCCCCCAATATGACCCCTTAAAAAACTAATTAAATAGCCTTCATTGAATGCATCATAACCCCTTTTAATGTCTTGCACCATAATCTCTTTTGTTAAGTGCCTGAACATTTGGTTTCTTCACAAAGTTCACACTAGGAGAGTAGTGCAACACTAGAGCAACCTACCCAGAGAGATGGTGGAATCTCTGTCCTTGGAAGCTTTCAAGATTTGGCTAAACAAAGCCACGACTGACCAGATCTAGGAGCGGCACTAGTCCCGCTTTGACAGGACACTGGAGCAGATGACCTCCAGAGGTTCCTTCCAAGCAACATTTCTGTGTTTCCTTTCAACCAACTACACAGAGCACAGAAAACAAACAAATGACACATTTCCGGCTGCGACTTGCAACAGCTGGTATGACGACACTAGGGTGTACTGTCTCAGTTCAGTTACCATCTGCTATCCACTGGCAGGTGGGTGACTGAGTACAGGGAATGGGCAGACTTCTCTGCTTCTGGTAGGCTCTGGATGTCCATCAGTCTTCCTGCTGGACAATCACACGTAAACTTTGCCCTTCAGCACAGTGCTTTTTCCACTATTCCAGAACCCAAGAAGCTTTAAAATGTCAACATTCCCTTTCATCTTTTTTTTTTTTTTCCCCCCTGGTTATGGCTGACACATATTCAACCCTCGTAAAACACAGCCCTTTCTAGGACTAGAAATCTGTTTCTTAACTAGATTGTTTTATCTTTACTACTTAGTTTCTCTAACAACTTTGTTTTATCCTGTTCCAGAATAAATCATCCACTGTAAGCAGAAAGGAACACTGAATATATTTGTAAAATAGAATTAATTTCCCTCTTCATCATGAAAAGTGCCTGTCACAATCTACAAGATAAAAATCAGCCAGTTTCACAGTCACAGCAGCCAAGTTCTAAAGTGTTTTGTGAAGAAGACTATTTTGAGATTTCCAGGAAAATTTTACCACACCACAGACCTTTAAGACTTTCAGTGTAATTACTGACAATATTCTTAGGAACTTCAAGTTAATTTTCTGATGCGAATGTGCTTCACCTACAGCCAAAAAAGTAACCACCCAAATGGACAGGTAGGATAATGGCCTGCACTTCAAAAATTTCCCAGATGTACCTAGCATGTTGAAACTATAATGGGAATTCTGTATTTCCATCCCAGTGCTCTGTTTCTCTGAACCTAGCACTCTAAGATTGTCCAAAAGTAAATACATCGTAATTATAGCCCACATAGCAAAGAGAACAGTCTTAATTCTAGCTATCTTCTCTATTTTACTCCCTCATTACTCAAGAGAATACTATAGCCACAATTGCACCATTCAAAAATCAAGCCATAGACCTCATGGTACATACTCCTTGTGCCACCCAGTATTGTAAAATCAGAGGGATCCTTAACAGGCAAAGCCAGTGGTTCCCCTTACATAAGGGCAACCTAGAATATACATTCAGAAAAAGACCAATCTATTCAAATAGTTGGATCCCTGTATTTTGCAAAAGAATGCCAACAGAGCCCTTACATCATCAATTCCCTTCTCTAAAAACTGTAGAATTTTGTCTCCTAGAGAGTAGTATAAATACTTACTAATTTATTGCAGTTACAATTCAAATTGAAGCCAAATGTAATGTATGAAACACCACTGATCTTGATTTTTAATTATCACCTCCATTGCATATATGGATAAAGTTATGCACAAATCAGCTAATTGAGTTTTCTGCACACAGTGGTGATACATAGCACAGTTGAGAGTAAAAAGCCACATCTCCTGGCTATTACACTGAATTTTAACGGAACACAGTGGCTCTCCTCCAGGTTTTTTTTACTTTACTTCACAACAGTCAAGTTAAAATTCGGTCTGCTCATCTGTTGTTGAATTTCAGAAACGGATAAACTTCATATTGTCCAAACGAGGTGTGAATAAGTAACTTCAATTACATAACAGGTCTTACATTGTATTCCTCTGCCATAAAGTAGATTTTTATTAAGACATTATTAGCTTGCTGAAAGCTACGTGCACCAATAAATAATACTGACAGAATAGCAAGGAGTTAGTAACAAAATTCTGAGCAGCCCTTCATGACAGCTTTTTAACTATCAAAATGATGTTTGTCATTAATCAAACCACAAGAAATCCTAACTATTATCATAAGCACTTCCGGTAGCAATTCAGTGCAACACCTATTAATAAAAAGTGTTCTGATGTAATATCACTTAGAACATAGCAACAGAAGATTTCTGAATTGTAGCAAGGTCATTTATGCTGTGTACCCAAGGTATGCAAAATGAGATTTCAATAAACTAAGTAGGAGCAAAAGTGTAAGGGATAGTAGAAAGTTTCTAAAATTCTGCAGAGGGTTATTCCTACAACGGCACTTCAAAACACACCTTGATAAATTACTGGATTTTCCAGAATAGTATTCAAATCTGTAGTGCTATAGGACACACCGTCATCTGAAAAGATCCACTACAAACACTACTAGGAAGCAGCAGTTTTTAATCAGAGAACAGATTACTGCTTTTAATATTATTTGTTAAACTGTTAATGTTCTTCTGAATGTATTTTGCTTTGTTAACAAAGACCAAGTTTCTTTGTTGCATCACTGCTCTCTTGTTAACGATAAAGAGTTAAAATTCAAGAACAGGTGCACATTAGGGTCAACGCACATGACAAGTGTTCTGAGTATGCTATGCTGTTGCTGGAGCAGGCGAGGCTCCGCTCTGAGGCAAAGATGGCGAGATCAGAACTGGAGAAGTGCGATGGGCACTGATCTCACGTACCTGACTTTTAAAAAAGTGACCCAGGGAACTGCTCTGTTAGAGTTTTGTAGTAAAATAGCTATTACGCACTTCTTGCTTAACACAGCTCACTATCCCCGCTCTTAGCAGTTTAACTAACGTGCTAGCTCAAACTTTATTTACGTGAAGTAAAATCCTAGTACAGACATTTTTACACATTAGCAGACTGTGGTAATTCTTGCCAGGGAAGTATAGAGCCAAATTGCACCTTTTTTTTTTTTCCCCCCATACGAGTTTTAAATACAAGCAGCAGAAGACATTTTGGCTATAAGAAAGGCTATTAAGATGCTACCCTTGGTCACAGATTCCCAAAAACACGAGATACAGATACACTCCGCATATGAGGCCAGTGGAAAGTTAAGAGAGTCCTGAATTTCCCTGAGAAGTAGATTAAGAGTTAAAGTACAAAACCTGGAGGTGAGCACATTCAGAAGGCAAATATTTCTGGAATTATAATAGCAAGGACTGGTTTAATGTACCTAGTACTTAATGCCACTTTTTAACATCTATAGAAACTGCAGTTTGAGTTTTCCTTTATTTGTGCCTGCACTTTCATACAGCTGCAATGTCCGCCTGCTCCTCTCTAATAAACTTGATTAACCATGGTCAGAGACGAAAATTCACAGAAATTAAGCTCTTACAAGTTCAGTGAAGCGTAGGGTCTGGGTAGAGAGGAGATTCAAATTAGCACCCTCACTGTAGGAAAGACTGCAGAATACGGTGACAAGTTGCTAGTTTGGGATGGTCTAAATATGAGCATTATCTAGATAATAACACGTGTGTAGATGAAGGCTATTCTCTTGCCCTGGTGGTAACTGTAGTCACAGAAGAGACACAGCAATGAAACAGCAAAGGAGGCTCACACAAGACAGCTGCTACACCAAACTTCAGTATCAGTGACATTATAAGAAAAACAGATAATTATTTACGGACATCTAAGTCTCACTGAAGAATGTGTCCATAGGCTGTTTATACTTTCCTCAAGCCTCTTTTAAGTAAAGCTTCTTATTTCCACTGGAAATGGGAGCACGTATGTCAACAATTTATAAGCTCATACTATAAGCATCAATTGAAGTTATGTTGAAACCATAAGCTAAATAGGCTAAATCCTTCTAACTCATACTGAGCACTCAAATGGGTACATTCAAAAGACGGCTAAACGCATCTGTAAAAAGAAACAGGATTCATTGCATTTTCATGCTGAATATTACACCTGAGAATATTTCCAAACAAACTTTGAAGCACCAAGTCGTAGTAAAAAAAAGGCTTCTAATTTTACTCACCTTGCAAAAAATATGTCAAGTGGAACCTTAATTCAAACAGTTCTGAGCATTCACTTCTGCCCCCAGATACACATGACAATTGAAATAAGCTTTCAATCGCGAAAAAAATTATTAAGTAACTGTAAGACATTAAGTGATTGTCCAAAATGTCGGGTTATGCAGAATACAAGCATCTTAATAGCCTACGTGCACTGGAAGTAGCAAGAACCACGGCGTAGCGCTAAAACAATAAAGTTTACAGTAATTTCAAATACTTGCTCATAGCTGAAGACTGCTTGCAGACAAAGCAATA
>Ga0181612_169472_pt1 | contig 18291 bp, 20 predicted proteins | sample HoacroProtozoa21_FD_119630 | JGI IMG/M metagenome (GOLD analysis project Ga0181612, IMG submission 119630) | Hoatzin crop microbial communities from Cojedes, Venezuel. Combined Assembly of Gp0051906, Gp0051904, Gp0051908
AAGAAATATTTTTTCTTATGAAAGCAACTCTTTTTTTTCTTTTTTTTTCCTTCCTTTTTTTTTTTTTTTTTTTTTTTTCCTTTTTGAATAAACATTGTGGAGGCCCATGGAAGGCGCTGGGGATGTTCGAGAGTCGAGGTCCAGCTGATGCCTTCTGCCTCCCGTTCGCGCGGCTCCCACGCTGGCCCTGATGCGCAGCCCCACTCCGGGGGGGTCCGAGCCGCCCGGGGAGCCCGAGGGGCGGCGGGGCCATGCTGCTGCTCCTCACCTGGCTTCGCAGTGGGTCAAGGGGGGAGGAGGGAGGCATCCAAGGCACTCCCAGGCAGTTCTGTCACAAAATCACACACTGGAGTTTGTGGGAGCCGGTGGCTCTGTCCCCTCGCCATTTGGTCTTTTTCTTCTTCTTCTGGCTTTTCTCTGGGATCTGTTGCCTGTTTTGGGAGACAAGAGAGGAAAATAAGTAGGTGAGACCCAAGCAGATGGGTTGGACATCAGCATCCAGAGCCCTGGGCAGCCAGTGGTCCAGCATCTTGGTGTGAATACGTGTATTTGCACATATATCTCCATATATCCGTCTACCACCACGCCACACAGCTAACGAGACAACTGCCTGCATTTTCAAGGAAGGAGCAAAGCAGCCATGAGCAAACACTGAGGCTGACGGCAGGGATGTATGTCCTGCCAGGGCACAGTGCCTCCGGTTGCCCTGGGTGAACTGCTGCCTCCTCCCCTGCCAGGGAGCTGCTTCGGGAAACACGGATGCTCTGAGCCATGCAGTGTCATCCATCACGCCGCTGCTAGCGCTCGTTAGGGAAGGGGATGGGAGAGATACAGAGTGCAGAGAGAAATAAATCTTCCTGGAAGGATGTGCTGTCAGCCGGCATTGCCCTTAGCCAGCTGCACTGCTGTGGACTTGGTTAGGGAGGGGGGGTCAAAATAATCATGAAAAACCAAAGTCTGCTGCCCATGGGGCTCTGGCAATCCCTGGAAGCTGCGAAGAGCACCTGAGCACAGAGGGCGAGCTGACCCCAGAAAGATGTCCCCGGCTGGCTGGAGTCACAGCCACCAGAACACGCAGCTGAGAGTCCCCCTGCACTGTGTCCCGGCAGCACCCGGCAGCCAGCAACCTCTGAAATGTTCTGTCGAGGGTTCCTCCCTTTTCATTAAGATGAGGCAGTGCCCAAAAGCCTGTTTGCGACCGTACCTCCTTGCAGCAGCCACTCAGCTAGCCCGGTGGTGCAAATTCAACAGAAGAAAGCTTTGTAGTTCAAACACCCGATAAGCAGCCTGTAGACTTAGATTTTGTTGCAAGATAAACCATACGAACGCCGGCAGCTTCCACAGGTTCAAACAGCATCTAAATAACCAACCTGAGTTTGAATAGTTCAAACTCAGCCTCTTTGCTACGTAATACGCCAGGCACTAAGCTGAGGGTTAAAACAAAGGTATCCAGACCAGCATGAGACATAGCTGGGAGACAAACATTATGGCTTCATTTGGTGTTTTTCTTACAGCCTCAGCTCCCAAATGCTTGCAACCACCTGAAAAACTCAGCTTTGACTGCTAAGATTTCTTTTTTCAGCAAGCTTGAAGGCTGGAGGCTTGAAAAACATGAAACTTTAAGGCTCAAGACTAGAAAGCTGAAATAAAAAAAATACTTTAAAGTTAATTTGGATAAACACTAAGCGGCTGCAAGCTGTTCACAGCATTCTGGAACTATTTTAGAGATCCAGAAAACCACGTCCCACGCCTACTTGAGATTTCTGCTGTGACGGTGCTCATGTATACGCTGCTGCAGCATGAAAGGGATATCAGGAAACTTCAAAGATCTGTCGGGCAGACTCGATCAGCCCTTTCTGGATTACCTCCAGACAACAGTTTCTTGCATGAAGATAAATAAACTGGGAATCAGCCAAGTGCAAGGAGCACGAAGAGTGCCAAGCCTGAACGAGCGTCCTCACCCCGCACACTCGCACAGGCTCTGAGGAGCCTCTACATTTGTAAAGCACTCCAGGAATGACACGGTTATTAGGGAGCTGTAAATTTACATTTTATTTGGAAAAGCTTACTTGAAAAAAGAAAAGCAGTATGTGGTGGGTGGGTGATGCCATCCTATGGCTGCGGACAGTTTGCAATGTCCAAAGACCAAGCGAAAGTGCATCGTGGCAAATGACCAGCCAGCTCACGCAGCATCTTGCTGCTCTCAGACTTAACGCCAGTTCACGCTCCTGTGAACATCTCTGGTGCCCTTGATGCCACGGAGGGTTTCACCTGGCTGGCAACAACTTTCACGGTAACTACACAGGGAACTGAGGTACATCACCTATTTTTGAGGTTATGGAGTGCATTTTCGGGGCTTAAACTTGGCGATGTCTCATTACAACAATCCTGCCAGACTGTGCCTGTCTGGAGTCACGTTATGTAGAAAAAGCTAACGGACCCTCACCATCTTATTTTTGCTGTGTGTGGGTTTTTTTTTCCAGAGTAGACGAGATGGTGGTAAGAGCTCCCTGTAACACAAAAGTAATATCTAGCCAGCTAACGCTGAGTTCCAGAACAGTTGGGAAATAGCTTGGGACATTTCCAGCTCAGCTCTGTCGTTCTCCAAAGGCTTTCTGCCCCCTGCTTTTGAGACATGTGGGAAGAGTGGGCAGTACCATCTGCTTTTGATGGAGGCTGACTTGAGGCTGCGCTAAGATATTCACAAGTACAGATACGCTGTGAATAAATGCCTCATGGTTTAATTGCCGCGTGAGGCACTTTGACTGCATGGCGGGGAGGAGCATGATTTCAGCACAGTACCCTCCCAAAACATGAAAAACGAGGGCTCAGAAAAATCTGGCAGACAACTGGTGCCAGAAAAACAAATCTACTCAGAGAGGTTTGAGGTTATCAGTCGAGACGCCGAGATGTGCGTGTAGCTCTTTTCCTGCAGGGCAGCCGGGATTTTGGAAGGCAGTCCCTTCCCGCCGGCAGCTGGAGCAGGGGTTTGCCCAGAGAACAGGCGTTTGCCAAAGCGAGCAAAGGCAGCTCATGCCAAAACTGGGAACAAACCTCTGCAGTCTGAGGAGGAAACCTGTGGCTTAGCCATTAGGTCATGCTGTTTCTCATACAAAGCAGCTTAATTTTTTCCATTTAGTGAGCAGAAAATGTTAGAAGTCACATACAGCATTAGAATTTTGTAGAATTTTTTGCCAGTCCTTTTTAACCTCTGGCAACGTGAGACCCTGAGAGGACAAAGCTATGAAACCCCAAATTACTGGCCCAGAGCTTTTAGCGCTGGCCTTTTAAAGCTGATCGCTAAAATAGGCTTTGCACTGTTTGTTGAATAATATATGTTCATCGTGGCCACAGCCAGTTCTCAACTTGCCTAGCACTGATGGTCCTGCAAGGGTAACTAAGTGCTCATAACATCCCTATGCAGATACAGGACAAGAAAGTTTAATAAACCCCAGAAATCTCCTACACCCAACCAAACCATTTGGCCCCTGCTCCCCAAAATTTGGCTCCTGGCTCTCCGGGCCAGGACTCCTGCACGTCCCGTCCATGGGCAGCGAGCAAGCAACGAGTTTGCAGCTTACCTTATCACTCTCACGAGATCGTGGAAGGCCTTGTCAACGTTTAGAGGTGGGTCCTTGGCGCTCGTTTCTATATAGGGAATCTGGAGGAGAGAAGTGTATCACAGAAGAGATTAGTAACAGCCTATGTGTTGGTAGCAAACCAGTTTCAAAATGAAAAACCCTAAAGGCTGGAGAAATCGGGTACCTAAGAGACCGAGGAAATACAGGTAAACAGTGTTGTCATGACATTGCTATCAACATCTTTGCAGCGAGGTCAGCAAGTGCTTACAAAAGGTCCGGAATAAGCACCAGGCAAACCAGCTGCTATCAGAACTCCGGGTTTGGGGAAGAATAATTGTAGGCTTCATGTTGTCAGATGTTCTCTACCCCTAAGCTGTGCTTGCAGACATGAAAATATTCGAAGGTTGTCGAAAGATGAAGACTTGCCAAAAATTCTTGCTTGCCACATTTTATTAGGACTACTGCATGAATATTTCATGACTACAATTCCCCCCTCAGTGTAAAGTGATCTTCTCCTTCAAAATCTGACAGCCAGATGGGGCCTCCTAGAGTGCTTGTCCAGCACACTGGCAGACTTTTAAAACTGCCTCTGATAAGGTATTTTTGTACACGGCCTTTTCCAAAGCGTGCGCCTACAGATGGATGCAATGCCTTGCGTTCAGGTTAGGTGTCCTGGCTCCTACAGAAACGAGCTTCCTTTGGGAGGGGACGGAGTGAACCTGCCCTGCCAAACTCCCATCAGGGCTTGCTTAGAAAACACAGCCCAGTTTGCCATGTAGGCACAGCAAGCTGCCAAGAGGTCTCAGGCTTGTTTGCCTTTACTTTTCCATTCAGTTCCTCCTCCGGGAGCTGTTGCCTCCCTCCGGGTATTCAGGGCTGCTGGCATTTACAAGGTGATTAGTGGAGTATCATGTCATCTACACCCATCCAAGACCAATTTCTTGGGCTAAACTATGGCATGAATAATGCAGAGCTAAGATGGTGGGCCAGATTTAGAAGTGCTTAACAACCCTGTAACTTCATTATCTTTAACAAGCTCGTTTCATAAGGCCAGCTGGTATACCTCCTAACACCTGACTCTGCTTTTTCACTCCAGGAGGGCGCACTTTCTTCCCTCACTTTAAACACTTCACATTTCTCACCACTTGGAGCTACCTTGTACCCATGGCGTCATGATGGCCACAGCTTTGCCAGAGCCTGCTGCACAGCAGAGGTTCTAGTTTCAGTGATGAATTGGCCCTACTGAAAGGAAGCTTCATAGTTACTACTTTGTAGTCGTCGAAAATGTAATTGCATATGTTTGATGTAAGAGAAATGCTTTAATTCAGCTCTAAATGAGCAGAGAATTCAATTCTGAATGCCTGTAATGGGACTTAAAACAACCAATTAAACAATCCCACAAACTTACATTATGTTTTGTTGCCATTTCTCTTCCCTGTTCTCTTGTAATTTTCCGTAAATGCATTAGATCAACCTTGTTTGCCACCAAAATCATCGGAAAGGACTCTCTGGAAAAAACCAAAACCACCACCCAATTATTAGTAGACTACAATAAAAAATGCTGAGCATAAGTTTCTCTTTCTGATGCTGACATCATTTAACAATTTTGGCTACAGACATACCACACACATGTAAAGAAATATAAAGAAGGACCAAATGAACACACATCAGCCCCCAGACTGTGCTATACATATTCACACTGTAAAAATTTACTTGACAAGTTGCATGCATGCACCTGTCCACTCTTAGTTGGAGGCACTTCAGGGACTTGGTGCCATGGTTTCAGCAATGATAACAGCTAAGACTGAAGACCCATCTAGCTGAAGAAAGAACTATGGAAACTGAGAGACAGAGACAGATCTTGAGCAGGAGAACAGGACTCTCTCGTAACAGTGAAGGCATATCAGTAGCTGCGTGTCTTGGCAGCAGCTCGTCACTGCGAGGTACCGAGGTACGTTGGAGGAACTGGTGTCAGTTCATGTCCTGGTGGAGACCCATCCACTGAGAGCAACTGTGGAGGAAGAAAAGGCGGACTCTGGGAGAGCTGGCACTGAGGGGGGCATGTCATGGGGGAGAAAATGTCTGGGGGAAAAGATCCCCATCATTTGTTACCCCAAGACAAATTGAAAGACTGGCTGTGGTAGCTGGAAGGAGGCTGGAGGGAACGGAAGAGTCTTGCTAAGTTTCCAGATGCTATTACCTGTTTCAGATCCTACAGCAAAAACCTGACGAACAACCATCCTTTTGCACCAAAACCATCTACCTCTGTAATAATAGTCAGTATTTCTTTAACTTTACTGGGCATGTAACTGACTGTCTTTGGACACCACCTGAAAAGAGACCCATCTATCCACAGCACACCCAGCATGAGGCTCTCCTGACAAGGTCTGTGGGTCAGCCACTTCCCCAGCAGAAACCCCCATAGCTCTGGTGACCAAACTGAAGCGAGCCAGCTCACGCCACAGGTGGTCCTGGCCGTGCGGCTGCTGCCCACCCCACCCCACGTCCCACACGTGGGAGCCTCTCCTCCAGCTGCATGGCACGGAAAGCAAGGTCGTGCTGCAGGGCCTTCACCCACTGCTACGAGGGAGGAGGTCCCTTCTGATAACTGAGAGTTACTGCAGTATTATTTTCTTACATTGAACTTTAAACCCTCCTAAAATGATTCCAGTGTTCTCTGCTGTCACAGAGCTGATTTTACTGGGGTAAGAACCAGCTGGGCCATACTCATTTCTGCATAAAACACTTCCCTGAGTAAGTCTGGATTTTCAAACAGTGTTTCTGTGCCATTTTTCATCGAGACGATAAGGGCTCCATCTTCTCTCTGGCACATTGCCCCACTGCTCTGGCTGGAAAAATACTGTACTGCACTCTGCATTTTAGATGAGTCTTACAGTTATTCATTCTGATAATGTGGCCTTGATTTAATTTTAATACCTGAGCATTGATATATCTTGACTCTGATCATTCTGGAGCAAAACACTTGCTTGTCTGGATTATTTGATTTCTTTTTGGCTTGCAGCAGATTGATAAGAAAGGAATTACATTTGGACAGTATCTCATTTGTCTTGTTTACAGCAGGCACAAAACTCTGCGGGGACTTTCGTCCCTGTTCTAAGCCGTACGATTGCTAGTTGGACAAATCTGCTATAGTTGGAAGCTTTACTGTAATGAAGGTTATGTGAAGAAACAGGAGGCAGGCTTTGAACAGCTCTACTAATGCAGCAGCCTGCAGTTCCTTTGGATTTTAAGTTTCCAGAACTGACTGCTAGCTGGAAAAGCAGGACGATGCTCTGCTCCCAGCTACCTGCGGGTCTGGCAGGACGGTTTCTTTGCTCACGCCGCTCCTACTGCTGCGATTCTCTGAACGAGCTCGGGTCGTGGATGAAGCGTTAAGTTCCTCGCGCTCTGCGCTTCGGTGGTGTTGAGCGGGGAAACAAAAACAACCTCACCAGCCGTTTCGCTTCCTGCTTCTCACACGCCGGCCATGGGGCTTGCGTGGCATACAGCAGGGTAGAAGTTTCAGTCCAGAGCAAAACAATGAATACCACATCTTATTTTCACAAAGTTAAATTAAATAAAACCGACATCAGTTTGGGGGAGGTTACAGGAAATGCTGTCCTGTCTTCTTCAACTTTCAGAAACAGATTTCATTTGCCCCAAGCTGAGCTGGCAGTGAAGAAAAGTCTGTCCTTATCTGGGAGGCAGACTGAGTGACTGACATTTTTCTTGATTTAGATGAAACCAAAGGGTGGTTTTTCCTTTACTTTTCACTCTGCTGGGCTCTGCTTTGGATGCTTTACTGGAAGAGCTGTCAGCTGTGAACCTCACATGATACGAGTCCACCCTTCCTGTGGGGAAGTTATTCAGAGCTGCGAAAGGAAGCCAGCAACGAGGCCCGAACCCTCTGGTGGCTTTTCTTGATGACTTCCATAATTAAAAGCCATTATGAATGGAAAAACCAAGTGTTTCAAAGCTGCAGACATATAAGGGCTTAATCAGACATATAAGGGCTTTATTCACACCCCACCCAGCGAGGATGGATTCATCGCCTCTTGAACTGGGATGGGAAGAGGGAGTTGTCTCGCAGATAAACCCTGGCAGCTTCCCCTCGCTCTGTCAGGACACATTTGCTTACCACGATTAAACTCTCAGTGCTACCTTCTCCCACGCAGGCATGAGGAGGGGAGCGGGTGACCTCTCTTGCTTTCTCCCCAGTCATGCAGAGGTGTTTTATTCATTGAGAATGGCTACTACAGAGCACGATGCATTAAGTGCATTACACCCCTTGTAAGAAATACAGTTCTTTCCAATGTGGGGTGTTTTCCCTTTCAAGATACTTGTTCATAGATCCAAGTCATGCAGGACCTTCTAAGGTTGGTTTGGCACCCACTGAAGCCAGGGAAAGGAGGATGCTACCAGGACAGACGAAAAGATTAGGGCCGAAGGCTTGCTGACTCCCTGATGGCGTTCTCAAAGTGCCTGCACTGTGTACAGAGCATCCTTCTCCCTCTTCAGAGCCAAATGTGTTACCTCCAAAGGTGTCTACCTTTCTCATACTGCTCTGCCAGACTGTTCTGGCTGGAGTTTCTCCCCTTCAGACCCATTTTCACTCCATCACAACAGTACTGAACTCTTCCACGTTGAAAGCACTACATGCTTATCAGAAGAGGTAAACCCACTTCTTATTCCTCGTATGTAGGACGACAAATCCACACACAAGGAATTGTCCTGGGACACCCAGGGGGTGAAAAGCAGGGCAAGGTGTGCAACTATAGGTGGTCTCAGAGCAGTGGGAGCAGGGTCAGCAGCGATTGGCTCCATGGCACCCACCTGTCCTTGACTCTGAGGATCAGCTGATGGAACCGGTCCACGTGCTCGAAGCTAGCCTTGTCCGTCACCGAGTAGACTATAAGGAAACCATCTCCGGTTCTCATGTACTGCTCCCGCATTGCGCTGAACTCCTCTTGGCCCGCAGTATCCAGAACTAGGACAGAAGACATGATGGTTTTTAGTTACTGTGAGATCCTGTGGCTGCTATCACCGCTACGTGTCCTACATGGCCCTTCTGTCTCCACTGGGCTTTCTCCTCTCAAACGCTGCAAGATCTGACAAAAGAGAGTTGGATGGACAAGGTGGTTTCTTGTCACAAACCAAATATCACTCCCAGACCCCACTCATCAGCACGTGCCGATGCTGGGAGCAGATGGAGAGGAAGAAGACTATGTGGATTTTACTTTGCTTTTCCAGGAGCAAATAATGACCACTGAACTTGGGGAGTTGCTCCTCTGGCAAGCTATGGCTCAAAGTATTTACAGCCCTCCATCTTGCCCTCTCCCAGCTCTCTCTGCTCTCCACATGGAAAATCCCAAGAAGAGTAAGTAAATGACAGTTGAAATGTCAGGGACAATCTACAAACTGCGTGGTAAAGGAGAGCTGGGAGAAAGCCCAGAGTAACAGCTACAAGCATTTTCCTTTTCTCAATAGATGGATATTACTTCTACACAATTATGTGCTTTCAGAGCAAGTTGGTACAGCCGTTGAGAAACTCCCCTTATATACTTTGTCCCAAGTGGTGGGATATGATATTGAGAAGCTAGTTAAAACAGGTGGAAAAGCTTTAAGTGACTCACATATCCTATATAGTGATCGTGTTTCTGTGCATTGACAATGCCTAAATCTATGCTCTGATCCCCTAAAAGACACCAGTTCTGGCAGCAACCCAGATGCTGTTCCCCACTAGATTAACCTCCTCTCTAATATGACCATAACTCACTGGTTCTCCATCACTCTGCCTTGCAGGGGCTCCCATCAGCTCCATCATGGACCACAAGTGGAGCAAGCTACAACGGCCTTCTAGGTAAGCACCACATACTGATGCACATCATTGATGCCAATTCTTGGGCCCCAGCTTTGTACACTGCCAGGATTTTGGCTGGCAGGAGGAGGGTAAAAGAGGAGTTCATCAGCTTAGGCTGCACCAGTACAAACACGGTGTGAGCACAAAATGCATCAGCTGCTCAGAAGTAACAGTCCTAATGCATCGTTGTATCCTAGAGGCAAATGTGGGACCTTCATGATGACTGGGAACATTTTCATATCCCAGTCAACTGGGCTGGGTGGGAAAACTGTTTCCGCCTCTGCTGCAGAGCCACAGCGTTAGCATCTGCTGCCCACGAGTGATGGAGAAATCCCAGGGCACTGGTGGCTGGAGGCTGTGGCAGGACCGTACTGCTGACAGAGCAGCAGGGCTCGATACAGGTTTTTCTAGTCTGAGCAGGCCCGCAGTCCTAGCAAGATGTTCCCCATAGGGGTAAGTACTCAGGCTGCCCCAGTCTCCAGATGGAGCCAGGAGAAAGCCCACTTTGCTGCTGGCATTACTTGCTGAATCAGCACGGGTGGCCACAGGCAGACATGCCACACGTCACAGAGCAGCCCATGAGCCAGCCCACGCCTTGGCTATACGTCTGGAGGAAAGGTAGCAACCCTGGAGGACCTGAAGACCTTACTTGGTGATGACAGGCCCTTTAAAACCTTCAGCCTCATTCCTTTGCCTGCCTTTGCTGCTCTTGAATGTCTGTCTCCACGAGCCCTTAAGGTGAAAAGAACTTCTAGGCTCTTGCAGAGACCCTGAGATTTAGGCTTGTTTGCCAAGTAGCTGGAGCTTGCTGGAAGGTCACAGGTGTTTCTTCATAGCCTTTTATCCTGCTTCTGCCCTCTAAATCTAGGAAACAAGGGTCCTAGCTCAAAGGCATCCTGGCTATTCTTAAGGACTGTACAAAAAAAAGAAAAGAAAAAAGAAAATAGAAACACAACCCAAAGACGCTACATGCGCTGGTGAATTTCTATGCCCTGGGCAGAACTGCTACCATGGAGTGAGGCCAGGACCACGTGGCTGGGACAGAAGAGGAAATTAATCCTTCCTACCTGCCCCACCTGTGAGGAGAGGTTGGGCTGCCCTCGTCTGACCCCTGCACCCGCTGACAACCAACATGCACACACATGTGTGCGCCCACTCCCTTCCCCTCTCCAGCACACCGACCCACCTTGTGTTGGAGCAGGACAGCTTCCCACCGGGGCCAGGCTCTCCAGCCCTTCCTCCCCCGAGACAAGGCAGGTGCCCGAGCACAGGCGTGGGCAGGTAGGTGGAGGTGCCGCATCCTGCATGGTAATTTGCTTAGGGACTTCCCCTTGCTCTGGCACATTTGCAAACCTCCCGTGAAACACACGAGGAGCATCCAGCTCTGCTCTTGCACCCACTAACCCATCCCTAGCTGCTGCCTCTCCAAAGCTTTCTACCCCCCCGGAGAGGGCAGGGGACAAGCCCGAGGCAGGCTGTGGGGACACCCGGAGCACAGCACCGGGCTGTGGTCCTGCCACTCCTACCTCGCCTGGATCTTGGCCACAGCATCGCATTAAACACAGGCAGAGCTGCTGTGTCAGCAGCTGCTATTTAAAGAGGATTCACTTGCAGCATTCGTAGAAAGGCAGGCAAGTCCAGGCAGTATTTAAAATGGCACTGTGGAAATCCAAGTAAAAGACATGCAGCAGTGAAGGTTAAGGTTAATCTCAGATGAGTTATTCACGGGAAGTTAAGCATTATGTGGATGGCCAGAGAACGTCTTTTCTTTAAACTTTAAATGTGCTCTTCATAAAGACAACTCCCCCCATCCTAACACTTCCGTGTTAGATGAATTGTACCCAGAGAAGAGAGTGCGATCTGGATCCTGCGTCGGCAAGACGGGACCACATACTGAAAAGCATCAGCACCGAAAAAGGGCCAGATGCAAGTGGCTTTGCTTCTGGAGTAATCTTGTGGCATAAAAGCTTCAAGAAGACTCTTAACTACAGAAACGGGAAAGTAGCAAAGAGAAACCTTGGAAAGGCGAAACTGGGAAGGTGATTGACTGGATTCCCAAAGATTTAGGATGTTAGCCAGCATGCACCTTCTTTTAAAATTCTCATTTCTGCAGACAGTATGCCAGAAGACATAATCATGAGCAGAGAAGAACTGTGAGCTCTCTCTTCCCCTTCAGAACAGCAGTTGCCTCTTACTGGCAGCTGCCCCACTGGTGGCACATAAAAGCCAATGTGGAAACAAGGCTGGACCACAGCACAGTGGGTTTTCCCTACCTCGTTCTTCCAAGAACTGAGATCAGATCCATAGGGTGCACAGCGCATGGTCATGGACTTCCAACAGCAAACTTGGTGAAGTTCCCACAAACTTGACCGAAGAAGCAGCAAAGAGGAGCAAAGAGGAGCGTTAACGAAAGCACTTGGGTAAAGATGGAGGAGAGAGAAGCCAAAGACTATGTCTGACGTAGGAACAGACATCCAAAGAGGGCAAAGCCATTTCACAGAGCTATCACGCAATCAGCTGGAGACTAAACTAAGAGCAATTAGGCTGTGAAAGCCCAGCAGGGAGGTCTCCTGCTTTGCAGGTAAGAGGTTGCTGAGTGAAGAGATGGCCTTCTCTGCTCTTCAGTGGATGTGACCCCAACTGTTGTGATGAACTCCTTGCTAATTGAATCCTGCCCCCTTAGAGCTCTTCACACCATCTTCCTGTGAATCCCGATGGGTTAGGCAAGAGTGTAGCTGCTTAGATGGCACTTCTGAGTGGACGCAGGAGCCCAGGAATACACAGGAATTTATGGCCCAAAAGAGAAGCACTTGGTGCTCCCAGGTATTTTACATGGTGATGTCTCTGTAACCGACAGTGCTCTGAGCGCCCATCCAGAGACACAGGCATGTAAACCTAAGCCAAGGGCAGAGACATACTGTGAAATCTAAGTCACGGCATTGCTTTTTCTAGAGCCTAGGCTGGATTCAGGTCAGATTCAAACTGAACAGCCTTCGGGGAGCTCAGATCTGGTTGTGCAGGTATGTTCCTCTTCTCTTTTCACACCTAGGCAAAATTCCCTCCTACATCTTTGTCTTTACATTGCTGGGCAGCTAGGTGTATAGATCAACTCAAGAGAGTTTCTCCACTGTCCATTGCATCTAAGGGGCCTAAGACGACCAGACAAGCAGGTTAAAGCCATTTGCTATTCTTCAGCCCTTGGGTTTCGCTGCCCGAATCAGACACCAGCAGCCTGTTCTGAGCAGCAGCTGCACATTGTCACAGCCAGTGCTGAATGCAGCTCAGCATGTCTCTTGGAGCACCTTACCCTCCAGCATCCGGAAGAGTGGCTGCACATCACCAAGCTCAGGGACAGATGCAGTTGTTTGTGCCAACCTCGATCTCATGCTTGGAAAGGCGAGCACAATGTGTACGACATGATTTTTGCACACAGTCTCCAGTGAAATGCCTTTGGCTAGGTATGTGCAGCACATGGGCAAGCCTTCAAGGGCTGGATGGGTCAGCGGGCAGATAGGAACCAGAGTTCACTATGTCAGGGAGAGGAGCAGCACAAAGAAGTCTGACTCCAGACATCTTCTGCTTCTTTGTCTTCCTAACATGAAATACAGGAAAAGTCCCTGGAGCAAAGAGCAGAACTGGGAATGTGGCACTGTCAGGGGACCATAGGTTACCGAGCTGGACTCCTTGTGGTGCTTCTCTCTCCAAGTCTTGCTTTCCTCTTGGCACCGCAGCTCTGCTTCAAAAGGTAGGGCCAGAGAGAAACTCCATCCCCAGCTGCCCTGCAGCTTGGTAGCCAAGCTCAAGGGAAAACTTAACTTGAACTGATAAGTCAAACCAAAGACTCTCAGGCTGAGGAAAGCCATGCCCACCGTCTTCATCTTCCTTACATCAGCAGCGCAGTCAGAGAGGGCAGCCCCCATCTGGCATTGGCTTCAGCTGAGGAATCGGTATTCTGGGCACTGAGCAGAGGCCACGGCTTACAGTCTGTATTCCCACACCCCAAGTCACCCTGAAGAAGTATGAGGTGCCCACGCTGTGAATAAGGTGAGGTAGATGCTTCCCATGGTCACTCTGATGCTTCTGCTCCTTCTCAGACACAGCCATACTGCTTCCAGCGCGAGAGCTTTCCTCGAGCAAAAACACGTGACGGGGGAAACACTGGGGCTTTTATGAGCCCTCTTCTGTGCCCTAACTAAATACACAGATGTTGTAACATGGAAAACCCGAGTACTTGAATTCTTGCCCTTTCTTTAAGGAAAAAGAAAAGAGGGGCCTTCAGAAGAAAGGCTTCCACATCAATAAACAGAATAAAGATACGAGCCCTAAAAGGGGCTCTTTCTCTGAAAAAGGGCAAATATTCAAAGCCTTGTGTTTTCCATGTCGCAACATCAAAATTTTCCTGGCAGGAAAAAAGTCCCCATGACCCAAGACAAAAAAAACCCTCTTTCAAGATTGCAAAATCCCAGTAATTAAGGGAGGGAAAATACTGTACACACAAATAAAAGACTGAAAGTAAAAACTTAATTTGAATTTTAATTATTTTAATGATGCTACCCAAAGTTTAAATAAAAAAAAACACACAAGGAAAGCGAGCCGCAAACCAACCCTTCTGCCTGCAAGCCTGAAGTGACCTTTGATCTCCCTCTGGCCTCCTGGCTGAACTGTTCCCAAGCTTCCTGAGGAGAAAAGCAGAAAAGCAGACAGCCTGTCCTGGGATGACTAGCAGCAAAAACCCTCAGCAAAAAGGGACACACGGGCATCGAGGGAGCTCAGGGGAAGGCACAGTGCGTGGTGTGACTCCACGGGGTCTTTTTAGCTATGCATGGTTTATGAGCCACTAGGCATTTTGAACCACTGGGAATTTTTTGCCATATTAAGGTATTCCACTTTTGGCTTCATGCTCAGATTAATAATTCCAGACTGGCATTTTACAGCCACACCAAAAGAAATCCTCTGCTAATTGCTAAGTTAGCCTGCACACAGAAAGGAGCGTGCAAAATTAATGATAGCAACTCAATTGGAGCAACAGCTAATCAAAGCAGATTAACCCTGGCCCCCACTTAATTCTGACCTGATGTGTCTATATAGCACCTGCGTGTGAATGCATTTAACTGAGCACATCACTGTGCTGATTTCAGTATGAACAGCAGGGAATAAATGAAGATAACATATGCAGAGAAAACTGGAGGCTGATCTTCAAGCCTCGTTGGGGTGGCAGCAATTGAAAAAACGGGCTTTGCATCCCTTATTCAGGTTAAGTGCCCTGTTCCACTCTGCAGCACTTGTCCTCCAAACACTGCATTGATGGTCTTATAAAGCTGGTGTAAGGCCAACAATAAAGTATTTTTGTGTAGTGTTGGACTTGAATACACCAAGCACAGGTCCCAGAATCTTCTGGGAGGCAGGGAACTATCACAGACTCTTCTTTGGTAAGAAAATAGACACATAGACATGCCCAAGCCAGAGAGCAAATCTGTAAAAGAAGAGTTTGAGTGTAGGTTTGGCTCCAAGGTCTAAAATCTGAAATAAAAGCCTATTCCATTTAAGCCTACTTTCAGTGAGAGCTTTCAGCAAAGGAAAAAAATGTGAGTCAAACATTTCATCACGTGGCCAGTTAGTGCTATTGAATAAACGTGGGTGGAGGTCTTCGTGCATGGAAGCCAAATGCTTTATGCAAGCTGGCTAGCACAAGAGGTTTTCTTACGACATAATGCTGGTGCAGATACCAAATGCTAGAGGTGCTTTGTACAGAACTGCTCAGGCAACAGTCTGGAAGAGGGTGGGCTGTGTTTTCTTCTCTCTTTTTTTTTTTTTTTTACGTTGCTGGATGCCGGTGTATTTGGCTTTTTTTTTTTAAATAACTATTTCTGCAAACTTAGAAACTTATGGAGCCCCTCACGCTATATCCTCACTTGGTAGTCTCATCTTCTAAAACTGGTTCCTATTTTGGGGATAGGCAGCTGCTTCTTGCCACCAAGCACTGCAGGCAACATCAGCTTGTAAAGGATTTGGTCATAAAGGACAACTGGAAAGTCTAGAAATTATCATGATGCATGTTTACCCTTCCTATCTTGTTTGTCCCTAATTTTATACTGTGATTCATGCAACCACATGTAACCACAACAAGAGCAGCTGTCCAAGTATATGGTGACCTCCGAGAACGGCCTAGATCCAAAGCCTGTGACAGAAAGTGGTAGCAGAAGACAAATGTGATAGCCAGTCTTTATGCCCTGTTTCTACTGGGCAGATGGTAAAGGCTCACCCATTCTTCCAAGCAAGCATATTGCCTTTCTTCCAAAATTCTGATTGTTCAAAGTCTCAAGCGGTAGGAAAGAGAAGGAGAAGCTGCAGTTTCACTTCTGTGGCTGCAAGGCATCTGTGGGCACACGGACTCTGAAAGTCAGGGATTCCCAAGGTGCCATTCAAGGCTACAGCTGAATTCAGTTCAGCCCAAGTACAGCCACTAAACTCCATCTGAGCAAAAGAAAGGCTTTTTCATTAAAACAAAGGGTTAAGCTTCTGCTTGTTGGAAAACAACCTCTTTCTCCACTCCCACCCAGGTCAGGGTTGGTTTTGAGGGTTTTGTTTTTTTTGACTAAACAAAAATTCCAAATATTCAGTGAAAGATGCCTTTTCTACTTCCAAATAATTTACAAAACCCAGGCTGTTTCAGCCCACATCGATGTGTACAGCAGCTGGTACTGTGGTATCACAGGGCACACCCATGGAGATGAAGTTTGCTCATTTCAGAGGGCTGGATTCTGGACTAAAAAGAAAGTATGGATTTCATTTACAGCAGGATCAGATTTTTCTTTTACACCACAGTGACATTTTAAAAATAAAGGTGCACAGATATATTATGTGATGGTTAACTGAGAGCAGGTATCTCTGATGCAGATGACAATAAGAGATATATTTGGGCACCAATTCCACAATTCCCTCGTATCAGTGACCAGCTACTAACGTATTTAAATGAACAAATGTTGGCAAGATTAAGTTGCTGGTTGCTTGGGGTTTTGTTTTTGGTTTTTTTTTTAATACTGAGTAAAGGCTGTTCTTTAAGTACCTTGGGACCATTTGTACTCACAAAATTGCATCTGATAAGCCCTTAAGAGTGCAACGAAGACATCAAGTTTCCAGACCAAGCTTACGGTCTTCGCAGCAAACCGCACCACCCTCTACGTTCCACCATTCATGCCAGTCCCCCAGTTTTCTGTCTCCACATACCAATGACACATACGCACAGACACCAAAGACCTTGAGTGCCTTCTTGACGAGAGGATGGAGCTAGGAACACGCTGCAAGTGAGGTTGAATTTAGTTCAGTTATGTTAGTGGCCCCATACAAGCACTTGGGTAATTAAGGCACAAAATATTTGCTTGTTTTTATGTGCAATTTAATTATTGTATAGAGCAAAACAAAACCTCTAACATTTAACAGCAAGATTCCCTTTATGGCTGTGGTCAGTCTGTCTCTTGCAGCACAAACTAATAAGTTGCTGCTTTAGGTAATATAAGGCTTTTTTCTTACATTCAGAATCAAGATTTTCTGGGGAGTAGTTGGCTCTTTGGTTTTTTGTTTGGCTGGGTTTGTGGGGCTTCTTTGTTTGTTTGTTGCTTTTTTTTTTTTAATAAAAAAGCAAGCAATTTTTCTTCAAAGAACTGAAAGATCTTGGTTACAGCAGCTCTCCAGGCTGGTACCCTACCCGTATTTAAATGAAACAGGTAACTAGATATGAAATCATCATACCTGAATGATGGGAGTTAAGAAGTGTTACAATTCTTCACTGTCAGTGGATGACAGGTTAGATTAAACGTTCTTTCTGGTTATAACCCTCATTCAGTTACCCACTCACTATTATTTCCCAGGGGATGAGCCTAACCACAATGAAGTATCATCAGCAATAACCACCGCACAGTGCTATAATTCACCCTTTGTAGCAGCCTACCCCAAACGTCTATGATGATCTATAGGTTTTTACACTCCTGCAAAAAACATTTCTGTGCAGAACCAGAATGAACGCAACTGGAAGCAGAAGCTTTGCTGGAGATCAGCTGCAGACCACGTGCTGCAGCTCACAGGCCAGTCTGCACTCAAATTCCTGGCAGCCCACAGTAGAGTAGGAGGGACGCAAGAGCACAACATGTTGTGGGAGGCATTGAGGTCTATTTGCATTTATGCTCAGCTGGAAGGGGAAGGCGACCACGAGAGTAGCTTGCTTACCATCAAGAATTGCCCACTGCCCATCTATTTCCGTGTGCTTCAGGTAGGAGTCTTCAATAGTTGGGTCATAGTCCGGCACAAAAATCTTCTGGAAAAACTGAATGGTGAGAGCGCTCTTCCCCACGCCACCATCTCCAACCACCACCAGCTTATACGTGGGGAGGTTTTCGCTGGGAACAGCACTTGTAGCCATGCTTCCAGTGTGCTAAACCTGCCGGAGAAAGAGATCATCTCCGATCACTCATTAGTAATGAGAAGAGGGCAACATGCACAAGGCAGCTTTTACCTGCTGCCTAAGGAGTGAGGATGAAGGCAGTACTGATGTCCAAAGTCCTTGTGGACAGGAGCGGCAGCGCCTACCCTTGCCAACAGCTCTATCCCGACCCAGACCCATCACTCAGAAGTGCAGGCAGCCCCACTGCTATGGCTTGTTTACTTCTGCCTTGTCTACAAGGATCACTAATTGCAACCAAATGCATGTGCAAAACTTTTATAGAATCATAGAATGGTTTGGGTTGGAAGGGACCTTGAAGATCTTCTGGTTCCAACCCCCCTGCCATAAGCAGGGACATCTTCCACTAGACCAGGTTGCTCAGAGCTCCATCCAGCCTGGCCTTGACCACTTTC
>Ga0181612_105650_pt1 | contig 18289 bp, 5 predicted proteins | sample HoacroProtozoa21_FD_119630 | JGI IMG/M metagenome (GOLD analysis project Ga0181612, IMG submission 119630) | Hoatzin crop microbial communities from Cojedes, Venezuel. Combined Assembly of Gp0051906, Gp0051904, Gp0051908
CCACATCCTTCCTGTGCTGAGGGCGCCAGAGCTGGGTGCAGGACTCCAGGTAGGGTCTCACCAGAGCAGAGTAGAGGGGCAGAATCACCTCCCTTGACCTGCTGGCCGCGGTGCTTTTGATGCAGCCCAGGACATGGCTGGTCTTCTGGGCTGTGAGTGCACACTGGTGGCTCTTGTCCAGCTTTTCGTCCACCAGTACTCCCAAGTCCTTCTCTCCATAGGGCTGTTCTCAATCCCTTCATCCCTCAGCCTGTATTGATACTAGGGGTTGCCCCGACCCAGGTGCAGGACCTTGCACTTGGCCTTGCTGAACCTCCTGAGGTTCACACAGGCCCACTTCTCCAGCTTGTCCTTCTGGTGTGTCAACCACACCAATCAGCTTGGTGGTGTCTGCAGACTTGCCGAGGGTGCACTTGATCCCGCTATGTCATTGATGAAGATATTACACAATACTGGTCCCAGTATGGACTCCTGAGGGACACCACTTGTCAGCAATCTCCATCTAGAACACTGAGCCGTTGACCAGTACCCTCTATATACTGTTTCTGCAAGGCACGTACGAAAAAATGGGCATCGTTGCATGATCAGAGAGCTGAAAAGTGAGGTCTATGTGGTGCTTTTTGGAGTGAAGTACTGAATAATAATCAGAACAAGGTGGTGCGACAATCCTCAAAATTCTTGCTTTACTGCTTGCTGTAGGTTTGCAGACATCTTCATTTTACTGCTAGAGAAATACACCACTAATGGTTCAGGAACGTAACAGCAGCCCTGAAGAATCCCAGAGAGTCTCAGGCTCCGTGTTTTATGTAAAAATAAAACCCAGTAATGACAAAACAAGTCATTGCAGTGTTACCAACAGATAACTAAGCTCCTCAGAACGTCCTTATAGCTCCTGATACTGAAAAATTACGACGAAGTTATCTAAAACACATTGCATTTCTTGGTTTGAAGAAAATCAAAGTAATGCATTTCTCTACAGTAGACATAAAACAGATTTTAAAACTTGACATACATTATCACCTATAAACTTTGTTTAATTGTTTGTATAGGGCTATGTTGACTCCCCATCCTAATTTTAGGCATTTAAAAACAGGTTATGCTATTACCTCTGGGTTGTCTAACAGAAGACAGCCAAGTTCATAGCAAGCGTATGGCTGGACGTATAAGTTGTTTTGACGACACAGTTCATCTTTAGCAGCCCGCTGAAAGAACTACAACAATTAAAGAAAACAAAAAAATTACAGTAATACACTGAAATTGACTGTCTGATACATTAAAAAAATCCAGAAGTACCATTCAACATTAAGCGCTAGAAATTAGCCCAAAGCTAAAACGAGAAAACAAAAAGTTTCTAACGGTAAAGATTCTTTAAGCAAGGACCCAGAGGTTTTCACTGTCACTACTGTATCACAGCAAAACTCTTTATTTGGATTTTTACCAAGCAGTATATTGACTGTTTCAAGAGTTTTCCAACTTCCTATTGAAAAAATACTAGATCTAACAAGGAACTTTAACATCAGAGATGAAGTACCCAAATTGCTTAAGATATCCCTGAGAGAAGCTGAAAAAAAAAAAAAAAATTAACGCCAGCATTGGCTCCCTTGTTTCCTATGCGCACTGCATTCCGGGGGGGTGGCAGAGGGGAAAGAAAAAGTTGTGCCTACAGATCAAAGCCTGGAGCGGTGGCAAAACTATTCTTTGGTATGTGCTAATAAGCAAACCTCTCAGTGTCTAACAGGTCTGGAGGAGAAGCAACAAACCCATGCTTTTGAAAGGTCAGTCTCCAAGTTGTTTTTTTTTAAAGTTGAATTTTCTTTGTTGGACAAAGGAAATACAGCAGAGTCAAGAACTTTTCCATTCTTCTTCCCAGCTTCCCCATAACTCTTGCTCCTAACAAGGCACTCTAGATACCATGTTCATTCAACATAGCCAATTACTTTTACAACACAGACTATAACGAAGGCATACTAAACAGAAGATTTGAAAAGAACCTGATATACTCTGTTGGAATTCACAAAACAGAATGATCAATAGCACTGAAAACTAATGGCTTGTTTAACACACTCAACAATGCTCACTGTTTAACAGATTAGCTCATAAAAATAGGATTAATGGTGTAAGTTATTGTTTAACAACTCACCTGAACAGCATCTTCTGAATTTCCTAAGCATTTGTGTATGGCACCAAGAAGCAAATTCCTCAAACCAACAGCCGACGAATCATCAACATCCTGACAAGCTGAATGAAAAGATTCCAGTGAACAAACAATACGGATTGAAATCCTTCTTTAGACAAGAATTGTGGTCTACAGTGACTTTTAAACTGATGATTAAATTTAACCGGAAAAAGGAGATGCTAGTAACATTAATATAAGTCAAGGTAATTTGGTTTCTTTTAAATACAACCATTTTGTATGAAACTCATCAAGCAATCTGTCTCTCATAAGAACAATTCCTAACAGGAATGAATGCGCTGAAGTCAAAGTCAGCTGATGCGTTCCTTTCTTACAGGAAGGGAATCCATTTCTCTACTGGTCATTGAAATATGCACTAAAAGGTAAAGTGAAGAAACAATCACCTCCTTCTGGTGTTGTGGGAAACTGGTTTGTCGCAGATACTGACAGAAAAATACATAGTCCAAGTTACAAGGTGCACAGGGCAAGCAGTTCAGACAAGGCTGTTCTGTTCTGAACTGAAGCCAAGCAACAGACACACAAAACTCTGTACTGGACTTAGAAACGCAGACTAGGGTATTTTGGCATCACATTTCTCAATGCTGACAAGAGAATAAGGCTTATTTGCCAGACCTTAGCTGGTCCAGGGACAGACTGTGCCTCAGCTGAGTAGTGCTCTGCTTCCAAGAAGAACAGAATCATGATGCGCTTGGCCATCTCTAGATGAATCAGGCTCCATTTTGATCAAGCTTAATTAGCGCCAGCTCTGTTAAATCAAGGCTAGTTCCATGAGGAGCCCTTTGCACTTGTCTGCACCGTCGCCTCCACAAAGGCTGGGGTGCAGGGGGGCCTGCAGGGCTTTTCATCCCTTCAGCAGGAGCTGATCTGCTGTGCCTGGAGCAGCAGAGCTCCTTTAACTTCACATTCTGCCTCATCTCATAAACCCTGCCAGGTCTTGACTAACTCTGCACTCACAACACAGTTAATCCACAACACCAATAAGCCACCTATGAATAACTAAGAGTTGGCTGCATGAAGTATTTGGACATTACACAATACACAAGGCTGTCAACTGTCGCTTGTATTGCAAGTCTCAAGTTACTTGGCATTTTACTTAAATATACATGTGGATATTAATTCCTTTATTTTTAAGTCAACTTCTAGCCCCGAGGAAAAGCCTGGAAACTCACCCCAGCAAATTACACTGCAATTGTTCAAGGGAAAAGGAAGAGAACTTAAAAAAAAAAAAAAATCCCCTATCGTCTCATCATTCTTGAGACAAACATAAGGTGCAGCAGTGACACTCTCCTTGTGCAGAAATCTTCAACCACGGGTTGCTGATGCAGACACACCCGTCAGTGTCATACTTACAAGAAGCACGCCTCTGAATTTTAACCTACACTGCTATTTCACATCAAGACGTGAACCACTGGCTAGAAGTTTATGTAAGGAAAATCCACACTGCTTCTGAGTGCGTGGGAGAGAAGTACATACTCCTTACAACCTCCAGAGGTGACTGTTTTGAAGGCAAATGACAGACAAAAATATCCTGAGATTTATTTTTACATAAGTAAACCTAATTTTAAAGCCTTCACCATTATCTTTGGGACTAGAAAACTAGGAATCTGAATGTAACCCTCAGCTATCATGCAATTTAAATGGTCAAGTTAACTTAAACTAAAAATAGAACAAAACCCCACAAATAGTCCTGACTCACGAGTTACAGACTGGTAATTTTCTAGCTTAACACAAAAATCATGTACAACCACCAAAATTTCACAATTACAGAAAAAAGGAAGTATGATGGTGGCAGACATTTTTTGTTTTATTTTCTAAATGAGCAGGTAATAATTTGAAACTGTCTGCAGAATGCAAACTAGGTCATTCACTGGAAGGAGGGAGGAGTACTGAAAACTTCATGATAAACATTGCTACCATAAGCTTCATGTGACAAACACCCAAAGACATCTGGAGACTAAAACAGATGCAACCATAAAATGCTCCTTTCACCACTACAATGGTCCCAGCAGCCAAGATAAATAGAACGCTTATGTCATAGATGACCTTACAAGGTACATATTTCCTCTTAGAAGAAAACTGAAATGCAGAAACAAAGTGGTAGTTTGATTTTTTTATTTTGTAGCTCGGTTTAAATGAGTTAAATTTTGCTTAGTGACTGAACAAGACTATCACGCTACTGTTTCATTTTAAACAATGGGCAAACACAACTGATTAAAACACAGCTATATGCAGCAGGCAGTTAAACTTCTCCCAAAAACCTATAAAAATCATAAAAATGAAGCACTAAGCTAAATCTTAATGGGTCATTATTCTTTTGTTACTCAGACTGTTTTGTTGTGACACATGCGCACAGGTTTAAATTTTCATGCTACTACAATCAGCTACTCCACACAACAGAAGAAAACTGCACACCTCTTAAAAAAGTAAATAAATAAATAAATAAATCAAGGAATCATATTATACCTTGGCTCATATGCTGTAAGTTCGAGAGGGAACAGTTTGGAAGGGCTTTCCATAAGTACAATACTTCAATGGATGCCAGGACACAGAGCTCTTTGGTCGGCATTTGTTTTCTAAATCTATCTGCCTGCAAAGAGGGGAAAAGAGTGAAGGGAGGTCTGTCATCTGTCCTTTTATAGGGAACATAATATTTACAAACAATATATCACAAACAGTAATTCTAACTATTTCATGCAAACATCCAACAATTTTATGAAAATATAGTCTGTGGTAACTTAGCTTAAAGAGTTTAAGACTAAAAAGTAAAATCTTCCAATTCATTTAAGGGCTTACATATTGATCAAAATTAAAGTTTCCTTGTATGCAGCCTGATTTTTTTTATTGTATTTCACAATCCCAAGCACATACTGACTGGATGCGGAAACGGTAACATCTGCAAGATCATCCATTGGGAGATATTTCCTAGACAACTCCTAGCTTTCAAAAAGAACTAAGACTTTGACAAACAAGACAAGATAAAAAAGGAGTAAGAAAGGCAAAGCTACAAGGAAAATTACCAAAGCAACTACAGTTGTATTTTTATCTTTAATAATTACTTCAGTTGTAAAGTGAATAGCTAATTCACATTTCATTTACTAGGTCATTAAAATGCACGACACTATTGTTTTTCCACCTGAATCTTTCCCACTAATTCTACAGAAACAACACAGCAGAAAACAAATACATCCTTCACAAACAAATACTGGTAAAGAATCCAACAAAATTGCCAAGTGTAATTACTGTACCAAACCAAGTTAGCCTATGCTAAACCAAACCTTTTTCACTGAAAATTGTTCAATCTGATTGTTTTTTCTTTTGAAAAGTTTCTGAACTTCCTTGAACACATTCTGAGCACCATTGACATCACCAGTAGCTCCCTGACACACTGTAAGAACACAGAAACAAAAGTGTGTAACACTACTTGGATAAGAAACAGGAAAAGTTAAGATTAGCTATCGTACAGTCACAGGAAAAAAAAACACACTCATTTCCAGAAAGTATCTAGACTGGGGATTTAACACACATGTGAATACTAACTCTCCCTGGTACCCTCTATGATCATTAACAAGTCAATATTTCTTTTTCCCACCCATTAAAGGAACTAACACCACTCAACCTCTAAGGATTTATTTGTTGAATCTTTGCAACAGGCTGTTATAAGACCTGTCAGTACACTGAGAATCATAATTGTATCTACAGCTAGAAGGCAAGAGAGAAAGAAAGTATTTATGCACGTGCATGTGGATGCATGCAAACGTACATTATATAAAGTCAAGCCTGGCATAAAGCTGCATAAGCAGCAGGCAGCGTGGAAGGCACTACGTGCACCAGTAAGTTTCCCAAAACAAAACAATGCCAAAACCTTATCACATCACTCATTCATCACTTATCCAACGCACTGAACATACTCACCTGCTGTTAAGTAAGCATAGTAGCACTGGGACCACCTGGACTCATTTTTAAGCCTTTCAAAGGATTCAAACGCATCTTTGAAATTCATCTCTATCATGCTGCACCAACCTAAAAACCAGACTAATTTAACTTCAGAGAAAGCTCAGTAACCCAAATTTGGTGTCAACATTCCTGAAACACACAGTCTCTTATAAGAGCTGGAGCTAGTTTAACAATTATACCAGTAACTGGAAAAGTTAAAAACAAAACAAATCAATGACATACATTTAAAGCCTAGTTTAAATTTACTGGGAAATGTTGAATTGTAAGATTCCATACAAAACAACAAATCCACTGCAGAGCAACAACAAATCTCTACACACACATAAGTGCTCTTTTTTTCAATTTAAATACTATATTTTGGAGGATGCTGAAACTTACAACGCTACTACTTGCTCCCTTATTCATCCCCACTATGAGAAGATCCCTTAACAAGACACATTTAAAGCCTGAAGCAACATATCTTCCCTGCTTTAAAGACCTCTATGCAAATTCAGAACATATAGCATATATTGCTATTGATAGAAGGAAATGAACATGAAATACAGGTGCTGCAAACTGTGAAGCTTCACTAGACTGATTCATTTTTGGCACAGAAATGGTAATTCCACAGACAAGTCAGACAAATTAATTTCTCACTTTAAATAATACTCTGTGGTGTTTGCCTGTGATTCTATAGTCTACTGTCTGATTTTGCATCACCTTGTATTTGCAGGAAATTTTAAAATTATGAAAAATTGTTGAAGTCTACTTGCCCAAACAAGAAGACAGGATTATTACCACAAGCCATCCAAGACAAAGCCCAGGATTCTAAAGCCTTTTTGAAAATCCTAATAAAAATAATCCAGTTTGTTTATTGAAGTTGCTAGTCTAAACTTGAAAATGAGCTATTTATAGTATAAACATACCCAACTTACCTATTTCATATAAGCAGACATGTTGAATCTCCCTTTGGTCTGTTGCAAGTTCCAAAGCAGTATGAAATGAGGTCAAGGCACTATTGATTTGACACTAACAAAAGTGAAAGAAGAAAAAAAAAAAATCAGATGTCTGAAATTCAGTATTTGTCAGATAATTTCATTTTGATATAGAAAACATTCAGATTTCTGTTAACAGGTATTTAAAAATAACTATATGGTTAAAAAAAAATTGAGGTGTATTACACATTGCAGCCTCTGGTTTGATTAGATGAAAGAGGAACAACATCCCATTGAGAGGAAAACCTCAAAATTCATTTCTGACTCTAGAATATTTTAAATGAGCTAAAAACCACCATAGAGCTAACAGTTTGAAGAAGGGCTAATATTAATTCAACATACGAGCTCCACATTGCAATTCCTTTGGCCAGCTTCCCTCCTCCCAGCTCTCTCGACCTGATCACTTTTGAATGGAAGTATGGGCAAATTATGACAAAAGCCTTTCTTTACATTGATAAACGAGCATCTTAAAGAGGTCCCATAGTGAACAGACTTCTCCATATATTTCATCTTCATGACATGTAACATAATACCAAAAAAAAACCAAATTACAAGAGAGAAAGGAATTAAGAATGACTAATACAAAGCAACCCAGATTTATATTTAAATGCAACTTTAGACAGGAAAGCAAAGTGTGTGCTTGCAAGTTCTACCACACGCAACTGCAAAAATTAAAACATACAGAAAGGAACTTGCACTCTAGAAGTTATACAAAAAGAGAAATGTACAACACTATAGAGTTAAAAAAAGGGGGGAGGGGGATAGTAGAGGAGTTTAATACTGTAATAAGGATCACCAATAACTTCCAGCCAGTTCAGATCATCTCTCAACCTTAAAAATCAGTGGCTGTATTCCTCCTATTTGCTATTAAGTCTGCAATTCATTGGTTTTGTGCAGTAAACTTTTGAATAATCTCATTTCTACTCTTACTAGTCATTCCACCTTTAAAAGTCCCTCAGTAACCACTTTAAGCAATAATTAATAGAAAATCCATAAATGCTGCATAACATGTAAGAAGCTCAAAAGAAATTTTGATAAAATCATTTGTTACCAACAGCTTAGCAAAAAGAGACTGACAGTTTTATAACAACTAGAATGACAGATAGTTCTTTTCGCTACCTTATTTCCCAGTCTAGTATGGGACTTCTCTCTAACAACGATCATAAGGGGGGGATGCAAAACAACATTTAATTAGTTTTATACACAGACACACTATATACACCAATATGGCCTATATCTGCTTTAATATCATTCCTACGCTTATTCTCACATACAATTAAAATAATTTATACAACAGAAGAATCTTTAAGCCACTCTCTGCTGGTTAAGCACATAAGTGAAAGAAACCCTCGGAAAAGCAAACCTGTCATCTACGCAAGCATAACTGAATTCAAAAATTCCTGCAAAATTCTGCAGCGTTGTATCTTAAGGCCAAAAGCACACACAGAGCTCTGAAGTGATTTTATTAGATGTTCTTTGTCTATCAGGGAAAACTGTTTTAGTTGCTAAGGAACAATTTAACTATAAATCATATATATTGCATTAAGATAGCACAACTGCCAGCAAAGAGATCCACAGCTGTAGCAATACAAACACTGTACACTTTGAAAATAAAACAGTGATTACACTAAGACGCTTGTTGGCATGACAGAGGAATATACTACACAGAAAGAGAGGTGAGTTATATCTGCCATCAAAGTTACCAGGGAGCCTAGGCAAATCTTGTTTACTTTTGTAGCAGCACATTCTCTCCACTACATATTATTTCAGTGATGCTGCATCACTCCAACATTACTTCCTGGAAAATAAGTGTTACAAGCCCAGTCTTACAGAAAAAAATAAAATAATGTTGGCATCTTTGTGCCAAGAAGTTTTGAAGTTCAGTAAATCCATGCTTTGAATGCTTATGAGGAAAATGCCAAAAAAAAAAAAAAAAAAGAAATCTAAATATTTAGTCCTCTGTGAAGATACTTTGCTTCTAAAAACCTAAAAACCCCAAACATTTTAAAATGTAAATCACTTCTTTGTGAGGCATGTTATTACACACAATGACTTATGGCAATTACATCATTGTCTGCAATGCCATACAACAGCCTGGGGCAGCACATGAAACACTGACCACCTAGTAATATACAAGTCCAGATAGATGAATATTCAATCTTCTATAATCCATTTCTCTGTCTAGATCTCTCAAGTGTTTTGACATCTGCCTAAGTTTTCCTTAAGCATCAAGCTCAGTAAGTATGTTTCAGAGACATTCCTTAATAATTAAAGTTTCAGTCACCTCCAGGCATTGTGACAACATGCTGGAATATGAATTTGTACTCTTAGGTTTAATTCTTAAAATAAATTAATTATTACCCGTTTACTGTTTCAGAGAATAAACAGAAATAATTATAAAGTCCCAAAAGTCTGAAAGTATAACGCATTGCTGACACTTGAAGCTGATGTTCTTGAGATTTAAAAAAATACATATACACTTGTAATTCCTTCAACAGGCATCACTCCTGCCTCTCTTGGACATAATACAAAGACAAAAAAAAGATTAATCCATAAAACGTGTAACATACAGAACCACATAACCATAAAGAGCATTATTAAAGCTAATGTAAGAATTATCATCTTTCATTGCTTGACTTCAGATTAAAACCAAAAATGCCCCAGCCCACCAACTAAGCATCTACAGAGCTTCCCGAGCCGACAAACGTTTCCCCACAGAGTTATTCTGAAGTCTCAGGACACTTTTCCTCTCCCAAGACCTCTCTACTCTCCATTAGGACTATGAATTTGTAAAGCCTTTAAGAAGTCATGCTCATAACTAAGGGGAAAACAGCAAACAACGTCTAACAGGGGTCATTTTACCCTGGAGAACACTATATGCAAATTTCAAAGCCGGTATTTTCTGTTCCTTAACACCACACACATACACCCCCCCCCTTTTTCCCTAGACATGCCACAAAATGAAAACAGAATAAAGCTAGGATTCTGTACCTACAACAAGTAACTAGAGTAGCCAGCACAGTTCCTGAAAATAAACCCTGACATTACACAAGCTTTGAAAATTTCTTTACTTAAGACATCATTGTGGCTTTATTCCAGAAGATTCATTTAAGATTTTTCAATGCTTATTATTACTGTTGCCCTCAGTCTACTTTTCTGCACCACACCCTCCCATACCTAAATAAGAATGACACAACTGATACCAAGATGTCTACTAACTGAAAAAGCAAGAGTACTTGTCAGCACTATGTTTAAGGCCTCAGTACCACTGCACATTTTCACCAGCCTGCACACCAGACACACCATAGCACACCTGAATGTACCACTGGTGTTCTGCCCGTCAGCTGGTGTATTTGGTATTTTTTCCTTCAGAAACACACCTATACCAACGGAACTCTACAGATCAAGTCCAGAACTGGAGTTTTTTGTCCCAGTCCCAGAGATTTCTTGTTGCTTATCTATACACACATCTGTTCCCAGTCAAATGAACTTGCCCCGTTCACAATTTTGTCAAACACTATTTTTGCTTTATACCATTACCCCTCTCTACATGAAGCTATCAATATATTTAATTATTTCTGTTTAGAGCAATTTTTACTATCTAAAAAAGCAGATAGAATTTTAAGAAAAAAAGTGTTGCTGATTATGGAAAAAAAAGAGAAAGCAAAATCACAAGGTAAAAAACCAGAAATATGCAAGATCTGGAACACCATCTTTTACTCTGCCCTCTCCCATGCTACCACCATGCCCATCTTTCACTATGGCCACAATACCACACTGTCCAAGTCACAGTTTTAAAAGTAAATTATTATTTATTAACACAATTATATTAGACAAAACACATTTAAAAACATTGCCATCCATTTGCTATTTTCACAGTAATAACAAAGGCCCAAGGGTACAGCCAGAAACTCTGGATTTCAGACCAGTGTGTTTCAGCAGCTATTATACTAATTACATTTCTAAATATCCATTAGCTACAAGAATAAAACACTACTATTACTTGGTTTTAGTGGCATAAGCTTACATGAAACTTCACTTTCTATCAGCTTCAGTGGGAAGAGTTTCAAAGACAAACAGTCAGACACTCACAAAGAAATACTTGTGAGACTGGAACACATACTATGTAATCACAAGTCAAGCAAAGCAGTAGTTACGTCCATAAAAGCAGCTTAAGTGAATTATGTAAAAGTCAGGGAAAATGCCGCTTTTAATACACAGTCTGTTAACCTACTCTTTGAAAAAGCGAGATCTGATCATCCTGCCAGTGCAACCTCTAACATTCTGGTACACTTTCATTCCAGCTTTCCCAGATGATCCTCTTCAACTCATTCATTTCAATAGTCCAAGTGCTTTCAGACTTTATTTCTCAACAACATGAATCTGGGAAAAATGTTGAAAGTTTATTTGGTCTATGTTTATAGTACCCGTAAGGCTACTTCTCTAAAAACTGAAGTCTGTAAGGCTTTTATTGACTAATATTTAAACACGCTTCTTGGAGCACAAAGCATTATATGGTCACACGCTCTTCATTTGTCTTTCATAGACATCAGTGTGACATCTTCCTTCCTCCTTGACTGCCTTCCTCAGAAATTTTCTCTTTTGTTACATTTGTGTCTCACTGTCCAGTCTTGTGCTACTGCTTCTGCCTTTAGATCAGTTTCCCTGCCTCCAGGTGCCCATGACTGAACTGTGCTCCTTACTGTTTCTTTTTTTCCATAGAAAATAAAAAATACACACATACACATATACAGGTGCGCATACATATGTTAGCACAGAGACACACACAGATACTTGCTAACAGAAGCTGAATCATCAGCTGAAAGTTACACAAAATGTATGTGCTTGTAGGACCAAAGGCTATAAAAAAATCTGACGGGTGGAGTGCTAGTAGGCTCTAATACAAAGCCTACAATGACCATTACTGATTCTTATTTGCAGAACACACAAGCTCTTCTGCATAACAACATATAAGCTGCTTTTCATCTGTCTTCAATTAAATTTTATCACAGAACTGTTAAAAGGTGACACATGTTAAAGACTATAAACTATACAAGCTTCAGCTTCAGGTATACTCTAAGCACTTACAGGGTAAAGCAGAGATTTACCTATTTCAGTAAGCCGTCTCAAAATAATATTCCCACGCCTGGCAGAAAGAATTTAAACCTACCTATGTATTAACAGTTTCAAGGAAGGCCATATAAGCATTTTAAGAATTTAAACCTACCTATATATTCACAGTTTCAAGGAAGGCCATATAAGTACTTCATAGGTTTTGCAGTAGGTCCACTCAGCACCCTCAGAGATGAGTTGGAAATTACTACTCAGTGTATTAGTTCATAATCTCAGAGTATATGTGCACTTCTGGTTCAGAACGTACGGTAAAACCAATGCCTGGATTTGGGACCTGTGTAACTAAAAGTCTATTGTGCAGAAATCCAGTGCAGCTCCCCATGCCATTGACACCAGTCACACATCTGCCTTCACGATTATGTCAACAACATTTAAGCAAATTAAGCTTGCAAATTCTTAAGAGTCTACAGAACATCTTGAGACATTTAACCAAAACATTTAGACATAGCAAAGCCTCAATGATACAGTACCACTCAGAACAAAGGAAAAAAAGAGTGGCTCCTGAACAGAAAAGCCCTCATGCAAACAAATATGTGAATAGTAAAGGGTCATTTAACTCCTATTAGCAACCAATTAACTTTCTGCTGACTAAAGGTATGGCTACATAGCATTCTGCCTGCCTCAGCTAACTAACTTTACTAACATGGCCATGCTGTCTCTGGCACAAACTATTTCACTTGGAGCTAATCTTCAGCATCTATATACAGCATTATTTAATGCACAAATACTCTAAGATAGCAGGTAAAGAACTCTGAAACACAACAGTACTCCAGAAAGGGACTGTCTACACAAAACTGACAGTCATTCCAAACCTATCTCCTGTATTTACACACAGAAACATATACTCCGTCTACCGACAACTAAGTTCATAATTTTGCCCTAGCTTGCCCTGAAAGTCAGAACAATTGTGTAAGGGTTGAATTGTATTCCTCATGACACTAAACATGAAAAAAAGAGTTCCAAATACCAAGTCATACTCTGACCATCAACATATTTACATTTCTAACTGCACTTACGCTCATTTGGTAACTATTCGTAACAAATTTGATTTTTACCACAAGAATGGAATAAGCATATAACTGAACAAAGACCAGTAAAATCTTTCCCACCTGGAAAACAGCAATACTTCCCAAAGACTGACAGATTGCCTGCAACAGTGTAATTCTTAAAACGTACTTTTGCTTTTAGAAAGACGACAAAAAAAAGAAAAACAATATTCAAACCCCATGCAAGAATATGCCTGCAAAATCTGCCAGGCCACAGAAACGCGCCCCCCCCCCCACTCTGCTACTGTTGCTACCTCCCTCAAAATATTAAATTAACTCTCAGATACCCTAGCAAATAATGACCATCCATATTAAGATCTGGATTAGCTCTTGTAACTATGATGTTGAGATGAAGGGTTTGAACATTCTGGTTTTGTGCTTTTGTGGTGGGTTTTCTTGTTCATGTAATTGCTCTGCTCTTAATATTCCAGTCTGATAAGAGCAGCAGCTAGGAGTTGAGTAGTTTGAAGTACCCATCACCGTCCTGTATTATCATAGATTCTTAAAGAGTAACTCAGCCAAAAGCCGCGAGGCTGCTGCAGTGTTTAAGTAACACTCTGCAACCGCATTCTCAAACGTATTTTCAGTAAATACACCCTTAACAACAGAAAACATCCTGGTTTGACCTCTTAAAAGCAAAAGCAGTTATTTGAGGGAAATTATTGCAAAGAATCAGCTGTATATGCATAAAATGAAAAGGGGAAGTAAATGCCATGTACTCAGCAGATAATACTCAGATTTAGCTTGTCAAGCAAAACTAAAATAGCTATTTATACCACAAGAAACTCATGAGTGACTAAAAGCACTTCCTTTTAGCACAGAGCTACAAATATATCGAGTAGCTGAAAAAGAATTTCAACGTGCCATTAATTCAGACAGAAGTAGTGGAAAAGCAGGTTTTGCACATGAACTTGGAACTAGGAAGGAGTTAATCCTTTCTTCTTACTTATCTTTTCATATCTCTATATCTTTAGTCACAATCTGCTGAAGCTTGCACAGCTCACATCAGAAAATCATAAAAGAAGAAAGGGTGAGGGGAAGAAATCAGTCAAAAAGGAAGAAAACCTGCAGTACCTCTAATCGCTGTATCCTTCCTTTGAAGAACATGAACAGAGAGGAATTTGGATACGCAGATTCTTTTTTTGCGAGAATTTCTTTTGCCTCTTTCAACCCTGCCTTGTTATCGCTGCCATCAAGGGCAAAAAAGGGACGAACAACTGTGTGGTACCACAACAGAGCTAATCTAAAAGAAACACGAGAGTAAAAAGGATTACAGCTCACAAACAGAAATCTAAGGATAACATTCTACACAGGAAATTTTTTTAACAATTCTGAAAGACAGATATAAATCTTCTCTTATACAACCTGGCTTTAAAACACACGATACTATTGCCATACATCAATGTATGTACTCCTAAACTGCACCTGAACATACAATTCAGTGCACACTACCCAAAGGTAAAGTAACAGGTGAGCTCACAGCATCAAAGCAGTTCAGCCTTTACAACTATTTAAAAAAATAAAAACCAATCGATCATTAGAAGGAAAAAAAATCCCCAACACCCCATAAACAAAACTAAACACACATCAGACAACACACTTGAAATCAATGTTAAACAGAAATACATCCACTGTTCAGAAGGGCAGACATCTACATGACCTGCATCGCTCCTGGAAACAAGGGCAGAGCACAAAGACTTCCAAGACCATCTGAAGAAGGAAACACCCTCAAAAATACCATTTTTCTTCCCCAGAAAGCAGAAAGAACAAATCAACAGGAACATTTAATTTTAAGCTTTCTTAACCAATCAGAAATCCAATTCTTCTCAAGCAGAAGAAACTTCAGTTCTGCTGTCAATGTTTCAAAAGTGACATCTGATGGTACCTGCAGTAGGCCCAGTAATAAAAGGATTAATTTGGCGATAATGGAATAACAAACCCATTTATGAGGGCAGTTTAAATTAAGTCCGGCTAACCCTTCACCTGGTAAAAAGACCTGCATGCGGTATGAAGGCTTGGGAAAAAAAGTACATGGAAAATACTCCTCTAAAAAGACTATAAGGGAACATCCTATTCTACTCAGATACTAGAAATAAAAATAAACTGGAAAAGATCTTTGGCTAATAGTATGGATAAATACCCAAGTGAGACAACGACTCCTACAAAATAGTATGCTCTCCATAGCAGAGAATATAACTTGGGTAAATTTACTCAGCCTTCAGGGGGTGCTTTTATTTAGTCTGCTGGCATATAAATTACTAGACATTAGAATAGCAGATACTGAACAACACAGAAATATACCGACACAAACCCCAAATACACGTAAATAACTAACAGCAGAGAGATCTCATACATTAGTAAGTGATGAATCTACTAAACCATGGCATGTTAAACAACAAACTACAAGTTTATTTTACCTGCTGTTGTTTCCTTTAAAGCAACATGACCTTTCGGTTTTGACTTTTTTCCATTTACTTTCAGTACTAAGTTATCTACCAAAGCATTTCAATATAGCTACTCACGTAGCTAAAGGGGCCTTCATGTCCTTACTTTCACTTGCATACATCAGTGAAGAAAGCCCCTGTAGGCGGTCTCCAGGAAAACCCAGCAGGTTGATGATTTTGAGCAGGTTTGGGGGCACCATGGATATGCAAAGATGAAAAAGTCCATATCCAAAGCTAACAGCACCTTTCAGTCTGTTTAGCGAATCCTCCGTTACACCTTCTGCAGCAATATGATTATCATTTGCAGCATCAGAAGTCAAGGATTCCTGAGTTGTTTTCTTCTGATATATTTCCTGAAGTGTATTAATGTCCGTATAGCACTTATTGTAAATTTTCCAGGCTTTTCGGAGTATCCACCCACCTTTTATGTATGCTAAAAATGAAGGAAAAAATATTTCAAGGACATATTTCAGGAGTGGAACACAGTAAGTAGTAAACGCTGTTTCACAGATCCCAGGAAGTTCTCTCTATTTGCATTAACTTATTGTATAAAGGATTTTGCAATAGCTACCGTCGTCTTGAAGAGGTCTTTCATACTGGGTACTACAAACATAAGTGCTTTTCAGCCAGAGACTTCAAAACAGCATGTAATACAAAGGGACTTCCTTTCAGCTATGTAGCAATACAACTGTCAGAAACAGAGAAATCCAAGAACGTAATGCTGGATTCTGTCCACTATAGAGTGGAGATGAAATGGCTGCCTAGCAAACAGAGAGAAGTAAAATTCAAAGAAGAGATTACACCTCTTAAGCCAAATTGACATTAAAAGACAGTTGATGGGAAAATACTAAGAAAACCCCTTGCTTTGGTTTAGATAAAATCATAGAAAATATAAAACAATGCATAAATTTTATGGTTTTAAAACATTTTGCAGCTGCCTAGCTTCCTCAACTTCAAATGCAAACTGGGTACCTAAATTTCCCTAAAAATCTGGTCTTGAGCATTCTCAGTTGAGAATGCGAGAATTCTCAGTCTCATTGCCCTCTTTACAGAAGGGTAAAGAAAGACTTGACACCAAAAGATGAAGACATCCAATTTGCCTATTTACACAGCGTTCACCTTGGTTATAACACAACCTTGGATAATGGTAAGCAGTAAACAGAAAACAAACACAGAATATATTTGTACATTTTTTAACTCTAAAAGCAGACCAGCATTTTGTCTGTGACAGAGCACTGAGAGTTAGGAATTGCAGTGACAAGGAGTTAACTAAAAATGAGAGAATAAAAAAGCATGGTTATAGCAGCAGTGTTCTAAACAGGTTATCACCTAATTTGCAGAGATCAGTGATATAACTGATGCCAGAATTAGATCATAACAGGTGGGGTGTGTCAAAGAAAATAAAAACACTATTAATACCAAATTTTTCTTTATAAGCCTTTGATATATTTGACAAAATCCTTCCAATGACAAAAAAAACATTTTTAGAGAAAGTATCATCACTGACTAGACTACCTCTTTCTGTATTCTTGTTGTATGAAGAGAGGATGAAGCCAGTTTGATAGTCTTAAGAAATCACACTGAGAAAGACTGCAAAATATGTATTCTCAGCTGTGGCAGAAGGGTTCTGTCAACATGAACTTAAAAGTACTAAAAAAATTAGTCCTCTACCGTGAGTTCCATATTAAAATGTTATAATAAAAAATGTAAAGCCCTGCCACGATTCAGCTGCATTACAAGACTAACGTTACTTTAATTTTAAGCAATTAGGTCACTTTTCGGCTGCACAGAATATTTTGAAAGTTAAGTGGTTCACCACAAGAGGAACGTTCATACCACTATGCACAGCAATGCAGCAGACAACTAATACGGAAAAACCTGCATTTTACTTATCCTAGAGACAGTGGTTCTGCTAACTACTGTTGTTCTGACACACACAAATGGAAAGGATAATACGTGGGGGGGAACATAGTTTTAGGCTTTATTTCCACCAGTGCGCTGCCATTAACCATTCACTAACACTGTATAACCCTAATAGATTTGATATACTAAGAGAAAACAATCTATCACATTAAAACAATTAATTTCTGACATTTTAAACACGAAAATTAAATCAAGCCATATCACTGAGATGATTTCCCAGCATGAACTTCTGAAAGGAGTCAGATCCATGACAGCAGTGGGAAATATCAAGAAAAGCTAGTCCAATAATGCTGTGGGAAGCTAATATAAGTTGCTGTGTTACTAACTTTATGATGAAACTATTTCTAATATATCCATGAGGGTGGAAAGGAAAATCTAAAATGTGTTAGGCATATGAGAGAGCAGCTGGCTTGTCATCATATGCTTCTTGTCAAGCTGTTCCAGGAATAAAAACACAATAAATTTTTCACCCATCCACTGATCAGAAATATTTATCTGCCTCTGAAGAATGCCTTTTTTTTTTTTTTTAAAATTTTTTTTTTTTTTGAAAGAAAAGTCTTTTCAAAACTCTGTTTGCTTTTTTTTTTTGGAAAACGGAAAAAACAAAAAATGGTTTATTCA
>Ga0181612_139403_pt1 | contig 18287 bp, 10 predicted proteins | sample HoacroProtozoa21_FD_119630 | JGI IMG/M metagenome (GOLD analysis project Ga0181612, IMG submission 119630) | Hoatzin crop microbial communities from Cojedes, Venezuel. Combined Assembly of Gp0051906, Gp0051904, Gp0051908
TGTTGACCTCATTCAAATCCTATTGGCATTACATGGCTGCAAGGACATGCCACTTTGGAAAAAATCCACCTCAGAATCACTGAAGCTGTATTTCCACATGACAGTAAATCTAATTTTAAGGCGCACTGTAGAGAATCAAAACACCACGGCCACATGACATAAAGCGCTGAGCCTGTACAATGTCTCCCTGTCAGTCCAAGCTGTTAAAAAATATTAAGGGGGAACCTTTGTTCCAGCAGGCTTTATATCAGAAAAGCACTGTCTGTTCATAGCTGGGATAAAGCTGAAATACAGCTCAAGATGTAAGCCCCATGTTGTTGGGGCTTATGTTGGTTGTTCTGGATAGCTGTAGAAACATGTCTGAGTCCTTGTACGTAGTCCTATGAAAATACGGACTTGTAGCTGGATGAGCATGTGCTGTAGTGATCTGTAAGAGCGACTGTGGAGCCACACCTCTTTGCAACAGGAGCAAGGACATTGTTGTATTCAACACAGTGTAACAGGTTCACCTATTATCTCACCTATCAAAAAGAGAGAGGTCTTTATACGTTTATGGCAGTGTCGCAGGGTGAAGGAGTGTCCTTCCGTGATTTCATTTCGGGTCAAAACTGTGAAGAATCACACTGTGCCTCCAGTGCTGTGTTGCTGTAGATGCAGAGTGTATCTTTAGAATTTAATCTACTTTACTGACTACAAAAGGATCATGTAATGCAGTAGAGTCATGCCAACTGTCAAAAAATAATCGGAGTAGTCAGTGAGCTAGAGTATGATCTACTCCATTTGTCAAATTTCTGAAGTTAGGGCACTTTCTTGCATTCCCTCTGCCTAGATCCATTGCAATAAATTTGTATTGCATGTCAATTACTGCAATTTATGACTACCCATCTCTCCATTCTGAATATGTATGTGATTTTAATTTAAGGCTTCCTTACTGTACAATATTTATTATCACTTCTCTATTTTAACCAGCATTGAGATAACTGCTATTTTACACTCTTCTAATGTCTTCTCTTTTCAAGGTCATCAGTTTCGCGACATTGCTGAAAATGAAGTAGGACGTATGGTTCTGTTTAATCAAATTTCATGCTCTGTTGCTTCCTTCTTATGGCCTCTGTGCTAATTGATCAAGTTTTCAATTAAAGTCCTCCATCTTTGTTTTAATTCTTTGTTAAGGTTTTTATTCCATTACATGGTTTCATGAGATCTAAGCCGTTACAAGTGCAAACTGTCTCTGCCCTTCCAACTGTCTAGTTACAATGATTTAGCTATACAGTTTTTCTCATTTCCTCTTTCCTATTATTAAAACCCTTAGTGGACTAGCTTCATCTTTTGGATTTAGACTTAAAGTACAAAAATTTGGTTCATCCATCAAGGAGAGTTTAGTTTACCTCATGAATTGTCATGGCTAAATATCTCTCTGTGTCTCAGCACCTTCCAGCCATCTTGTTCAGCCTTAATTAAGCAAATTGCTGTTCCTAAAGAAATGTGGAAATGACTCTTACTGATGAATGGGGCCATGTCAGATGTGTGCAGAAAACACTGCCTTATCGAGATGTTTTCCTAATGAGCAGTGACTCTGTTTTCATTCTTTTATTGTGTTTATATGGATCAAGTAAATATTAATATAGCAAATATATATTGATGCACAGGGTGGATTACTCATTCTGTAGTTGATAACTGTAAGTTTCAGCCCTTAAGTAGTACTGTATCAAACGTGTTTCAAAATCCACTAATATATTAATTTTTAAAAATGAGATAATATTCTGAATCACATGTTTTTTAAAAGGCCGGAGAAAATCTGTTGACAAAATCCATAGAAGTATGTTTTTTTTTCAGGGAGGCTTTGTTCAGTTAGGGACAGTTCTTCATTTTAAAAGGTGGGCTTTTTACTTCAGTTCTGATACTTTCAATTCTGATGAAAATATAGACGAGATCAATCTCTGGAAAAAATGCGATGACTGTCAGCAGTTTTAAAAGGTTTACAGATTAGAGTCTTTGCAATATGAAAAATCTCACTTTATGATAATCTTCAAATAAAGCTTGAAAGCCTATAAAACATTTTCCATTTCCCTGTTTAAGATGCAAAATCAGGTTTGCTTTCCAACCTCGGGTATCTGAATGTTAAAACAGAGCCAAAGTGTTGATAAGAGTGACTGAAGCAGAGCAATGCCACAGTGACTATGCTAGTGCATTTTTGTATGCTGTTTTAGTATAAAGTCCTGCAGCTCCAAAACTCTTCCCCCACGTTGTGTTGAAGAGCATGCTACAAAGCTCTGTGCTTTGGAAGTCTCTTTATCTTTTCATGCTGAATATTCAAGCAGTCACCAGGAGGAAGCCTGATGTGTCAGGAGTACTTGAGCCTTTGGGCTCAGGTAGCACGAGGTGAGATCCTGCTTCCATTGCAAGCGGTACCAAAATTCCTGCTGATTTCAACATGGTCAAATTTCATCCTTCAACCCAAGATGAAATAATTCATAGATGATGGCATCATCTGTGGCATCAAACTCTGTCAGGGATCCATTGGGTTTCTTTGGGCAAGCTCATTGATCACAATAAACAACACAAGTACCTAAATCAACACAAATACTTCTATTTGCAGAGGCCATCTTCAGACCTCTGAGGCATTTTTTTGAAGGATGGTAAAATTCATCTAGCCTGTATCTGTTTTTTGACAGTAGTCAAATACTGAATGCCTGGGGAAGACATAATAACAGGGTAAGTATACAGTGGTGCTTCCCTGGCATATTCTCCTGGCTTCCAGCAGTCCATAGTTTAGCAAATTCCTTGGTTGTAAATGTTATTCTGGGTTTAACAGCCTTGGTGGACTTAATTCCAGGAATTGGCCCTGTTGCTGTTTGAACTGGTAAGAATTAACAGTTTTTAGAATATTCTTGGGCAAGAATTTCCAAGTTTAGCTGTGCTGTTTGAAAAAGTGCCTTCTTTTTTTTGTTTTCAGCCTGTCATGTGATGATAATTTCATTTGTAGCTCCTACTTCTATCATTGTGATAAACCAAAGTAATAATTTCCTAATGATCTCCTCAATGTCACTGACGTTTCTGTCCATTTGTGTCACGTCTGCCCTTGGTTGTCTCTTTTGTCTGCAGAAGAGTATTAGTCTAGTTGTTTCTACTTTGGACACTGTCCTTTACTGTGTGATACCTTTATCTATATGTTTTCTCATCGTAGTACTCTGACCAGAGATCCAGAACTACAGGCAGTGACGAGATGCAGGCACACCATGGGTTTATACAAACAAAAGCATAATTACATTTTCAGCCTGGTTCTCTGTTTCCTTCCTGATGATTCCTAGCATCCTGGTTTTTCCTGGGCCAACTCATGTTTTCATGGAACCAGCTTCTGTAACTGGGAGTTCTCATTCCAGAGACGCAGCAGCTAATTCAGAGCCCATCCTTGCATGCATCAAGTGACGTTGTGTCTCCTAGGTGCACCACTGCACATTTACCAACGCCACAGTTCAGCTTTCATTTTATCCTCCACTGTTGTGCCATCTTTCTGTATGTCTTTACATCATCCTTACATTTCCACTCCTCTCAATCATTTAGCATTAACAAATTTGTCCTCTCACTCATCCCTCCTTTTTCTGGGACATTTTTGAATATGTTTTTTAAAAGCCTTTTGAGAAGGAGCTTGTTGAAAGCTTTTTGAAAGTCCTTTCACTGTGCTGTGAAAAGCCTTTGAAAAGACTTGTGCTCTCCACGTACAACGCCCACAAATGGAACCACTTCAAATGAACAAACACTTTTGCCTAAATGTCTCTGTCCTTCGCTTCTCCTTGTCACAACGGTATAGGTCAATAATGCTCCTCTTTTGCAAACTATTTTAGGGGTTTGGGGACTAAAGATCATATAAGTGTTAGCCTTTAGTATTTCTTAATTCAGCTATTTCAAGAACATCTGTGGTGAATGCTTGAAGGAAGTCATAGGAAGAGCACAAGCTGTTCTTTAATTGTATCTGGCAGCCATAATAATTAATAACTGTAAAGCGAACATCTAAATTTGAAGTATGCAACTACTAAAGTCAAAGAAGATTAGAATATCTCTTTGCTTTTAAAAATCCCTCAAAACCATTATGTTCTTTATTAACCATGTTCTGGAATGTATTTTCTTATGCAAGTCGGCAGTTCAAGAAGTGCAGAGATGAATATGCTGCAGTACACATTTAAATCAAGATTAAAATAAATTCAAAGACAATTCAAATTATTACTGAAGTTAGTAAAGCAAATTCCCATATCCTTCCCATGGTTATTGAACACAAATGCGCTGGCAAGAGAAAGATCAAAAAAATCCACCCCCCACCCCAACAAATAAAGCAAGTAATAATAAACCTCTTTTATTGAATGCTTGATTATTTTAAGAAAACCTGCTTGTTTTTTAAAATGTATGCTGTGTTCTGTCTTGACATGGTGAGCCACAACATGTACTAAATTTTAAACCAATTTTGTCTGTGAACGCGCACTATTGATTTAAATAGCATTTATTCACATTAGATTGTTTTAAGAGGATGGTAGCTGAGCAAATAGGAAAGTCTGTGAGCCTCCACTTGCTCTCTGCTGAATGCTAGACAACGCAAGGGCTGGACTGGCTGTTGTCATTCCACCCTGAGTAAAAGGGAGTGTTCATCTCTTTCAGAAGCAGATTTGGCACCAGTCTGGTGTGGGAGTCATAACCTGAAGGGTGCTTCCCAGCACCCATTATCCCGCAGACACAGTATAGCCCGTGCAGGTTGCTTTCAGTCCTACCTTATTTCTTTACTCAGTCACATGTGGGCAGGAAGGTGATCACTCCTCCTACTACACCCACCATACAAATCATAAATAAAGCTCTGCTTGAGTCTTCTTTGCCGACCATTAGCATTAATATCAGTTCTGCTGCAGATCGAGCTTGGACAAACTCACTTTTCCTTCTTGGTTTCACCCCTCACTCTGGTATCACTCTGCATTCTGTGTCATCCAGATCTTGTAGTCACTTTGCTCTGATCTGGATCAACCAAAGCCTTAAGGAGAACACAGGGGATGAAAATGTAAATTATACTGTATCACTAGTACTTGGAAATTCAGTTGGCAAGGAGAGGAAGGGGAATGATGTGCGAAATATCCAACTGCATATCCCCTTTCCACACATTGTAGTCAATGTCAGTAAACTTTGGTCAACCCAAGAAAAATATTCATTCATCCAGATCTTGATACGTAGTCTGCTTTTAGACTGCTTTACATTTTTGTTTTCAATAGACAACTAATTTGCTGTGTGCTGGGTCGTGTGTTCCAGAGCGTGCACTGCATGTACCTGCACAGTGGAGGCTGGAACGTGAAAGGAGGCACAGGATCCTTAAGCTGCCACTTCCTGGGTGGAGGGGCTACCAGCTTCCTGCCTTGGGAGCACACATTCCTCTGTTCAGCCTGGGGTGGTACGCCAAGGCCTTTTCCTCTGCCGCAATGCTCCTCAATCTGCACAGATGGATTTATTTTTCTCTAGAAAAGCAGAATTTATTAATTCCTTCCCCCTTTCATTGTGCGTGCTTCTCTTACCACCTGAGTTACCTACCTTCTTTGCAAATTAATGACAGATAGATAGTCATTAACCTTTCAGTGCCCTTGCTGTCTTTAAAGGTTTGCTTGACCATGGCCTGAGTGCAGTGCCTGCAAGTCTTGGGTGATACAGAATGCAGAGGTCTCAGAGACCAGGCCCAGTTGTAACACCAAGTGTCATTCACACTGGTGACTTTGTATGTGGGCAAGAATTCATATTACATTTAAGGTTAATGCCCTCATATAGCCTGATAAACACATTTAGCACAGGCTAACCTACATTATCCATTTAAGGTGACTCTTTAAAGCCAATTTGTCACTGGTAAACTAGTATGAGAAACCATGATTCTTACTAGCAGCTGAACAATACACTTGTAATCTCTATTTCAGAAGCTGCTGTGGGAAACAGCCTCACAGCTTGCTGTTTCTTCTGCAATCCAGCTGGCTTGCGCTAAACTGATGGTTGCTGTATTAAAAGCCTAAAATTGCTGTTCTTAAATTTAGGTTTTACTTAATTCAAGCATTTTATTTTTAAAACTGCACTGCAGTTAATGATCCAAACAGATCAATATTTATGTCCGGAGTTGTGCAAACTAAAAACATTAATAAGTAAAATAGATGTACTTTCACATAAAATGTACTTAATCTGATGTGCATTGTAGACATTTTTAATTAGAATTATCAGCTAAAGAAAATAAAGTGCTTACCTCTCTCTGCAAAGACAAAGAAATTCTGGTTATTTCCAAAGAATAGGTACCAGATTCTGATCTAGTTCTGCTTTTACACAAGTGAATTAAGCTCAATTCCTTCAAGCAATACCTTCATTTTGAAGAAGTGAAAGAGCAAGACCGTGCCAGTAGGGGACAGTATAAGTGAAGCTGGTCCTTCTCGTAAGGGCTGGCAAAGACTCAAATGAATATTCCAAAAGCAAGATATTGTGCTGTGTGTGAGAAAACAAGCCTAACCACCCAAAGAAGTTAATTAGCTGAGACCCGAGCATTTAGAGGTTGTAACTGTTTTGGTTCTGGTGTTAGTTAGGTCACCCTTGGCTCTGCATCCTTTGCATGGTGCTCCTCTGAGCTCTGTAAAAACTACGCCAGAGCAAAACTGCCCTTGATGTGCTTGTGTAGTTACCCTTTCCTTTAAGATATATCAGGGCCTTTCATAGACATGACAAAAGTGTTAGTAGACTTTGCAGTCTAAAATAAGTATATATATACCACATGCATTTACCTCTTCATATATATATGGAGAATGTGCCCACACTTTGGTTAGGTGGACAAAAGTGAATTTCTGTCATCTTCCTATTCCTTCTTTACTTTGGCTCCTGGAACAAATTTGTCTAATCTCTGGGCTGCTTTATTTAGGACAGTGATGACTGGATCTAAGATGGATCCCTGGTTGTCCCAGACTGTCAGAGCTCTCTCTCTGTACCTTGGGAAGGGGGAACAGAGTTCAAGATCACACAGTGTCAGGTCACCAATGCTGGCTTTATATAGTCAGAAAATCTCCTATCGAGTGTAAAGTGTGCTAGGGAGGATGATCTTGTCCCATAAATAGGATAGGAATAAAATATCTCTATTCTGTATAATCAGAATTATGTTAAGACCACAGCTCATTCACTTTTGTGCCTAGGGGAAAAAAACGGTCCTGTTTTTTCCTCCACTTGAGTTGTTAGATCAAGAACATGACACTAGTAACAACCACATTGTACTTGTCCATAGATACTAGCTGGTCAAGACTGATATTTTTCTAAGTTGCAAGTACAGGTGTCTGTATGGAGAGGTTTCATATCTTCCTAAGTGCTTCACATACAGTTTGATCCATGTTAAGTTGTTTCCACACCAAGCAAACAAACAAACAAATCCATTGTCAACAGTAATTGCCAGCAAGAGATTCCCTCCCTTCTCATCTGTCCCCAAAATTGGTATTAAAAATGGTTGAACTGCTAATTAAGATGAGACAAACCCCTGAGAACACTTCTAAGAATACATTTGTCAGGTAGACTTTTAGTCAAGTTCTTTCATGAAGGACCTAAAGACTGTGAAGGGCTTGCTGCTGTAACAAAAAAAAAAAAAGTATCCATGCTTGTCTCATGTCTGCGGACTTATCAATATATTTTCCTATGCAAGAGGGATTAGGGACCCCACACATCTTGTTTGCTTGCAACAATAAAGGTTATTGTCTAATTAAGTTTGATATCTCCCAGACAGGAAAACTCCATGCATTCTCAAATTCACCCTCATCCAACTCAAATTCATTTCTGAAAAAGCTATGTTTGAGGTGCTGGTAGATGGCTAGACACTGTAAAGCTTTTTTCAGTTCTGAGTGGTGCAGTTGGTGTTGTCAATTCAATTCAGACAATTTTGAAATATCTGAGAATCCCTGAGGGAAGTTTTGCAATTCAGTAGGTTTGGCAGGGGTGGCAGTCCTGCCCAGGTTGCCAAATTCCTATCTTTTGCTTACTCATGGGGAAAGTGATGCCCATGTGTGAGAAGCAGCACTTGATTTTTCCCCTTACTGGCCAGATAAGCAACAGCTACAGACCGAACTCTGCAAAGAACTTCTCCTCCCTGTGTTGAGCTTTGCCTCTAGGACCATCAGCCCAAATCATTCTGCTGTGTGGCTCGTCTCCATTTCCCAGCCTGAACGCAGAGGCCGAAAACTCTGTGCTTGAAATCTTGCAGTTTTCAAGATTTCATTTCCAGTTCTCATATTCTGTTCAGGAAAGTCTGACTGCAGAGCTTCCTTGGCTCCACTTTTAATTCTTTCTTCCCATCGTGTTTAAATCCAGAGAGGAACTTGTGACACCTGTAGATTTCAGTGTGACTCTGACTTAGATGGCAAATGGGGCAAGGAGGGAGACCGTCTCTGTGGTTCGTCCTTCATAACTATTGTTACTTCTTTCTGGGAATGAGGAGCAGGGGTGAGAAATGAAGAGGTGTGCAAAGGCCAAAGTCTCCCTGTGTAGTGCAGATTTCTGTGGGAAGTTTGTGAAGAATGCAATGCACTGCTCTGTGCATGGCTGTCTATCTTCTGGGATTCTCCAGCTACCCACTGACATGGGAATCTGACTCTGTTGCAAAATTTAGCTTCAGAAATTCAGCTTTTGTGGTTTTGCTTAAGTTTCCAGCTTTCCTGATTGCACAGTACATGATCTTTGTGTAACCCAGTGCCGTATTATCCTTCCTAGCCTACACTCTGACAGCATCTAAAAGAGGCGTGAATTTTCTCTGTTCATCTCAGTGGGACGTGTAGTGCCCCACACCTAAATTCAGTACTAACTATTTTGCTCCTGCCCATTTCAGCTAATTGAGCCACCTAATAAGATTCTTTTACTGTGTGTTCCCAACATATGTTACATAGCCTGTGTTAGAGTCTCTGCATAATTGTTTGATGCACTAACAGGTACTGGAATAGTTGGAGTGAAAGAACGGGTCAGGACTTTCCACCTATTTAACAAGCTGGTTTTGCCTTTGCCCGACAAAGGAGATGGAAGGAGAGTCTATATCACAACTGCTTCCTGAAGATCAAGCCACCTGCCTTGCTCTGGTTTCATTATACTGATCCAACATCTCAGTTTCTGGCTTCCATATTGATTTACCTTTTTTTCATAACTGATTCTGCAGCACAGTGATGACAGAAAATATATTGTGCTGAAATCCTGAAGTTTACTCTCTTTCACAATAAAATAAAGACAGAGCAGGTTACTAATTAGAGGCCATTTCTAAAAGTATTTCTAGAAGATGCCATAAATGTCACTGTTGCTTCCGACAGGGTCTTCTCCTAGAATTCAAACCTGAAGACTCGGAGACATGGCCTGCATTTCCCATGCTGTAAAAACCTGCAGGTTTGTGTTGCCATATTAGACATTGGACTTGACTTTGACTCCTTCAGGTGTGGTAATAGATAGTACAATGATACAATAAAACAGTGATTACTGCTGCCCATGGGTGTTGTGTATGGGTGTACTCTCGTTGCTACAACCAAAATACATCATAACAAACTCTATGGTGCACTGATCTTGTTATACTCAGTGTTAACACTGACAAAACTGCAGGACTCCACAGGCTTTTTACAGCTGAAGGAAGGCCCAGTTTGCTATATCCACCTCTCGTTCTTTTTCTAGGGATAGGCAACCCAAGAATCAATTGGATTTTAAGTGAGTTAGGTTCCAACATCACCACATCAGTTGCAGTAGAGTTTCCTGAGATGCGAAGATGCATATTTTCTTTTTAATTAGAAGTCTTTCCTTGTATGCAAGGAATTCTCAGATGTCCAAATTAGTGAAAAAGGTTGGAGTATATCATCTATGTCTAGCAGGAATTTGTTACTTTCAGTCAGAGTACAGAGCTGAAATATGAAGTCTTCAGAGCTCACCTGATTCATCTCTGGTTGACTGGTAGCCTAAGTAAAGAAAGTGATTTCACTCCAGGAGGTTTTAGGAGATTAATTTGATTTCATCAGCATTGTAAGAATCTCTGGGGACGTGCACAGCCCAGACTCTTTTTACATCATCTCTGATCATAATCTCCAGGAGAACGAGAAGAATTTTTGTTTTATTGTATTACTTGTATCATGATTTGCGTGATTGAGAATGCTGAGCATGCCTTTGCTTTTGTCTGTTCTTGCTCGGAAATTCCCTTTGTAATCAGACGCTTACTCTCATTGACGGTAATGGAAAGAAAACAGCCCTTGACACACAAGAAAGGACTAATGAGAAAGCTCAGGTGAATGAATAGCTCTTTGGAGCAGAAGCTGAGTTTGAGAAACAGGATAAAACAAGCTACAAAGCCAGGGCAAGGTGAGCATCCCGAGTGGGATTTGGTGTCAGCCTGGAGGCTGGTGATGCACTGTTTCACTGTTCCAGGCAACACATGTTTGGTTGCAGAGAGGAAACGAGTCCAGCCAAATGATCCCGCTGTCAGTATAGAGGCCTTTCGAGTCAAAGATCTGAGAGACTTTTATATCATCTTAAAGGGAAGAACTCAAAGCAGGAACAATGTGGCTTCATCTTCTGATTCGTGTAGTTGTTGCCAGATCCTAAAACATCAAGTGAACATTTTCTATGCAGACTGAGCATCCTCAGGATAAGTAACTGACTGGCTCAGCCATGTATCAACTGGCAATGTGTATATCCCTGCAATACAAGTCAGCAGGCATTTGTTTTCTGTGCCATAAAAGACCAAGCAAACATATCATTATTATTACTATTATTTTTATTGTTTTGTATTTTAGGCTTGTACTGGGGGACTGTGAATATTTTTTTTTTTTTTCAAAGAAGGAACCAGCAAAGAAGATTAAGTGATCTAATAATTTGTAATAATGAGTACTGCATTTGTGAGTACTGCAGAATGTTATATTCTGGCTTTTGGGACCATGCGTGCGTTTTATAGCGGAATAAATAAATAATCATTTGTGACTTCAAAATGTAACAGGCTTCAGAAGGGAAGGGGAGAGAAATGAATGATGATTCAGAAGGGAACTACTTTTCCAATTTGCCATAATTTTAACAAGAAGAAATCTGCTGAGTGCTTACAGGAGAACAATGTGTAGTTAATACTTCAAGTTAAGTACTGGCTTGATTCTTGGATTCAGTTATGAGCAGTCTACAGAAATAATGAGAAATTTTTGAGTTTTCCAAATTTCAGACCTGTTTAAGGTAATGAGAAGGAGCCTTTGATTTTAATACCTTTATGTCTTGCTTCAGTTTTCAAAACTGGTTGAACTTCCCTATGCAGTTCACCTCTGAACTATCACTGTAAAATCTGATCTGTTGCTACAATTTGTGGCCAACGGGATATTGATTTACTCACACCAAATGGTAACATATGCCAAGAGCAGTCCCATAGGTTCAGTGGAAACACCTGGATGGTAAAATTCAACTTACATTTTCAAAGTCTGGCCTTACAGCAATAAAATGGGTTAATTTGCAAAGCTTTCCAGAGTCTGAGAATTATTGATATTCCCCATTTTGAGAAAAACCAGGTCAAATTATTCATAATGAAATTATGATTGGAACTTTTGTCGCATATGAGAACTTGCTATTTGCTTTGGATGTGAAAAGGGATTGCAAGTGTTTTGCCTCCCTTACTGAGAAGCAGTAATTCACATGATTAGTCAGTGTTACTGCTCACAAAGGGGAGTTGAATCCTCTTCTGGCCTTTAATAATTATAGGTCATAATATGCCCCTAGCTATAAAACAGATCTTCTCACTTCAGGAGGTACGCTGCTGACCATTGGTACGATATTCAGCATTGTGCTGGTGTAGTAAACTGCGTAAGGAGTGGGTGCAATTATAATAGTCTCCCTGAGAATTTTTGTGGTCTTTTCTAGGCATGGAAGAACCAACCTGTCATGTAAGCAATTTCTGGACTTCCAGGATGAATCTTGGTCTAGCTTCCCTCGCCCAAAAAGTGTTCCAAAGCTAGCCAGAAAATCATAGCAGGGTCCAAGAAAATTATATTGTCACCTTTCTAGTTTATGCTGACAAGACATCAAAGTCAGTAACACAGACTGAGTAGCAAATCATCACGCAGCTGCAGCAAGTCTTCTCCTCCACTGTGAAAGGACCAAATTATACTCGGATGTTGTAGAGCAGGCATTTCCTGGGAAAGAGAGGTGTCAGGTGTGAAAGTGCCTGGACCATGGATGTTGACATGGGAAGGTCAGTTACCGGTGTTGCAGCCACACTGCCTTGCCTGTGCTGCATGCAGAGGAGTTCTGGGGTCGTGTACCCTGATTACACAGGGAGCCTACTGCAGATCAATGCCTGGGGCTGCACCATCCCTCAACCATACTGCCTTCCAGGATGAAAACTTCTGGATATCTGAGCTGGGGGAGAACCAGTATGTCCTGCAAAGGATCCTCTCATGTGAAAAATAAAGAAAGAAGAGTGCAAGGTGCACTCAGAGTACATCTGTCCTGCATTTGAGACCTAGACAAAGTTGCTGTACATGACATTCTCTTTGTGAACACTTCCACACAGAGTGCTCTGAAGCAGGTGTGAAGTCAATCTGCTCTGGAGGGGGCATGGGCCAGTCTGCATTACTTGGCCGGGGATCTGTGGCCCATTGTCTGAGATGGGTACATTTAGCAGTGTGGTTGCAGACTTTGGCACATCTGCTGATACTACTTTTCAAGTATCTAGAAAGTACTCTAGCAAAAGTTCTTTTTAGCACAATGGAAAACTACTCTAGTTTCGAGAAAAAAATAGTAGGAATTGAGTGCGTAGAAGGAGTTTCTACCACTGGTGGCTTGGTATGGTTTATATTTAGTTGTTTAGCTAGTACCTCCTTGTAGGGTATTTTAAGAAGACATTGGCATTTTGAGGTTAAAGATTAGTTCACTGCATGGTTGCACTTATGCCTGTCCTTCCCTCTTCATAATTCCTTGTGGGATGTTTATTTCCCACTTCTGAAGTGTTATGTCACCTTTTAAGAGAGAAATTCTAAGGAGGAAGTGGTGGATACAGCCTCCAGGTGATGTATTTACCATTTTAGGGTATAGAGAGTGAGGGCAACATTTGCTGAAAGTACCAGATACAAGCCATTGAACAAGAAAATAGCAGTGGCACTTCCGGGGTGGCGTAGGTATACCAGACATAAAAAGATTTTGTGGCACCTCATACATAGAACTGAGAGTCCTAGCCATTAGCTAATATCAGAGTCCATGGCTCTTTCCAGGTGTCCAAAGCATGAGGGAGTCAGTGGAGATGGATATAACAAAGCAAGAGACAAATGGCCAGTTTAGGATTTCCATATACTCTCTTTAACTCAGAGTAATTCCACTCATGCCAGGGGAAATATGCTTGTCAGTATTATTAGTAGCAATATTTGACTCAAACTTTGAAAAGTAAGGTTAGCCTTTGACACAGTAAATATTTAGTTTTCTGTTTACCTTCTTCATGTTAATGCTTTAAAGTTTATGCTGTAGTAAATAATGTAATAGTACATTTTTATTAGATTGAGTAGACATTTTTACAGTCAGTTATTAGCTGTTTAGACATTGGTAAATGGGCTATTCTCGGAGATGCTGATCTTTGGATATCCCTTTCCTCTCCAAATGCACATTCCAAACCACAGACCATTTTGCTTCTTTAAATCTTATTTTTTAGTCTTTTTTTTTTTTTTTTTAATGAAACAGCAGATTTTATTTGTATTTGTAGGTTTTTTTTGTTTGTTTTTGTTGGGGATGGTATGCGTGGGTATTTTATTAATGTTCAGAAGAAGTGTTCTTTATGATTCCTTATGATTCTTTCTCTCTCCCCTCAGAATAAGATACATGAATTAGTGCAAAGTAATATATAAGGAACTTTTTTAGTGGCTTATGTGATCAATAGAGAGCTAGCACAGAGCCTTCCAGAAACTCTTGGTAGGACCCTGAAATGATCATCACAGATGAGTGGCTGATTGCAGAGCTGAATCAATCTGTGATTACATTACAATACAAAGGCCAGTTTCCGCAACCCCTTATTCATGCAAGCAATCCTAATGGAGGCAAAGTTAAGAAGAAGAAAGCTGAAATAATCAAATTCCTTTCAAGCATAAAAAACAACGTGAGGAGTGAAGGGGTTAATGCCTTGAAGAGTGCTTCTTCCCCATAATTTCCATCAGCTGTGTACAATGAGAAATGAAGAGAATTAATTTAATAGTTGCTAATGGTTTAAGAAAAGCAACCTCTGTAAATCCCAGTCCCAAAAAACCTGTAGATATTGCTGACTCAGTCTGCAATTCAGAGAGGGTATTTCTTCCAGTAATCTGTTTAACTTTCAAAGACTAGTGAAAAGTTCCTAAACGAGGAGCAACTTCTACGTATGGATTATTTGTGGCATACCCATCTGAAGCTTTTACTTGAAAAAACAGTGTATTCTGTTATTATATGTTGAATACCATAAACAGTGTCATTCTAGTTAGTCCATGTTTTCATCGTTATCCCTAGCCCAGCTTAAAAATATGGAAGCATGACATGATGTGTTCCAAAGACAGAGGAACACATGATAAAAATGTAGGCGCAAGAAAACATAGTGGGTTGGGTAACATGCCTCTAGCATTGCTTATTCTGTGATTCCGAAAAGCATTTGAGAATCCATGCTTAAATTTAAGCTGTGTGTTTAAGAAAACCCATCTCTATGCAAAGCATTTAAGCTTATGCTTAGATGCAAAGCTGTGGTCAAGTTGTACTGATGTGGATAGAGAAGGTGCATCCAAACTCATCAGCATGAAGCAAATATGGGCTGATGCAAAGCCCACTGATACCCAAGGAGGTCTATCAGACCCTTATTTAGAGCATTTGCTAAAACGAGGTCGTTTTTTTGTCCATTGTGCAGTGCTCTGATGTACCCCTAACATGGATGGGGCAGTGTTCAAGGGGAAGAAATACAGGGGATGCAGTCTCTGCCCTACCCAACCTTAGATTATGCAGAGGGATTGTAAAAAGTTTTTTAAATACATTCCAGCAGAAGTATCTGTCATTGTGCGCCCTTTCTTGGTCCTATAGTACAGAAAGTCTTGTTTCTCTCCAGGTTCTCTGCATTTCAGGAGGCTGTCTCCAAGCTCCCCTAGCTGCTGCCACTAGCGAGCTCCGCATGTGGCTTAAAGGAGCAATTTCAAGAGCATCATTGAGGCCCATGAAAGGTACTGAATAATCAGGAAATAGAAGGAGAGTGTAAGAAGAGCAAGTTAGTTTAGAATTTCTACTTTTTTTTTTTTTTTATTGATAGAATCTGTGTATACAAGTATGGAAAGATTCAGTTTCAGCTAAGGGTGTTATTTCAGTTATCCAGTACATAACAGATTTCTCATGAGTACAAGGAAGAGTACAGCTCTTAGTCTTTCCAATGCCCTTTCTTTTTGGAAACAGGTGAGGAAATATTCCTGCTAGACACTGGTCCCAGGGCATGAGGGGAATGTGTGTATTTAGGAGTTTGTACAATAAATATACCTGAGGTTGCCTGTGGTCTCAGTATTGGTCCTGCAAGCTCTAAGATGGAAACATAAAGCTTCCAGTCTGCTTTTCGAAGAGGCTTGAAAACATACTTTTGAGTATGGACATACTGAAGCCTTGTTGCTGGGTATGGGGGGTACAACAGCAGATTCAGGGGTGTAGGACTATGGTATAGGTGACGTTTTTTGGACCAGAGTACAAGGAGTTAAACAGCAGTGGTACATTTAGTTTCACACTGGAATGTTGCAAATCCTGATGTTTGTCTCAAGGTCTGGCGCACAGAGGCAGATATGAGATGCACAGACTGATACGAAGCCGTGTAGCCTGGCTAGGGTTAGGCAGCCTTGGGACTGGGTTTATATGCTATTTTACATTTGTGTTAAAATACGTTGTCCTAAAGCTTTAGGCATTCCTGAAAAGCTACAGTGAAAGGAACAGTGTATTTTCCATAGACTCCATGGCTCTGTGGGAGAACCGACTGTGCAGCCTGTCTAGTGTGGAGGGAACTCTGTCCTGAGTGGGGAGAAAAGGGAGAAAACTCAGCTGGGAAAATGTCATTGAAATAGACTGCTCCTTAGGCTTGTATAATTTTCTGTCATTGGCCAGTGATAGGGGGATGTTCAAGCAAAGAAGCCTTAGTGCTGTGTTTGATCAAAGGTAGTAATCTTGGCCCAGGAAATTCATTCAGATGTTAATAATAATGGAAAACTGTGAAATCATGGCATTTGCAGGATAGTAGGGAGGCTTTGTCTTCCTTCCTGCAATTTACCCTCCTTCATTGCTGAGGCCCAAATGACAACATGGATAAATGGCTATTATCACAGGACCTGGCTTTATACACCTTGTGCAATGGTAGGAGGAAAATTAATACGGAAGCAGCAACCTGATGAAAGCCATTGTAACAATAGCCATTCTTTGTGAAGTGCTGCATCCTAAACTGATTTTCACTAGATGTTTACAATTGTACATGTCTGTGTCTATGTGAGAGACGTTCCTGTTTACTGTGTGATTTCATCAGCTCCTACAGTTTGAAACGCCACAAGGCCCCCTGTGCTCTGACACGCTCTCAGTGTAGGGAGATTGTACAAGACCCTTCTCACCCCCAAAAAAAACCCAAACCCAGATCCCTCAGGCTTCTGGAGTTCCTGATGTGTTTTCTTTGATTTCACCTCTGGGGAAAAAAAAAGGATGTGCAGCTGAAAACTACACTGAAAAAAGAGAGGGGCAGGGGCAAATATGCTCCTATTATGTTTTGAAGGATAGAAATTACCTGCTTTTTGTGAGCTGTGTGCAATAAATTCAGTCTGGGCATTAGTTATCCAAATTGCCTTTTCCTTTTATCTAACATAAAAAACACTGTCACACTCCTAACTAATGTTTCATTTTTGTGTTAGATGCAATATCAGATGTTTAATTAGGCCAAAAATTATTTGTGCATTAGTGTGAACTTTTTGAAGTATAATGGTAAATTGTTAAATGTATAATTATACCACTGATAATTAGCAACCTTTTTTTTTATGAGCATCACTGGTCCTGTAGAAGGAAATAATGTTTGCAATACTGAATGGTGAAATTCAGTAGAATTCACATCTCCTCACACAACTTGAGTTAAGATTGGAGACTTGACCTTCCTCAGGTAGAAGTCCCAATGTACTATAATCTTGGGTACTCAGTTGTACTCTACATTTCTAAGAAGCTCCTATTTTGAATTTCCTGCTAATTTAATGCCTTTCTGTTGTCTTTGCAATAGGAAAATTTCACCCTTTATGTCATTGTTATGAAAACCTTTAAGTCTCGTTTGATGCAACTAATTCTGTATGCAATCCTTGCTTTTTTTTGGCTTTGGAAATTCAGATAGCAGACATTTGATTCCACAGCCGAAATTCTCTGTGAGAAAGCTTATTTTTAAAGATCTAAGTCTGATCCATATTTGCCATTTCATTTTAGAAATTTGAATGACAAAATACTTCGGCAAACTTGAAGATAAAATGCTCATTCCTGCAAAACACTTTGGAAGTACCTCTCTAGCCTGACCTATTCTTTTTATTACTGTGTGTGACTGTGTTGTACATCAATTTTTATGTGTGTGTGTCCACATATATAGGTAGGTGTCCTATATATGCTGCATATGCTCCCTATATATACAATTTATGCAGACACATATTTTTTAATATAACATTAAAACCAGAACCATATGTTATACAACATTATGGCTTCACTATTAATCACTCAGAAGTTAAACATTTCAGAAGCTGAGGTACGTCATGTCAGAATCTGAGATATGTCATGGAATCATAACTCTGGTCCTATGTATTTTATAGTCTTAACTGGGTGATCATGCATTACTTCTCAAATAATGCAGCCATGTACATCTTTATCTGTATGGTTAGAAGTTGAAGTATTTTAAAAATAGACATTTCTCCACTCCCTCCTGCAGGAGCTTAATATTACATTGTTTGATGTCAGTGAAAGCATTCTTACTGACTTCCGTGCTGCAGGATGTGGAACTCCACTCCCTAAGCCAGTCTATTCTCTGTGCAAATGTAACTTAAATGTGGTACTTCAAACCCTGAATTGTCAAATTTTGCCTACATTGTTTCACAAGTATAGTAGTATTTGCATGAGATTTATTTTGAACCACTTATGCTTTTTTTAATAAAAATGATTTATGAAAAACATTTACTGGGACTACTGATCAATTCATTTTTGATGTTAGGGAAGACGTTTATATGTACTCAGCTTTACACATAGTAAAGGGTCATAGCAAAAAAATTACTATTCAATTTTTAGAGGAA
>Ga0181612_105429_pt1 | contig 18285 bp, 9 predicted proteins | sample HoacroProtozoa21_FD_119630 | JGI IMG/M metagenome (GOLD analysis project Ga0181612, IMG submission 119630) | Hoatzin crop microbial communities from Cojedes, Venezuel. Combined Assembly of Gp0051906, Gp0051904, Gp0051908
TGGACTTGATGATGTTAGAGGTCTTTTTCAACATACGATTCTGTGATTGTATGAATGTATGATTCTATGATTCTATGATTCTATGATTATATTTGCTCATCCTGCACATGTGAATTGCACCTGCTGTGCAGGTGCGATTGAGGTGGTGGTACATATGAATAAAATAAGCACTTGAGCAATTGCACTCGCATTTTGAGTGCAGAGTTTAACTTTGCATCTTCGAATCTCTAGACCACCTGCTGTCTGTAAGGACTGCCCCTTCCATCATCTATGTTAGTCAGATTAAAAATTAAACTGTGCACAACAATATGTAACTATTTGGAAACATTAATGAATGCTCGGTCTCTGTAATATCAGGCTCTAGCCCCAACACACAAAATGAAGAATATTGCATTTGAAGAATTTGCAAAGTAAATACAGTCAGATCAGATGTAGTTGCCCTCCAGTCAGTCACTAGGGCCTCTTGTAAGCCACAACCTGAGTGAATTTTATGTACAGGCTGCCCTGTATTTCTCCATGTCACCAGACCTGGACTGCTTTTGGTAGAGATGGGCACCTGCTACGCCATGAGGTAGGTAACCCCTCCAGAAAAGTCTGAAGAGAACCTGGTGTGAAGGTTGCAAAGCCAAGTGTGCAACTTGTGAGAAAGGTGTTGGGAAGTCATAGAGCTGAACCCCGACATGAAGCATGAAGAGGAGGGTCTGCAGCAGGTATACGAAACATTAAGAACTGGCAGGAAAGCAGAGGACAGGAAGGTGTCAAGGACATGCAGAAAGAGAAGCACTAGTGCTACCAAAATGGTGGTTAAGGAATCGTGACAGTAAAGGATGAGGAAAATACAGAGGGTAGAGACTGCGTGGCTGAGCAAGAAGCTTTGAGAGAAATAATGCAGAGAAGCATGGGAATAAATGCAGAGGGTGAGAAAACAATCACAGAAGAGAAAAGCAAAGGAGGAAGAAATTTTCCTCCAGGATGTGGAACAGGAGGAGAATAATGTCATTCCCAAAAGCCGCTGCATGGGACCACACTCATGTGTGGCTTTTGAGTAATAAAAAGGCTTTCACATACAGCCTGTTAATTAAATAGGGGGAAAAAGTCATCTGAAAATTAAGAAAAAGAACAGTGAAACTTTCACTAAGCAGACACCTGCTATAGCAGCTGAGCTAGGACTAGCCTCTCTTATGGTTGTTACAAGGGTTTTCACTGTGCTTAACTTGGAATTACGCCAGGCACTGGCCACGTAGCCCTACGTTCGTAGAATAACCAAGGGGATTTTAATGATTATGAATGACTAGAAGATCAGGTTTCTATCCAACAAAAATGATATTGCAATAACAGGTATGAGGGGATGATAAAAGCTGAACATCAGATTTTTTTTTTTTTCTGTTAAGAAGATGTGCGGTTTCTTTAGGACTTCTTTTCTTCTGCATTTATTTTTTTAAAAACTGGTGAAGAAAAGTGGGTGGTAAGTTAACTGCCACTAATCAGAGATAAAACCACAATGCAATCTCCTGCTTGTTTGTCTTCATTCTAACATAATTTATCTAAAAATGCGTCACTGTACATATGGGAAGCTGGGATGAGTTCATTTAAGTGCTTTTTAAGTGCAATGTGATTGTACGTTTCTCTTCTGTAAAAGACCAACAGAAAAATTGGATATAGTGCACAAAACAGATTTTCTAAAATATTTTTTTTCCTTCAGCATAACCACGTACTGTCAGGACTGGAAACTGCATAAACAAGATAAAGTGGAGTGATAGCCACTTAACATCAGGTTTGTACATTCTGCTTTAGGAGCAGCTTTGTTGGCTTATGTTTGTATTTATAGAACCACCGCTGGGCCAGACCCTTTAATGAACTGTAACTGAGGGCAGCATCAAGAGGCACATCAAGTACTTTTAAAAAATTCAACCCAGTAACCAAAATGATCTGATCTTGTATTGGCAGAGTGTGGCTGTTGTAAAAAGAAACAAAATACAGTGACCACTCAGTGCCAAGAAACTGTGGATGAATCCAAACTAAACTGTGTTCAGATGATTCATGGAGTATACTCTACATTGCAGCCAGCTTCAGGTCAGACAAACACATGTACATGTATGTATGTGTTCATGAGTTTATGATATTTTGCCTTTTTCCTCTTGTTTCCCCCCCCCTTAAAAGGTTTCTTTTCATTTTTGGCAGGCACACTGATATTCTTGTGCTGATAGTCTTTTTCACAAACAGGTTATTTCTGGAGGATTCTTCTATTATTTCACATGCAAGAAAACAAATAGTATGCAAATGACACACACACACATGCCTCCTTCCTAAGTCTAAGAAGGTATTTTCTTCTAAATCTGATTTGGTTTGATAAATGTGAGAATATACCGCAACAAGATACTTTAGGCTATGCAAAACACTGGTCTGGAGCTACATTTAGTCATGGCATGGCAAATCCACTTATGAGTCCCCTGAGACAGCCTGGTGTGCTGGAATAACAGCTCCATTATTCGGTGTTTCATGTCTATCACCCTACTTATTAGCATAGTTTTGAGTTTAAACAATAGTGTTAGTTTTCTGTGTGCATCCTCCTACTTATTCATTATCAAATTACTTTACAATGTTTATTTAGACTGCTATCATCTAGATCAAGAATACCAACTCCTAAACATGTAACTTCCCCAGTAACAAGACAATATTCAGTGAACTAGTTTAGCGCCTAACTTTAGCATGGAACAAGAATCACCTTAGAAACAGGTTTTGAAAGCTTTTTCTCAGGACTGAAATATTGAGCCTGCTGAACTGGGAACAGTGGAAAGTCTTTTAGTGGTTTCAATGGGTTTTGGATCAAGATTAAGGTCTTGTTTTGGGGAAGTACTTAAATATGTGCATATATCTGTCCATATTCAACAGAAGCATTTAAGGACATAGGCCAGTGGATTTTGTTTTATGTTTAGAGGTCAAGTAGACTTATAAGTTCTTTCCTGATCAAATATGCAATATTGACAAAAACATCCAGCACTAAGTACAAAAAAATACAAACAATGAGGCTCATATCTAGGCTTTTGTCTATGCTTAAGTAAACCAAAGAAATATTTTCCCCAGATCTTAAGAGAACGTTTCACTGCCAAGCTATTATTTACTCTCATCGCATTTATTCAGATCTTTAAGACTTGATAGAAATATTCCAGTGTGCTGCTTATTACCCTTTAGCTCATGAGTAGCACACGACTCTCCTCCCCACTTCATGGAACTCAGGATTTTTTCTGTAACGTCCTCAGAAATGGCTCTATTTGTCAACTCACATGGTCATGTCTACAAAGGTTAAAAAACCCCTACTCACCCCCCCACTGAAAAGCTGTTCACCTCATGGATGCATCAGCCCCAGTTTTAACGTAGCAGTAACTTAAAACTTCTTACTAGCCGCTTATTACATGAGACTTGCTGTAGGTGTGCATACTTGCCTAGCTGGGTTGTAGCACTGGATAAACACAGACAGAAAGAAATCACTGTGATCTCAAATTATGGAATGTAGGCAGTGCTCATTTTCTGGATAAGTGTCTATAAATTACACACAGGTGTGTCTGGGGCATGCATTATTTCACTCTTTTTTCATAAGGAGCTTACAACTCCCAGGACAAATGTCTGCTTCTCCAAAGCCTGAAATGGCAGAAATTGAAGACAGGAAATATTCTTGTTCAAGGTATCACTGCTGTTTCTTGCTCCTCTATCTCTGTTTTTGCCTAAGTCCACCAACAAATGGCTTAGGAAAGGGCTAAGCTGAGCTAATTTAATTCATTCCTGTGTTCAAACAGATCTACAGCTGAGGAGCATTGGATGGTGTTCCCAAGGCTTGTGTGTAGAAGCTATAAACAAGGGGAAATTGCAGATCAGAATGAAGATCCTGTCAGCTGTCATTTCCCACTGATATATTTTACGATAATTATTACTTTTTGAAAGCTGGCTTACATTGTAAATTACAAGGTTATTTAAGTTCTGAAGATGTACTACATTCCTGCTCTGAAGTTTTTGAAAAAAATAGTTTCTTTTTATGTGTTTACACTAAAGCGCCAGTCTGCCAGAGAGAAACTAATGTACATTTTAAAAAGATGTGTATGCAATGCCTTTCGATTTCTCTCTTTGGCATATCTGCACATGTTTTTTGAAGCTATATATATAAGGAGGAACTCTTCAGCACCAATCTCATGTTTTTGTAAAACGTATTGCATGACACTCAGAATATACTATGATGCATCTGTTTAACTTGTGGAAGTACAAATATGATATGTTACACTTCTCTAACCTTATGTTTTCAGTACAACACTATGCCTTTTTAGCACTGACTTGGAAATCAGATTGGATATGTCTGGGAATACTGTTTCACATTGTGCATAATCCTGGTTCTGCCACTGAAGAAAATCAATGTGGGTGAAGCATTGATCTCTTTGCAGAGTGCAAATGCAGTTAGCTCAGAAAGACACTGCTGGGGATTTTGTTGTTCAAGTCATTTGATTGCTCAATGTGTTTGCTAACCAAGTTCTTATCATGCACCACCTCACTAGCCTAAGCTTAGCTTCAGTTATGTATATAGTGAAAAAAGGTCCCTTTTGGAAGAAGAAAAAGCCTTTACATATGCACAGTTCTCTTGCTACATGTATGTTTGCTCAAGACTAAACCAAAATGCCTTTTCTTCAATGACATTTCACAATGTCACCAAATACATGAAAATCTCACAAAAGAATGTGTGAATATGAATCACTCCAGGAAAATATTCTCTCCGGTTATGATGGATTTTACTTTAGTCTGTGCTGGTTAGTCACTTTGTTTTCCTTTTTTCTTAGAGAAGGAAATTTGATCAAGTATTTCTTGATGTTGCCAAAATATACATATGTTCTTGCACATACATACCTACATAATTACAGGTATGACAAATGCATGTGCACATGAATATACACACTCCTTAGAGAGATATACTTTTTTTTTTGTTTGTATATGAACTATATTTCATGCTTGTCAGCAAAAATATTTTCATAGCTTACAGCCTTCCAACTGCAGACAATATTTTAAAAGTGATTGTAGATGATTCATTTAGTGTTGTCATAATATAGTGTTTTCTTTAATGATAATTTATATCATTTCACCTGGAATAAAACTCAGTTAAGTAAATTGGTACCGAAAGATGCAAGAGAACTGGTACATTCAGTGGTAAACACTAGCTGGTCCTTGACAATAGGGAGGACCCTGACCTGCTAAAGTACTCTAAGGTTATTTAATGCATCTACCCTGAGTTAGAATTTTCCATGGTATTGCCGTAATACAATAATACAAATATATGTAGCTGAAACAGTTGGTATTTGTGTTAAGACATAGCACTTGCAGACCAACATTAAGCTGCAACTATATAAAGCAGTTCCTGAGAATAGTAACAAGATGAAGATGATGAATTCATGCTTTAAAGCATGTTAAGACCAAACAGCAGCTCTGGTAGTAGAAAGGGAAAACACCACTCTCTGGTTTTATTGTTGTTTGAGTACTCAGTATTTAGAAAGATGAAATATTAACTCAATTATTAAAGGAAGTATAGCAGATGAAAAGGACGCACTGCAAACCAGTGTTACGTAAGAGACTAATATATATTATTCTTTATTTGTTATGACCACACATTTGTCATAATTACAGTGAAAAACTGAACAAAACAGGAGTGTTTCAAATGAAACATTTCCTCCGGTCATTCAGTGTTACAGCAGGAACAGCTGAAGTTCACAAGACAGCAAGACTTTCTACATTTAAACAAAGGACTGCTTTATGTCAGAAACAATTACAGTAGATCACCAAAAGCATCATGCAGAATTCAATTGGTGGCAAAACATTCAATGCCAATTAAGCAGCAGTGTAAAATTAATAGCTGAGCTTTTAATCTGTCTGTTATATCAGTGGATTAAATCCACTCACTAGAAAATGTCAATACTTTGAGAAATTTTGATATTGTATAATTAGGTACTTTATCACAACGGTGTGTAAATATAATAAATATAATGTCACAGTCTTCAAAGCACATGCAACAAAATATAGAGAGTTAAAATAGAAATGAATAAAGCACTCTGTTTCAGGGCGAAAAAGAACTCAGAAATCCCCACAAGCAACCACAGTACATAAATGTTTTGTTTTGTGCTCACGGAATTGTATGCATCTAGTAATTCAAAACCTGATGTCACAAAATGCACAACGGTGGGACCTTCTTAGAAGAGTAGCAGATCTCCTAAATCCAAACCCAGTCCAATGTCTTTCAGCTGTGTGACATCCATGCCCATGCCACTACCTCTTCACACTCTTGAACATCCAGCTGTGACTTCAGGTAACAGGAAATCTATGAACTAGGATAATCTTCACATGGCAAAGCAATCATCATCTTTTCATCCTTGCTTGTCTGTTACCGTTGGTGATTCAATTATTCATTACTCTTCTTTTCCTTTGGACTTCTAAATTGTGAATTTAATTTCTGCTTTTTTCCCTATATTCATGGATACCATTGCTAGAACTCGCTAGTCATCCTGTCACAGTGTCACTAAAATCCATTAATTTTATTTCTACATCCAAAACTTTCGCTGTGAATACTGCATTTACTGCATTCGCAGAGAGGAGAATGAATGCTTTGTCATTATTTGCATGCACTCAAAATTAAAAACAAAAAATTTGCTCAGTTTTGACTACCTGGATCAAACACATCCTCACATTGAAACTCTTGATCCTTTTCTTCAAGGCCAATTTTCCATTTCTGTTATTGTCTTTTTCCACCTTCCCATAAATCCCTTTTCTTGTACATCTACTAATTTTATTTATAAGCCAACAGAAAGAAATTAATTCCTAAGATCTGAGAAATGGGCCACAGCCATGCTCTTATTTTTCTTTTCTTTTCCCACATAGGCTCTTAGATAAAGCACATTTCTTCAATGCACATGGGAAACACAGTCTGCCTCTCTGAGAAATGTGTGAAATACTGACAATAAAGATACATCAAAATGGGATGAAAATAGATCTATCCCTTCCCTCAAGTTCACTTAAAAAAATCCCTAAAAACATTATCTCAAGCCAATAATCAACTTCCATGTAAATTCTGGCAATACCAGAATACGCCTTTTTATTTCACCCTCATCAGTTCTGAAACTGAAGTTCAAGTCAAAGCACGTGTGTTCATCTGAATTGTTTTGCTACGCTGTTTTTTCTCCATGTCACTATTGACTCACATCAAAATTAAACAGGACAATGTGCTGGGGGGGTGTTAAATTATTTTTTAAAATATAAAATAAAACCACTGGAAAACATCCCATATTTATATTCTCAGCATCCTTACAAGAGCTACTTTAATTATTAATTGTGAATGAAATATCTGATGACTCCAGCTTTTTTCCTGCATGTGAATCATTTGTAAACTAATCCTGACTTCCACAAAATATCTTTTATTCATCTGTGCTGAATAGTTTATGCAAACAAATATTAGCCCATGGCTTGTTTGCAAACTGCTGACTTAAAATGTTTGTTATTCATGGCAGATGACTTATCAGAGAGTTAACACTTTATTGATTTGGTATCCTGATGATAGTTTTTTAAATTTTAAAGGAACCACAATAGTCTCTGAACTATATGAGGAGTGGTTACAGTGGGTAGGAGCAGAGAGAGCGTGCATAACCCAGAGAGAAAGGAAGCAAAGGTAAAACTAAATGTGTGAAATTAGACTATAGGGTCATAGTATATTTGTCTTTGAGAAGAAAGGTAAATAAACACGGAAAGAGGTTTTAAATGTACTATTTTTTTTAAAGAAAAGCAGCATTGTTAATTCACATCCCAGTGTGCCAGAATATACAGTTGATGAAATTTCCACTGGAGATTTTCAAGTGAATTTTTTATATACACTGAAATACTAAAATTCTCTGGTTTAGGAATTCAAAGCTTTCATTACAGAACTGGTGATTATTCAATTAATCACAACCAATGATTAACACAAGTAATTTATAACAGTGAGATGAATGTATGCTATATAAATATAAGAACACAACTATCCCATGCCATTGTCTAATAATTTTCAATCCCAGTATGAAGAAACCAATTCACTTTCAATGGTACCTCATGTAATGCTACAGAACTATTCACTTACACAAAAGTTTACTCTCTGGATGTGTTAATGAAACAAATGTAAATGTTATCTTGCATAATGCTATGCTAGGCAAGACTCAGAGCATAATTAGCTTTCAAAATTATGAAAATACAAACAGAAGCAAATCCAAGGCTAATTATTTTGTAACACAGAACACATTTTCACAAAAAGTGGAGAAATAGAAAGCCATCCTTCAACTAACTCCTATTCAGTAAAGTGAATGAAATAGAGGCAGCAAAGAAACATTTATTAGTAAGGGAACGGTGCCCAAAGCCAAAGACCTGACATTTGCTTACTGCTGCCTTTGGAAGCAGCCTGCCTCTCCAGGCTCAACCTCTTGCCGTGTCTCATTGAGAGCTCGCAGAAAAAGATGAGTGGAGTCAAGGCTTCATAATTTAGCCCTGTCCAGTGAGTGTACATTAATTATATTTTCTTTATATACAAGAAAGTGATTACAATCTTCAGCGACATCTTCAGCTCCTTCCTTTTGTGAGGCATGGTTGACTATTACCTCAATGAAATATTATTGTGTAAAACCATGATTCTGCAAGTTTCTGAGGAGGCATTCTAATATAATACCAATTCTGAATGTCTGTGGCTTGGGCAAGCAAGACCTGGCAAAGAATGGGTTTTCTAACATTAAAGCCATAGACAAACACTGGATAAGTGCAAGCTCCATACTGAGCGTTTGTCAGAAACCATGTCAAAGCACGTAAACTTTTTGTATGCCAGTGAATTCCTAATTAAAATCGATGCATTTATGTCATTGTTTTGCATACAGCACAGCAAGCAATTGCTTACATTCCTAGCACTTGAAGAAAAAATGCAGCATTTCCTTCCTCCAGATAAAACCAGAGCTTTGTGGTGAAGTGTGTGGTGCCCTTGCTGGAGCTCAGTCAATGTCAGATACTTAATCTAGACTTGAACTTCATGACTGTGCAGTCACCTGTAGAAGATGCTTAGAGACATAACAGGATTACAGGTCTAAATCTTCTACGTTGGTAGTTTTTGAACCTTCAAAGTGTTGCTGAAACATAAATATGCATCTATGGATGCACTCTTTGCCACAACAGCCTTCCTCAGCACACAGAAATTTTTTCCTAGTCTGTAGTTCTTGCTGAGATATGCATTGCAGCATTGTCTATTTTCAGCTCGTTACATTAATCAAAACCTATCCCATTTATTAAACTGCTTCCTGCAGCTCATGCATTTGAAATTCAGAGTGCCAGCAAGCAGCTGCCAGGCACCGTGAAGGAAAGAGGTGGGGTAGATTTGAGTAATGTACAAATTGAATTCCAAGTGACTGAGCAGCCTCTTTATCTCTTAGTGGCACAACAAGTGATTGTAACAGTGTTCTCAAAGGAAATGAAACCTGGAGCCATGGTTCAATCATTGGGTAGTTACTGTAGCCCTTCGCAGCAGTCCTTCCAGAACTACTGATGAGTGTGACCTTTGCAAAAATGCAGAAAGCCTTGATTTCTGCACGGTTAACCTTTACAAGCTGGAACCCTCCTGTGGAACCTACTCGCAACAGAGGAATGTTTTGGAATAATAACACACACACACACACACACTTTATGAAAGCACAGATTTCCCCAAAAGAGGATAAAAAAAAAGAAAATAAAAGAAAAAAAGGAGGAAGATAAAAGATTCTGGACAGAGGCATTTAACAGTTGTCCAGATAGTCAACTATATACTTCTCTGTTTTGATCAGTATTTTACACGCTTCTCATATTCCGCAGGTAACATGTAATCCAGCAGTCTAGCACCAAAGATGTTTTTCTCAGAAGCGTTCTCTGTGCTTTAGAATTCACTCAGCCAAGAACCTGGAAAAATATAATTTCAGTACATTCTTAATGTTGGGTGTTCCACCAAATTCCTAGTGAATATAGGTGCCGCAATTAGGCAGTCAGCGGGCTCCCACCTCTCCATCAGTGTTCCTCACTTGTGCACCTGATACCCGTGAGAGATTCCAGACATCCAAATTTGTGTGTGAGAAAAATCATTAGAAGAGACTTTAGGAGAGGGTGAATTGCCATTTTCCCATCCTTGCACTTCAGAACTTGAGCTCAGCCATGGGCATTATTTTCTTGAACACTCAAGAATCCATGTTGCCTCAGCTAGGGCTGTGTGCTTCTAGTATTCTTCAGGGCTGCATGAAAAAGCAAAAGCCCATGATTTTCCTCACCAAAATTTCAGCCAATGCAAAACAAATTTTTCGTGACTATTTCAGCAGATGCCACAGCAGGTAAAAGAGGATGCAAGCTGGTGGAAAGCTTTGTAAAGATGTCTCCTAGAGGAATCTTGAAAGTATTTTATTCCTTTTTCAGGCTTTGTTCTTGCTATTCTTGATGGCACTGATAGCTGTTTGGAGAGCTCTAAATACATCTTTGATCAGTGTGAGAGGCAAAGTAATATTCTTTCATGTTTGGTTGATTTGTTTCCTAAGTATATTTTTCTGTGGAAATTATCTTTGGAAAAATGACTTTTTCAAAAACAAATCCTTACAATGTAAACTGTGCATTTTTGGATTTGTCTGTGTACCTTTTAGTTTGGTGTACAGAAGTTTTCTCTCTCACATGTGCTGTCCAGTATCTATCCTTGTCATGCTGGTAGTACACAATTCCTGCTCTTGTATTTTCTTGGGTGATTTGAGTCAGGCCAAGATATCTACTGAAATATTTAACATAGAAAAAGGATGAACAATATTAAAACACAAGAAGGATTAAATGACAGAAGGGCGTCACTAAAAGAGCACAAAATGGATAAATAACGAATTTACAAAAGTATTTTACCTTTAAGAGCAAATTAGAAGCTTCATCTTGGGAGGCTGTTTATTAGTTGTCACAATTTTTGTCTCCCTGGACAGACTGAAATCATATTACAGTTTTTTGCAATGCATTCTGTGAAACTACCTCTGTAAGATACATGGGTAAGAACAACTTCATTTTAACCTTCAAAGTGAAGCCACATGCTTGGACCTCAACAGGAAAACGACTTGAATTCATTCGAGATGACCTTTACATTGAAAAGCAAACCCCTGCCCTTAGGCTATTTAGAAAGGTTAGGTGTACCTTTTTCCTTTTACTATTATGAGGCATATATTTATTAGTGCTCTCTAGTGTTCTTTTCACACCAATTCTAGTTAGCTTTTAGAAAAATCAAACAACTCCCACCTTCATCTCTAGTCTTTTCACTTTTGTAGGCCATTAACTACTTCCAGACTCCTGCATTCGAGATCTGAGTGTAAAAAAATTTCCTTCAAAAAAAGGAGGAAAAAGAAAAGAATAACAGTATAATTGATACTATTTAGCAAACAATAGGTCATTAAATAGCCAGCCTTCCTATTCTTTAAAATCTGTTTTGGCTGCTTTAAACAGTCAATTTAAAGGAAAAATTCTCTGGTGAAAAGGTATTAAAGTTGCTGCTTTTTATCTCTGCCAATAAGGATTTTGGTATGGATATATGGAGCTAGCACCCAGGGGACAATGTTAATTACCAACAGAGGAAATCATGTTCTGTATGCAGATTGGTGAAAAGTCTCTCTTAACTGCTAAGAAATAGTTACTTTGTCATTAGTCAGAACACTAAACCAGAGGCTTCTGCCTAGGAACCATTGATTAAAGTTTATGGTAGCAATAACCTCGCTGAAAAACATTTGTTACCACACTTAATGGCCAGATTTTAAACCATTAATCTTCCTTTGCAGGTCAACCAACCAAATAGGTGTAAGCTATTTGTAACAACCAATACCACTCATATTAATATTCAGATGTTTTAAATATCAAACAAACTTCTTAGTGTATAGTCTGTAGTGACTTGTGTATTAATAGCATCAAATATGAAAGAAAAGAGCCTCCATTCCAAACAGGCACAACATGATCTTGCAAATAAAAAGGTATGATTTGGCTTTTAACTAGCATGTTCCCTTAGACAGAGCACATATGCTGCACAACCGTCAAGTGCTATAGCCCCGTTCCACAGAGGTACTGAGAGATGGGGGAACACACAGGTCTGTATGATGGACCAGAGCCAGAGTCAGCATCCACTGTGACCGTGACTGCTAGGGCAGTGTTGTAAGAGTTGCACTGCACATCTTCACAGTGTCGAGAAGGTGAACTCGCCCTCTACTTTACTCATGATAGAAAGACGGGCCTGCCATTTTTGAAAGGCTAGTCTCCATTTCCATAGGGAGTAGCAGGCAGATAGTACATCAGCCAGTGCAAACACAGAGGATACTAAAACTAAGTGGTAGTTTATTCTGGCGGTAATTTGCAAATCAAGCCAAGATCACGTCCGCCAAATGCAATCCAATGTATCTGTCCTTTAGTCCTCTACTGAGGCAGATACACTCCTTGTTTTTCCGTCACTGCGGATTTCCTGGTGCCCCATAGTATGACAAGTCTAAGGTACAGAGCAACATGCTTGTGTGAGTAACTCCTTTTGCTGGGGTTTGTACTGGGTTCCTTTCAGTCCTGGAAGAATCAAACAGAGGATGTACTTACTCTGAAACCAGTCTAGCGACATTTCTCTCAGGAGCACTTCCGGAATATGAATGTGTCCCAGATTACTGCCTGTACCCTCTAGAAATGTTTTTATTAGATTAGTGTCTAGCATGTGCTTCATTCTGGATGTCTGTAGTCATTGGGCCAGTGCCCAAAGCAGGAAGCAATGCTATTATTAGAAATCCTATTTGAAGGTTACAAACCATCACAGGATGCTATTTCAGGACAAGCTCCTCCGCACTGTGACCTATTGCAAACAAAGCTGAAGAACCTGTGGTGAACCACTGACATTTTTTATGAATCCATTTCACCTTGGCTGAACATGCATAGTGGTATGTACCTGAAAAAGCATCAGTGGCAGCGTTGTTAGGCTTGCAGTAAAAAACAGATAGCCTTAGCTGTGCAAAAGCATCTGCCAGCTTCCACTGAACTTAACTAATGCAGCTTTACTATATACAGCACCTCTGGGATCTCGGTAATGAAGTGACCCATCTTTAATAATTCTCCAAATCACAGTAATACAATAACATTTGTGACCCAGTCACTTAAGATAGTTACTCTTGAGTAGCAAAATAATAAAGCAGGAGCACGTGGGGCAGTTAGATCAATAGAGATGGTAATGACACAACTGGTAGCAAACTGCGGGGCTCTGTTTTCAGTGCAGCAAGTACTTGCAACCAAAGACTGCAGGTCTGAGGAATTCAATCTCTCTCAGTCATTTCCCCTTCTGATAGCTATTTCCTAATTGTGGAAAATTTCATGTACATGTTAATTCTTCAAATATTCTTGGCCAGTTTCCATCCAGTAAACAAACTTTGCTATTATATGAGTATTTAACTCAGCCAAGCTCTCAATAATAATTTAATGACTGGATTTCGTATTGCTTTGGGAATACTTGTTAACTAAATGGCTGCACTGAGAGGCTGCAATAAAATAGTCTTGTAACCATCTTGGATTTGGGGGCTTTTTCACTTTGAGGGATGTATTGTTTGCTTTCCCCCATCCATTACAACATTGAAAAAAAAACTTTTGAGGTAAACCTAAACTAAAAAGGTGATTTTCCTGAAACCAGATACTTAGAAGAATATCATGTCTTGGTTTAACGTGCATATTCCTGCAATCTTGTGAATTTGTCCTATGGCTCATTAGTGAAAGAGTACTTACAAAAATTTGACTTTCAGTGAGAAGCTCACACCTGAAAACTATAAAGTAGCATTTTAACCCTTGAGCAACATGTGGATGAGAAGCAAGAAAAATCCACTTATAGGTTTTCCATGTCATAGTCTATGACGATACTCATAGCATGACTTCACAACATGCACATGCTTTGCTATCAGTGGCTTAAAACATACAGTTTCTGTAGGGTGGGCACTGTCATGGACAGGAGAGAAAGACTGTATGAATATATCATTTCCCTGCATTAGGTAGAGGATAAACTACACAAGCAGGCACACTGTCTTTTGACTGACGTAAGGAGAATCAGACCCAAAGGCTAATACCAGTGCAACCATACTGGTAAAATGTTACACCACAACTGTGCAGCAGCACTTTGCCTCCTTGAGACCTTACCGTTTAGCTCTTAATGAGCTTTGATGGTCTCCTTCATGAAAACCCTTTTATGCTTTCTGTTGACTCCATCTGGCACTCTGATGAGCTCACACTTCTTCTTAAGTACTTCTGTATCAGAAAACAAGAGCAAAGCTGAAACAAAGTGAGTCATCTGCTATAGTCTTTGCTTTCACTGCATGAGATAATGTGAAGGTGTTAATTACAAGACTTCACCGAGTCTTGACTAATAACAGTGTGCAAACAAATGTATGTCAAACTCAGCTACAGAAAGCTTCTACTAATAAGGTAAAACTAGCAATTAGAGCTGACAATGAAGTCATACTTTTCCTTGAATATTCATTTATCAAGTCGTTGTTTGTAGGCTTGCTTCTATTTTCTTCAAGGAAACTAATAACAACTCCTAGTCATTCATTAAAAACGACTTAAATATCATTTGGTGAGCGAACACACTGGATTAATTCTCCTTTGTACTAATCCACTGACCCTTTGCATGAAAAGCAGAGAAGTAATGTTCTCTGAGATTCCCCAGTCTGTGACCTTGGCATAGTAGGAACAAATAGAATTCCCAGAAGAAGAAAAAATGACACTGACCATATAAAATCACTAACCACGTGTTTGAAACAGCATTCATTTCGTTTAAATTCTACAGTGGAACTCCTTTAACTACAAGAATGACTATGATTAGCACACTAAACTTAGTTCTGTCACTTGGTCTGGGGCTTTTTTCCCCATTCTTTGCAAAGCAGTTTTGACATGCTTCTTTAAACACACCAGCTTTGCGTTCCCATGCTGGATGAATGCATACCAGGAGGAAGCAGGCTGCATATTCAAATCTCTTTATGTGCCTGAATACCCAAACAAAAACAATTGCAAACTCACACTCAGCTACGCTATCTAATTCTGTATCCATGGATTAATAATTCTCTTAAAAACATTTAATGATTATTCCAAAATCTACTAAATTAAAACAAGATAATTTCAGGTTTTTTTTTCAATAGCATTTCTAGTGGAAAATAGAAAATACCATCCTGAAAAACCATTCACTGTAAAATATTTCATATGTAGCTGAGAAATTGAGGAGATTAATATATTAAACCAATAAGAAAGAAAATAAAACTATCCTGTTTGGAAAGATCCTTTCTTTGATCACCAGTTGCCGTTTTTTCCCTATGTTAGAATGTAAGCTGTTCCCATTGTTAACATATGGTGGCTATACACCACTGCTGAGCATTGCTGAAACTGTGCCAAGCATAATGCTGTTCTGGTGCATCTTTCCTCACAGTGATATCTGTCTAAGTAATAGTTTGGCTTCATATCATTTGACCTATTCCCATACACACTTCTGGTTTTCATATCTAGGTGTCTGTGGAGATCTGTGGAGATATCTGTATCGATATCTACATGCACACACCGACACACATTATCAGCCTCCAATCCTTTGGCCCAATTATCGTTTTTCACACCAAATTCTGGTTCTTGTTGGCCTGCTGCTCTGGGAATGACAAGATGAGAGGACTAAAACTGTGACTAGACACTGCATGCTCTTGTTTCTGCTTCCATTTTTATGTTGGCAACAGTGATAACAACAGATGGGACTGACAAGCATAAATCTGCAAACCTAATGCAATGACCTGGAGCCCATTCTATTCTGTGGGTGGCTAAGAGTGAGGAACCTAAAATTTTGGTAGCTGGAAGCTCTATTTTAATTCGAAGTGCGTCTACAAAGAAGGAGATACTGTAACAACTCTGTTATTTTCACAGACAAAACTAAACTGATATGAAAACTTGGTCTGACATCATTGCATTTCTTTACTTGGTAATCTAAGTAAATATATATGAAAATAAAGATGAATACAGTTAATGAATTCAAAATGAGGTTTGCAGATAGAGGTAATAGGCTTTATTAGGCCAATAGAGTTGGAAAATCAGCAAATTATTAATTTTGGAGTACTGTATTTGGTTGTGACATTAAACAAAGCTTTGAAAAAATGATCATATTCTTCAGGTACTGTTCAAAGTGCATGTCATGCCATTACAGCGTTACTAGAGAGTTGGTGAAAGTAGGGTTTTATGCATTCTTATTTTATTTGCAAGTTTATGACTACTTACAGGCACTTCAAACACAGAGATTTCCTCCACTTCAATGATACAAAATCCACCATAGATCTCTACTGCAAAATAGTTAAAATCAAATAGTTTAAAGGGAACAAATACAGGAGGAAAACTTCTGCCTCCAGTGAAACAGAATTTTGTAAGAAAGTGTTTCCGTTAATTAAATCTTGCAGCAGGTATTGCCTGTCAAGGTAATGCATAACTACACCATTTGGAAAAAACTACAGTTCTAATTAGATGAGCAAATAAATGTTCATTTCAATTTATTAATATAGCTGCAGGCCTTATTGAAATTTATCTCTCATTTCTAAGACCAATGCATCTCAGGCTGGAAATCATTGTGGTGAAGTAACTAGCTTTAATAATGGATACAGGCGGTGAACTATTCATGCAAAGGAAAGCAAGCCTTGATGCTTTCCACTTAGTCCTTTAATTAACTGTGAGATGCTGACAAGCCCTATAGTGTGTCCAAGCTTTCTGGTTTATCTCCTCTGTAAATGTGGATTCTCTTATAGCTGCAAAAATATTCTGTTCATCAACAGCTTAATCCAGAAAATACAATTGTGACACAGTAACAGCTCTACCACTGTTATCTTTTTGCATTGATTTCATGTCAGTACCATTTCTATAACCTAAGTCTTCAATTTCAGCCCCCAAATAAACTGAACTCTCCTCTGCAAAAGTTATGCAGCTTACTAATTCTGGAAGTGGTTACCTTATGACTTTGATATTCAATGCTCTTTCCCCATTGAAAGTGATGGACTGGGAATGCACTAGTGAGAAACGTGCTATACGCACAGCATGTCCTCAGATCACACAGAAGCATGGGGTAACTTTGCAGCATTTCTTTTTTTTTATCCTAAAGGTTGCACAGGGCCAGTGGGCTGCCAATGGCGATGGCATGAAGAAATTCCTACCCTCTATGAGGCCCAAGTGATCAGTCACAGCAACTCCTGGGCATAAAACTGTGTAGTTTCGATCGTGCTTCATTCAACAGAACAGTTTCTGTGAACCCAGTTAAATGTACGCATGACAATTTGTTGGATCTGTCTCCAAACCAGGAAAAATCTGAAAGAGTATAGTTCAGGAAAACTTTACTAAGACATATGAAATAATTGAGATTTTCCTCTAAGCGTATTGGAATAAACTGTTGCTTAAAACTATCAGTTTGTAGCTGTTAAGTTAATGAGCTACAGAAGACATTTTTAAGCCTGTATTTGGAGTAGCATCAGACAAATATTGCAAACTCATACCAAATGTAAGCTGTGCAATAATTTGTATGGCGCTCTGTATGCTATTTATGTGGGTTTACCCACGTGCATTAATGGTTTCCTGTAGGGGATCAATGATTATAATTTCCTAATGAAAAGAAGAATAGTAAAACAAACCCTTAAGAAGTTTTTCTTTCTTTTTTTTTTTTCCCCACAAGTTTCTTATTTACATGTACAGTGCAGACCAGGAGAAATGCACTTCAGAGACACTTTCTGCTGAGAAATAATTCAATGGTTTTACTGCAGTCGCATTAGCCACATGCTTAGATAATTGATTGTCCCTTATCTGACATATCTACATTTCTATTAGTTGTTACTAAGCAAGCAAAATATGGAGTGCACATGAACATTTATTGAGCAATTTTTGTATTGCAGTGGCAGGCTTCCTTTGACTTCCAGCACTTCTGAGCTAAAGAAAGAATCTGAGGGGGGTCTTATCCTACCACTTCTTTGTAGAAATTGAATCACTATTTCTATAAATCAAATACCATGTTAAAAGCTCAGTGAAGTAAACAATGATGTATGTGAATTAGCAGCACAACTTTAGTCAATACAAATCAAAGTGGCTTTATGAAGGTATTGATGTTTTCAGCTCTTGCGAAGGTTGAATACATTTAAGCATTTACCCCTGGAGGGACTGTTGATCCAAATGAATCTATTCACTTTGAAACCAGATCATGGTCATGGCAGCAAACAA
>Ga0181612_134458_pt1 | contig 18281 bp, 8 predicted proteins | sample HoacroProtozoa21_FD_119630 | JGI IMG/M metagenome (GOLD analysis project Ga0181612, IMG submission 119630) | Hoatzin crop microbial communities from Cojedes, Venezuel. Combined Assembly of Gp0051906, Gp0051904, Gp0051908
CAACGTTTAGAGCCTAACTGGCAGCCAGCTACGAGTACCATCCCTTGGGGCATCAAGACCAGGTCCAAAACTGTTGAATATCTACATGGAAGACTTGCATGCAGCATCAGAACGCAAGTCCACACGTGACACTGAATAGGGGGAGCAGTTCTAGGCGTCTTAAGAAGCTGGAGGAATGGGCTGACAAGAACCTGATCAAAGTCCTGCTCTTGGGACAGAGTAACCCCATGCATTGGTACGGGCCGTGGACTGACAGGGGAGGGAGCAGCTCTGCAGAAAAGGATGCGTGAGAGACCTGGTGAAGAGTAAGTTGAGTATGAATCAGCAGTCTGCCCTTGAGGCAATAAAGGCCAACTGCATAGTGGGCTGCATTAGCAAAAGGAGAGTCAGCAGGTGGAAAGGGAGATCGTTTGCCCCTGCACAGCAGTTGTGAGACACTATCTGGAACACCACGTCCAGTCTGGAGTCGCCCAGCACAGGAGACACATTTGCAAACTGGAGAGTTCAGTGGTGGGTTGCTAAGACAGCTGGAGGGCTGGAGCACCTGACACCTGAGGAGAGGCTGAGGAAGCCAGTTTAGCATAGCCTGCAGAAGAGGGGGCTAACAGACAACTTAATTGCATCTTCTCCAACTTTATGGATGGTTACAGAGACAGAATCAGACCTTTCTCAGAGGTAAAGAGTGAAAGAACAAGAAGCAACAGTCAAAAGTTTCAGAAAGTTAAATTCTGGTTGTCTATAAAGAAAAAAACAATTAATATGAAGGAAGTTGCGCACAGGAACATGCTGCTCAGAGAGGCCATGGCATCTTGCAGGCTTTCAAAACTCAAATGGACAAGCCTCTGAACAACCTAAACTGTGCAGTTACCCTTGATTTGAAAGATGTTAGGATTAGATGGCCTCTGAAGTTCCCTTCCAACCTAAATTATTCCATGATTCCATGTGGTTTCAACAGTAGCAGAACAGCTTCAAAATGGATTTTATACTTTCATCCTACTTGGTGAATTTCCTCATAAAGGATTTACTGACAAGGAAGAGACTAACTACAACTTCTAGTTTGCTTTCTCTCCTCAAGAAAAAATAGCTTAATTCTTTGAGATGGATTGGAATGCTTTCTTAGAAAAATATATTTACAGTTGTTTAATCCACAGAGTGGTATGGAAGTGGCAATCACTATACTGCAGCAAGACAACAGCAGTTTCACAAACAATACAAATTAATGTTGTGATCTATGACGCCTTAATTTTCTGCCAAATGCCACCATTTTCATCATATGTAGAGGAACACTGCCTTGACAACTCCATCTCCATAGAAAGGAGTATTTTTCTCTGTCTTCTGCATCACCTCTAAAACAATAACTACTATAGACATGTAAGCTTTCTAATTTTATCTGCAATTTTTCTACTGAAATGAAATTTTATTCTATTTCACACATTAATTTACTGAAAATCACTGCCACCTCCTAACGCTGAATTGCAGTAAACGTAATACGGCCATTTTCTTATTTTTCAGTATATAAGAAAATAGTTGTAAAAGCCATTTTTTTTTAAATTTTTTTTTACTGCAACACTGATTGAAGATACAGGATTTTTAAAGCTGGATCAGTTCCCAAATCAGTTCCCAAGCCATTGTGACAAGAGAAGTGAGAGGTTAATGCCCTGAAGAGACAATCAATGGAGCTGGAAAAAGAGGACAAAGCAGCAGCCATATATTACGTTACACTGACATAAAAGATTTTGTCCAGAGAAACCATTTCTTAATAATCTTAAGTCTTCAGTTCGCAAGAATGCAGGCAACACAGACCAAGTGGTAAATTACAGGCCTTTACAGGAAACATGAAACACAGCAATCTGCTCTGATAATCTAGGTAACACAGAGCTCGGAGCTGCCACACCTGATGTTCTGCAACAGAAGAAAGAAACCTGCACTGCAACCATCTTCCCTGCAGGTCTGCAAAGCAGGACCTGTTGGGCCTTCTTTTATAACTACAGACAAAAATATTATTCACAGCTCAAGCAGTGGAAGCAGCAGAGACATGTTGGCATGACTGTTTTTCTAGGCCATATCAGTGCTTCCAAGAAGCCAGATCTACTAGCCCAGGTGACAAGCCATGCTCAGGTAGCAAGACTCTGTCTGGCCTTGACACCACCCTGCATCATGCTGTGTAAGCCTTTCTTCTAAACTCAGCATTGAGACTATTCCTATCTTGTAACATACATGTAAGTGTAAGTACTTCCAGAATTCCAGTCAAAAACTTCTCTAAATGCCACCTTATTGGTCAAGGATTGAACATAGCAAAAGATTAGAGTCTGCGGAGGGGAACTGAACACATGCAGTTGGAGCAGGTGCATGGTTTTCGACAGATAATTTCCAGAAATTTGAGAAATTCTTGTAATATAGCTAAAATAATTAATTTCAGATTTGTTGAAAGTAGAATTCAACATCCCAATTGCAATATACTCCAGAAAATCTGATTCTCAGGAGACTGGGACTGGATACAGCTGTGTTTTTCAAAAGTGTCTGAATTCAGCAAGTTAATCTAGCTGAGATTAACAGTTACACAAAGTTATTCCCAATTTACAGATGCTACCTCATCCAGAGTACATTAAATGAACTGCTTTTGCAGTTGGTTTCCTAATGGACATACCACAAAATACAGCAATGTATTTACCAGCTGTGTTAACTGCAGAAAGTGGTGAACCTACAGCCACATGCAGAGATGACAGGTTTCAAGGCCAGTTGTTCTAAAGAAACCACACCACAATTTCATGTGTACCTACTTAGTTCTTTTTCATGTACAAAAAGATTTTATGTTAAAAAAAATACTAGGCAGAATGAGTGATGTGTGCCACAAGAATTACACGCAGAGAACCAAGAAAACAGAACTGTATGCAGGCACAGCGCTCTGCTGTTCAGCCTAGCAGACTTCTGTCTGCTTCCCAAAAGCACCACTGAAGTTACCACACTGAAATGCAGCCTGGCCCAGGTACTCAGATTTGCAGTAAAACAAGGAACAGAGGGAGCAATGTTACGTGAAAGGACTGAACGGCAGCAGCAGTTATTTGAGTACAACCTGGCACGCCATCTCTTTCAACTGAACAGTTCAAACGACCTCTTTTAACCAGGGACACAATCTCTCCCTGATGAGTTATGATTTAGCCTCAGAAGAGAAAGGGGACATTTCATAATCCCTCACGCTGAATCATCTTCTAAGGCAGTACACCACAATAACCACAGTTCATCCATTATATGTGAAACGGGTCCAAGCTTCAGTATCACAAATGGGAGGGGATCATTACTTGCCTCCACTGAAATAAAACAAGGCACAGTCAGCTAGTACGGGAAATGAGAATGTAATGCCCTAAGTTCTCTTCAGCAGCAAAGCTGACTGAAGGTCAGACCTCCTTAGCTATTTGTTTGCAAACACCAAAGTATACAGGGCTGCTTTATGAGCAAGTTCACTTGAACTGGCCAGGTTAAGTGATCATGATTACAGTAAAACTGTCCCAAACGAATTAGTGGGAGTTGTTTTGTTTTACTTTGTTTAAACCAGGTAAATTTGAGAGTTTGATTTATGTGGTAAACTCCATAAAGACAATGACATGATTGAGTTTGGGAATTTGGAGGAAGACCAGGAAGATAAGCAGCAAAACTGGAAAAGTGAGCTTCACGAAAAGAGACTTCAGCTTATCCAGGGAATTGTTATAAATCCCTGAGGTTCCCCCATGAGAGGAAAATGTCCAGGGTAGGTGCCCGATTGCTTGAGCCATTGATTAAAGAGTACTTCAGCATATAGGAACAAATCATTCATTAAGGAGAAAGGTACTTAGTAGAAGGCCCACATGGCTAAGCAGAAAGTGTCTCAATCAAGAAAGACACAAAAAGGGAGCACACAAGCAATGGAATCAAGGCTTGGCAACAACACATGAGCATAAAAGTATTGCTCAGGTACTTGAGGACAAAATCTGGAAGGTTTTTTTGTCCTGCCTAGCTGGAAATAACACTAGTGAAGACATTAAGGGTGATAGGAAAGGATCCTACATACCCAAGTCTGCTTGTTGCAAAAGAAAGTTCAAGGAAAATGTTGATGCAGCAAGGAGACAGCTTTGTGATGAAAAAATCATCATAATATAATTACTTCATGTCTTTTTTGTTTCAGGTAAAGTCTGATCCTAAATCACTGCACCCAAATCACGGACAGCATGGGTAAGGAAGGAGAGGGACAATAAACAATGGACATGCAACAGGTTACGGACTTACTTAGTGAAGCTGGATGTATTTACATATTCGAAGCCCTAAGGTATGCAACAGAAGGCGTGGAAGGAGTAGATCACACTGATCACTGGCCAATGCCTATTAAACTACGAAAAATCATACTGATAGGGAAAGTCCTAGATGACTCAAAAAGCTAACATTACTCCTGTCGTTTTTAAAGGCAATGACAATTTAAGGAACTACTGACCACTCCGCCTCATCTCAGGCCCTGGAAAGATCATGGAGCGCATCCTTTTGGAAACCACTTCCAAGCACACAAAGGAGAGTTATGTAATTTGAAATGGTCAATATGGATTTTTCAGGGGAAAAACAGTGCTTGATCAACCTGGTTGCCTTCAAAAAACAAAACCAACTGTCTACATGGACAAAGTACCAGAATATATAATCTACCTTGACTTCTATAAAACTTTTAATGCTGTCTCCCATAGCGTTTCCAGTTGAGAGCTGAGGAAGAAAGAGCTGGACCGTCAGATGGGTTGAAAATTGGCTAGACTGTCAGGCTCTACGATCAATGGCTTAATGTCTGGCTCATGACCAGTAGTAAGTTGAATACCTTAGGGTCAATACTGGGTCTCACATTGCTCAAAAACTCAGAGACAAAGAGTACATCCTGAGCAACTTTGCAGATAACACTAAACTGGAGAGCCTCAACCCTTGATATACCTGAGGACTGGGGAATCAGAATCCTTATGCAGTTCAATATGAAAAAGTGCAAGGTTCTGCCCCATGGGCATCATGGAGCAACAGTTTGAGGGAATGATGTTCATTGCACATTCACTGAACCCCTTTCAGTTTTAGTCTGTATATAATCAAGGTATTAAAATACAGAAATGTAATCTATATTAAATAATAAGTGCCTTGTTATTTGCCCTTAGAAACAGATTGTTCATAGACTATAAATCTTTTAAATTGCAAATTTAATTCTATTATTTCATTTTCCTCCCATAAGAAAACCCAGCCAACTCATCTACATATTGTTCATGGAGATCCCATGCAATAACATCCAAATGTGCATGGAAACTGCATATCTTCTGCATTTTACCTGTAACTGTTCAGAGTTTTTGGTTTTATATGTCTGACTTCAATATTTTGAACAAATTTGGCAGACTATTTATGAATTCAATATATCAACAAATCATACTTGTCAATTCCAAGAGATAAGAACTGTGATCTTCATGCCCACAAACTTTTGATTAAAATGAACTTTTTTAGCAGAGCCAAATATAGTCACCATTCTGCTGTTTCTCTCTAAATTTTTAGGGAAAAAAGAAAAGAATCTAGACATTAACTATTTACTATTGCTTTCAGACAATGCCCATTTCCCATTTTGTTTAGTTTTAAAATTTCCATCATTTTGTTATTTATGATGGACCACAGGCGACCCGAGCTGCAATGACCAACTAACACAGCAACGCTATCTTGTTTAATACCAGCTAAAGCAGTGGTCATTTCTTGGCACTGAAATGAAATGATGGAACATGATCTCCAACGTTGTTTACTTCTAAGATTGAAATGACTATCAAAATATCATTGGGCACAAGGAACAGATTGGCTTCCCGCCTCAGCTACACTTTTCTATGCTTATTTATCAGAGATAATTTGTGTACTTCAGTTAATGTTTATGTTCAGATGCTATTATACCATTAACAAGTAACTGTTGACTCCAAGAATGTTTGTCATTACCAAACTAAGCCATAACACTGAAGGAAGGTAAACTCTTCTCACTGATGAGACAAAAATGGCGGTTAAGATTTGCCTGCGCAATGCAAAATATATTTCTAAACACGGCTGAATGTCACAACTGGCTGAAAATAAACAAAAATCTATTAGGAGAGTGCTACAATGAATCTGCAATTATGAAGAAAATGAACAAAATCTTTTAATGGTTCCTATAGCATTGGAAAGACTTTCACTGACTATACTGATGGGTAAGTTCTACTTTTTTAAATCTCTAAAATGCCTCTGTTACTATGGAAGGAATTGTCAATTTGTCTTTGTATTTTAATTTCCTCATCTGTAGTACAGGGACTAAAACTGCTCTCAGATCTGCAGCACTATATTGCTTCTCCCTGCACATCTTCTCCAGAGATTTCTTTTTACTAGCCTTTCTTCACTACACTGAACATATACATACAGCTGTAGATCTTGCTGTAAAGCTGGCCTCTGCCATATGCCATAGGTGCTTAACCCTGGTAAGTTTAAAAACCATTGGTCTGAACAATACATGATTATAAAATAATACAAATTGTGGGACTGGGTACAAATGATCTAAGTTTACAGTTTTATTTTGTGCCTCTATGTGTAAGGAAGGGAGGGCTGGTGGAAGGAGAAGTATTTCCAACACTGAAACATCACTGAGAAAAACTTTGGCATATTTACCAGAAGCATACGGCTAATTTACTGCAACCACATCCAGCAGCATTTCTGTTTATACCGTGCAGCAGCACGTATAACTGCCACAGCATCCAAACTCTAGAATTAGTGAAAATAAGCATCTACACAGACTATGGTGGGAGACAAGAGTTGTATCCTGAAAACTGCTTTTAATCCAGTGAACTGGCTGTGTTTTATACTGGAATGCTAGATTAAATAAGATATCACAAAAATGTTGAAACAGTTCAGTAACTGCTGAGTGCGCACCTAGCGAGATGGAGAACACAGCAACTGTGTTAGCATTCTAGCTGCAAATGAAATTCAGATTAGGTATCGCTACACAGAAATTGATAGCTAGTACGTATTCAATGAGAAAAGTGGGTTTTCTTTTAAATATTACAATCACATGGTATAGTACATCACTTGTGTCAAGTTAAATTTAATCATATCAGCATACTTAAAGGAAAAATCCTGAATACCTACTCATATAACCAAGCCAAGAGGGATTATATGAGACTTTATGAAGCCTTTTCCCTTTATTTAATATTCTGGTATCTGTATAGAACAATTTTGGTATGCATTATACCCTCAAACTAATCTGTTCCGTTGTCTTTTTAATGCACACCTAGCACGCCTGAGCTCACAGTCGCGGTATAATGCGCACTGTCAATTACTTGTGTTCTTCTGAAGTCAGCCTGGGTAAAAGGAAAGACATTTTCCCTGAAGCCACATTAGGTATAATGAGAGCATTGCTAATTTTCTTGAGTAAAGCAACATCGTCTTCTTTCTACTAGTTAAGGGCACATTTTAAAAAGGAACAAGAATTTATGAGCTCACTAATGCCTACTGATTTTTGGTCAGACTTAGCTGATTCAAGTCTGTGAAGGACTGTGCTTCAGAAAAGGTGTCTTGAGCAATGCAGCACAGAAACTTGAGAGGCTTTTACTGAAACGTGCTTTTTCTACATATGTTTAATGGCTTACCTGAACAACAATGAAAAATGATCGCTATGTAATCCATCAGAGATAAAGCAGTTTGCAGCTGCCAGAGACCAAATACAACAACAAAAAAGCAGAAATAAGAAAGCTGTTCTGGGAAAGTAACCAAACCTGTTCTGTGGCTCATGTGTCAAGCATGCACTTTGGCAGACTCAGTCCACCTCGGAAGACATGAAGTCTGTATGAATAGAATTTAGCCCCCAAAATAGGGACCTAAAAGGTAGAAGTCTACCTCTGCAAACGTACTGAGTTTATATTGTCAAGCCTTTTAATGAATTCTCCTCTCTTCTTATTCGGATCCTGATTTACTTTTCCCTATCTTTTAAGCCTCCCTCTGACTCCCTCAGTCTTCTTCACATCCTCCTTCTTTATTACTTCCTCTGCACCCCCTTTCTACACCTACGTGCAAAAATCTGATTCTCCCATTTAATATTTATTGCAACAATTGAGAGTACAGGAGATGCAAAATGCTACCTGATTGACATGATAACACAGTAACTATGTGTAAGTATGAACATGAAAAGCAACGGATGACCTTCATATATACACCTTGACTTTCATGCAAATTACCTTATTTAATTGTGAACTATTCTGAGCAGAAATCTGAGGCAACAGGACTAGTACAATTTTGAGAATTCTTGGCCTGCTCCAATTTACTCTAGATACAATTGTACCAAATTGATGCAGGATTTGGAGGATGAAAATAAATTTTGGAACTTGACAGAACTATGGCATTTCCCATTTGTTCATCTTGCTAAAATAAGTATATTAACCACCTTGTATAAATAATCACAAAGGGGTCACTGCTCCTCTGTTGACCTCATGTAGTAACAAAAAGGTTCAATGTTTAAAATGGATTCTGAAATTATACAACTATTGATATTTCCACTGCCTAAATTTCTAAAGAATAGTAGAAGGAAAACAAAAATAAAACCCAAAACCCAACAAAGCAGTGAGCTAATTTAAAAAGCTGGAAAAGTAGGTCTGCAATGACTAATAGCATACATCAAGAAGGGCAACGCACACCAAATTCAATTTTAGTGTCTCTCACACACACGTGTATGTCTTCATGGTATCAAACCAAGAACCAAATTCACTGGGGAGTTATGAGGCATAGTAAACTGATCTGAAAATGTTGCTTGCTACTAAGGATTATAACAAAAAAATTTTCAACTTATTATTTTAATTCCATTTCAGTAACACAGATCAAATACCGGTTAGGTAACCTGAACTCAAGACCTCTCTCACATTTCAGAAGCAAACACATTATGATATAAAATATTTCCAAGTAAACAGAGAATATGACATTAACTGAAACAATATAAACAGTACACATTGTAAAAGTCTCTATTGCTTTATGCAGAAAAGTGAGACTGAGAGTGAAAATACTCTGAACTTAAACCCAAATTTCTGTATGTTTTAGGCTTTAACAATTTAATACATTTTGCTTCCATTTCTTACATAAAGAGAAATTTAAAAGCATAGTTTGCTACTAAAATTTGTTGGCTAACATTTTACGTTCTGTGAATGTGAAAGAGCAACATCATTGCATCATTTCACTTAATCATTAAAAAAAAATCATCAGCAAGCTACTACAAACCCTGCACTGACCCACACAGCCCAGCTAAATGGTGGTTCCTATTGCCTTAGGTGAAAACAGGTTTTTTTAAAATCGAATCACACAAAGCGAAAAGGCAAATAGTTTAAGACTAAAAGCAGAGCATCTAACAGTCTGTGCAGAGTCTCAGTGAAAGTAAGCCTTTGCCTAAGCAATGAAACCCTTTGACGCAAACAGCTCCGCTTTAATACTGTAACTTGCTGGTCTTCAAAATTCTCTTATTTGTCTGCAAATTTTTAAAATAATCTCTACTTTTTTCAGAGAATTATCTCAGTCAAGTTTTATTTAGACATCGCCTGTGGCTCATCTACAAATAACACTGAAATACAAATTACTGCAGAATTCAAAAGAATAATTAATACAGCCCTAACGAATCCCTCTACAACTGCATTTGCCAGGTATGTACAATTAAATAGTCAGCTGCAAGTTAACTGCAATCTAGGGAGAAAACCCCACAGAATTCATATGAAAACTAGATTTTACACGTGCTTTCAGGAGCACAAAAAAATCTGCCATAAATATAAAAATAATCAGAAGTGGGTGAAGCTATTAGCAAGTATGGATATTGCCATTTTGTACTTCCAGTCTACGCAATCCAGCTAACGTGGTTAATTGTCATCAAAAGAGATTTGTGCAAACCAGTAGTAGAAGAGATACCAATATTCATAAATAATTATTTTGAACTACTCTTTTTTTCCTGCATGAAACCTCTACTTCCCAGGAAACCTTATTGTGCAGGACCATCTCTGACAAACAGATCTGCCTCTTCTCTACAGAAATGTCAGCATTTTCTCAGTGATCTTGGAAGCAAAAGAGGGGTTTTACAAGTTTTCAAGAAAATAACTAAACACAGACACTTAGGGCTTAACTTCCACCAAGAAAGTCCCTTCCCCTGAAGGACAGTTCACCAGTATTGGAAGTTCAGTAGAATCCAAACGTCTTATATTTAAATACAATCCAAACGTTTTGCACGTTGCTGAAAATGGCAAAGCACTGAAAGTATTTGGAAGTAAGAGGGCAATTTGTGTGGACTCTTTGCACAGGGCTGCATTTCATTTTCAAGAGATAACTATGTTCCATGAACACACTCTGCTGAACTGATTTTTTCGTTTCACATATCGGTGCTTTTGCTTTGCAGAAACTGTTACAGCTGTTTAACTCTAAGCTTCTTGCTCAAGCAAGAACAGTGAAGTAGAAGCATAGTTATGGTGCAGTAAGTCTGCCCTAGTTACTGAGATACCATGTTAGATTACATTTTGGGACGTGTACTGCTTTTATGAATACGCCGCACTTTGCAGTCAGATGGTCAGCAAGGAAATGACAATGCCCAAAGCTCAGAAGAAATTTGGGAGCTCTGACAAAGCTCAGAAGAAATTTGGGAGCGCCTTACATGCATCCGCACTATCATCTGGCTTGGCTTTTAGGACCCCAGAAATGGTTCAGTACATGCAACCCAGTTCTCTGCTGAATCAGACGAAGCCTGGCCACGTAACATATTTTTGCTGTCTCAACCAGAGGACGGTGAGCCTCCAGCTAGAGAGCTTCTGAAAGCACCACGGTAATTTCTGCTGTGACCCGTCTAGGTCCTTCTTCCATGTAATAGCAGGTAAGGAATGAAGATTCAGCAATATCCCTTCACCAGTAATCAGTAAAATACAAAATAACTATTCTTTTTCGCAAGAACCATTCATTTTGCCAGTTTATTCTCAAATGTGAGCTGAGACAACTAGATTGGGAAAAAGTTTACACTTGTGAACTCAGAAGAAAAATACCCTTGCTAGCTTATAAACATACATCTACTCACATGAGGAGAAAGACTACAAAAGAATAAACACTTGACCTGAGAGATCAGTGGTGGTTGGAAAATGTAAATCTACCTAAAATCTCAACAGAAGGGATGGTAACTCTTTAGGTTATACAAGCGCACACATAAGATTACTCGTTCTTTTACACAGATTTGAACTATTTCTTGCCATCTGTTTAGGTTAAATAATAATTTGATCTAAAAAAAGAAAAAGGCTGTCAGACCATTCTATTCACTGAGGAGACACGAGTGAAATGGTAAGGAGAAAGTGGCAGCTAGACCAGTTCTGTCCCTGAAATTGGAGAGGCAATAGGTGGGACAGCCTAGAGGGTACAGACAACGTTCTGAAGATTTGCATGTCTGTGCTACATTGGATTACCCAATTTAAATGGTAAGAAACTAATTTTGAATTGTGTTATAGACAGTATGGATCAGCTGTGAAAAATAGAAAAGTATTAGGCTATAGAAGTTAACAGTGTTCACCTACACTCTTCATGGTATGTATATCATTAAAAATGTAACTCTGCTTCCTTTATGAGATTAAGCTGTTCTGTATTTCAAGCGCCTTCCAGGACAGCTATTCTAATCCAGCCAGTCTCCTTTGATTTGACCAGACCTTCCTGGTGCAAACAAAACCTTCCTTGTGGAAAGAAACTGAAGCAAAAACATCAAACTCTGTAATGGCAACGAAGACTGTCAGAGTAAGATGCTTGGATAGGCCCACTATAACTTCTCGGTTCCAACCAAGAAACAGCTCTGCCATTACAGTTTCACGTTGAAGTCAGATTTTCAGTAACAAGGAATTCTAATAATAAGGAAAGCACCTATATTTTAAGAAAGTCTTGACCAATTTATTTTGCCTCTAAGAATCAAAGAAAGCTCCATAGCCTTTCCTCATAGCAGCCGCTACCTGGCATGATCATTTTCACAGAATAACGGAGATAAATAGAAGAGGGAAAAGGTAGGACAGACAGTGGGTGAGGGAATGCATATTTTCACGGTAAACGTAAAGATATTACAAGCACGAGCATTTACACAGGGAGTTACATCACCCACCATAAACCAGTTATTTAATAGGCTGCTTACGAGCTCAGAGAGCTCTTCACCCCACCTCTACCCCATTTAGCACATTAGCTTGTACTAATGGTGCGCTCTCACCCAAGAACACACAGCACCTCTGCCTGTGGGTATTACCACACAATGCAAATGAAGTTGTAAAGAGAAATCAACTCATCAATCACAATCACAAAGGGACATGAGCAATGCAAAAGGATTAGCATTTCAGCCCCGCTCAGGTTTCTCCTATCACCACTCTGCTTGAACTAAATACCACCTCAAGTGCTTTATTACCATTAGAAATCTCAGTGTTGAAGGCTAGCATTCTGGAATCTAAGTGCTGAAACTAATTAGAAATGAGAAAAAGAAAAATGTTCATTAAAAATTGTGGGATTCCCCTAACAGAAATGATCTGCACCTTGGAATAAAGATTTGCCTTTCTGTGGATTTAGGATAACATGCTAAATAGCTTTCATTAAGCTTTTACTTTGAACCACACACCTGCCATTGTCTTTCGTAAGTAAACCTAGATTTAGCTTTATCTACCAAACCACTGTTAGAATTTAAAAGATTCTTGGCTTATGGTTAGCTGGTAAGAGCCTTAATTCCTGTTCTTCGAACACTGGATACACTCATTTAAATTTTTTCCGACTTGGCACACTCAAGGGCTTTTTGCTTTACTTCCCCGGATATACATAAGCTAGTCATTACTATTTATGAAGGCGATGAAAGGAAACATTAAACAGTCAAAGAAATATAAATCTTAGATTCTAACACACAGAGTGCAACAGCAGGATTAAAAACGAAACAAAATTAAAAAAAAACCTGAAGCAAATGCAAAGACATTTGCAATTTAAAGCAATACAATATAGCTGAAAAGCAGTTTTCTCTTCCACTTGACTGCCAAGTGACCTGACTTGGGATTTTATGGCTTTCTGAGGAACAAGCAGATGATATCAGTAACATCCAAAACTTCGCAATCAAACTGCAGCGTCATGAGCAAAAGTGAGGAGCAGACAGAACTTCTGATTCCAGTGGTAAACTGCTTTCCTAATTGTTAGCCATGTTAATATGGCAATATAAATGTTTTCTAGCCAGCACATTTATTAGCTAAATTTACCTTTACACAGACCTGAGTAAGGCCTATATGTTACTGACATCCCACTCAGCTCATTAGGGTGAGCTTTTCTTGTTCAGTTTTGTCTGAGACTTATTTATGATGTCTGAGGTGATTTCCCAATGAAAATAATACCTCATATACTAACAATAAAAAACAACTATAATTTTAAAAATATAACATAGAGCTATTCGAAGAATGTCCAAAACATTCTACTACTGATAGTGTATCAGCTAGTATAAAAACTTAAATTTAGCCTAAACTTATTTAAGGATGAGTTGAATGCTTAACACTAATGAAAGTACTTTTAATTCCAAAGGAAACTGATGGCTTTAAATAGTTACTCATCTCAACATATGGAAAGCAATCACTGAACTATGAAGAATCAAAGAGCAAACTCTCAGTCATTTTTAATTTATTTTGACTAACAAGAACAAAATACAACAAGAACAACAACACATAAATAAAAGAATTCAGCTTCTAATATGACTGCTTTAGTTTAAATTGTAACAGAGCAAGGAAAATTTTTAAAATATTTGAGCTATGATATTAATTTTTGTTCATGGCATTGATTTTTGTTTTCTAAATGTACAATTTTTATAAAAAATAACAATTTGTGATGCATGTACATTTTAACATTCATCTACCACCTTAAACCCCCAGAGATTATGAACTACTCTGTACACAGCTGAAGAACATGCATATAGGAGCTCCTGGAGCTTCCTCCGAAACAAAACTGCTCTTGAAAGAGGACACAAGCGCACAGGATCAACTGACCAAAGTTACTGGCAGAAGACAGCAAAAGAATACACTGTGCAGGCAGCAGTGAAGGTGTGAAGCAGCTACACTGGTCGTTTCGGGGTCTGGACAACATAGCAGAGCTCGCTTTTCTGATCTGGCAAAACAAATCACAACTGTATTAAACCACAAATAAAAGAACAACCAATACACTAGTTTTACTACTACTGCGAAGAGCATCATCTCCAATTTAACTGTAGCTGATGCTCTGGAAAAGTATTAAGAGCAAATGATTCTTTCCCTGGTCTCATCATTGCAGTTTTCTGCAGTCAGGGATGTAGAGGTTTGCCAGCTAAGTCTGTGTCAGTTTATTATTGACTTAAATATAGCTTAAGTGAATTAAACTAGTTTATTTTCCATCTCAAGCAGCCTGAAGCTTTCTAAAGCTGCAGCAAAAGTTTGCCATTTTCACTTCATTTCTTCCTATACACTTACATAACAAAATACTTTAAAGGTGTCCCTGCATTATCCTCGGCTGGTGGGCAGAATTGTACTTTCTTTAGAATATTTTTTAGGACTCTATTTGTTAAAAGGAAAAACAGGCTGCCTAGGCGTCTCCTGATGTCTGTGCAGAATGCTGACTCTGTGGGAGTCCCGCATTTGCATGGTGGCACGTGGGTAGGGTTTGGCCAAGCACTCTGAGGGGTGCGACAATCACACACACATCTGCAGGAAATCTCATTTCAGTGTAAAAAGACCTCGCCCAGGTTTCACTAACTTAGGTAAACATAATTTCTAGGGAAGAAATGAATGTATAAACTACTCATGAGGTAAAAATTTGCTTCAAGCACTACAGTTCCTGTTGCATACCAAACTACGCCCAATAACTTCTTTTTCTGTCCTCAGTCTAGTACAGTGAAAATCAACATGAAATGGAATTTTGATCAATATTAAAAATTTGCATGTGATTTTTCCAGCTAATGACATGCAGAACAATTTATAGCTGATTTCTGCCACTGACATTCTGTCAATTTAATAATAGATCCCTCTTTTGATGTAACTCGACTGCCATTAGCATTCCAAAGATAGCGAACTGGTTTGTTAATATCTCTACAGAAAACTGAAGTAAAAATGTAACACAGAAGGCAACCTCGGCCAGTTTCTCGTGCACAGCACTTGTCTTTAATCCATTGCTCACTGGAAACATGTAAATCCAGCGCCTTGCCGTACTGGGACCGAGTAAATTCCTGTTGTGAACCAATTTGCGATTACTAGCCTGCAAAAAATTTCTCTGCAGAAGCCAGCGTGAAAGCCTGATTTTTCAAGCAAGAGACATTCTGAAGCACTCCCTGAAACTGCCCTCTTCCTTCAAACCTGAGCTGGCCAAGGTGGCTCCTGCACTGGGGTAGAAAATCAGACATTGTTACCACTTTGGACAAAAGTGGTCAAGGAGGCTCCAGGCCTATCTTTGTATGATGCAAACACCCACCCCCTACACTGATTCTAGGGAGACTCTTCCAGTTTCCATCTATTTTATGAGGATCTGCTTTCTTCTGGATAGCGATACGTAAGTGCAGCACCTCAAGACAGAGTCAAGCGCCAATTCATTACGTGCTTCCCACTGCACCTGTGAGTACAGTGGTATCCACAAAGCAGTGACACAGCTCTCATGCGGACATGTCTGCTCCACCACCTCTATGTGCTCTACAAGATGTTGGCATAGCATGCACAAACAAGAAGCGACTAACCTATTCTATTTCTTATTATTGCTACCTCACAAAAATTGCCAACCAGGTAAAACTAAAAATAAATAAATAAAAACCCACCCACATCCAGGTTTAGCAGAGAAGACATTTAATTGTTTAGTCAAATAGTGGATTTCATTTACCGTTAAGTCAGCAGCATTAAGAAACACTACTGCCTAGGCCATAATACAGAAAATTAATAAGCAGACGACGCTCATTTCACAAGTGCAAGAGATGTGTAAGTGCAGCATCAAACGATTCATCTGAAAAAATATCAATGACACACAAAAGACATGTAAAAACAAAAGCAAAAGGTACTTCTATGGCTTTTAATTCTAAAATAGGCTTGGGTAAAATAAAAGACGAGTCTGCAAGAGTCACTGCATTTATCTGCTACAGTTGCTCTAAAAGGCAGACGTCTGTGAAGTTTGTAACAGATTTAACAACATGATTGCAGTGTATTGTTAAAAATCAAACCTGCCTGCCTTTTTATGCAAATGCCCCATTAAAGGCTCCTGCCTCTAAGAGACTCCTTACACACTGGCATCGCCTGCATCGAGTGCTTTCCCCAGTATCTAGGGGGGGGGGGGAAATCACTATTTCTCAAAGAAAGGACAAAATCAACAGGGAGACATTATGACATGTCATTGCTTGTTTTAGCCAAATCAGTCACCTGTAATTTAAATACAAAGTTTAACTCAAAAGCTTCATTCTGTGTGTTTTTTTTTTTTTTTTTTTATTTTGAAGGAATCACATCAGATCATCAGTTTCCACTTTTGGACTATGAAAAGCAGACAGAGAATATATAACAAAGCCCATTTAGAAGGGTTGCTCACTCTCGAGCTCTCTTTGAAGTGTGCACGTGCTACGTCAGGCAGGAACTGGAGTAGCCAAGGAAATCTCTACTTCTACTTCCATTTTCTTAGAAAAATATAATTATTTCTACAATTGCATCAAACCCAATATAGCAACTCTAATTTAAACTTCTTGCTTCATAAACTATTTTTTGCGGTGTCTGTATTTTATAGAACAAGCCCTAACCACCTAAGATATTTTGTGTGCTTTTGCTAAATTCTTTTTGCTAACGTTGTAATTTTAAGGATGATCTGTTTAAACCTACCAGAGTAAGTTACTTTAATCCTGTGAACTCACTCAAAAAAACCACAAACAATGATCTAACATGAAGACTTCTTAAAATCTTATAATGATAAGCTTTTGATTAAAGCTGATTAAGATGACAGTAATATTTATTTTACGCATAGCACATGTGTGTTTCCAGTAGTATTTTCTTTGACTAATACTCAGTCACTTTATGAAAACCCCTTTTTTTGTGACTGGTTTTGGCTGGCTGCCACACGCAGCACAGATTTAAACATGCAGGGAAAGATCCTCAGCAGGTCTCAACTCTCAAAAATACTACCTCCAAGTCAGTTTGGAAAGCTCAATATTTTGACGTTGCCAGAATATAGGCTTGACATTTTTAATACAGGAAAATAATACTAAATTTGTTAATAGCTAAAAACCAAACAAGAGATAAGCAATTAGTACACAAAGGCAAAAGGGAAGAAAGAGAGGGCAACAAATCAGCTCCCACTGTTTCACCACTTCTTTCAGAAATCTCGCGTGGTCTGGTCTGTTTAGCATCTGCTAAGCCTAAACTGTATACACTCCTCTTAAAAAATTGTCAGCAGCTGAAGTGCAGACGCATTTTCAGTTCTGACCTCTTGCTGGTATAAGTACCATTTGGAAAATAAAGGGCATCCTCTTGGTCCTGCTCTAATTCACATACACAAAAAATGGTTATGGATTGGTCTCAAGCAGAGGCCAAAAGAATTCAAATGAGCCCCCGCGAACTTGACTTGCATGTAACTCCTGCCATCTTAATAAGGTGAGAGCAGCTTTTAAATCCCAGGCAGCTTCCGAAGCTGCAGCCCAGTCCCTGCCATATGGAGACAGCCTGGAATCTGTCAAGTTCACTTAGTGAATTTTATCTTTGGGGAGTCAGTCAGGCAAGCTAGATCAGAATAAACAGGATGCTGCTGAGATCTGGAGGCTAATGCTGGTACAGGCTGGACTACTGAACCAAAAAAAAAAAATCAGTTTTATATAACCATGTGCTTGACTAGAAAAATTAACAATAATTAAAGCTGCATAGGCACAAAAACAACCACGCATGATTTTCACTGGGCTCTGAAAGACACTGTTCTCTCTCCGATTTCAGGAATTAGCCAGACCTTCTTTCCGTTATTCCTGTATAGCAAGATATAACAACAACATTTTAATGCTTTATATCAGCTTTATGCATCGATAATTTAAAATACCCTATTTAAATGATGTGCGTAGTCATACAATCTTTTTCAAAGTTGTTCAGGAAACACAACCGGAAGAGTAAGCAATGTCACGTTCATATGATCTACACGCCAGTCCAAGCTGCTTCTTCATGCTTCCAGAGAAGGAGACAAAAATCTGGGGTCTCCAAGCCTATCGAATGCTGGTGTGATGGATGGAGATAAGATAGACTTTGTTGTGCTCTAGGTAGAAGCCAGAATGTTAAATG
>Ga0181612_147797_pt1 | contig 18280 bp, 9 predicted proteins | sample HoacroProtozoa21_FD_119630 | JGI IMG/M metagenome (GOLD analysis project Ga0181612, IMG submission 119630) | Hoatzin crop microbial communities from Cojedes, Venezuel. Combined Assembly of Gp0051906, Gp0051904, Gp0051908
GCCTGACCACTCTTTCAGTAAAGAAATTTTACCTAATATCCAATCTAAACCTCCCCTGATGCAACTTGAGGCCATTGCCTCTCATCCTACTGATAGTTAACTTGGGAGTAGAGACCAACACCCGCCTCACTACAACCTCCTTTCAGGCAGTTGTAGAGAATGAGAAGGTCTCCCCTCAGCCTCCTCTTCTCCAGACTAAACCATTCCAGTCCCTAAGCCACTCCTCATAACATGTGTTCTCTAGACCCTTCACCAGCCTTGTTGCTGCTCTTTGGACATGCTCCAGAACCTCAGTGTCCTCAATGATGTAGGATACCAAATTCCATACAGAACACATTACCATATGTATTAAAAAAAAATCCCACCATGTTACAAACAGAAGTGGTAGCAATGCCAAACTAGAGCCCACATCCTCTTCCTTTCAGCCTACTGGACAGTTATGCCAGACTGCACACTGCTACCATTTTCCTGAAAAAAATTGCACCACATCACTAATCATATGACCAAATGCACACCCATTTCATGAGTAAAAATACAGACATTTCCGATACATAAGCAGGTACACCCTGTTGCTAAGCCACGCCAATAGCATTTCGACCATGCATTAGATCTATTTCTCATTATAAGCTGTGAAGGTAGGTCGGCACACACATTCAGTGTTTCCGGTGCAGCTACATCATCTGCCCAGTCTAATGATTGCATAGCCCCATACGTCTCACCCAAGAACTGTTTTTTTATCAGGCAGTGAAAGACAACTTATAGATAGTCCATTAGGGACATTTTATATGCCAGCAGTAATCAGAACCCAGTTTCCAGAATCCACAGTGCTGCCTCCTTCTGAGATCAGAAAAGCCCACAGTGCTTCCCTTCAGTTTCATCGCCTCTGAGCAACTCAGTGCATACACTGCTCTACCTCCCAGGGGAGTCAGGGAAGTCTGCCACCATGGGAGGCTGCGCTGGGCCACACTAATCACTCTGCAACATCTGTCTGTTTTGTTCCACTCTTGCTCTCACCCAGGGCTACAGAGAGCAGCAGGAACTTCCTCTAACATGTCTCTCTGACATTGAAAAGGATGCCTTAGACGGTTTCCTCTTAGCACAAAACTGAGATTCATTCTGAACTGAGCAAGTAAGCAAGTCATTTTAGGATTACTGGCCAACATAAAATCTAACTTAGCCAAAGAATCATGGGTTTAATAGCAATATATACCTTTACATGATAGCTGATTCAGGTTATTTACACGAATTGGATGAACATTTCTAACTTATTATTTATGAAAATATTTCCGAGCTGGAGTAATTATTTTTATTCAGTTTTGATTCAATTAGCACAGGTCATTTGTCTAGTAAATCCCATGATAGATAAATGCTAGCTATCTCATTAGTGAACAAAGATTTGTAGAATAGAAACAAAATTCGCAACATACTAAAAGAATCATGATAAAGTTGTCTTAATTAGCTGTTTCTCCAACATGTTTGTCTTAAATTAAACATATGTAGTACAACTACTAGCTAAAATTCCCCTTCAGAACACTTTTTACCCTCCACAAATGAGCCAAGCACATAAAATACCTGCAATGTAAATGAGAAAGGATATACAATACATGCTACTATAAGCAAAATGGCCAATAAAATGATTGCTCTTATTTCTACATTCTAGCTCCATGACAAAGACTGGTTTTATACAACTGTGAAGCTACCATCAGTTTAACAAGTGAATTTGCAAGAGCACAGGTTGGCAGAAGAATCTACAGTGTTACCATGGAGATTTACATTTGTATAGTTTGACTTAAAAAGAGCAATTATCTCAGGAAAACACAATCTGCTGCTGAGAATCTCTAGCTATAATAAGAAAAGCAAACCTGAAAAATTCTTGATCTCTATTTAATTGTCACATAATAAATACATTAACACTTCAGAGTCTATATTCAGAGTTGATAAAATTAGCATAATAAAAATTTGTAGATAAGCGTATACCAAGTGAATTCTTTTTACAATATTCTATGACTTAAAACTCAGAATAGAAAACAGAGCAAACCTTAGTCTGTGTGTCAGCACACAGACTATAATATGTATGATAATGAAGGAGAACGACCCTTTTTCTGCCTTTTATTTACAAATTAGTTTCACAATACATCTCACTGATATTAATAATGTATTTTTAAAGCTGTTTGAAATAGCTGAGCAAAGGTGCTAAACAATTGAAAACTAAAACACATATGGAGTAAAATGTCACTCAGTATTTGCTTTACATTACTTGTTGCAAAGTCTCCACTATATAGACCACTGTATTTTAGGGATGAAGTAATTTTATTTCATCATTTAGTCTTAAGCCCAGTTATTAGAACATAAGTATTATTAATTCATTGATTATCATGCTAACAGAAAACTTCCCTCCAATCCATCCGTTTTTCTTCTCATACTTCTCTGTCAGAAGTTAAACATCTGTTAATGCTGCCACTTCTCTTTAGGGATTCCATAACTCACACTGACTATTCTTTCATTTTTCATACTACCTTCCCATTACAGAGCAAACACAGCAACCTGGCTTAGTCAGTTTTCTCATGTTCATTTCTTACAGTTCTGCTTTATCTTAACACTGCCTGAGATGTTGCATTCAACATTTATTTCATATCTATTACTTAAATTTTTATGGGCTTAGACAAGGTCAGTCCTAACAGTCCCTTCAAACATGATAGTTTACTTTCTATGACTTCCCAAACCTCCCTGTGGGGAATTTGGTCTAGGCCTTCTGTAAATCACTAGGGAGCCAGAAACTTACATTTCTGTCACTGGTTTAAGTGCATACTACTGCTTGAACACGCCAAATCTTCAATCTAGGTAAAAATGCTGTTCATGTATGTTCCATATTTTTAATTAGCTACTTCCTGTGCATTTAGAAGCTCTCAGTGAATACAGAATGTACAATACTGTCCCTAAACAATAAAAAAAAAAAAACTAGCAACTTACCAGTTGCTAGTCTCTGAATTGATAGGTTTTCCTTAATTTAAATATAGTACTTGACTGTTAACAACTATTACCCAAGCCCTGCTGTCATCAGATAACAAAGCTTGTATATAAAGACATTTTCACACAAGATAATTCATAACAAAGAGTTATAAATAAGTTAAGGTTTAAAAACTGTAAGATGTAGGCTAACCGTACAAAGAAGAGAGAACCTGTGTAGAGTAAGAACTGAAACCTAGGCAGTATAAAAAGCTACCTGGTAGAAACTTGCCAACTACACAACTCTGTTGACATATTACAGAAACAATTTATTTCATAGTTTACTTACTCCGTTGATTCTTGGTTAAATACTATATAGTTATTTACAGCTCTCTATGGACACTGCCAGTAGAGTCTAGCAGATTTTCTAGGCCCCTATGTCTTACCATATAACCTCCATTTCCAAAAATGACTTCTTCACATATCCTGCCAGTTGACGGACTTATCCCACAAATATCAAAAATTCTTGGCACCAACTCCTACCTAACAGAATTCTCTTCAGTAATAGTTCAATAGTCGGTATCTCAGCATGTTCTCAGCTCCCTTTACATACATTATTCATTTTCTATTTGGAAATTGCTGTGTGCAATATCACAGAATCAGATGACTGAATTACAAGGCTAAAATTCAGCGGTCAGTAGGTCTCTATAAACCAATGGTTTGACTCTTTCCTTATTTATATCAGCATAAGTCAAGTATAATACTAATCAATGACATCACCACAGCAAAGTCATTGTAGATGAAATCATACACAAGTCTGTCAAGCATAACAGAATGGAAAAAGATACTATGAGGTATCTCACATTAGCTTCACTATATTTAGAGGCAACAAAAAGGAAACAGATATGATATTTTCATTTAGTAGGAAATATACCAACAATAAAACATCTTTGTAAGTTAGATCTCATATATGCACTTGTCTCTTTCACTGTTCAAGTCCTCCATACCATATCTCTGTCAGCACGATTTTGGAAGTTTATCATGTTATGAAAAAACACCAAAGTGTCTTTGCATTTGTAATAAAAATATACTTAAAAATAACTACATTTCATATATTTTTATTGTAAGCTCTTGAATTTATTGCAATTTTGTATGATAGCATTTTCTTTAGAACATTTTACAACATAAGGAAATATTTCTAAAGAAAAAAAGGAGTGTAATGTAATCCTTTTTTTCACAGCCGCCTTCTGATTCTCCTATCGTCCATGTTTTCTAGGAGGAAAACGATGGTACAACGGATGATGTCATCACAGGGGTGATCTAAGAGAAAGAATGGTACAATGATGCTTTAATTTTTTTTACAAAGCAATTAGGTAAAATGATTGTGATTCTGTACTTTGCTTTATTAAGTATATACATATATCATGCAGAATTCTAAAACATAGCTACTACAAGTCCTCAAATCAAACTGAAATATTTACGAGCCAAGGAACTGGATCATTACCTGCCTCAATTTAATCTTTCAAGCTGGGATCATATATTTCTTTTTCTGACCCTTCTTCATGCAAAGCATTTCCTACCAGATGATAAGTATCTGCAAGACAGGAAAAGAGAACCCTGAATTGATTTGTAACTCATATCATTATCCAACCCCTTAAAACCAAAGATAAACAGATAAACTGAAATATAATGATAAAGTAAATTTAACTGAAAAATTAGGGAAAACAATTATTTCAGGATGCATGCACAAATTGTTAGTTCTGTGATCACAAACATAAATAGGAGTGTGACTGACAAATAATTCATTCACTATAATAAACTTACCACAGAAAGGCTTGGAGGACTTCTGTGGTGCAGTCATGACCAGTACCCTGTGTTCAACGGAAGAAGTGGGCCACCCTGAAGGCCCCCCTTCAGTTCTTCTGCTACACCCTGATGTTCGCCCCATCTGCAGATGTATCCATACAGAATAATCCCTATATACAGAATAAGTACCAGTTTATGGGGTTCTTTTTAATTGATCAATGACTGTTCCACAAAATGAGAAATGATCAAGTCAATGAGAGTTTTTTTGCTGAGAAAATAGAACTGAATACGGTTCAAAATTTCACTTAACATGTTGGTTCCCTTTCCTATCTATAGGAAGGAGTCCTGAATCTCAATATCTTTATCTCATTTTTTTGGAGCAATATCAAAGCTACAAAATTTCTTTTACAACAGAATAGCTTTCAAAATCAGTTACTGGAAATTCTCTCAACTACCATATCTTATATGCCAGTTAACAATTAGTTTGGAATGTTTTATTCACAATAAACAATACGTTAAAAGTTAGAATTAAAGATAAGGTTTAACACATTGGGGTTTTGCTTATGCATTGCCTCTTAATTTCTTGAGGTTTAAGTGCTTTCTTAAAAAAAAAATTACAACTCATAGGAATGATTTTTACCTTCAATTACTCACTCTCCAGCCTTGCTCTTGGTGTAGGTTTTCCTGACAGTTATATGTGCTTCCAATAGCTGCACACAAAATGTTCTAGGCACACTGTTTAAGCAATCATCAGCATGGTTATGCTCAATTACCAACATCTAAATATAGATGTTTATATCCATATTTGGTTGTTCGTCATTATTTACCTTTACCCATCTAAATTTTAAAAGTTTATCTACAGATGCTAGCCGAAGGAAAAAAGCAGGCTCTGTATTTCTAATCTTAATTATCTCTATAAGGTCATTAAATATGGATCGAGGTGACTGTGTATCAAAACTTTCAAGCTTGAGCAAGAAGAGACACTGCCCCAGTGTAAGGGCTAAACAACAGAGCAAGAACAACTCATACATGGCAGTAATAAATGGAAAGAGTAAGCAAATTCTTTTCCAGATAACAAAACTTATACAAATAACCTCATGTTCTTCTCTTACTATTTAAAGTCCTGCAACACTTCAGAATCAGAGAAATTCAAATCTGAACCAAATCATCTGAATATTCTCATAGCTGGAAGGCTGGATATTTATAAAGTAAGACTTTCTGAGGTTTAGTTGTAATTTGTAAATATAGGTACTTGGAACCAAAACATTTACATGAAAACGCCCCTGCAACAGTGGAAGGTACTGCAGGTGTCTATCACTTCCTTTCTGCACATGTTCAGAAGTGCCTCTAATACTGTCAGCACTAAGATGTCGAGTGTCTTGCTCAAAATCTAGATCTATCTGAACTGAAGCATGTTATTTGTCTTCCTATTGGAATTCATTTTAATAAGGATGTTCAGAGTGTATTCTGCCCGCTCTTTCCATTCTTGAGCAACTGAAAGCCCTTGCTCCAAGGCTGTTTAATATATCATCATCACTGCCAATAACTCTCTTCCGTATTGTAGAAGAAAATGCAAATGCTGTTCACTTTTTGGAAGCTTGCATATACCTGTCTTCCAGAGAGGCATCAAAATTATGAAACAGATAATGCCTCAGGCTTGGGTAAAAGGCAGTCACTTTAATTTTAAACATAACTGAAAAAAAAGTGCCTTCCCACTAAGTATTACACTTCCATTTTCTTAGGACTGAATTTATTAAATCATCAGGAAAACACTAACATATAAAAAAAAACCTATTAGATTACTGCTAATCCAACCTTCAAATATTTATCTGGAAAATACAACATTCCCATGAATGCAGAACTTCTGTCAAGCTGTTGGAAATCTAGTGAGTTTTCACTGCATTAATTCTGGAAAATTCCGAGCTGCTACATAACAAGCATTTACCATTTTAGTAGAGCTCTGAGGACTAAAAATCTAGCGGTACACTGAGCTATCAAAGACAACTGTCCTTTCTGTTTTTGCAGATGGCAGGAGATTTGCACATTATTTAAGCGTAAATGCTGTACTTTCACGTGAATACATATAAAGCTCACTGTGCTTCAAAGATTCAGGCCCTAAGCACATCTTGTGCTGTCTTTATTTTCTAAAACTATTTTCTCAAATTTTACTTGGTGTCCTGCAAGACCAACCATAAAGAAATTGAAAACCATAAATTCCAAATACACTGAAATACCAGCAGAGCCTATTCAAAGAAGCCAAGCAAAATCTGAAACAAGTACATCTCTCTTCTACTTCTCAGACCACTGCACTGGTGATATTGCATGAAAACAGAGTCTTGAACTTTCTAAGTTATAACATGAAATATTTTCAAGACTTTGTTAAGTAATATCATAACAAAAACAGCATCATTCAAAGGGTTTTCCTTCATCAAAAAGTATTGCTGCATTTTTAATTCAAGTAATTTCCAGCAGAAAACATTTAACAGAAAGCAGTCTGGGCAGTGTTCAGATTACAAGTGTATGTACTTTATACTTTAGCTTTTACATTACCGTAACACTACATTATCTCATCTAATTAGATTTTTCGAAAACCTCTGGAAAATGAACTTTCCACATGCTCTGGATGTTTGTTTATTGACTAAAGATGCTGTGCATGAACTAAACAATGTATTGTAGTAATAGGAATTATGAAAGAGCAATACTACAGCCTAATGGACTACAGTAATAGTTCTGTAAAACCATCACATTATCTCTAGCAAAATATGTGTCTTAAACACATTAAAGACTGTAACTTTTATAGTTTTGATCTTTATATTTCTCTCTCAAAAACAAAATAAAAAACAGCTCCTATGTTAATGAACAGGCCCTTAAAAATTTTGTGACATTTGTAATTTAATCAGGGTAAATTACTGTTACATTTTTAATTTTATTCTGAAAATTTACATATTTATTCTCCACTATTTATGTAGCTATTTCAGAAAAATACCCTTCCCAGATTCCTGACTAATGGTGTTTTGATTCCACAGACCTGACTTAACAGCATTCTCATTTACGAGCTGTTCACACCATACAAAGTATGAGATGCTCCAATCACTAGATGACTGATTCCCCCCCCCTAGATTATCTGCGACTTTCAGTGACTTCATCTGCAATTCTAAACACTTAGCATTTACAGATTTCTTAGGATCAGAAGGATGATAACCCAGAAAAATCAGAAATAAATAAGCAGACATTTGCAAAAGCGCTGCATGAAACAACTGGGCCAGCAATAAGGAGAAACTCAGTGGTAGAGCCAAGCAAGAATCATATCTGAGGTCACATATAACCCCTTTAATCTATAATACCACTATTTCTTTTCTTATCCCACATCATTCAATACACATTCTTCCAGTTTCTAGAGCAAATGACACAGAACTTCTGCCAAAAAAACTCACTGATTGACTACCTGACCCCAGTATGGAACAACTGAGCACTGTCTATTTTTTCACTTTAGGAGTTCTGTCTTGTGGAAACACAGCATATATTCTGTAAAGACAAAGCCACTACACTTTCTGCAGAAAACTAGTATTTACGCTTCACAATTTCTGAGTACCTGGTTGTTCCCTTATAACATTACTTTAGTAATATGGAAAACATTTCTTTTAAAATATTTATTTTAAATCTGCCGGCTTTGAGTGGCAAGACAGTAGAGAGAGGAAAAGATAAAACAAACATTTAACAAAAAAAAAAGAAAAGAAAAAACAGATACTCCTCCATCAGAGAGTTTTCTAGAATGAAACAGAAGATTTAAGAACCTAACTGAACTTTTGTGATGTGGTATGAAGGTGCATCAGAAGTAGTTCAGATTGGGTATTAGGAAACGATCTTCACTGAGAGGGTGGCTGCTCACTGGAGCAGGCTCCCCAGCTAAGTGGTCACAGCACCAAGCCTGTCAGAGTTCAAGGAGCATCTGGACAACGCTCTTAGTCACATGGTTTAGTGTTAGGTGGTCCTGTGAGGAGCAGGGATTTGGACTCGATGATCCTTATAAGTCTCTTCCAACTTAAGGTATTCTATGACACTCTGAAAACTTCCTATTAAATCACAGATATAACTGAAATTTCTTTTAAAGATTTTTAGCGCAAGTTTCACATATAGTGAAATCTTCACTTCCAAGTTCCTGTCAAATTGTATTTTCCTTCAAAATCTAGCACACTGTAAACATTTAAGCAAAACCACAAAAGCAAGTTTTCTCTGTCAGAAGAGCAGAGAAAAAAAATCCAGCATAAATTCCCAAAAATATCCTTAGTACCAACACTTTAGGTCTCCAAAGCTATTCTTGTTATGCTTCCCAACTATGCTAATGTCATCGCAGAGTCAGTGAAAAGCTTGTATTTTTCACATGCCACCCTTCAAGCTGCAGTACAAGACTTCCTCAGCTGCCCTCAGATATTTTTCTTTCCTCTATTTCTATCCTTTTTCTCATTATTAAGCAACAGTACATGAACAGATGGTTCACTAAAACAAAAACAAAACAAAAAAAAATCATAGTCTGCAATATTATAGCCCATGTGTTACAAAAATAGAATTTAAAACTTTACTTCAGTGCTATTTTATCGTAACACTTAAAACATGCTGGACTGACTTTCTTCCATTAAAAAGTCATAGAATTGCTCATCAAAAAAAAAAATATATCCAAAACAACCAAGCCAAAAAAGTCCCACAAAAGTTAGACTTAATTTCTCAGTGCATTAGACAAGATTAACATTCATATACAAGCACACTATTTTTTTGTTTGCCTTTTATGATATGTTGGCATCTAAAACAGCTTTTGAAAGGCATTTTCAAGACAAAACAATATATTGCTTCCAGTTATCACCTATGGTGTTGGCAATTATGAAAGATTAATGACACCTCATTATTGTCACTCCTTCCCCCAAGGTCAGTCATTAACTCAGTTTCTTTTCAAGAGATTCCAAGCTAGTCCCTGAAAATCCCAGAGAGCTTTGTTCTTTACAGGTCTATTTCCTCCTTTTTTATCTTGCTATTTTCCAGGTTAGGTGAGACCGCCTCTGAGTGGGACAAGATCTAAAATGTTATGTCCTTTAGGAACTCGCTACCAAAGAGAAATACAAAATGTCTCATACTTAGTATTTTACACTGTTAATACAATTTGCAATTCTGTCACCATAGTGAAACAATCCCATTACAGATTACTTTGTTCAGGTACCAGAGTGCATAAATCCATTCGTTTAATACCACTGATTTAATACAGCTGAGAACATATTGAAAACTTTTAAAGATACTTCCTTTTCCTAGCAAGGTATTGATAGATTGTTCACTCACGGAAGCATTGAAAAAATCTTTTCCTAAGTATATCTCCACAACTGCAAGGCATTTTGTAAGAGAACACACACAGTTGCAACATCCTATATATATATATATATGTATTGTCTATCCTTCACAGTAAGTGTCAATTTTTGAATTTATTTTTACTTTACGCCAAAAATCAGAGTGTGTAGCGCTTCAAATCTTGAAAGATGGAAGGAGCAATTTGGACATCTAGAGCTCTGAAGTCATGCAAAAGGCAGAATTAATGCAAAAATATAGACAGTGTATCTTTTATTTTATTTCTGAATACAAAATAGGTACCCTATACAGAAAAAAAACCTCTACGTTAAAAAAAACACCCACTTTCTTCTTTCTGCTATTCATATAAATTTTGCTGTGTCATTAAAGAAAAATTACTTTTGCATTTGTAAACTAACATAGCAAAGCACATGACAGAAGCATGGGTATTATCATTTTCTCAGAATTATTAGAAAGAACCTCTACATATTGAATAAATCAGAGTGTGAATCTACATTGCAGAAAAAAGTGAAAGGATTGTCCAAAATATCTATAAAAGAACATTTGGCTGTCTTCAGATTCCATTTTTTTTATATGACATTTCACATAGTACTGCTATCATGCAAAAGAACTAATACAAATCATCACCCAAAGTATTTTTACAGATCCATTAATATCACAAATATCACATTTTATACAATGCTGCATATAGTATATTATTTATATTGAATTTTTAAAAACCGTGATTAGTATCTGATAACAACTCCTTTTAAGTTGCAAAGCTACCGTGAGGGACTGCATACATAACACCAAGTATGAAGAATATCTTACTATTCAGAAATAGTTTTGTATCATAAAATCCTCCGACACAAAAAGAATATAGATGTTTTATCCATAATTGCATTTATTTCTATAGTGGACATTTCATGTAAAATAAGCCTAATTTTTCTTATTTTCCAGGTTTTAACTGGTTAAATAAAAGGCAAGTATGTTCATTCTGTACACTGCTGAGCAGAAATCCTACTACTAATAATTTTTTTGCTGCTATTCGAAAAGTATCTAAACCTCGAAGTACCCACTTGAAAATCAAATTACCAATCGTCATAAAATTGAAGCAGTTACACATACTATTATAATAGCACTTCACAGATAAAATCTACTCATCTCCTGCTATAAAGGAGAAACTGCATTACTTTAAGACCCCCACAAATAAACACCTGACAAAGACCAAAAGTTAAAATAGATACATATGCACAACTTATTATTGGTGGTTCTGAAACTAAATGTAAATGAACATAAAATGAAAATATCCAGACTTCTATGTCTATGTTCCATATAACAGGTGAGTTAACCTGCAGTTAATGCATACGATGACTGCAACAAGTGTATTACCAGACTTCCCACTGCATTTCCGAATGACATTTCGAAGCATGAATAAAGATTCTCACTCTATGGATAACTATATGAAATAAGCCAAAAACATCAAGGGCTGCACAAAAAGCAGTTATCTCACATTAGAAAAGCTTTTTTTAACTGAGACTTGTGAAATAACTTATCTCTGTCAGTATTTAAAATTGTTAGTGAAAATGTTTCTCACTTCTAACCTGATATCTGTCATAGTCTTTATCCTATTAGCTATTGCTGAGTTCCAGCTTAACAATAATAGAAACCTTTGCAATTGTGAAACATCCAGAAAAGCAAACATCATGCAAAGTATCATATACAACAAAGTTCATAAGTAGCAGATTTGGCATTTACCAGTGTTTATATAAAACTACAGTGACAGAAACATGAATACACAGAAATATTGACAGTAAGAAAATCAAGCTTTGTATTTTCAAGAGCTGAACACTGATAAAGAAACAAATTAATTTTCTTTCTTAAAGGATGGGAATTGTCAACCCCTAAAATATCTGGGTGCATTACCAAACTTAAGGTAGAACTTTTCAGGTCTAGAGGAACGAAAGAAAAGAAAAAGGAGTTATTAATCGCCCTATAGCCAGGAAATTCACTTGAAAAAGACAGATTCAACTCCCTGCTCTGTACATTACATTGATTTTGTTGGTGCTGTTTGTATAAATAGTTATGTAGCCATCATTCTGAAGTAATCACTTTTTGGACTGAATGTTGGGGAATAACTGAAGTCCGAGCTGTGTAGCCAGACAGATGTGACAGCCAGCCAAACACACAAGGTTACTCATGTGCTTTGTACACCTGCAACAGAGTTCTAACAGCTGCTACTTATTCTGCACATGCATCCTAGCTACACTCACAGTATAAAGGATGGAAGAATAAGGCATGACCTATCACAATTCCTTCTTTGCTCTGAGTATAGATAAGAGTGGAAGTGATAAGGAGGGGGGCAGGAAGTAGAATACAGGAAGAGTCAAAGGGTCTCAAAGAAATCCAGAGGGCAGACAAGCTAGTAAACTTTCCTTTTTTCAGTTGCTTGTCCTCGTGAGTGTTTCCCTGTAAGTGAATCCCAAGCAGCATGTAACAGTTCGGGAAATAAAAGTTCTGAATGTGTCCAGAGCCAGATAATTCACAGCAAAGCCTTATTCAGAGAGACAGTCACATTTTTTTTAGTCTCTCAACAGGACTAACAGTTTAGCGAAGGAGGGCTTCAACCTTCAAATAACAAAGCTCTTCTGATATCTGATAAGTACCACATAATTTCTTCATGATTTGAATGTGTCTCAGAAGGAATACAGGTTAGCATATAACCTGATTAAATGCAGAATTCTGAAGCTATCTTGGGCAAAAGGGTTGAGTATGACTTCATCTAGATCACCTCATGATGAAATAGAGTACCAAAGTGGGACAATAGGGTCTCACAGAAAAGTCTCAATAGTTTCACCCTGATACTGGCTGATACTGTTACTGCTAAAGGAATTTCACTTTCAAAGTAAAATGGAAAAGGGATAGGATACAAAGGACTTCAATGCATTAGAGCTGGAATATTAAACTCAGATCTGCAAAAGGAGGGGAAGGTGTTCTTGTGGCAAAAGAATTCTTGCAGCTCTTTCTTAAATTTAACTGTGAGTCACTGCAATCTTAAGGTGCAGCAGTGTATTGAAGGACTAGAAACACTAATGACTGCCAAGCTTATAAAGAATATTTTTTACCTAGAAGAAATAGTCAAATAAATTTAGCAGTTACAATGGCAAATGTAATTATTCAAATCATGTACAAAATCTTTTTCAATCTGACATAACAAGCTTTCTTTCTAAATTCCTTCGTGCTTTTGCAATTGTCTAAATTTGACCTTTCTATAGTAAATATCTATCCAAAATGCATGCTACTAAACATGAGAAGACAGGTCAAATGGATCTGTCCTGCAGAGACAAGAAATCCGATTTGAGAGATTACTGAACATGGCCTCTATAGCCAGCATAAGCAGCCATGGAAATTCAAAGGACACGTCAATGCAGTAAATGCTAGCTGAACTGCTGCTCTGGCCACAAAAATTGCAATAATAGGAATGCAGGTGTTAGTTAACCTGACCACTGACTCAGAAAACGATCCCTTAGAGATCTCTGACCAGCCATAGACCCAAAAACTCTTTGATATTCTTGTTTGCACTGAATCCACAGATGGATAACCCCCACAACTGGCAAACTAAATATATCAAATCAGTTGTTTCGCTTCTCTTCCCTGGAGAGTTTCTGCTAAGACTGTCAGCACGTTTTAAATAACTGGCAAGCATTTTGCAAATATCAGAACATGATGATGTACATACCAGTTCCAAACCCTGCTTGCTAGCATTTGCAATTACACAGCCTACATTTTCCTTTATTTATGGAGTTTATCACTGTCATACTGCCCAACGATTCTAGCAGGAAGAGACTGTAGGAAATACTCAAATACATTTTACATTAGTTAAAGCTTCACAATGGTAAATTGAGTCAAATATTCCTGTCAAGCTCAACCACCATAAATTCATAAACTGGGAATACTCAGCTTACTAATAATGTATTCATAATTTGTTGTCAAAGGAATAAAAGGAGAAAAAGGTTTTATGCAAGTTTTGAACTCTGTATTTTTTCCCTCAAGACACAAAACCCACCCAGGTCTTCTGGAGATTTAAACTGGTATTTTTAGACTTTGCTGGAATGCAAACCATTCAGAAAAAATGGCTAATAAATTAAAGAACAAGTTTGATTGCAACAGGCTTCCAATTACATGTGGCAAAGAAACCCCTCCTGCTGAAGGGCTCAGTGGAAACAAATGATGAAAGTAGCCCTGATTTGGAATCCTTCCAGAAGCTCTGTTTTACCATCCTGAAAGGCCACTATTGTTTTGATAAATTCTACTATCTGAAGTGGTGTTAAAATGAACTCTTTTTGAGATAAGAAAAACCGCACAAGATGGAGTATACTTATCTGTTCCCAATCTCTTGGTAAGATTTACTTTTTTCTGGCCAATCATCCTGTGCCTTAATGATGCAGATGGGATGTAAGCACTGCCAAGACCTCTGTAAACACTCACAATATTGTCGAGAGGCTGAAGGGTAACATTATATTGATAATGGTTTCTGAGATTTGTTATCAGCAGAAAATCTTTTGTCTGCCAGATGTACTCCTATGTAAAAATATGCCTTTTTCAAGTTGAGAGCTGAAAATTACTCTCTCCAAGTGAGTCAGGAATAATTGAGAACAAAGTGATTGTTCTGACTCTGAAACATGCAGGTGTTCAGTCCATCAATGCTCTGAAACAGACCAACATTTTTGCTGGGAATAACAATGCATTAGCAATAAAAATCCTTCCTCCAGTGCTACAGTGGTACTACTTTTAAACAGAATATAGATTCTACTTCCTTTGTGAGAAAGCTCTCCTGAGAGAGCTCTACAAAAAGTTGTTTGTGGCATGTATGCGTAACTGCACTACAAAATCAGAAAAAGCCTCCAACACAAGTTTGTTCATAATTATGTTATTTGCTCAAGCTATGAAAACCTCCGCAAGCATCTTCTATGTGAGGCAAAAAAAAAGTGAAGAATAAAAGCTACATCTTAGGGAACTACCATATTCCCTAAGATACTGTAATTCTTCATCAAAGCAGATGTTTAATAAATGACAACAAAGGCAACAACTGAGCATATTGGGTGTTCTCATCTATCTGACACTTCCACAATCACTTGTAAAATATAAATAGTAAAAAGTTGAATTACTCATATTTAGGAAAAACTCATCAGGCATGACATAGCCTATGAGTCTTAAAATGTAGAAGAACAATAGGTTTTCTCACTGAAAACACTGTTCTTTTGGATGGTAGCTTCCTCACCATAATTTTGAAACAAGGAATGCTGGAGCCATTAGAGTGCCCTGTATGTCACAGGTGCTGTAAGCTGCAAGATGCAGTGGCTCTATTCAGTTCTGCTTGAACTCAAGATCTTGCTAAAAACTTGCTACCATCTGAAATATCCCTAAGCGGTTCCCTAATATGCTACCATAGTTTGCCTGTACACTCAACTAGCTCATAATAATTTAATTGTATTTTACTATAAAATATGATTAGGTTATAATTATCAGACATTTAATAGCAAACTTTGCTTTCAAAAAGATGTGATTGCAGGGGGGGGAAGGAGAGGGGGCCACCTTTGAGGTCATGCTTATTCCTATTGCTCCTGTGTTCCACGTATACTGACATAAGAAACAAAGATGTATATACATCAAACAAAACTTTGTTACATAATTTGAAAGCACTTTGGGTGTTTTTATGTTATTGGCTTTCCTGGATTTTAGATGAGGTCTAGTTTTAACCACATTAGAAAATGGAGGTTCACTGTGCAAAATACAAAGTAAAGCACTGAAGATGCTAGAGTAATGAGATGTGTTTAGAAACACCATTGATGTATAGCAGTCAGGCCAAAAAATCTTGATGATGCAAGGGTACAAGCAAAATTCTGATTCATCTGTCTTTTTTCTTCCCTCCCGCTCGCCCCACAAGCTCCCCAAAATGGTCACTAGTTGCTCAATATGTTCTGTCTCTCTTGTTACAGGAACTGGTTCAGAAATTCTTTTCATGTCTTGCATATATTCTAAGCTATGAGTTTCATGTTGTTTAAAAGTCTTATGTATTTTGAGTAGATGATAAATTTTAAAACTAAAAAATTTACGAAAGCCTGTTGTGTGAGCCTTCATTTGAACTTTTTTTACATTTTTTCATAGAAACAATGCATCTTTTTTGCTGTTTTGAATAAGGCCCAGCTATTTCTTTCTCAGAGAATACACAGTATTTAAGTATTATATACTACACAAAGATAATAAAGGAACAATTAATACCTAATTAATACCTAGTTGAGAGATTAAATTTTGAATAGAAGATTTAGATTTACAATTCCTGCCAGAGTTAATAAGAAATTCACTTTTCAAAAATCTTCTTGCATCTTATTATTGATCTTTTATTATACTTACATAGCCTTCTCATCTCATGTCAGGTATTTGATTTTAACATAATGAAGTAATTATAGGAAGTATTTCATATATTCCTGAAGGCTGTATCTATACATCAGCTTTCAGAGTCAGATGATCCAAAACACATCACAAACTACGTGATGCAAAGGCAGCTATATATGTGTTGCTTTTGGCTTCTTCAGTATCGTTACACGTTACCATGTCATTACGAAGGTAAGAAAACCTTCTGAGTAAGCTAAGTACTACAAGCCTATCTTGAAATGCAGCACAGCACAGCAGCATGACTTGAGATATTCTTCGCCATCCACCTTCCAGGTCCCGATCACATAGTATTAGCATAGACCTGTGTTTCAGCAGTTGGGGTATGCAAGCACATATCATGGTGAAACTCCAATCGATTCAAAAAAGGCAGATAACTTCTTGGTTTGCTCTTTTACTTTTGTAAATTAAAGTAAATTACAAGCTTTGACTAACACATGGGGACTGAATTCCATTAATACCTTCAGACTGAATTCCCGATGTCACTTTTTCTGTAGAGAGCTCCACTATACTTTTTAGTTTTTACTCCTTGGTTTGATTCTTAGATGCAGCTATTTTAGACTGCATTCAGCTTACAGACTACTATAAAATCTCTGTGAAATTGTCTTTCCATCGACTTTAAATGCAGGCAGTACTCCTCTTAATTCTATCATTGTGAAGTGAGCGAAATAGGGTGCAATTATTTGTGAAAACCAGAATGAAAACCAATCGTCATTCAAGAGTGCCATCTAGTGATCAAAATAACCCTACAGCCTTTATACGCAGGATGTGAACCGAGCAAGTCACATGCCGGCTGAGTTTTACGAATTGTTTAGACGCCCTCCTCCCTCTCCCCCCTTTTTTTTAAGAGGGGATATTACATTTCAAACTGTAAAATGACAAATGACAAAGTTTCTCATCTCTAACAGGCTACTCTTACTGCAATGAGTAGGACAGCAACTCATAGGACATTCTTAAGTGACGAGCATAATTTGAATGTCTATGACCTCCAATGCTGAATGAATTTTATATACCTGTATCTTCACAAACCTCACAGTGCATATCCATGAAAATGCACGTCTGCAAAAGTCTAATGATTGCAGAGGAAACAAAGCAAGGTGTATGTAAATGGAGAAGTGGTGTTTGGGAACGGTGCTGGCTACTAAGGAAATATGCAGCATTTATAATAAATTACACTACTAACTTTCCTTAGCTCTCATTACAAATCTCCATGTGCAGAAACTGGTTTGTGATTTAAGGAGAGGAGAGATTACATCATTGACTAATATTGTTCCCTACACTATGCAATTTTACACAATGTGCACGAGGACTATTCATACAAGCACGTGCACAGTTGCACTGAGGTTTTAATGAGATAAGGCCTATCATGTTCCCATTGTAATTCAAAATGCCAAAATTAAAACTATTCAGGAGATACTTTTTCGCATTTTTTTTTATCTCGAAAAAAGCTATACATACCAGAAGGACAGGATGCCATCCAGAGGGACCTGGACAGGCTGGAGAGGTAAGCCCATGCAAACCTCATGAAGTTCAACCAGGCCAAGTGCAAGGACCTTCACATGGGTCGGGGCAATCCCAAGAACAAATACAGGATGGGTGGAGAACTGATTGAGAGCAGCCCTAAGGAGAAGGACTTTGGGGTGCTGGTGATTGACAAGAAGCTCAGCATGACCCAGCAACGTCCGCCCGCAACCCAGAAGGCCAGTCGTATCCTGGGCTGCATCAAGAACCGGCAACATCCTATCAA
>Ga0181612_174916_pt1 | contig 18279 bp, 8 predicted proteins | sample HoacroProtozoa21_FD_119630 | JGI IMG/M metagenome (GOLD analysis project Ga0181612, IMG submission 119630) | Hoatzin crop microbial communities from Cojedes, Venezuel. Combined Assembly of Gp0051906, Gp0051904, Gp0051908
CAAATTGAAGCATAGGAAGTTCCGTCTGAACTTGAGGAAGAACTTCTTTACTCTGAGGCTGACGGAGCCCTGGAACAGGCTGCCCAGGGAGATTGTGGATTCTCCTTCTCTGGAGATATCCAAGACCTGCCTGGACAAGGTCCTGTGCAGCCTGCTGTAGGTGACCCTGCTTGAGCAGGGGAGTTGAATCAAGTGATATCCAGAGATCCCTTCCAAGCTCTACCATGCTATGATTTTTGAGTCTGTGATTCCTCCTAATACTTAATGGTTTCTTGACTATTTCATTTTTCATATGAATTTTTGTCAAACCTCAGGGAATTGCCCTAGATACTCCCTGGGTTAAAACCGAATAAATGAATTCAGTCTGATACATTCCCAGCGGAACACTCAACCACTAAGAATATGGCATAGTGCAGGAAAATTCTCTAAAACCTACAAATCGGTAAAATTAGGTATTTTGCTGACGTTACCGCTTGTAAAATATTGTGTTACTGTGGATGTGGAAGTGAACAGGTTATGGTTTGAGAAGGATGACTATTGTATTGAAGCAGTCATTAATAGCATACTAATATTCAGTTCAGTGTAAGGCACAATTCTCTTACCCTCTCTCACAGTGACTTGTGTGCAAGCAGTCATATTGAACCAGAGCCAACTATTCAGTTTGAAAAAATAAAAATATCAGGACTGCATCTCACTATCATCATCACAACTGTTCTTGCTTCATGTCCTTCTTGGTAGCTGGACTGCTGAGAAAAGCAAATACTGCTTTGTCTTATTTCTGCACTAGGTAAATATCATAGCAACCCATTAGTACTGACAAGGTTTTTGTTTCTGAATATGAACTGCTTTAACTCTTTCTCCTACACTGACAGTTTTTCTGTGATGTAAGGCATAGAAAGCAATGTTCTTTGTTTAACATTACGCGCAATCACAGCATTTGATTTTTCCAAAATCATGAAAGGGTGCAAATAACTCATTTTATTCTTACTATGCAGTTCTATCAGCTACTGTGCTTTGAAGAAGTTATGCATTGCTTAGGACATGACCCTTGTGTTCCCAGTAGTTAATCTTCCTAAGATGCTTCTGAATAGAAAATTTTTACTTCTGCGCAGGACTAGGCAAATTATACCTGAGTTAAATGAAAACAGTGTGAGTATTTCTGTGGACTGATAGAGCTGCTTCTTAAATAACGTCATGATTTGACCCTTTCATGTATTCGCCAAATGTGTTCCAAAACATCGAAATCATCAGTAAAATCCTTACTTCTGTTAACTTAGCTGACCTGGATCATATTCATACAGTAAAATTACTCTATATCTTTTGTTTCATTATCCATATTATTATCGCAGTGAAAACCGATATAGTCTTTATTTACCTGCCTCCCAAAAGTATCTGGAAGGCTCTTGGTGCTTTTTTAGGATCCTATATGTTTCTGTATGTTTATATTAAAACTCATTAGAAGTTGCCTTTTGTTTTCTTCCTTCCCTACATTAATTTGAAGTTCCACAAGTTGAAGTTTGTCAGTATATAGATGGATTATCAAGCCTAGAATAGCAGTCATTAATTGTCAAAGCTGTCACGCCTGATAGTCATCAAAAAATTCTCACGCTATCTTGCTTCTGAGGCTAGTAAAGCCTTCACTGATTGCCATGGAATAGTTACACAGGGTATGAAGATTTTCCCTGAATCTCTACACTTTTCTACAAACTTGGTTCCAAAATGAGTGAAGCAGAGACAAGATACCATCTGATTTTCGTTGCAGAAAACTTGAGTACATTTGTGTTCATCTATTATTTTTTCCAACTAATTAATAAATGATTACAGAGAAAGATGACAATTTACTAGTCGCACAGGACACAGATATATGCTGTTCTGCAGTTTCTGACAGACTGAATTATTGGATACAGCTAAGGTGATAGAAAAAAAGCAAAAGAATGGGTTAGAAGTAGAGGATTCTTGCTGACTGCACTACCTTGTTATGGTATCTTGCTAAAAGTTGATTTCAGGAACATACATTAAATTCCTTTTCTTCCAATCAAGAAAAATGTAACTGATAAATCATATAATAGGAGGCATTATAAAGTATCTTAGCTTCTTTGACCTCTGGAGAGCTGTGTACAGTGCTACACTATGTCAACAGGCAAAACACTACAAATTATTTGTATCAATATCAGTGTTTATCTTATATAAGCTTCTCTATAAACAGAAACAAAACCCAAAATATGTATTGTGTGGGGAATTTATTTCACTTCCACCTACACTAATTTAGAGATATTTATATTGGATCTTGGTGAAAGCTGGGTCCTTATCCCTTTCATATAAACATAGTTGCCTGCTCTTAGCATGTGGGGCAATCTGCTTCATAATTGTCTACAGATGCTTAAGCTTCTGATTTAGAAAATACATTCTTAGAGTATCCTTTGAGGTCAAACGGCCTTAATTTTATTTTTCTAAATCACTTCTGTCATTTTCTAACTAACTCTTTTCTGTCCTGGATACATGCATTAAGGAAAGATGTACTATGAATATGCAGAAACAACTTATTAAACATGGGACTAATATCATTGTCTTGATAAAGAATAATCAAGTATGACATATGCTTTATCTGATCAATGGTTAATAATGCACCAGTTCAAAAGATGACAAAGAAATTGTTTTCAGAGCTACTCCTCTGGAGTTGTTTCAGATAAGATTATATTTAGAAGACAGTATATGCTTTACTTCCTCAGGCATACCACTTAGTTGGAAAGGCTGTGTGAAAATTTAGTATTCAGACTGCTTTGCTTCATTTATTTTTTAGTATGAAACAATTCAGTTTGCAGAATTCCAACATTTATGATTGCTATTACATTAAATTTAATGTCCTACCAGTTAACATAGTAATGCCCTACTCCTTGGAGTATAAAAGTCTACAGGAATCTGTTACACCCAAATTCTTTTTGTGGTCAAAAAGGAAAAAAAAAACCATATCTACAGAGCTAGAAAATTATTGTTAGTCCAGTTAGAGTTTTAACAAGCTAATAGTCTAACTTCTCTGGATAATACAGAAAAGCCTTATTAGTAATGTGGTTAAAACTGACCAGAGGACCAGATAAACGGCTGTATCAGTTGAGTGGATCAGCTGGCTGTATATACGGCCTTCCTGAGTTAATCAAAAAAGTGTGAAAGTCTTCCTGAGTGAGCCAGACCAGTATGGGGGAAGTTATTACATGGCTCACCCCAACATAGAGTATAAAAACTGAACAACCAACAGAATGAACTTTGAAGAGGACAGCAGGCTTGAACTGGCTTCAGCCCATGAATTCCTTCCCAGTGACTGGGGTTGCTCAGTGTCATAACAATAGAGACTGGCACTGGGAATCATGTTTTATTGTGATCCAAACGTATATTGCAATTGCTATATTGTGCTTGCGTTGTTATTATAGTGAATTGTTGTATTACTCTGCTAAATCAAAATCCCAGGCAGCGTCAAATATCTTCAAATAAGTAAATTTGATATTAAAACAGTAAAACCTCTTCATGTGGAATACCTAAAAGAATCTTGTCAGTGTTAGACTCTGACAGTGGGAAATGTGAATATAAGGTTGAATCTGGTTCCTGCAGGTAAATGTCCATGACAATTAATTGTTTTGTTTAAATATCCTTAGTATCATGTGCAAGGTAGCAGACACTTTCTGCAGGAAATGATTCTCTGCAAATAGAGATATTCCTTGTAGGATACCTAAATTTAAAAAACTTTAATGTTATCTTCTAAGGTTTTGAACACCAACAGTGAAATCAGTGGCTAGGATTTGGTTTTGACTGTTAAATTAACTCTAATGAAGACCTAATGTAACGATGACCATTGTGCTAGCTCAGGGTATACCAGCTGCTTTTGATTACATATATAGGGAACCGCAGCATAGCAGGTTTGCAATGCTATTAATCCAGCCATACTTAGATCCTAGGACAGCTTTAAGAACCTGTGATGCAAAGGTCATGTTCTGGTAAATACCCTAAACCATCCTGGCAAAATCAGAGATGAAAGGACACTTCTTTGGCAGGTGTTTACTGACTGGGAGTGTCAACAAAATTACCCAGCAACAGTTAGAACTAGCAAAGCATGAATGAATGATCAGTGTTTTTAATAAAAATATGTTGTCCAAGCTCTGCAGTGTAGAAGTTCATAAAATACAAAAATTGGAAGGGTCATTTGCAAAAAAAAAAAAAAAGTGTAGACTACAGCGTGTGGAATCTATCTATTGGGAGACGGAAAGCCACACAGTCTACAGCACACATTATGGTATGTACCAGTACTCACCATGTATTTGATCCAATATTTATTGGCTTTCCTTCAATTTTTATCCCCAACTGGTATGCAATGATAATGTCCATGAGTCCTAAGCACACTCAGATTTATCCCATGGCAGTATTTCTTCTAACTTCTCACCACTCTAATGAAATGATGCCTGCATTTGCCTTGACATACATTTGCCACAGAAAGACATTCTTGTCTTGGTGGCTTGTCCAGTGCTGCTTTGACACGAGTTTGCAGTGACTGATAGTTTGTCCCTGTGGGCATCTGTAAGCTTCAGCTTGACTGTACTGTGGCTGTCAGTCAGATTAGCTTAATACACTGTCACACTCCAATTATCAACATGGCAACATTATTTACAGCCTGTCACACATAGACATGCAGCTAATGCACATTCCTATCTTATACTTGGTGCTTCATTTTACATTTCTTTTGTTAGACACTGCAAAATAGCTCTATTCCTGTACAAATGTTAACATCCTCAAGACTTAAGAACAAAACTTCTATAAAGAGGAGACAAAGAAAAAAATTAAGGCTGAAGGAAATATATAACAATAATGTAAAAACCCTACTGCAACATACTGTGCAAAAAATAAAAAAATAAAAAAAGGAAAATCATGTGCAGTGAAATCCAGGATGCACATTCAAAACATACTGCTAGAATGAAACTTTCAGTTATCGTTGATAGTGACTTACATTCACAGAAAACATTTTTGCTGAAGAATTACCTGTAAGTACTAAATGAACTCTTACTAGAGACAAAAGCCTAGCTGCTCAGTAAAGCTTATTACCAAAGGAAAGAGTCCTTATGAGAAAATGTGCTTACTGATTTTTCTAGCACATATTTTTTTTTACTAAACTCCACCCACTGGGATTGTGATATTCTGTGTTTGCAGAGTTAGAAAATGGTGCACTAAGCTCCAGAGAGAATGGAGTTTGCCTAAGAAGATTTCTTTATTAGTAAAAGACCTTTGGAAATTTATAAGCAGATAATAAATTTTGCTGCTAACCTTTTTCCTGTCTTTGAGTTCCACAACCATTGTGCAATTCTATAAAAAGAGGAGAAAAAAATCCTCTTGGGAGAATAATGTTTTAAAACTTATGACTAACTTCACTAGTTTTTTGTAACAAAGCTTAATTAGAAAGAGTTTTTCAAGGTTGTGAGTCTTAAGTCATGGCATACTGATACTTTGAGTTACTTTCCAAGACAATAGATAGCATAGGAGCTTAAGTTAGCACTACTTGTTCGGCAAATGAGCAGCTTCCCACACTATTTGCTGCATGGTTATAATCCCGTTCCGGAACCTCTAATGCTGCCATGTCTGCTTATGTGGAAGTGCTCATTTCAGGCTATAGCTTCTTCTACAATGGGCTGGTATCCAACAAAGAGTTACTATCAATCTTCCCTGTGCGATCTGTAACATTAATGGTAGAGATGATAACATCAAAAAGTAAAAAAGAACAATAATGATTTCTGCCCCTGCTTTAGAGATATTAGATCAGACTGGAACTATTAGGTCCTGTTAAGGTCTCATGTGCACATATAGAAGAGAAGGCCTATGAGGCTACTGACTCCTGTTTTGCTAGATTCTAAAACTATATTATGCTAATGAGTATTATGCTATGAGTTCCTAATATTTTTATGAGTTTATTTTTGTTTCATTGGCCTTTGCTCAAAGTGCTAGATTTTTCAAGTAATGGTCCCATCAACTTTTTGCAGTGTAGTTCCAAATAGCCTGCGGATATTTGCTGTTGTAGCCAGGAATGTAGAAAAGTAAATCCTTAGCAACACCCACAAGCAGTTAATTAACATGCAAATGACCACCCTCAGAAATGGATGTCAGGTTAAGGATAACACGGAAATCTCACTTTGAATGTTCAGGCTTAGAAAAATTAATCTTATTTCCATCTTCTGCTGCTTCACCTTAAGGTAAAGTAAAAAATTAGTTTATTGTCTAGTACATTTGATTCTAACATATACAATACAGAAGCATATTGTTTGTAAAATTACTCAGACATATAACATGAGGGGGAAATTATTCTCTCTGACTAGGGTGTGCAAACTTCATAGGTTTATGTTAGAGAAAGAAGATCTCAGCATCACACCACAGCAGAGATCTGACCTCCTTACTGAGGACAATCGAGAAGATAAGTGCAGGCTGATCATTTGGTAAGTAATGGAAATTTATCATTGACAGAGATAAATTGGAAGATGGTTTTAATGTACACATTTTTATATGAGATCTAATCCTTTTCTTTGTGCAGTCTGTGTATTCATCATTATTTTATATGATAATTTCTATACAAGCATATAACTTCCTTACTGAGGTTCTTGAAAAATATACTTTCATGCACACTCTCATGTTTTTCAAGATATGTTATTCATTCCTTGTCATCTGAAATCTATATATATAGGTATGCACATTATAAGAAATTAATAATCCATTTTTCTTATAAAATACCAATTACTTTTATATTCAGACATTAAATATATTTTAACAGATATTTTAATATTTCACAGCTTAAAAAGAAAATAATCCTTGTTAGACTGACCATTCTTTCATTCATCCACTAGAAGACTATTCTCTTAAAATACGCACTGTCATATCTCCTACAGTCTTCTATGAATTCAGGCAGTTGTACCACCATGGACTGTAATCCTGTCAGACCTAACAAACTAAGCAGATTCAGATTGAATTAATAGCAGAGTTGGATACCTCCAAGGAACACTTCAGTATTGCAGCAAGTTTTTTAGTGCTACCAACTCAGTGGGAGACATTCTTGTATGTGAGTCAGTACTGAACTAATGCCCCAGCCAGGGAATTCTAAAAAAATACTATAATTAGGATGCAATAGGCTGGAGTGCTCAGAAATTAAGAATGGGAGACAAAATATGGCCAGTGAGCCTGTAAGTGCCTTAATGTACGAAGTGGAAAAAAGCAACTGGAAAAGACAAAAGAATCCTTTCCTCTTGCCAGCAGGAAAAACAAGGAAAATACTAATGGACAATATGAAAGTATCTTATGATTGGATAGTAAAATATAAAAGCATTAAAAAGCCCATTTGATCTGATGGGGTCCAGATAATCTTACTGATGCATATAACAAATTTCTAACATAATATCAAGGAAAAAAACCTAGCTAAAAATAGAGATAAAATTAATTCTCTGTCAGTTTTAGCTGATATGTTGCTTGCATTATATGTTAAAAAGGCCTTTAGTAGAATCAGTGCACCAGGGGTCTTCACACAACTATAAGAGAAGGAACATTCTGCTACATAACTCTTAGTACACAACACAACTGTGGACATCTAATAAGTACTGAAGTAAAAAATCTAAATGCTATGGAAAAGGTAGTCTACTATTTTCAAGCACTTGGCAATTAGTAAAAAGTTTGTCTATTTTCATGCATGATTTCTCCTACCCAGAGCAAGAAGTCTCATCTCTCTACTCAAGACAAGTATCTTGGAGAGAAAGTAAAGGAAGATGAGCTCTGAAATACAAAATATTTTCTTAGTTTTAACAAGCAGGATGGAGCACTGGAACAGGCTGCCCAGGGAGGTTGTGGAGTCTTCTTCTTTGGAGGTATTCAAGACCCGCCTGGGCAAGGTCCTCTGCAGCCTGCTGTAGGTGACCCTGGTTCAGCAGGGAGGTTGGACTAGATGACCCACAGAGGTCCCTTCCAACCCTGAACATTCTGTGATTCTGTGATTCGACCATCTGTAGCTATGTCTCAAAATCAGCTCACTTGTCCTTTTCCTGACACGATCAGCAAGCAGCTAAAGCCATCTTTAATACCAAATATATCGCATTCTCTGGCTGGATTATATTTTATATAAATTTAAGATAAAGCAAGCAGTATTCACAAAAATTTGAAGAAGTTGCAGCCCAAAGACACAGTTTCTATTCAATGAACAGGCTGCCTGAATATGACTCTCTCTAGACTTTGACAAGGAATGTGTTGTGGAAAATGCTGGGAAAATTGCTAAGTGGGTGTTATTCCAAGATTGAGCTGATACATTAAACAGCAGAAGACAAGAAATGGGGGATAAAAAAAAAAAGTCATGTGATAGTCCCTGAAGGGCAGTGAGTGGAATCAGTAGATAGAGCTTCCATTACTGTTTCAGTGGAAGCCTTCTACATCAGATAAAAAATGGGATTTTCCCCATAATTTCATAATACTGAACTCCATTAGTCAACTTTCTAATCACTCAGATGATAAATTAAGTTGACAGAGTACTTAGCAAGGCATTGCTCGTATAAGTTATTAATCATTTGCTGATAATATTCAGTGAAGATCATATGAGAAGCTACAAATGCATTGACTATTTTGAGTATTAGTTGTCAATGCAACTTCTCAGTATGTGCTGAAGTTATATGGAAGGTAGTGTTTTCAAAACATTACTTCAGAACATTTTAAAAGTTTTATATAGATTCTGAAGAAATATATAAAATATATAAAACTTAATTTCCTGAAGACAGGAAGAACCAACCCCTTCAAATATTCAACAGCAAAATGATATTATTCAGATTATTTTTTTGATTGTCATGCTACTGGAGATTAAATAGATGTGACAGTCTGTTTGGATATTATTTCCCTGATATTTTTGCAAGTCATTAAGGAAAATATCTAGTCTTGAATTTTACCAATATTTTCTCTCTTAAAAGCAGAAGCATAAAACTTTTCTTTGTATGAATGTAGCCTTAAAATCATGAATAAATCATTATTCAGTACGGCACAATGCATTTATAAATTGTGCATGATGAGTCCCTATTTTAGGTGATCCTAAGCATCATCCAAAGCCAGCAGTACAGCTGTTAGAAAATGAAAAAATGTTGTAGATGAAATAGAAAAGGGTTGTGTCTTGGTGAATTTCTTTCTACTGATGATAGAGTAGAAGGGGAAGAATTTATTTGTATAGCAAGAGTAAAAGAGGAGTTCTAACATATTATACTTTTAATAAGAAGTTAGAAATAATTCTATTTAAAAAGTTTTGTTTAAAGTCTCACCCCACCTTTTCATACTTAGTTGTTCAACTAATCATACTGTCTTTGGACAATTCTATTGTGTCCACCAAAAATTTTAATATATTATTCAGGAAATTCAATCTATTTTCCTCATTTTTAAACTATTACTTTAATAAGATGTTTCCCAGAACTCGTGTCCAGTGATGTTTTGTTTTGCAACTTCCCAATTACAGAGATCCTTTTTTTCCCTTTTCTTTGAAGGCTTCTTAAATCCGTAAATTTTGTTCCAAAATTCAGCCATTTTAAATTTTCAGATTAGGACATTTTAATGTGAAAAAATTTCTTGTTAAAATTATTAAACAACAGCAGCTCTTATGCAGATGTAGCACAGTGGTTGTTGTATATACATTTAATTCTAGGCAGAGACGTTGCTTTAAAATCACTGAACAGAGATGTTTCTTAAACTCAGAGAATTCTTACGGATTATCAGTTTACAAACATTCTTTTATCTTTACTGATTTACAGACTATCTGCTGTGAAAAATAGGCCGTGATCCTCTGTATTATAATGATAAGTAGTTTGCAGATTAGAAAATATTGCTTATTCAGGCACATATATTATTAAATAGAGTCTTTGTAACTGAGTATGGTAGCTTGCCAGGAGATAAGGTTCACCAGAGCACTGCCTATTCAAACACATTTCTTCCTCTTTATCTTGTGAAATAATAATTCTAACATTTCTCACTGCTCCCTCTGGCACTTAGGCCGTTTGTAGATATGTTGGTCAGGCAGAGAATGACCACCCAACAAAGATCAGAAAAGTTGGCATATGGGACAAGAACTGAAGCTCTGCCTTGAATGGGGTCTTGCAGATGTAGTAGTCCCTGGAAACACACAAGAATGTTTACGTTGAGTCATGGATGTCTGGAAGTTCCTGTGGGAAAATCCCATTGGGAATTAATACCATATTCCTGTGCTAAAAGATGGGAAAGCCTGTAAGCAAGATTTCCAGTAAGTGTTTGAAAACGAAAAGAACAATCTTAATCATCATAAAAGTTGCCTCCCAGCCAGACTCTGGGTAACACTTAGCAAGACACTAGCATTCCCCAGTAAAAGTCTATGGATCATAGATGCTGATTCTAAATCTTAGTAAATATATTCAGCCATGAAGGATAGTTTATACCTCTAGCTAGTTATTCAAATGAATGATGCAAGTAGCAGAGCAAAGAAAATGGAGGATCTTTAAAATTAGAAGTGACTCCTGTAGGATGAACAGACCAGTTCTTGCCCCATCATCCCCAGTGAACATAATTCATCCATTTGCTTTAGCTATTCAAGCTGAGTTAATTTTCTCAGACAGTAAAGGTATACAAGATATCTACACATGGCTGACAAAAAATGTATGGAAGACTTCTACCATTCTGAAGAGGTAGCTAAAGCCCCACAGATGGCATGTCAGACAGTGTTAAGTGCGGACAAATGAGCATCAGCCTTATGAAACTGTATAAAATCCTTCATCTTGTATGGCAAAAAGATTCATAGTGAGGATGACGTTATAATTTCCTTACAGAAGTACACTAGTGGCACTATATTCACATGGCCATTCACTCTCTCCTTGTCGACTTAACTACTTTTTTTTGCCTCTGCCAAATTTTCCTGATCACTGTTCACCTCTGTGTAAGCAGCGTTCATTCGCCTATGCTGTGAGCAAGACAACTCCATCATTTAATGACAAACAGTTTCCCCCCTGGCTTTGAGTCTAAAAATTACTCATATACATAGTTCTTCTTCACAGTTACCCATGATAAAAAGTATGTACTTCAGAATTTATACAAATTCTGATTATGATCTGACTTGCTTTGCATATGTCATTTCTCCTGCTACCTTACTAATTTAATTATACAGTTCATATGAAAAATTGGTGTCAACATTTAAATCCCTTTCTCTCAGTAGGCATAAATGCCAGCGAAGGAATCTAAGTTCCGATGAATTTCTGTTTAACAAGATATACTTAGCTTCCCTACAGGTCTTAAATAGGTAAATTACCTTATTACAGAGAATCCCTGAATCTATAAGCAAATTTAACCAACAAATTCTCATCGGCTCTTCTACCACATTGCAGAATCTTGTCCTGCTAAGTGCAAAGATCTGTTAACTTTACTGTTGTCAGACCTTCTCTTATATAAAATTGTTCTTTAAGAATAATTTTCTTGTCTTTTTTTCATGGTAGCGAGTATTTCCCCTTGACATAGAAGCAACTCATTAATTCTTCACTCCTTGTTCTGGGACCAGATTCACAGATTGACACAGAAGTGTCAGAAACAGAGTTAGGATTAACTTCTGGTATGACTACACTAGATTCCTATTATGGCAAGCTGTTAAACTGCCAGCATGTTCCACACTTCATTTTGGGTCGGGCTCTTTAGCAGTCTCCTAGCCAATGCCCAGACATAGTTCAAGAATTAGCACAGGTCAGATATAATTCCCAATGGCAATTCGGATACAGTCACGGTCTTTAGGATGGGAAGAGAGTTTAGCTGTGCAAATACAAGCTAAGCTGTGCCAGTTGGTCTCGGTGCCTGTAGCTTTTCGTCTACTAGAATGGACATAACCTGGATGTCTGTTTTGGTTTAGCCTGGATAAATGCCAAGAGCCCACAAAAACTGCTCTATCACTCATCCTCCTCAACTGGACAGGGGAGAGGAAATATGATGAAAAGTCAAGGTAAGGACAGGGAGAGAACACTGCTGTCAAGAACAAAATAGATTGAACTTGGGGAGAACAAAAAGTTCGATTTATGACCAATCAAATCAGAGTAGCATAATGAGTAAAAAACCTAAATCTTAAAACACCTTGCCCCGACCCCTCCCTTCTTCCCGGGCTTAACTTTACTCCCTGCGCATCACCTTATATTTGCCCTGCTTCTTAGACTTTTCTGCATCCCTCAGAGCCACCTGTGTTTTGGTGACTTTCAAGGACAGGATACTGGACCTTTACTCTGACAGTGCAGTTTTCTTCGCGTTTCTTTGTCTCCCTAAAAGAACAAAAGTCTGTCTTTGGGATGATATAACTAGGGTAACTATGTTACTCTCTTGTCAGACTGTTCCTATAAGAAGAGCCTGAGTCAGGCTAACAAACTCAAGTTTGAGCACTGAAAACAGGGGACTGCAGGTCTTAGCAAATCACTAACAGACCTGAAGAAACGGTTGCTTAGTGTACGAATTCCTGTGAAGTAGACAGGTGAAAACCTCCAAATTTCATCTTCCCTTCTGTCTTTGAGGGCAGCTCAGAGAAAACTCAATGTTTGTTTTGTTTTTTTTTCTTCAACTACAAGAATTTGTGTGAGTCGAAAGACAGGAGAAAGCAAGCTCTGAATATGATCTCACTTATGTGAATATTCAAGAGTGGGTCTGCTTTAAATAGATACATGAAAGGACTGTTCTCATTCTTACCACGGAGAAATTTCTTTCACTGTGGCGATGACAGCTTTATTTTGTATGCACCTGTTTCTTTAACTGCGTGAGGATGCTTTGAGCACACATGGCATTTCCAGGGGCAGCTTTTACAATTTAAATTTTCTGTTTTACAATGGGCGCAGCTTTTCTGAAGATTTGGTTGAAGGAAGAAGTGACACCTTGGTGTATCAGCAGAATGTAAAATGAACAAAAAAAATGCAGATTTAGCAGCCATTTCCTCTAGGCTAACTGAGCTGGAGACCTAAAGGAAGACTGGAGAAGAGGTTATTTCTCAAGCCAATCCTGGTAGCTTTCAAGACATTGTTGGTGCGCATGACAGAATGCCTTGTGTGCCTTTGACCTTCAGGCTGATTATTAAAACAGTTTATTGAAATATTCAACAGAGTCAGCATATCACAAAGTATTCCTGACTCAAACCTATGCTTGTGGAATTAACAGACAGAGGAACTGTTAACTGGTAGCAAGGTTACATCCCGCTTTGCAAGAGCGAAATTGCATTTGCAATTGCTGAACCAAAACAAGAGTGAAACATACATTTCACGAAAGTTTATCAAACAGAAGAATGTGAAAAATGTGTATCTGAAGATAGGTCTGGCATATTTTCTGTTACATGGAATATACATTTTTGTGCAGGCAAAAAAGGGGAAGATATTGTATAATTATTTTTTTGTTAAAAATGCAGTATTTTTGCAATTCTTCTTATTTGTTACTACCAAGCAAGTAATATTAAAAGACAAAAAAAAAGGTAAATTTCTAAAAATGCGATCTCAAATAAGAGGGAGAAAAGGTTTTCTCTGAAGCGAAAAACAAGACTTAGAGGTATGTGATCTGAAGCCAGGTCCATTGCTTCATAACCCATTCACAGCCTGTACTGTTCTTTATCTGCAACAAAGAGACAGATGAAAGGCTTTACCACTACGGACATCAGGCATGTCTATAAGGCATAACTCTAGTATGTCTGTCCCTTTAGTAGCTAGTAATGAACTTCATAAGACTGGTAAGAACAAGGGATTTTTTTTTTTAAATCTTGTTTAGGCATGGTAGTGTTGAAATTCAAACAATTGAAGTGTGGTGATTAAGATATGCTAACTCATTGCAGAGTATTAATTATCTCTGTATGATACACATTTATTTTAATTTTTTTTGCATGATGCTGTATTGGTTTGTTCTTTTATTTTTTTCTTTCCTTATTCCTAGCTGAAAGAGAAAGCCAGTCACTTGTTCAGTCTTCTGTTGGCCTGCTCATGTAGATTATTTCTCCTTCCAGCAAATTGAAGGGCTTGTCTTCTCATCAGTCTAGATGGAACAGCAAATTATTGTTGTTAGAGCTCAGTTGTGCAGGAACATTTAAGGCAGACCTTCTGTAAGTTATACCCATATAATGCCTCACTGCTTAAAATGTTCATAACTCACTTTCAGGGTACACCAAGGACTTATTTTCTTATTCAAAAGCTAATTTGATGATCTGTGCTTTAGCCAAAACACATAGACTTATGATTAAAATTTTTTAGTGCCCCATTACTAACCATCAAGAAAAATAGGTGTCCCACAAGCTGCATTAGGTGCTATGATTCACTATGATTTTGCACACTATTGCTAGCAAGTTCTTTAGAAATTATCCTGCTTTAATTTAGCACAGGCTTAAACCTGGAATAGTCCTGAAAAGGATTTTATGTTTATGTTGTTTTATTTTTTTAAAGACATAGTAGTTTAATTTGCCTTTGAGTTGTCTAAAAAGATTTTTTCATTTGATGAGGCCTAGATTTTTTGTCAAGGGGTGAGGTGTGCTCTTTCACTAGCATACTTGTCACCAGATATTTTATTAATGCGGAAATCTTCAGGATTCCTGTTACCTAAGTTTTATAACCTTCAGCTTAAGTCCATTCTCTGAGGAACCTGAAACGGTACCCTTTCACTGAACATCCCAGAGATGTTGAAATAATAATAGTTTTTGTTTGATCTAATTATAACTTTTATTCTCAAAGGGAAACCACAGCCTGTCGTGCGTAGCACTTTTCACAGAGATGTTATTGTTTGCTCACTTTCCCCGTTTTTTATGCACACGCGTGTGTGTGTACGTGTGTATCTACATGTGTATGAGAGAGATTAGACTTCATGGAGATGAACATTTTTTCATGGACCATAAAATCAATGTATTAAGGTTACTGGAAATTTTGCTGAGAAACTGCCGAAGTTTGTGCTAGTCATTTGAGACAGAAAAAGCTTATCACAGTATTTTCCAACTCTAGGCTCTCTGGACTTAATTACCTGTAGCATCTCCTTATGCAGGCATACAAGAAGGGACTGGGGCTGGAAAAAGAAGGGAAGGAGAAATTGGGGGAGCTTTGCATGCAAAGGTTGGACAGGATCATATGTTTTGGAGAGCAAGAAACTGTTCTGTATGCATGGACTCTTGTAGTGGCAGGAGCAGAGTGGATCTATGACTTTGCCATCATTTCTTTTAACACATACTCCAGCAGGCTGCCAGGAAAAGGCTCCACTGAAAGGCACCGTTTAGCCTCAGGCTTGGATTGAGGCACAATGCCTTTATTTTTTTTTTCCTGACAAGAACAATACTCAGTTACCCTACATAAGATTCTTTCTTACGTTGAAGCCGACTTGCATCTTTCCACCAATGTAAAGATACTCTGACATTAATTTGAAGAACTGTGGAAGGCTTTCCCTGGGCATTCAGCTTCCCTGGACTGAGTCGTCCCAGGAAGATTCACTATGAGATTCACCTATGCCACTCTGGCATCTGTCCCACTTAGGTGTGTAGAAGGCTGATGAAGGGCATCTTCATTTTTCTTTTCGCTGAAACTGATGTCCCATTACCAGTTGAAGGCATTGCTGTAGAGTTATTCCAAGATTCAGTTAGGAATGAAGAGGAAACAGAAGAGCAGCAAGAGAAGCTCTGTGCAAACAGACTTAGCCATTGCTTCAAGATAAGGGTTCAGGAGATTTGGACTTCAAAAGTAAAGATAGATTAGACAGAAATAATAACATAATTTCATTTTCTTCAGTATTCAGAGTCGAAATTTCCAAGTTTTCAAGGGAATCTTAAGGAAATAAAAATAATTAATTCCAACTTCTGAACTCTCTCGGGCCTGTTTTCAAAACCTCAGCATGATCATATGGTTTAGATTTATTTCCTAAGGCAGTGAATTGTCCTGGGTTTTTTATGTAATCAGTTTATTTTTAATCATAATTTCCCTCTTCAGACAGAATACTTCACACATAAATAAGCCACTGAGTTGGTCTCTTTAATGACGTACATAAGCTTGAGGTTATCTGGGAAAAGATATTCTTGCTGTGTATGCCCTAACTGTATTCTTGATGTTAATGTCTGCGGTTTTGACCGTGAAAAACGCGAGATCAAATGTTCTTTGTTGAAAGAGTTTAACCCAGTCCCAGAAGGTGACAATTTAACTCAGCCACCCAAATTACTTGGTTAACAGCAGGAGTGGAGTTACTTGGAGTGTCATTAAAAATTAGACATTTAGCATATTGCTGTATTCATTCTCAGGCTAAACCTTTGTTAATTTAGAGTTAAAATTGCAGATGTAGCCAATGTAATCTTTACTCAAATTACATGACAATGTCATTAAAGCAATTTTAAAACTGAAGTGACCACTGACAGTCATGTGTATGTAGTTAACGATGATGCCAATATATGGAAATGATTGTGTGATTTTTATATCCCTAGTGAGAGCTTTGAAACTTAACCCAGAAGACATTGTTACAGAGTTTTTCAAAAGGTACATGACTAATAATGTATTTTACATATCAAAGGTTCGTTTTCATACCGCTGCTGATTTCCCACACTGGCCCTACCCCTGTGGCCTTTGCCCTAATGCAAATGTTTCTTCTTAGTTGTAATTCCCTTCATCTAGTTTCTGCATTAGGACATCTGTAAAAAGTTTCTCTGTATGTTCTATTGGTAGCTGCTTCTTTATATACCGTGACTATATGCAGCAGCAAGCTCTAAAAATATTTATAAGGAAACTAATTCAGTTAATTGGCAGTAGTAACGTCTTTTCATGAACAGTAAGGCTACAGAAAATTCCAGGCTAGTCTTAGACGCAACAGTGTCAAGACACAACAATTAGAAACTTCAGATACTCCTAAACATCTTGTTTATGAAAAAGAATTACTCAATTTCTTGAGGGGACAGAGGAAGTTGCCCTCAAATTCTGAAAGAAACTGAATATTTGGAGTCATCTCATGCTTTCTGGGGTTCTGGAAATGTTAAAATTAAACAAATAATGAGGACTGAAAGAGCCCTTCATTCTGAAGAAAAAGTCGTTCTCTCTCCACTATTTCCTTTATTTAAAAAGCTATGATTTACTTTATTAGAGTGAGACCTACCCACAGGTTTAGTATCTTTCTTCCCTCTTTCTTTAATTGTAGCATTGTCTGTAGCTTTTCTGCTGCAGTATTCACTGAAGCTTAGAGCTGTGAGAGATCAGTGAAAATGATCTGGGGATTAAAGGCTGAGGGGAACCCCAGAAAGGAGTATGTGCATGGTGAGCTTGATAACAGCATTAGCAAGATTCAGACTGCAAAAAGGCTGTTTGATAAAGGAAGGGAGAAGCATGAAGGGGAATTAGAGAAGATTATTCAGCGCTGTGGAGTATCAAGATTTTTAAGACTATGTCTTCGCTACAATTAACATAGACTATTACTCTTTGTCCCTACCTTGTCTACTGACTCTGACAGTTTAAGAGTTGCAGTGAATGTAGAGATAGATCTGACTTTGGAAGTTCGTTTCACTAACAGTGTTGCCACCTTGAAGGCAGAGCTGTGGCGGTTTCCTCATTTCTCAGAGGGACGGGGATTTTTTTGCCGAATTCATTAGGAGAGACAGTTTATACGATTCCTTTTGTGGAAATATCCAGAAATCTGACCTCTGCACTCAGCAGTTTAGCAACTCATATAGTGGACTGCAAACTGGAGACACGTAGTAATTTTGATGTGGCTAGTAGCATGACTGATCATGACAAAGTTTCGCTGAGTCAGATGCCATTCATCCTGACTGCCTCTAACAAAGAATTGTATCTAGAAACGAAGACATTGGTGAAAGACAGAAAGATTAGGAGGGCGTATTGTGGAATCTGGGACTGTAACTCAGCAAAATGTCTAAGCAAGAGGCTTAATTTTAAGACTGCTTGAATCTATCCCTACTTGCCAAAAGACTTAAGCCTTCTAAGTTTTATGGAAGTGGACTTAATTTGGACTTCTGAAGGTGTGTTGTGTATGTCCTATATTGAGTAAAATTTAATTTCTTATTTGTAGAAAACTAATGAGGAGGAACTAGAAGGGACACTAGGTGACACACAGGGGAAATGGGGGAGTGAAGAGATCTGGAAAAAGACTGAAATGAAAAGCAAAGTTCCAAAGATTACACGAGTGTCAAAATTCAGGTCTTGATATGTGAAATCAAGAAATAAATCAGTGGGGGAAGGATGGAAGAGACTGAAGGATGTATGATGAAAAGACACAAGAGGGAAGAAGGGAGATAGATACAGAACCAAATGGGGAGTA
>Ga0181612_103915_pt1 | contig 18277 bp, 7 predicted proteins | sample HoacroProtozoa21_FD_119630 | JGI IMG/M metagenome (GOLD analysis project Ga0181612, IMG submission 119630) | Hoatzin crop microbial communities from Cojedes, Venezuel. Combined Assembly of Gp0051906, Gp0051904, Gp0051908
AAAAAAAAAAAAAAAAACACGTGGTTTGGGTTTCGCAAAAGCCAAACCAAAGCTGTTTCAGTTCCAGATCTCAGTTTTTTTGAACCCTGAAAGTTAAAGCCTGGGTAGTTTGGATAAGTGCTTCTAATTCTAGCATATCCCTATTTAAAATAAGAGGGAGGATTTGTTTTTTAAAACGCTAAAACTAGGATGGTCTGGAACAAAGTCTCTGAAGACATTTAGGGAGGATTCAGATAAAAAATTCCATTCCTTTCCCCCCTCCCCCATATCTCTCATGAATTTTTATCCTATCCCTTTATTGCTTTGTATCTCTCAGATATTGTCTGCTTCCTCTCAATTTCCAATGGAGCTTGAAATTAGATTTCTTTTACTTCCCTGTTCACAAACAAAGTTCTGAACCACACATCTTCGCATAAGTTAACTCACAGACTGAGTCACTGAGTTACCTTCTACATCTGTACCTGAACTGGTTGAAACTCTGCAACAGAAATCACCATGTATGCCTTTTTCCATCTCACATGATTATTTGAATTTTGGAAGGAAAATTCTGATTTTAGTTGGACAGAAATAAAACCATCTAATTGTAATGGTTTTAGTCTCAATTTATGACAGCAGAAATTGGCCCACAGAGCGACTCAAGATAGAAACAGTATTCATTGTCACAATTTATAACTTCATCAAGAGTTAACTTGGGAACTGCAAGCTGCCAGCAATAATTCGTACATTGCTGCAAACTGTGTTTTCATCATTTCTGTTGATACTGGCAAAATGCTTGTTTTGGCTTTCTGCATGTTGCAGTCATTAGTATAATATAGTATAGCCACTCAAGATATATTTAGGGGAAGGTCATTTTTATTCATCTGATTATGTACTGGGAAGTTAAATAAACAAGAAAGTTAAAGACATCAGCAATCCCGCTCCTTGATCCACGCCAAAGTGAATTCTAAATCTGGTCAATTCAACTACAGGAAAAATCAAGCAGTGATTATGTCAGCTGGAGGAAAGAGGACATCACATTTCCTTTTACTTGAGGATTACCTGGAACACTACTATGTGATAATGGCTAAATACATCCGTGGAGCTGGAGGTGTTCAAAGACAAGCTAGAACACACTTGGTAACAATGTCATTAGCAAGATTACTCATCCTGTTCATAACAACGAAAATTCCCTATTAAGATTTCACCAAGCAGAAAGTACAGAATCATGACTATTTATTTACAGCTGTTTGGAGTGCCTTTCCAAGGCACGAAAGGACACTGTCCTTGAAAATGATATTTGGGGAGAAGTAAAGTTCCATGTTTTTCATTTTACAAGTTTGTAACCGTAAAAGTTACAAAACAAGTCACTTTTGAGAAGTACTCATCTTTTACGCTCATTAGATTGCAATCCAGTGATGACTGAACATGATATTTAAACAGTAGTGTTTTTGCCAATGAGTTACATGATCAACACGAACTGCTAATGTTTTCTATTCTAAACCTTCTCAAAATGTCAAGTGTTCTTGTCAGCTGAGTGGAAGTGGCATAAAAGTAACTTTTGAAGTTGCTGTTGATGAGATACCCTTGGGGAACTTAGTATATATACTGAAATCATATTCTCAATATGCTCTAATCTCCCATGCTGCAAAAGGATTAGGCTCTTAACTCTCATTTCCATTAATGGCAATGTAGCACTGCCTGGGTCTTCCTTCCAAAAAAGACACTGGGCATTCTTAAATAACACCATTCTTATTTCCTGAATTTTCTCAAGCTGTAAGAAAATAAAAACATAAAATAAACTAAGGAAACTGCTTTTGAAAAACTAGGCTTGGTAACTAACTCTGCTACAACCCTCATAATTGCAACACTGTTCAATTTTACTATATTTTTTGCACAGTAAATCACCAAAACAGCACAGAAGTTCGTAGTTGTCTGAGTCACACTGGTTGTAGCAGACTCACTGTTTCTTCAGTGCCAGTTTCTTCAGCGCATTAAACCATCAGAAAAACGTAAGAAAGATGGTGCACTACCTGCAGTCCTTGCCACGGATGTGGAAGACCTGGGTCCATTCCCTGCTCATCCATGGTGATCAAGTTTGATCATGGACAAGTCATACGGAGCTATTGCCAATAACGTTCCGAGGCAAAACTTCGACGTGTCTGCACAGAGGTCTCGCAGCCTTGCTCAGGTGCCTCCAGAGCTCTGCTGGCACTCAATGGGCACAGCTGCCCCTCACTGATTTTACCCTACTGCCCCCCAGGAATGACCACAGGCTTCCAGGCTTTTGCCCAAAATCAGTGCTGATGGTGGCTATTCCACTATTTACAGCAAAAAATATGAACTAGTTTGCTTCTAAAGTTTCCACAAAGTAAGATCACTGCTGACACTGTCTTTCCACTGCCATGGGTCTTACACAGTGACACACATCAAGATAAGGTGGTTTTTGGAATCCCTTTCTTAACTAACGAACCTGTTTAACAAACACTTTTTTTACTCAAAGTATTTTCCAGCGTCTAGTTAGACAGGTGGATCTCTATGGACTACTAGCAAAGGGACTGCACTCTTGTGATTAGTGTTTGGTACTTTACTCACATGTACACAACATCTTTTCCTCAGAGAGTGCCAAAAAATGCCCCAAAGTCTCTGCTTGCTCATTGAAAGGCAAAACTGGTTTTTTATGCTGTTCTTCCATACACAAATGTCTGATTGCAGGAACAAACAGTAGTATTTTGGACAGAAAAACCTCAGTTTTCAGCTTTAGCACTGTCAATCCAGAGTAACTACAGTGGCACAAAGTTTGGTGCAAAGCATAAGTGGTTATGAACATGAGCTTTTATACACAGCACTTTGTGGATAAAGTGCAAATAAGCATAAAAATCAGAAAGCAGGGTAGAATTTGGTATGTATTTTGTTGTATCTGATTTTGTACCCATACTTCTTCACTTGACCTGTAGCAAACATTAGTTAGGATATTGGTTGCATTAAATAAATATTTCAGAATTTGAGTGCTTTCAAATTGCTAACTACTCATTTGTGATCATTTAGCAACAGTGCTACTGTCTGTATAACAAGTAACCCATGTCTAAACTGGTTTTCACACTGCTGAAAAGTTCAAGGATGCTGATAGAACAAGTAGGCCTCCAAAAATATTTCAGGGTCATTTCACGTGTTTGATCTTATGTGCTGTAGTAACTACGTTATGCATTGCTGGATTTAAAGGCTTGTTTTCACACAGGTAATATCATACGTTACAGCACTGTAGCCTCATTTACATTGCATTCTCAAGCATAGCAAGTGGGTTGAAAAACACACAGGGATATTCGGCAACTAGGTTAACCCACATCCAGAGATATTCAGAATGTGGGTTAAGTACAGGTAGAAGAGTGCAGCTGCCACATCCAGGTCAATGAGATGCATCTGGGTTCCCAGCCCATCCTTGCCTCAGCTGGCTTCCTCTGTAAACCAGGCAACCGGGCCAGCTGGTGATGCTGCTCAGCAGCTCACCCTGCACGCAGGGCACTTTCGCTCCTATTAGCCCTAACTCCTTAGCACAGTTTTCATAGCAGTCAAGCCTGGTATTTTGCAATATCGGCTCACTACCATGAAGTATGACATTAATCTTTAGAATATCACATAAGGTAGGAACATTCTTCATTGGTAGCCAGAATCACAAAACCCGCAACGAAGCACAGAGCCATAAACGCAGCAAAAAACATCCCACCAGTATGAATTCGTAACTGAAGCATCAGAAACCAGAAGAGTGACTAGAAGCAAGAAGCTTCTGATGATTGTACGAAATAATAACTTTAATTCTCGTAATTTTCAGGTGATGTATTTAATCTTCACACACACCCACACTGCAGGAAGGCAAAACAACTCTGTCTGTGCTGCACAGGGACCATGAGGCAACAAGAATACGAGATCTGCCTGGGGCCAGCATGAGGAGTCTGGAATGCCTGGCTGCCAGCCCCATTCTCAAAATACATCGCCCCTTTCTAGAGGCAGCAGCTGTTTGTTTGTTCTCTGACACTTATAGACCATCTAAGATTATTTCCATCAAAGACAATAATCAGTCCAGTCCAGTGGGAACGAAATTGGGTCATTAATGTTTAAGCTGGTCTGGTTTCACTGAAGGCTTCTGGTAAGCTCACGGTTACACAGAACACTGTAATTCTCAGGTTAAATTTGGGAAGCTGACCAGCACACCGTGAAGGCCGGGGCAATAGCGCAAAGGCTGTGGGTTCAGCTGTTTGTTCTGCCACGAGAGTAGCCAGTCTTCCAGCTGAGGCAATTCCTGCAGCCTGAAAGGCAGCTGAGGGTTGTACACAGGCTGTGAATCCTCCTGTGCCATCGCCAGAGGTGTGTACCTCATGCAAGGAAAAGGCAAGCACTTCCCAGCCGATGGCTAACGCATGTGCCAGAGACACGTGGCAGCACAAGGTCTTGGGAGCAAAGGCTTCCTCTAGGGTGTACGGACAACACTCTGCATCTCAGCTGTGTGATGGGCTTTGCCCCACGAGAAAGGGGACATCGTGGAGCCCTAGGGAAAGCGGCAAAGAAGGGGCTGTAGACAGCAGGAATTCTCCCAGAAAGCAGGATCCAGATGTCCAGCCCCAGGCAGGATGACCTTGTTGTACCCTCGTCTTTTTGTGAGACTTTCGGCAAAACATTAGCACTTTAAATTTTTCCACAACAAAGCTATTGAAATTTTTTTTTTAACAATGATGTGTTTGATCACTTGATCAAGGTTGATTTGATCATTTTAAAGCAGTCGAACAGCAATAAGCTGGTGGACAGTAACTTGTGACTGCAAGAAAAACCCTCAGTGCTTCTGTCTTCCAGCAGGTTCCTACATGAGCAAGACACAGGAGCCAGGAGTCACAAGCCACTGACATTTCTATATCAAGTAGGGTAGCTTATTACAAATGTTTTCTTTTTCCTGATTTCTGCCAGATCTGGCGCTTTCTATACATCCATAGGGCATAGTGAAATGCCTATACTACCTTAGTATAGTAGTAGTAGTACACTACCTTAGTACAGGCATTTCACCGGGGCAAACCTGAGTTGCAGGCTAGCCACTTTGGACACCCTTAGTGTCACTGAAGAAATATTGGCACCATGAAAAGATAATTAAGCCCACCTAAGAATCTGAAAGTGTGTCAAACAGCTATCACTGGGTCTTGTCATAACCTACAATTAGCACGTAAAGCCCAAGGCATCTGCACAATTGATAACGCGGTTTAATCCAGTAATAAAGTAGGCTAAAATGATTATTACAGCTAATAATATTTTTAACAGAAGTGAAACTATAGAAAAGAAGCCACACAAACATATTGATTTCAGCTGTGCCTCCCTGAGAAGTCTGTATAGATTTTGTTAGTTATGGCCCATTTTTCAAAAAAGAACCCAAAGCTCTCAAATGTAGAAATCCCTGGCTGCATGAAATGGATGGTTGTGCATCAAAATGAGGGATTTGCATGTTTAACTGCCCATACTTGTAACCTTCTATCCAGTTTGCGTATGCAAAGGCGAAGATTGTGATATTTATCAGAGCATAAATGAAAGGAGGAGTGAAAAATGACCTGACTTGCAGAGGTGATGAGCACATGCAGTTCTCATTTATTTCAACTGGAGTGTGAAAAACAGGCCCTAAGTGACGGGACCAAGCTCATACAATGCATGATTGTCAGTGCCAGGAAGAAAACCCAGAAATCCTTCCAGTCTAATCCTCCCAGCCTAAATCCTCCCCAGTCTAAATGCTAGACACAGTCTCTCCCAGGGAAAAGAAAAAAATAAAAAATCTGTACAACAGCCTGACCACTCTCTTATTCCTACCTTAGCTTGCTAAGACAACAAAAAAAATGGGACATGAGAAACTTCTGCACAATCTTTAACGAACAGAAAATAATGCCAACTAGGGCAAGTAAATATGTGTGAAGCATTGCTCACACACCCAGCAACTTGCATGTGTGTCACAGATGGTTTTAGTGAAGAGCCAAAAAGAGAAAGAGAGAAAGGAAAAGGAAAACAAGTTGCAGTCCAAATAGAGTAAGATAGAGAGACAAAGACATTTCCTAGTATATATAAAAAAAAATCCTTTAAAAATGCTAAAAAACTAATGATAAAAAAACACAGAACCATTCCCTCTCCTTGATAACGTGTAGGCTAATCTCTACATAAATAGAAATAACAGCCCTTTGAAATGGCAATGATTTGCTTGGAAAACATTCATTAAAAACGTCCTGAAATTATTGACTCTATCATTATTTCTTGGCAGCAGCTGAGTCTCACTGCATCTTGTGTTGTTTTTGCAATGAAAAGCAAAGCATTGTTTGAGAAAAAAAAAGAAAAGCACCAAAAAAAACCCCACAAGGACATTGTATTTGAAATATGTGCTTGGTGACATGGAGCTGATTGCCCAAAGGAATCAGGATACATATATTTGTATTATTGTACACGTGAGTAGCTTGAATCATGTACTGCTCGCTCTCTTTGTTTGGATTATGCAGCTTGGCTGGGCAGCCATCCAAAAGATTCACATTAAATTCTAGCTATATTCAGCACAAAAGTCATCTAGCATCAGAGGATCAAAGTTACATCAACCAACAAGCACTAAGGAATTGATAAGCCACTAAAATTAGGTCATCTCCTAGCAGCTGCTTTTGATGGATGAAGTAGAATTTAGCCTCAGGTTTTCTATTTAAAGATCTGTTACAGCATCTTTTCCTGCAGCTACAATGAGAACACAACAAAGTATAATGCTTCTGATTAAATGTTTAATCATTACTCTTTACTCTTCTGATTGTTTCTGCCATGGCACAGATTTACTGCACATGCTATTTGCAGCTTTCCTAGCCCTTTTTAAACTGACATTAAAATAGTCAAGATTTTTAATTCCTAAGTTGTAAAACCTAAGAGATGATTTTAAAAAAAATGTGGATAAAAGTCTTGCAAAGCTGTTTACTTACCATACTTAGAGAGATAAACTGTCACTTACTGGAACTGAAAATGAATCTCTATGCAATTATCCCACTACTGTATCCACTGGAATAATCACCGCATCACTAGGAACTGTATGAATACAAAAGTACATATCCGTGCATAAGTACATGTGGGGCTACAGACATATTTATGGGTTTCGGATCTTATTTGTGCCTACTTTTTGGGAAATTATCTAATTAATCTAATTAGCACATGCTTTCAAAGGTACTCGCTAGTGCGCTAGGCTATCTTAGGTCATTAGCGACTGACATTATGATTGATAGACAGAGTATAATATATGCGATACCAAGACATGCTTGTGGTATCAGGGTAATACAAATGGTGGTATCATCAGCACCTTTAGAAGAGAGCTCAAAAGGAAATAACCAAAACCCCCCAAATTGGTTTCATATGCGTAGAACCCGCCCTTGACCTGTTCAGAATATGACCAAGGTCTGCTGGCTGCAGCCTGTGTGCAACGCTGTTGTGTCATCATCTGCGTAAATGAAACTAACGCAGGACTTTGTTGTCAGGGTTTTCAATATGACATCTCTCATCTCTGTTAAAATCATTAAAATCTAATTTAAATAATCTTGAGAAACACGGGAGGGAAAAAGAAAGAACATCTGCCCAATGGAAAAGATGAAGTCAACAGTCTTCTGCCTTTTCAAGTCAAAAAATGATGGGGAGAAAGACTGAAAAATATAGTACATGACAATGTCACATAAGACACGTAACTTTCTACAGATGATGGACACGTGTATGCCACTCTATAGCAGTCATACTCTGTGCTCCCTTCCGCCAGCTTGGTAAGTGGGCTGTTGCTGGGCAAGTTTTGTAAGGGGTGGAAACTCCCTGTGCATTTCCGTTCCAAATTTGGTGTGCCCAGTCTTTATTACTTGAGAAAGCAGTTTCATGCACCGTAGTTCAAAGTCTAATTCTAGCTTTTTCCAGCTGTGTACCTCTTTTACAATCAAAAACCTAAACTGGGGCAGGGGGGAGAGTGTCCAATACATCTGGAGTAGACAATGCATCTGAAACTTTTTCTTTTCAAGGAAGAATCTTTATGAGCAGAATGTAAATGAGTTTAATTTATCAGTGGTGCTTAGTACTGCAGGCTGCTTGGATCTCAAGCTAATCAGCTTTCTCTCTTGCTCAGGGCCTCAGAGAAAAAGCCAGCCAGGGAGCCAGCTTGTAGGTGCCTAATCTGGCTCATGGAGTAGGACATCTGGCGAGATGAGGATGCTTTGATGCCACATAAATTTCTGACAACCTCAGATGAAGGCTGTCTGTCATAGCATCTGCTGTCTTACTGTGCTATGACCACGCTTTTTTTCCTATGCACTGAGCATTTCTGATATGACACTATGTAAATCTTGGGATTTCAGTTTTGACTGGCCTAACAAGAAGTGAGAGAAAAGTGCCTTTTCTGCCCCTCGGCTGCCCTCCTTGGCTCATCTTAGCACAACATCCTTTCTGTTCATCGTCTACTAACAGAGCTACCTCGTCATTTACTAATAATGTGTTCAAGGCAAAACAGATCAAAGACACCAGAACATAACAAGAGTTTGCTTACTTCATAACCTTGCATCTCAACATCGATCTAAGGAAATAAACATAACGCCCTCTATTGTTGAACAAAATACCTGAACCCTTTTCAATGGAGTAAGGCCACATATTTTCACTTGGGTCACAAAGTTCGTTTAACTCAGAACAGAAAAGAAGAATAACATTTGCAGAAGAAATTGTATTATCCTGGTCACTTTTTCTGGCAGTAGCAGTTAAACCTAGTACTGAATATTTCCTTCTTTACAGCTATGCTTATCCTTGACAGTGACGAACATTCACAAATGAGACTGGCAGTTTAGTCTACATATTATACCAAGTCTGATACTAATCTCAGCACAATGCAACATTCCTTAATCCGTGACTGTAAACTAAACCGCAATTGTTCAAGAACTGATCTGAGGCACTTTTAAAAAATCCAGTTGGCCCATTTATCATTTGACAATTTGAAGAACTACTTTTTCCTGCTTTTTCTTTGCAAAATTTTTAGTTTTATAGATTTCATTTTTTCCCCTCTTTTTTTCTTATGGTCTTTTGATGCAACAAATTGTGCGGTGATCAGAATTTGGGGATAATCTAAAGAAGGAAGAATTTCTGGCCTCCTCTTTTGTGTTGCTACCAGCTTTATCAAATGTCAATATCCTTGAAAAGTTAAACGGGGAAAGAAATCAAACACTGAAAAAAAAATCTTAGAAAAAAAGAATTCAGTGCAGTCATTTCATCTTTTGTTACAGTTAGTGATTAAAAGGGGGAAAGCAAATATATTTTGCCCTTCTCTCTCCATATTTAGGATGTCTGTTTGGCATATCTACAGTTTCCAGTTTTGATAAAATGCTGTTTGTAAATACGATAGTTATCATTGCTATTTTGATAAACTGCATTTTTTCTCTAAATAAAGTGAGCAGTAATTGGAAACAGATCAAACAACATTTTTTTGAGCTGTAGTCCTATTCACCAGGTACAAAAGCACTAGTAGTTGTATATCATCTTGCTTGCCCACACATGGTTGCTATGCACTATGTTCCAAAACACAAACACACAAACCTACTGACAAGAGTCAGTAAGAAGAGGAAAAATGTGGTTACTCGTCTTCTTAGATAGAGGACCTGTTTCATTTAGGCCTCCTTGTCTATGTCAGAAGAGTTGTACCATCCTATCCCTGTCCTCTTGGAAGGGCAATGTGTCCTATTTCCACTTAAAGGTTGAGGGTTTGGCAAGGAATGTTCTAATCTTCTAAGAGTGAACAAATGTTGTGTAAGATCTCATTACAGAGATCCCTGCTTGTTAGCCTAAAAATCTTCACCAGGCAATCACTGTTTCTTGTGTATGCTTTTGAACCAAGAGGAGCTTGTTACTTCTGCAATGTGCAGTACACTGCCCAGATATAAAAAACAGCTACCAGAGGGGAAAAGTGTTTATAGAAGAAAGGGTCATTATACACCCCCACATTTTGATGGGTCACTAACCTAAGCAAGCCATAGCAAAGATTAACCTAGGCTGACAGTACGAGGATTGGTGTGTGGTCATGTGCTCTGAGGAATCAGGCGTGCCAGCTGTCTTTCAGAAAGTGCTGTCATTATTTTCCATACCCATGAACTGCACTGGCAAAGAAAATTGTGATAAGAGTGGTAAGACTCACAAAATTAAGCCTTTGAACATGAGCAAATTAAGCAGCAAGATTAAGGTTTTCCACTGCCTCTTAACTGAGCCCCGCCCCATGCTCCCCAAGCTCAGTTCCTGTGGCTGCATTCAGTTACACATCTTATACCCACAGGCGGGTACATAATATAAAACGTGGTCTGACATTCTTCTGCTGCAACCTTGTCTTATTCCAGGAATGGACAGTTACTCAATATTTATGCTTACCCCACTCCTTCAGCATGGGATCTCAAGTGTCATTTGCTGCACAGCTTTCAAACCCTACAAGCAAAAGAGAATTTTCTTTTCCTTGGGCTTTTATCTGGCTTTTGTATCATAATATGTTCCCATTTTTTTCTTCTTTTTTTTGTTTCAATAAACCTGAACACATTTAATAAAAGTGAGATGTCATTATTACCATTTTTAGATGCACAAGAAGCCATGTTTCAGCTAGCATAAAGTCAAATTTGTCCACACTGTAAGCTAATTTGGGGAGCCAGTTTGATTTGCCAACTACAGTTCTCAGTACTTGATAGCACTCTATATTTGCTGGATATGGTTCTCACTGCCATCAGTTTCTGCTGTGAGGGTTTAGCATTTTTGCAATTCAGATCAACACCACTAAACACGGATATTCCTAAATCAAGAACCTACTGTGCTTCCCCACCCATCCAGGATCCTTCTCTTCACCTGCTATTTCTCACCCTTTCGGTGACTGTATCACACCAAAGCTGCCATCTTCCTCCTCCTACCATGGCATTAAGATTTGGATTATGAGGAGAGCATCTCCACTTTTGTGTCTAGTTTTCAGCTCCAGATCACTGCTGAGGGCAGCAGTTTCAGGGGAAATTTGCAATGTCAAGTCTGTTCTTTGTGGTTTGTGTATATGCACGCACATGTGCATAGCAGAGGTGATTGAAGTAGAAAACTATCATTTTCTGTTGCCTTTACCTAGTATCTTGCCTATAGCCCTCTGATCCCATAGTCTTTTCTCTCCTGCAACTTCTTGCTGAAGGTATAGAGCCCATCTTGATGTGCTCCACCCACTTTAACTTTTCCCCCACTGCTTCCATAGAGTCTTGGGCTGGGGTTGGACAGCTAGGGCCAAGATCCATAATTGTGAGTGGCTTACAAAGGTACAGCGAGACTAATGTGAATGAAACCTAGACCTACAACAAAAAAATGTTCACTGAATAAAAAGGAAAAAAATTATCGCTGTGAGGGATTTTTTAAAAACTGGGGCAGACATCCAAGCGAAATGGTGGAAGACCCACATTTGAGACCCTTGAAACTCAAGTGGACAGAATATCCATTTTGTGTGTGCTCCCAGGGGATAATTTGAACACATCGTACCAGACCTTTTTCAGCTATGATTTCTAGGATAAAAACTTACTCTTGTAATGATGCCAGCAGCCTGCATATGCTTTGCCTGGCTGCAGTGGTCAAGAAAGTTACGTTCACAGCTATATCAAGGCCTTTCCCAATTACTTGCAACAGCAGTAACAAGTACACAAAATATTTTACATCCTTTTTCCTTGCCATATATAGCAATTATTCTGTCATTCATCAAATGTACACAAATTCCTTTTCATATGTAAATACACCATTTGCTTCACAGCTCTAGCCAAACAGTTGTGCAGTTCTTTGTTAAGAAGAGAATATATTTAATCACGGAGTGCCTTGTTTCCATTGTATTGAACAGGTGTTGTTTAATGGCACAGCCATTGTAACACTATATTCATTTATTAATGTGAGTGTAACGAACATATTGTGGAGGCATGAATGTGCTGGTCTCATGGTTAGGGTTAGTGGTTTCTTATGATGTGGTACATGTAGGATAGTGGCACAGATTCAGACTGCGGAGAAGCAGGAGTTCATTATAGCAAGTCCAAGTTATGTGGCTGGTTTTGGCCCTTGTTCACTTTTGAAAAGCAGAGAATACATGAAAGACTTCATTGAAAATCTGCAAGTTATTCAGTGTGGTTAATTCTACGTTGGCTTTACTCCCACGTTCTTTCAAGACTGTGTATGTGACCGTGCCTTCTGAAACAGCAAAACCAATCCGTGATAGATTCATGTTGCTTTTGGATACACTCACAGTCCCTAGTACCCTATTCCACAAAGCGACCTGTCTTCAGATACGACACAGGAAGTCAGTAGGTGATGAGCTAAAACTATGAAACAATGCCTGCTTGGTTAGTGCAGCTACGGAACCTCTGTCCCTTCATTTACTAAATCCTACAGTTGCTGCCACATTTTTAAGAATTACTGCTCTGAGTGTTCCCTACCTACGACTGCAGGTCAGCCAGCTGTCAAGGTAGCTACAGTTGCACAGGCAAATCAGGTGAGTAAGTGGAATAACTTAAGCACCTGATTTTACTTATTGTGAGAAATCACCCATTTAGCATCAGTCCTCAGGGGGCCAGAATTAACAAATGCAGGTAAATGCCTGCAGTGCCCATTTGCCTTATGGAACTCAAGTGCCTACTTCAGTTTGTTTGGACACATGTCAAATCTTTTTTTTTTAAGTGATTTATGCTAACAGTGATGCCCTATATCATCATTATGCAGTGCAACAGAAGTATTTTTTTTTCCTCCCTTTTGGAAACATTGCCTTTAAATTTTATGGTATGTCTTCAGTGATTGTATTACAGAAAAGATTAATAAATGCAACTAAATCTTCACCTCTGTACTGTATCTCTTGTTATATGACATATCTTAGTCTGGTGATTAAATAATCTTAATCTTGTTACTCTCTGCTTCACTTCCATCCACAATGCTAACTGTCCCTTTCACAGTACTTTCTATAAGTTGGCCACAAGCACTTTCCTAGTCAAGCAAATGACAGAATCTCATCAACGATTTTCATTGCTGCTCTCTGGACTCTGTCAGTTACCAATGCTTTACTTTTAGTGGAGGGCCAAGAAGAGAACAAGGTAGCTAGGAAAAAAAATAAAGTGTTAATATTACTAAAACATTTTCTGCACTCTTCTCTTGACTCTTTAAATTTTTACGTGAGACTGAGTAAACGCCCTCATGAAGTTGCCCAGCTTTTCTTCTCGCTTAGACTGAAAAACACATTGGCCTCATTTTCTTCTCACTAAGACCAGCTTTGCAATCTTCCAACTCCAGTTTCAGCTGAATTACTTCACAGTTATAACTGAGTAAAGAAGAGGGGAAACTGATTCATTATCCTTTTTCCAGTTTTCTCCCATGGGGTTTGGGATCAAGGCAGGGAGTGTTCAGTTCCAGCAGGAGGGGAAATCACTTCTGCATTCACGGCCTGTCACAACTTGGGCAGAGCGCAAAGGCCTTGGGCACGATGATCCCTCAGCCCTGCAAGCTCAGTCTGGATAACTGTGCTTTGACCTGCCATGGCTGCAGAGGACAGGTGAGAAATCTGGACCCTTACTTGAGCCACTTCACTGATTTGCTGTCTCCTGTCATGTCAGCTGCAAGCACTGTGCCTTTGCTTTCCAAGCAGGCTCTGTTCTACACCCCAGACCTCTTCCTGTGTTTTATCCTCTTAACTCAGGCAACAGCATCAGTCATCTTGCCCCTCTCATTTCAGTCTCTCTCTTCTGGAGACCAGATATTTTCTGTGGAAACTGGTTTTACTGAGCTGCCTCCCACATCTACTGCAGGTTAGAAAGAGCGCAGGGGACTCGGCAGTCAAGGACACCCTGGCTGATTTTGTGCTGTAACAGCGACAGCTAGCACAGATGCTCACAGAGTATTAGAGGTTCTGTTCTCGGCCGAGGTCCGTCTGGACACCATACCAGCACATCCCGAAATTCAGGCTCTTCCCGAAGCAATCTGTCTGCCTAACAAGCAGGACTGACAACGGATTTGTTTTGAGTGGGGGTGGGGGCAATTTCCCTACTGTTACAAAACGGGACTGAGAAAAGTGGGAGCAAAAGCATCTTTTGGCTTCCTGACAAATTACTGTATCTGACAAGCCACGTCAGGCTGTTTTATTTAGCTAGCTTTTAACTGAATTTATTATTAACCAGAATGAATTTTATAACCAGGCAGGAACAATAGCCAGCAGCCAGCTGCGGCAGACCACACACCCTTCCCAGTGGCCGCGTCCCCCTCAGAGGATGCATACCACAGCTCTGAGGATCAGACAGTCCATTGCACAGGTTGCATTATCACCTCTTCTCTTTGTTAATACCTCAGCTTTGTCACCCACCACCAGAGACCTCAGGACAGGGTTTGCAGTATGCTTGCCATGTAAATCAAATTAATAAAATCACCCTCTCCGGGGTGAAACTGACAGCACAGCCAGGTTTATCTACAGGATGAGTCTGCAACCTGGACTGCAAAAGGAGAGACACCAGGGACAGTTAAATCCATACATGGCCCTGAGGGGACATTGCTCAGACATCTTTGCTACACAGAATTGGAGGCTAAAATATGACCGCTTTATACCTAAACTGGAGCTGGAGTGGGGAAAAGTAGTTCTCCTGTCTCTCCCATGGTACAGGTAATGTAAAACTTTTCACAGAATCCTCTAAACTAGCTGTCCTGTGAAATACAAATACAGGGCATAGCACGGGGGCTTTTTATTACTTGCCAGTTAGATACACATATGAGACATTGCACTCAATATTAATTTTTTACAGATTGCCCTTCCACCCACATCAGGAGATTACACCATTATCTGCAGCAAGACCTTTTCTTACTTGATTGAAAAATATTCTGATGTTGGCCATGAGAAACACTATTTCACTACACATGGAAATGGAAAGGATGTATTCGTAAATGAACAAGAAGAAATCCCCGATCAATAGAAAAAGGCAAACAAATTCTGTTCACAGCTCTGCATCTGTCAATGATGCTAGCCAACTTACCCTGAATTGTCAGCGATGTAGCTAAGAGCAAACTTTGGCCAGTAACTATGGTGCATTTTATCTTACTATAAACAGAATTGCTAACATGCAAACTGATACCCAATCACAGCTGCATGAAAATAGCAGAGCAGCTAGGTAGGGAAGACAGGTGACAGAAGGTTTTCCAGACACAACTATCCCTAAACAACAGAGTTTGTCCATGCAAAAGCTTTCTAATGGCAAGATCAGTATCTTTCAAATATTATTTCAATAATACTATTCTTCATTAATAGAATAAACCCATTAATATTGCCCTGCATCATTTAAGTGATAATAAAAGCAATACACCATTGTAAGAAGAAATCCTGTCTCCAAATTCATGTTTCTCACCCTGAAAGGAATAATGTTATTAAAAAGAATCACTACAGCCTTTCCTCTAGGAAACTTTTAACTTTTTTACCCAAAAGATTTATGAAGACTAAAGAAAGCTCAAGCACCTCTATAGTGAAAATAGAGTCTATAGAGCTGAGGAAGATGCAGTGACCTGTGACAGTATAACTCCTGCTTTCTAAAAATCTGACTGTGCCTGAAGCCACGGGACATATATGGATACAATGCAGCTGTTGTACGGTCTCAGGCAAAGCGCAAGTAAGAGTTAAGTCATATGGGTGCTAAAATGATGTCACTAAACATAGCTATCATTAAATTATTTTTAAAGTTTTAACATGGAAACATGATCGTACTAGTCAACAGTTACTGGATGGACCAGCTGAGAGGATCCACTAGCAGCATAATTCAGGACACAGACATTCAACATACTGCATATGAATCTTAAAATAAGCAGCAACAGGGGCAGGATTCCAGAATTATTTTTAAAAACAATTTCATAACAACCGTCTCTTCCATGCCAGCTACTGAATGCTCCAGGACACTCCCTGATAACTGCTGTGGTCTTGCTATCATGATCTCATGTTGAATTCTCATTATATAATGAGCTGAAGAAAAAAAAAATAATCTTGTCATCAGGGTGGGAAAAAACCTCATATTTTAGACAGAAAGAGCACTCACAATTTATAGATACTAGCTACTGTGTTTTCCTCCATCAGCTTCCTAAAAACACACTTGCTAAGAAAACCATGGCAGTTAACCATGGCTTAACTCTTTCTGCTTATGTTATTCGTTTGTTGACAGCTGCCGGATGGCATACAGGCTAGAACAGGCCAAATGGAGGAAACGGCACAGCAAGATTTTCTACAGCAGCACCACACCTGGCACGTTCAGCAAGGAAACTCAGAGCAGAGGGTGTGCTGTGCCAACACGTAGGATGAGCGTTGGTAAGTGACAGGACTCCAGAAACAGAAATCCAGAAGTGTTTGTTTGCAACATCCACCATTACCTGGAGCTACTATGATGTTGTATATGTTGTATTGTGAGAAGAGTACTTAACAAATTAAGCTCTTTTTTTTTTTAAAGTGATACTAATCAGGTTTTGTTTACCCATCCTCACTCTACAGACTTCTAGTTAACAAGCTATTACGTTTCTCAAGTTATGTAACGTTCTCATAAGATCTTTCAGATTACAAATGGATTTTTTGCAGGCATCATATTGTCAGGTGGTCCCAAATTATCAACTGACCTGCATTAATTCGGAACGTCTGAAAAGTCATTATGCAACACAGCAACAGAGCTACAGGAGCAGAGGTTAGTCATTACCATGCCCCTAACTGAAATGACAGCACTAAAATCACATTAGGGAAGAATTTCAAAAGGCTACACCTACTGAGTCTAAGTAAAGAATGTAGATGAAGTGTTAATTGAAAGTCAGAGAAGTAGTAAGTTATGAAAATAAGATTAGAAGAAGAGTTACAGAGGAATGAGAGAGACTCAGCTGAGTAGAGAGAAATTATTCATAATACCAACTGCCGTAATTTGGAAAAAAACTCTGGAAGCCAGTTTGATATTATAATATTTATGTTAAATTCAGCACTGTGAGAGACAGTTACTGAAGATGCTAAATCCACACACAGGGAACTCACCAGGGAACACTGACCATGCCTGACATTTAGGATAAAATGCCATGAGGCTGCACTATTGCTTTTACTTGCCCTCTGTATTCTTCCATTACTGACTGCTGGTGATATGCTCAGAAGGAAACCTGAGCTGCCCTGAACAGTAATGAAGTGCCATTGTGTTATCATGGCACGCTTAACTTATATGTTTCAACGTTATTTTTGGCACCCATGTGATAAAAATCAAAAACTCTCTGTGTGTGCACACAAGCACATTACATTCAAGTCACATGAGAAGCAGGCATAATTCTGTCCCAGAAATAAATGTACTATCAAGGCTTAAGTTTTCTAAAAGTGTTTTTCCCCATCTGATGCTCATTTGGGCAAAGAGAAACCAGCTTGTCTTACTGGAATCTGCAGCAGCAATTTGCAGTAGCAGACCTGCCCCTTCCCCTTGAAATCTTTAGCACTTTCCCAGTGCTGCTGCACTCCTATGTACAAACTAAACAGGGTATTGGGAGCAATTCTTGCCCCTTGCCTCCCCCGTCCTCTACCCCAGCACTCAGATGAGTTACGATGGAGCATCTGGCCTCAACACAGGGCTTCAGTGGTGCAGCACGACTGAAGCAGTGCCCTGTACCATAAGGGCAATGCCATTCCTAATCCAAATACAAGGTGTTTGTAAACCCATCTGCACCAGCGCCGAGAAGCCCAAACCACCATCTAAGCTTCTTCCCAGGCAGTGTAGCATGTGAAGAGAAGACATGGAGTGCCTCCCAGGATTAGTCCTCCCCACAGTCTCCGAATGTCCTTCAGCTGATGGACAGGTCAGAAAAGACAAGTAGTATGAAACAGCAACGACTATCAGCTGCCCAACCCCAGGCAGGTGAGTGGGGAAGGATACTACAGACAAACAGAAGTTAACTTCCAACAAGCTAACTCAGGTACAAGAAGCACTTTTGTCCACACTGCCTGGAGCTCTCTGCAGGCTCTTTGCTGCTTCACAGTCCTCCTTCAGAAACATCCCCTCATTTCTGGCAGAAAAGTAAAACAGCCAGTGGTATTTGGAAGCTGTCCTTGTCATGGCAACACACACAACAACCTTTGCGGATGTCAAGAAATTGCTGGGCTTGAATCAGCAATGCTTTCCTGTTGCATTACTAGCAGATGCAGACTTAAAGGACCCAAAGAGCAACGCAAAAGGTAGGAGTGGGGAGCCTTGCTGAGGTCCAGGGCCTTAAGGAAGGAGAAGGGGGGCTAGCACATGTG
>Ga0181612_139908_pt1 | contig 18277 bp, 6 predicted proteins | sample HoacroProtozoa21_FD_119630 | JGI IMG/M metagenome (GOLD analysis project Ga0181612, IMG submission 119630) | Hoatzin crop microbial communities from Cojedes, Venezuel. Combined Assembly of Gp0051906, Gp0051904, Gp0051908
CTCACCGACCACTCATCCAGCCCACACTTCCTGAGCTTCCCTAGGAGGATGTTATGGGAAAAATGCGGTTATTTGCATACTGTACTTGGTTGCTTGTATTCATTATACTTTCTACCAGCATTAAATTTATATTAAAATTATTAGTTGATATATGCCAGCATTTCAGATCAGCCAGGTCTTTTCATTTATGTATGAAAAAAGTCTGCACATGATGGAGTCAAAGTAGAGAGGACACACAATCTGAACTATTGAACTTTCTTCTCAAACTCATGCAATGATCCATTCAATCACATTTGCTGATTAAATCTACTTTTCTTTTGAATGTGTTTTCCTGTTCAGCTAAAGTGCTTTTCTAGTTACAGATGTCTGTGCGTTGTAGGAGAGTTTATAAAGGTATGAAGCTTTTTTCACAGTTAGAAAGCTGTGCTACTGGGAAATATCCTTAGATATTCTAACTGAATAAACCAAGAGTTCATAACTTAAGCTGCAAAAGAGTAACCTGAAAAGCAAAATATGACATAGTTTTGGTGGTTTCCCTTCTTTCCACAATGTAAGATGTTGCTTTAAATAGGATTTCACATATGTTCTCTAAAACTCAGAGATGTCTGGACTTAAGGAAGAAAAGAAACAAAGAGATATCTCAAATCCATCCATAAAGCTGTAAAAATTCACACCTGTGAGGGATTCTCACAGTACCAATTAGGTTTTAGGAAATCAGGATTTCTCTACTGTAAAACTGTTTAACAAACTGAAAGTTGTAGATCTGACCTGAGGATAAGCGGAGTCCACGGTGCTCTGTGAATTTTCTTGTTGGATATCCTTCAGATCATTTTTACAGTGAAGCAGGGATTAGCTCCTGTGGAATGAAGGAAGAATTATCACTTTAAAATATATTATCTATAGATCTGAGTGGTTGCCAGAAAACAATCAGAAAATAGAGCTGTCTGCAGGAAGCGTATGACTTTACAATGTTCCAGTGATTCTGGGTTTGCACCCTTGTTCTTCCCTCCCAGTTCCTTGCAACAGGGCCACAGTGAAGTGCTAAGTGTGTCTTTCTTATGGCCACCACCCTTTGACCAGTCTAGAGCACAAGAAATGTATACAGAAATGAATACTGAGTGGGGAAATCTTTCACAGAATCCCAGTTATATTTCCAGTAATACATAGGTGGCCTTGGAAGTTTCCCATTCAGCCCAGTTTAGACCATGGTGACAGTATTCTACTCTGGAAAAACATGATTCAGTGTTTCTCAGAAAGAACCAGGGGATCTTTCAAGATGATCTCATAAATCTTCTTCATCTCATCCATTTATAGGATTGTTTTCCCTTTCTCTTATTTGCACTGCTAGATCCAGCTGGCCCAAACCATCCCTACAGTAACTGCTTTACACCAGAGATAATTTTTAATTGTGTTTTATAAATAAATAGTTTAGATCTTTGGGTAAGATTACCCATTAGCTGAATATGCTGAAAGAGAATAACTAATACATTTATAGTCTCCCTGCAAGCACTTATTGTACTGGATGAACAGTTTCTTCTGATCAGACAAAATATAATGAGGAATTTAAAACAAGCAAATCTAAACCTGATCATAAAGAGATGTGGCTCCAATGCTTTGCTTCTAACTGTTGAAGACATGTTGAGATGAGTCAGTCATTTGAAGGCAAGCCATACACCCAAGCAAGGCCTCATGCAGAAGCCCAGCGGACACCTGTGGGTCTCTCTTCAGCAACAGGACAAGAAAAAGACAGATGGTCTTTAGACCCTTTTTGTCTGTTTGGCTAGAGGATCGGAAGGACTTTCATGGATAGCATGAGAATACAAGGCCAGGACGAAAGTCTAAGAAGTTATGGACAGTCTCCAGATGTAGTACAACAGAAAGCGAATTCTAGGAACAGTCATAAGCCTGCTCATATGTAAAGGCAAAGAGTTTTTGCCAAGTTATTTATTAATACACCACTGCAAAACTTAAAGTAGCTCTGAAATTATTTTTCTAAGTTCCTAAGATGTCTAAGAACACATATTCTAGAAGAAACTGCTCTAAGTAAAAGGTGAAGAATCCTTCATTAGACACCTGCCTGTTTCTCAAAAAAGTTTTAAAAATGAACATTTTATAACAGTTATGAAAATCACAACCACATTTTTTCCCTACTTGCTGTCTCTCCCCAGTAGTAGAAATAACAAAAAGATCATTAAAATCAAAACGTGTCTATGTGCCTATAAAGCTTACTGTAGGAAATCAAGCAAATTAGTTTTATATTTAGTTATGAATACAGTGAGATCTGAAGCTCATCCTTAGTTCTACAAGGAACATATTTCAAATGTAGCAAAGCCAAGTCCCTGTCTCTCTTGCTTGTGAGGGAGCCTGGACTCATTTCATTGTTCTTGCGGAATGCAGCTGCTGTGTGAAGGTCCTGCTCACAGCTGGAGAGGCAACGGCTGGAGTTATTTCAGTACATGTTTGTTTGTAGACTAGGTCTTAAAAAGATAAAACTGCATTAAGTATCACAGTTATCAAGACTAATCTCCGACATCATAGCTAGTCCCATGATATAGACCCTTTCATAGCTAGGTCAAACTCCATCTTATACCCTTTGTTTCCACTGCTGCTGTCATGACTCCAGCATTTCACTTTTGCAGCAACCTTCTCCTTGTTTTTTCAGTCTAAAATCATTAAGGGTCAGTTTGTACCCTTGTGCCACTGCTGTCTTTTACCCTAAATAGCTTTTCCTCCTAGTGTTTACCCCTCTTCACCCCTATATTTGTCGACAGCATTCATTTTCTCCCTCGATCTTCATTTTGCTAGACTAAACAAGCTTCTCTCTTTAAATCTCTTAAAAGGCCTTTCATTCCCTGATGATCCTCCCCGCTCTTTTCTGCAAACATTCCAGTTAAAGTTCATCCTTCTTGTACATAGATGATCATGCAGTTTCCTCAAAGTGATTTCACTAGTGCCTGGGCTTCCCAATCTTTACTGGAAGAATTTGCTAGAGTCTTGGGCCTTGCTTAGCATTAGTGATTCCCTATATCCTGCATGAAATGAGAAGCCACTACAGACTGCGAAGCAGTGGAGTAAGATGCTAGTGCTGGCTTTTGTTGCTAAGTAGAAAGCCTGCCATGCAGTGAACCAGTTAGAGGCTACATTAGCATATGTGTTTTTATTCCTAGCTAAGTGTTATGGTAACATAGTCCTGTATTCCTGAACTTACAGATCACTGTGGTCAGGCCTACTTCTGAAAGGGAAGTCCAGCCTTAGCATAAGCAGACATTATTTTGATACCTAATAGCACTGAAATGCTTGAAAGAACCTAAAAGTTGTTGAGCACTTGTGTGAGTTAGATGCTTTTCCACAGTACTTCCCTCTTCTTGCTGCAAGGCCATCTTTGTGTTCCCCTCACTTCCAGCAGGCCATTCTCAAAGCAGTGGTTGATTTTGCTTTGATAGAAAGCTGGAGACTTGTGCCATGTGCTTTTGAAATGAAGACCTTGTAGGCCTGGATACTGTCCACCCTCTACTAGTACTGCAAGCTGCCTTGCCGCCCAGCCTCCTACACCATCACCCAGACTGTAGCAGCAAAACAGCTGGTTCTCTGGAGGTCCGTTACAGAGCACGGAGCTGTTGTCACCAGTAAATCCTCATGAAGTAAAAGGATGAACCTGGCCTACACCACTCCTGCACAGTTGTGGTGGCAAGAAATGTCAGACGGTTTTCATGCAGTTTCCATCTCACCCTTTACTGATAAGGTGTTGTGGGATCCCACAGGTGTGGGAAGGCTGGAATCTGATACAGCTGAACCACCACCGAGGGTCATCCTCAGGACTGGGGGAAATAGAAGCATACCGCAGAGGTAGCTCTCAACCTTTCTAGAAACAGTGGCTATGATTCTCATTTTCTGAGAAAATTTCTCATTTTTTCATGCCATTATGAGGGTGGGAAAAATCCATCTTGAGTGTGTCTAGTCAGATTACTTGCAAAATCTGGTGAAAACTTGGTGTCATTTAAAGTAATGGCAAAACTCCTTTTGACTTTCCTGGGGACCACATGGCCTGGGTGTTAACTGTAAGGTATAATATCACAGCTTCCATTTGTTATCCTATTTGGTAAAGCAAAAAATCCCGCACGTGGCTTATTTTTAATGAATTTTAATAGCTATAATGCAAATTATTGCAGAGAAAGTGAATTACAGCAATATGTGACAACTGAGCAAGAGATACTGAGCTGCTGAGAATTGTCACAGCTTAGCTGAAATCACATTATGTTAGTGAAGAATGTTCTCCACACATTTAAAATACAGAAATAGTGAAGGTGTTAGGAACTTTAAATGCATGGGAAGCAACTTAACGATTCAGTTTGGTTTAATGTTTGGAAGCCCCAGCCTCAGAATTTCTCCAGACTATGTCAGAGAAACTGAATTACGAATGAAGAATGTAAAACATACCACCTTTGAAAGAAATGAAGCCATTGTTGTATATTACTGGCTGCAAGCACAGACCCACAAGCAAAGAAGTAATGTGGAAAAATTACTGGAAATTTGTATTTAAAATATGATACTTTCCAAAATAATTTCTACAAGTGCTAAGAATTAATGCATTGTGAACAAAACAGTGTTTTCACTATAAACCTTTAAAAAGGAAAAAGGTACAGCACAAAACGTCTGCAGTTAAATCTCTGACGATTTAGGATTTTTCTTCTTTAAGTGTTAATAATTTATCAAGAAGCTCAAGGGGTTTCAGAAGAATAACTTCATGCTCACTCATTTTGAAGCAACTTCGGGATTTTCCTTTTGTTTTCAATTTGTTCTAGTTGCATTCCTTCTGAGTGGAAAGAATAAACCAAATATTTCTAAGATATAAATAGTTTAGGATGAGATGAGTAATTAAGTGAGAAGAAACTAGAGTTGATTGGTGATAGATCTAAGTGGCATTACACTGAAATTTCATTCTTTCCTACTCACTCAGCATCAAGGAGAAACAATGCTCCATAAAAATACAATGTATTGCAGAATATTATTATACCTCCCTCCAAAACAGAAAGTAACCACAAAACATAGATACAAAAATTACCTTTTCATTTGCAAAAGACATGCAAACTGTGGAACATTAGGCCATTTCAAGAGTTTTTCCAGGTGTTCCTGCTGCAATTTTGGACCTTGGGAAACAAGCCACCCCCCACACTACATAAGCCTTACTTTTCTCCAGCTGTCACCAGCTCTCACTCACCTGCCTGTTTTGGAACCTGCTCCTTCTCAGCAGTAGGAATGGTAAGGAGGCGGCACATTTTTCATAGTTTGGCACCCTTCTTATTACACCTTTAATATTAGTTTTCTTCCCCCAAAGTGTAAGCATACAGAGCAAAAGACCATCAAGGAATAAAAGAGTTTATGCCTCCTGTTTACTCCAAAATTCATAATACTCACATTTTTCTAATAGAATCAGTAAACAGATGTAAATACATGTAAAATGTAAATGTAAATACATGTATTTGCTTTATTGAATTAATTGGTTATTTAAAGAAGTTATTTTAATCTGTCTTTAAAGAATTTTAAATAGACAGTGATTGAAATGAAGCACATTGGCTCTACATTGTCTTGCCATACTCCATTTTTTTCATTCACTTCCCTGTACAGTGAATATCAATATGTCTATTATGGTGAAATAAAAGAGCTTAAATGAACTGAAAAGAAAAGATCAAGGCTTTCTGGATCCTCTTTTGCCATCCACCTACTTAACATGCTTAAATTTTCCTTCAATGTGAAAGATCTGTGCTATTGAAGTATGTAATGCAAGTCACTTTACATCAAGATTTTAAAGGTTAAAGATCAAAAAGCTCCTAATTTAAAGGAGGAGATGCCAAGCGAAGAATATAACATACTGTTAATGGGGAAGGGAGACAGATTCACTTCACCTGGTAGGCATATGAAGCTCATTGATAAAACTGTATGCCCTTCCTCCGTATTGTACATCAGTTTTCTAAAGTTAGATTCCAGGAACCAGGGAAGGGCTTATTGTTTATTATTCCTAGATGAGCCATAGATTGCTAGGGGAGCCTTATCTACACTAGTTTTACTGCTACAAGGTTTTACAGAATTTCCTTAGTGCAGATGAACATGCTTATTCAAATACAGCTTATTCTAGAAGCTGTATTAGCTATTTCACTGTAATGTATTTACATGGGAGTGTCCACCCAAAGGCCTTTCCTGGGTATAACTATTTTGGTAAAAGAGTACACTTCTAATCAAAACAGTATAACAGTAAAACTTTTTAAAGTATATCAGATTTGAATGACCTTTTGATTCTCAATAGTCCCGCAGTGGAAACTTCTCTCTCTTCCTTTTAAGGAAACACTTGTCAAGATAAATTTATCTTGTAGAAAGATCATTGTGGGGAAACAATAGATTGGACAATAGAGGTCTTGCAACCTCAGTCACACAACTGATGTGAATGTCAAATCTATTGATACAAAAGTCAATGTGGAAAAACATAAAATTATCAAAACTGGGAATGCTGGAAGGTTAAATGTAAAAATAGTCATTTTACACTTTGAAACAATCCAAATATTTGTGCTACTTAGAAGCACCACTGAAACTATTCAGTACACAAGAGCACTATCTGGGGTAAAGCAAGCTCAGGTTCATTTGCACTACCTCCAATTATTGTAAAAGAACACCGTTAGAGAATATACAGATGGCGCTAAGTTTAGAATGATTTACCTGCTGAACTTGTAATGGAAGGATTGCGTTTACCTGGAGAGCTGTTCCTTTGGAAAGCTTGAGCTCTCCTTGTATTTCGGCTGGTAGTAAGGTATCATCTCCTTGCCATTCACAGCAACATTTTCCTTCTCATCTGAAATGAAGATGGCTGCAAAGGAACGGACAAAAATGGTGAGGTTACCAACTTTTGTCTGTAGGAGCAAGTACGGTAGTTGAAAAGGGCCTTGTAAGTGGATTTATGTTCTCTATCCTGACAAAGACTCCACAGCTTGTGCTTCTCTTTTGCCTTCGTAGCAGAAATATTGCATATGTGTCAACTAGTCCATCCTACAGTCTCATTGAAGCAGAAGTGGTCTCCCTAGCAACAGCCTTTGAGACACAAGGAGGAAATTCCCCAGTCTCTCTGACCTGGAGACTCAAACCCTCTCCCTGGGGACTAGCTGCTGCATTTTGTCTCTAGCGTCATTTTTAAAACATTTTAGCTTTGATCTGTGTTTATATTGACAAAAATAATTTGTATAAAATAAATGAGGAACGTTCAGCTGTATAAACCTGCAGGCTGCCTCAGTAAGAGCCAGAAACAACAATGCTGAAGACAGAGATCTTCAGCATATTCCATTAACATATAGAGACAAGTAAACTGGCATTATTGCTGTCTTCAGCAGTTCTTACAAACAAGGTGAAGTATATACTTCCACATGGACAGACAGCAAAGGCCACTTACATTCTCTGTTGTGTGCAGACCTATAGTTTTATTGGACCTGACTTCACTCCTGCAAATATTAACTTGTGTTTAATTTGAAATATATGAGAAATCTATTGATGCTAGGTGACATTCGTAAAACATTGCAAGATCAGGGTACCTATCATATCTGTCTCTTACATCTATGCCAGCCTACTGCAATACGAGGAACTACATTAATATGCCAGTTCTGCTGCCGGCTTTTTATGTGGAAAAAGTTAGTAGGTCATTAAATTACCACTTTTCTGCAGCTGCAGTCCAAAAGGAGCCTGAGAAATCAAACATAAATAAAAAAATTCACACTGTCATGCTCTGGAAAAGCCTTTTAAGGAACAGGGCTGAATCCCACCTGTATCTATTCAGTTAGCTCCCAGCTGGTAAAAAAAGAAGTGGCATTAAGAGCAGTTGATGCTGCTGCTCATAGAAAAGCTCTAGTCTAAGGAAGGTTATGGTCCTGGCTGAGTGACAGGCCGAGGGTACCTCCTCACGGAGTGGCAGTAGAAGTTTCGATGCAGGGTCACAATTGTTGCCTTTTGCTGGGGTTTCTCTCATTGTTGAACTGTCTGCCACTAATAAATGTGTGCTTCAGAAAAGGAATGATATGCTGTCTCTAGTCAGAGTTTTGATGACGCGTTGCACTGGCTGGTTTGTATGGCAAGGAGGAAGCCTGATCCAATGCCCGGCTTGATGGAAAGCTCTTGTGCATATACATGTTTATACTCTGGTTTGCTTTCTGCACCAACAAGTGACTGAGTGAGCCAATGCCTAGGATCAAGTTTGTTTCCCTTGGTGGGAGAACAGCAGTAACATTCAACGTGCTGCTTGTCTCATTCTGCTATTGCTTCACTGCCTGCAAAGACCTTCAGAACATGCTAGTTTACGGAGCTGCTTTTGCCTCCATTTCTTCCTACACTGTTATTCATGAGGTGGGAACGCAAGGTGGCTTAGCAAATATTCCACTGTGTAAATCTGTCTGGCCCCAAAACTGAATGCTAAAATGCAACTTGTAAGTAAGCACATTTAAAACTGGTATTGAGGTGGAATTACTACTCTGCTCTAAAATGGATTTGTTAAGAATGCAAACAAGCTAGTGTTAGTTTGAGACATTTTCATCTGTTACTTTATTTGTAAGAAAAATAAAACATGCTACTAGTGCTAGCAAACATCAGAGCTAAGCAATTTCCTAGGGTGATTATACAGCAGAGTTCTGGAAACCTTCTGTCTACTGCAGCTCCCAGATATTAACACAGGCAGCAGACTAAACATTTGTACCCTGTTTGTACTGCCAGCTGACAAATGAAGGTAATTTAATGGGCAGCTATAAGGTGGAAGAGTCTGGAAAATACCAAAACTTGTCATCCTGAAATAAATAGCACTGATGCCAGAATATTGATGTAACTGCATTACTGTTGCTAAGTAATCTTGTATAGTTTTACATTATGTATTGATGGTTACAGCTTACTATTTTTTCCTGTTTCTTTTCTAACAAATTTTCCCTCTGAACATTTATTGCTAGCTGGACATTAGACAAAAAAATATCCCATATCAAGTGCAGTTATTCAAGTCAACTGGTAATAGGACTTGACACTTGTCAGGCTTTTTGAAGTTAGGTTTCAATTACCTTTGTTTCGTAACGTGGGCGGTGCTAGTGGATAATTACAATGAATGTGCTTAGTGAAATTAAAATCAATGACATCTGTGTCTTTGCTCTTTGGGGAAATTGCCAATATAGGCAAAAAAGGTTTTCCAAATACTCTTTTGGAAGTGGCCAATACTAAATGAAACTAGAAAGCAAAGCTGCATGACTGTATACCACTTGGATTATTCTGGGCTGGTTACTTTCTCTAAAATCTGTAGTCATGTTAGGTGAACTAACAGTATTTGGCCTTAACTGTAGAGTATCCTCCAAATCCACAGTTCTCTGCAGGCCACTCGGTGTATGTACTTTTCAGTGGAATCAGGGAAGGAACACTCCAACTTCAGCTTTCAAGTCAACTTTGTTAGAAAATGTACTGCTTGTCTGGGAGGCTATCAGCCTATGGCTTGTTAGGTACAGAGGACGATAATCATAGTTTGTAGGTAGAAAGTGATGGCTATAATGGTCTGGCCTGACCTGACCTCCTCCTGCCTATCCTATCTGGCAATTTCCATGATTACCCCGAAAACTTCACTAGAAAATATCTCTTTATAAAGACAGTCAATTCAGACTTAAGGAGTGCAAAACATGCAGAGTTTTCCATGCCTGTGGTAAACTGCTTCAGTAGTTATGTACCTCAGTGCTAAAAATGTATTTTATTTCCTGTGTAAAATTTGCTGATTTAAACTTCAACCACTGCATTTGGCTATGCCTATGTCTTTATACTAGAAACTCTTCAATCTACCTTCAGCACTGATAAAAAACATTCTGTCTGTGGGACAGGAAGAGGAAGAAGAGTAGAGCTAAAAAGCAATGAATTGTCTCTTTCCAGTTTTCCAGAAGAGGCATAAAAAGATACGTTTCATTAGTTGCTAAATTTTGTCACTCCCAAGAGATCTTTCCAAGGTTATGCCAATACGAACACATTATTAGAACATGTTATTAGATTAATCCATATGCAGATTATCATGCTTTCTTCTGCACAGTATTTTTCTCATGGTTTTGTTGTGTGATTTTTAGGAAAAATATTCACATCCCACTTTAGAAAAGTTGCAGGCATTTGTATGAGTGCATTGGCTTACACAGGGGAAGCTGACATTAGTGTCTAGAAGGATGTTTCTCTGAACAAAACCTTGGGGATGTGCACATCTAGGCATTGTGTCAGGTTCTATTTTTCATTCGTGAAAGGGGCTCAGGCTGCCTATCAGCCTTTGTAGCTTAATGGTAAAATCAGTTTCTAAATACTAGAAAAGTAACTCCTGTCCTAGGAATTGTTTTTGCCTTAGAAAGGAGAAAACTCCTTGCTGGTATCCCCTGTGAGCAGTGAGAGGAGCAGTGATGGCTGCTTGAGCCAGATCTCAAAATGGTGGCAGCACTCCATTGGCATGTAACAGTGACTGAGGGGAAAGGCCTGACAATGCCAGGCTAATATGCCTGAGTTTCAGAGTTAAAACAAAATGAAGACTGAAATTCAATAAACTGATCAAATGTGGTCAAGAGGAGACTTAATCTCTCCTCTTCCCACTCCTCCTGCTGCTGGCTGCGCACCACCTTTCGTACACCTGCTCTGGCACACTCTGGGCCCTGCTGTGATCTAAATTAACTCTTTGGTATGTTAGAGACCTATTCAATTTTTCATTGTGGTGTTTTTGGGTGGGTTTTTTGCCATGTTAGCTAATGGAATTGGCACATAAGAAGGGCTCTGGCAAGCGCCAGCACCAGCCTGACGGTGAGGAGAGGAGAGGAGAGGAGGCGGGTGAGCATGCACACTCCGTTTGGTGGCAACGAGCTTGAGGTCGACCTGCTGTGCCTTTTGAAACCATACTCCAAAGTCTTAATCAGACTGTAACAAACACATGAAATACCTTGAAACAAAGAGACCCATGGTGGATCCAGAAGGCAGCAGGGTGGCCTGGAGGAGCTGGGTCAGCCCAAAGCAAGGAGATGGGGACAGCAGAAGGTTTCTCTCAGGGCTCCCGCTCTTTCTGCGCGGGCCCTGTGTGTACCGCTCGCCCCTTCCTGCGCACGGAGGCGAAGCAGAGGCAGCTCCGAAGCAGCCCCGCGCACGGAGGCAGCCCGCCGGCGCGGAGGCTGCTGAGGGGATGGCAGGGCCGCAGCAGCCCAGCCACGGGTGGCCTGCCCCGGGGACCTGGGCACAGTGCCCTGGGGAGAGCTTCACCCTCTGCCCCAGCTGCCGAGCCCATGGGTGAGGGGCTGGGCCGGCCCGAGCCCGGGGTTTTGCCCACTGCAGGCGGCAAGCGGTGGCTGAGGGAGGAAAGGAAGCCCCCAGACCTGGACAACCTCAGGAGGAGAAGCAGAAGCCCCTGGAAGACATCATGGTGGTAAGAATCTTCAAAGTATGTATTTTTTTCATTCCTTTTGAATTTACATCCTCCTTTCCTTTATTAGCGTTTGAAAGCTGTGGATGTTTACCCACGCCTGGGGAGGCAGTGAGGGGAAAGCGTTGTTCCTGAGGGACAGCATGACGAGAGGAAAGAGGGCCCCACCGCCCGGCTCGCGGGGCCGAAGCAGCAGGTCCCGCTGTGGCTCCAGCACAGCCCTGCATGGCCCAGCCAAGGGCCAACGCACGAGCCCGCCGCCGTGCCGCACCCTGCACACCACTGCCCGGGGCCTGGCTGCCGCGTGAGAGCTGCGTTTTACCCGAATGCAAAGATTTTTCATACGGCAAAAAGCCCAGATTTTTGTGGCGGGTGCACACTCGCATTGGATCTGTGAATGGCCACTTGGAAGATGAACGTGGTTCAGACATAACGAATGGTAAGCTGACAGCCCTGATGTCACGTAGGATCTGAGGTACTTTGTCAGCATATCTGTATTTTATTGGTAGATTCAGCCACATGTGAAGAAATTTTAGAAACTGGTTCAGACTTTAGACAGTTATTTTTACTTTATGCCTATCACATAAACCTGCTGGGTAAAAAAATAGCAGTTATTACAAGAAACTCATAGTTGTATAACTTACAAATGACTCCAAAAAACATCCTATGCTATACATGTAACTATTACAGAAAGACTATCAGATTGGATTGTGAAAATAGAAATTATTTACACAAATTGCAATATGCTTTTCTGTGTGTCTTCTGGCTTCTGTTCTGTTGCTGTTGCATGCTTAAATTGAAGACCTATATTCCTGGGCATTTTTTATTTTCTCCCTACTGTCTTTTGTGCTGTTACTTATTTTGCATCAGTCTGTTGCGTCCAATAACTTCATGTTTTTGAGGTAAAAATCTATATTATCATTCACCATCGCTTGGTATTTTCCTAATTCTATTGCTAGGCATACAAAGATTGATTAATCATATTTAAAAGTGTCTATAACCAGAATTTTGTTGTAGCAGGGGAAAAATCCTGATTATAATACCCTACATAAATACTTTGATACAGTACAGTAGCTCGAAGTCATGTGTAAAATGGCTGTTATTCAGTTGTGTGGATCGGGTGATGAAACAAACCATGAAAATAAAATTGACTGAAACCAGAAATGAGAGAGAACAGTGTTTTCATGCCAGATTAGATGGCTGACAAAAAGGTACAGTTTTGCTTACAGACTTAAGTCTCTACCATTCGTTACGTCCTGATGTACTTGGTGTCCTTTTCACCAGGCTGCTGCTGCTCTCAGAGTGCATGTTTCACTGGTATTTGCAAACCACCTCCACATGGTTTCTAATGATTTTTAAAAGTAGAAATACTGGAGCATTATACTTTAACTTCAGATTTATCTCTGTTAAATAGAAAATGATGATTATAAACCCAAGAGCTGCTGGTGCAGTCAGAATTAGCTAACATTAATTTCAAATGTCATTTTCAAAGGAGTGACATTTTTTTATTTTCTAAATTGAAGAGTAAATACATGATAAGTTGAGGATGTTTTCTATTGTCAAGGTAATGACAGCACCCTTGGCTGGACAGACACTGAAGAAAAAGGCCAGGTTGATGCTGAGTGGTGGCTGGTGTAGCAAGTAAAACAACTCTGTGAGGTATTGCCAGGCCTGCCTGAACAAGGCTCATGTGAACTTGGTTTGGCTTGTTAATCACTGGAGCTAAAACCTGTTAATTCTTTTCATATGTTCAGCTATGTTCTCAAGCTTTAGAGTATGTGTTTTCAAAGCTTTCAAGGTTTGCAGTCGTGATGGATATAACATAAGGAAAAGGAAGGTAAAAGTGCAGATATTACAATGTGGTAAATGACTCCAGGACTTAGGGGTTAAAGCACCTTTCATGTACGGAAGGACTTGCAACAAAAGTTAGGAGACTTGGCAGTGCTGGTGAATGGTCTGTTCAATTCAAAATCCTTTGCAGTGACAGGAAAGACTGTCCATGTAATTCTCTTTACCTGTCTCTGTTGTTCTTAGCTACTATTGCGATCACCAGGTAGGTAATGTAGCATATGGTAGGGAAAAGGATTCTAAAGAAATGCGGACGGTAAATGGCTATTGCTTCTATGGAATATGGCTACAGGAGCAGCACCTGTGCACAAAGTCCTGCACATACTTCAGTTTCCAGGCTGGGACACAAATCATTTGTTGTGTGTATCCTTACCAATGTTTTTGTAGCCTTTTCCATGTGCTGTGTGTGTCTCTAGGATATTTCATATTTCACAGCCTGACATGAGCCTTTTCCTGCTATTCACTTGCTCTTCTAATTCTTTAGAAACAAAATGTGGTCATCAACGTAGTTATTTTAACGTTTTAAAAGGTTCGGTAAATGGTTTGGACCTTTCAAGTAGTCTCTGATTCCCATCTCAGATTTTTGCCTGTTTTTTGTTACATGTTCCATGAGTGCAGTGTGCAACAAAGAGACTATGATTTGTCTCTTTCCCTTAGTGGAGTAAATAAAGGATAAAATTATTTGCAATATCTAACCACTTTGTACACACCTGCATTTAAATACACAGGCACCTGTTCTAGTCAAGAAAGTTGCTCAGCTGCACCTTGTAGGAACTTGGGGAGGGGGGAAAGGGCATAGCAGGGCATTTATCATGTCATGCCTGCCCTGCTTTTGTGTTCTTCTCTAGGAATTCTCTTCCCAGTGCTAGCAGAGAGGGCTTTCTTTGATAAGGAGACAGTGGATCTGGCTCAATATGGCCATTCTTGTACTTAAAGACTGAGGGCATTCTGGCCCTCAGCAAGGCTTTTTTTTAATACCAGAATAAATACTGATTGCACAGTTAACCTGAAAGAGTTAAGTTTAATTATTTAGCTTATTTTACAAACTGGTTCTTAAAGGCTTTTCTGTTTGCTCATCTCCAATGGATCTTAAGCAGAGACACTGTGTTGCTATGGAAAATAGTGAGCAAGCAGTAACAAATGCTTCCTCACACAGAAGCAAAGAACCCTGTTAACCATCAGCCATGCAGATATGACTGAGAGTGGAAAAGAAAATATGGGGAAAAATATGAAACCCATTCCAGCTTTCATTCTGTTCTTAAGTGAAATACAACCTTGTTTTCTTCTTTCAGCATGGCACAGTAGCATTCATGTGATCCTGGATCAGAGGGTCATTTGCTGATGGCAATTTCATTATTTGAGGATACTCGCCGCAGTCATGAGTATCAGTCTGAAACAAGATATTTTGGAAAGCCTCGCCTGAGTTGCACGTCACATATGCACGTCTTATACTAAGCCAAAAAGAACAAGGGATTTTTTCTTCTATGATTTTCTTAGTCCCAAGAAATTTCTTCATGAGACATGTGTAGGAATATAATACCCTCAATCCAGTCGGACTTCGTCTTGCCTCCAGACTCTGAAAGCATTGGAGAAATATAAATTAGTAAAATTTGACATTGGCGTTGATCTTTGCTTTGCCACCTAAGATGCTTTCCAGGGTCAGCCTTGAAATTCAACACACCACCATTCTGTTGGAAGAAAGCAAAAGCTGCACAGTAGAGCTATTTTATTTTTTAAAATATGGCTGTTATAGCTTAATTTTTTTAAATGGTCACATAGGACCCAGCCTATTTTTAAACAACTGAATCTTTTAATTCTGAAGTGTCTGCCTTTTTTCCATCTATCTGCAGTTTTCTTTTTAGAATGTTCTTTAAGCAAAGTTGAAGTGAATACTCATACAGCGTACTGAAGTTGACATTGTAGGTCTTTGTTTCAAGAGGGCATTTGTGTTCTGACAGGCTAAGAACAGACCATAGTTACACTGTTGTTCTTACTGAAGACAGGCAAAACCAGGCCAGATCCTACGGGACTTACTCAAGCAAAACTCCAAAAGAAACTTTGCCCCAATTCATCTAAGAACAGTCAGAAATAGAGTTTAGGAGTTCCATATTTTTCACAATGATGTACTCTAAAAACCCCACATTTCTTGCAGCTGCTGCTCATGCATGGTTCAAACATGTCTAATTCAAATATAATGCAAATATAAAATCTCAACTAAAAATGTACATCAAATTCCTTCAATATAAAATTCCAATGATATGTGAGATGAAACCTAGTAAACAGAAGATTCCCCACTAACTGAAATTAAGCTAATTTGGGTTAACAATGAATGGTCAATAAGATGGTCTGAAAAACGCTCACTGCCTTTGTAAGCTCAATCTGCAGCAGCAATTGCACCACGTCAGTCTCCCTGAATCAGCAACAGTCAAAAGAATTAAATCATAAAATCCAGAGTCTTTTGTTACATGTGTTTCCTTAGTCTTTTTCTAATTCTAGATGCTCATGTAAATGAGTAGCTGACTTTTCTAATTTCTTTCTTCTATAAGGAGACAGCTTTACTTTGTAAAGAGTATGGTAATCCACCCACGCACATAAACTCTTTTTCGGTAATACATCCCCATTTCATCTACATTTTTCAAGAACTTTAACTTATTCAAAGAACACTCAGGCTATATATGGAGTGCAGCATCCACAAAGTTTATTTTTTTACCTAATTTCTAGCTGCATTGCCTGAAGCAGATGAGGTCTTGGGAAACACCCACGAGTATGTTTTGAGTCAGTATATGAAACAGGATTAATAAACGACTTTTACTAAGCTTTAGTCACTGCTCTGTCTGTAAACAGCAATGTTTTCCAGTGAGCGATTTACAAAGTTCAAGTTTATAATCTTGACTCCTTTAGTCTGGATTCCTGCACCAGAAAAATAAATCATCATTACTTACCAGGAAGGTAATGTACCTGCAACAAAACAAGGCTTTCCTGCAGAGAAAGTAACATAGACTTCTGTGGACATCAAAAACGTGCAACAGTATTTTACTTCTCCCTTGGTAGAGAATCAAAGAGAGCCTTGGGTACTCCAATTCAAACCACATCACAGCTGAAGTGTCCAAAGAGAATCTAAAGTTTCAGATTCAACCACTGCTGTGTAAAACAATGCCACAGGAACATTCCCATGTCAAAACCACAATTTTTATAGCCAGCTTAATAGCCTTTCAGGCAATGAGCAATCAGTTCAAATATATACCTTATTCCAACTAAAACAGAGATCCACTGTATATCTGTTCATGGAGAGTACTTAACCTAGACTCTAATCTCTATAAATTGGCATAATTTGAAGGCACTCAAGAGAACAAACACTCAAATTACAGACTGTTAAAATAGGAAATATGCTAGAGTTCTACTGGCACACTTTGTTGGACACTTCTGCAGTTATGCTTCTGTCCAAATATAACTGCTTTGTGTATTGACTTGAAAGGCATTAAGGGTCACATTTTCTATAGATGAACTGAGATGAAGGCTGCAGATCTAACTTGCAAAAATAAAAATGATGGGAGGCCTCAAGGGTATGCCCCCTAATCATGTGTATGGAAAGCTCTTCTATGGGTATACTGTGATGACTACAGGGACAGAGCTGGCTTTACGTGGAGGAGGGCTAGAGGTTGGATCTCTGTCTTCTGTTGATGTCTTGAGCTGCTTCCTATTTTTCTCCTTTTACATCCTAATGCCTCAGAAGATTACCCTAGTTATCCCAAAAATCAGTTCAGCTCCAGATGGGGACAAAGCAGGCCAGAGTAATGGTATTGTCTCCTTCAGTCCCTAGAAAAGCTGAAGCACCTGTGAAGACAGCTCACATACATAATAACTCATAGAAGCTTGCTCCTTCTTTCTCTCTTCTTCTATTGCAAGCAGATTTTCCAGACAGCACAAAGCAGGATGAGTATCAAAGCATCCCATGATTGATGGCCCTGTCCTCCAGTTTCCTGAGTTTTGCTCACAGCTGAAAAGGAAAACATTTATTCTCAGCGTCCTTGCTCTGCAAAACAACTGGAGTTCCTCTTTCCAACACTCTTCTGAATTACTAAAGCAGGCTCAAGCACTCTATGGAGCTGAAACCATCAAGGTGAGGAGAAAAAACAAGTTGACTTTGAAGTTCTGTGTTTTCCCCAAGACAAGAAAGAAGGGAGAATCCCAGTTTCTCACTAGTAAATGTGATCACATTCTTGAGTACTGTGTTGTTTTTCAAAATATTATTTCTAGATGTCTTTTATGGTTTCCGGGGACCAAATTCACTATGAGTTCACAACACCAGGAATATCTTAGGAACCTACCCTTTGTGTTTAGACATCCAAATGCCTTGATAAGAACCTGTCCTGAAGAGAGAGAGCAAAAGATATAACTTTATGTACTTCAGTAGAAAACCGAATAATTCTCTCCCATCTGAAAATCCTTTATTTTCTCAAATCTTCCTTAATGGTGTCCTTGACCTCTTTTGCCACAGGACTTACAAGAACTCAAGTTTTAACTTATCGTGCTATTTTTTGTGAGGCTGAAAACAAGGGATAAATTTTCCCAGTTACACCAGTCTAATTGTGGACTTGCCTTACAAACATTAAATTTCAGAACATCTTCTCAGTTAGCTGTTCTCAAAATGACTAAATCAAATAACACATTAAAAATAAAACAAATTATTTGCTCAGAAAGCAGAAGTTGTCTTTGCATCATTTTGAATTCACATCTCAGGCTGTACAGAAAAAATACCTTTCTTGTGTAGTTAGGTTCTCTGAAGTAAATATCAAACAATGAGGAAAATTGTAGTATTTTACTTTTAAAACCTCACAGTTTGGGGAGATCTCACTGAAAATGGCTAAAGGCCTTGAACTTTGCTGAGTAGCACTCTCTGCAGTTTCTGGTCAAAGTCGCATGGAAGGAAACAAACAGTGGAACCCTCAGCACAGGAAAGACATGAACCTGTTGGAGCAGGTCCAGAGGAGGCCACAGAAATGA
>Ga0181612_105671_pt1 | contig 18275 bp, 5 predicted proteins | sample HoacroProtozoa21_FD_119630 | JGI IMG/M metagenome (GOLD analysis project Ga0181612, IMG submission 119630) | Hoatzin crop microbial communities from Cojedes, Venezuel. Combined Assembly of Gp0051906, Gp0051904, Gp0051908
CACCTGGACACAGTCCTGTGCAGCCTGCTGTAGGTGACCCTGCTTTGGCAGGGGGGGTGGACCAGATGATCCCCAGAGGTCCCTTCCAACCCCTACCATTCTGTGATTCTGTGATTTTATGAAAATGTGAAGTCCGTGCACCAAATTTACATTAAGGTCTCTCCTTCATTTGAACAGAACAAAAAGGTGGGTGTGGCTCTTTTTGATTCAAATGCTCAGCACTACGCAGATAAGTGATAAATGTTTTATTCCCAGAATCACAAGTTTGACTTCTGACGTGTGAACTGTGTAACTGCTGCATTGGAGAGCTGCATGCTGAGGAAGTGATGCTTCATCTGTTCTGGCGAGAAGCCGTTCCCAGGCAATGTGCTGGAAGAACTGAGTATTTTCTCAGGAAGTCTTACCCCGCGAATTGGAGTGGCTGCTGAGAGAGGTCCACTTGTCAGAGGCAGACCCTCAAAAGCTTTCATATCATAATGCTGGAGAGCATTCTGTAGCATCTTCTCATGCCATTTCCTCAGCCTGTAGGGCTGCTGCTTAAAAGATTAATTTCTAGGGTAAGTCGTGGTGGCATCTGCTGTTTGTAATGAAAAAAAAAATGTGTGAAAGCATCATGAAAAAAAAAATTGCTGCTGAATGACTGAGCAGCAGAAGCTAGAAAAGTGACATCAGATTACAAAATATTTTCAGTTGCTTCAAGATACTGGCTGTTGCCTCTGTCATCAAGCTTCTAGGACATTATCTACATGGAAAAGCACACAAAACATGTAAAAGTTCAACAAAAAAGTTCTTTTTTCCTCCAAGCTTTTTGTCTTCACAGTAGATGGTAAAGTAATTACAGTCGGTACATTTCATCATGGTTAACAATGTTGATGGAAATGCAGATGTTCGCAGTTCAGCATCTTTGAAACGGATGACTAGTCATTCGCTTACTTCTGCCTTCCATTTTTAAACAGGAGTTCTGCTATTTAGACATCCCTTGTCCTTTCAACTGTAACATGAACCAATCCGTGTGCCAAGGTTATTTTATTAACTTCTGCTTTTCAGTATTTGCAACACTAAATTGTTTAACTAAACTAATCTCACAAATGCAGTTGAACTTCAGGACAGTTGTGCATTTGTTTTATTAGAATGACTGACGAACTGGTGCAGGGTTTGTATTGCAGGCAGAGCGAAAAGTCTCATTTTTGGAATAGCTTTCATGCATACGGGGTCCCTGCGATATCGTGAGGAGTGTATGGGGCACGGCTGTCCACCCAGGCAAACCCGGTGGGAACAATCCAGTTGAAGGCTCCTTCCTGGAGAAGTTTCTCGTTGTGATAGAATAGTCTCATTTACATAACGGACATATCCTGCTCACACACTATTCTGGTGATAAAAAGAGTATAGAAATGTCAAGATACTCTTTCAGAGAGGGAAACTTCTTAACTCTCAAGTGCTTAAGAGAGAGACAATGCCTACAGTGAGAGGTAATATCTTTTATGAGACCAGATGATGCAGTGGTGAAGAACGGGCTGGCTTTCATGAACACAAGAAGCCCTTCATCTTCTTGAGAGTGGTGGCCCAGTTCATGGAGCCTGAATTCCATCCAAGGCTGCAGTTCTGCGAGATGAGAAACTGGGTCCTAGAGCACAAAGCACTGGATCATAAACACTGCAGTTACTTGACACAAAGTGGTACAAACTCGCAATGCCAGCTGAAGTGTAATACATATTTTGCAGAGACAATTTTATCCAAACAGATTTTATGGTGGATCAGATATTGTCTTCCAGCCCTCAGGGACCATTACAGTGGTGTAAGCTCCATCTCACATGCTCTAACATGACAGAAGTGGTATTGTGTGCTCACATTTCATGCGGATGAAATTTATACTCTTAGGTGATGCTGTAGCGCAAATCTCATACCGATGAATGAGAAAACACAGTCTAAACCAAAAATGCTTGTTTTAAATTACCTAGGATTTATGAAGGGTTTTCCATTCTAAAAACAGATGAAATACGCACGCACACACACTGAAATCCTGTGATGCTTCTTAGTGAAGTGCTGTTTTTTAAAAAAAAAACACACCACCCTGTCAGTAATGTGCTGAAACTTTGTAGTTCTAACTAGAGATGGAAAAACAGCCTTGTGACCATCACCGAATTTAGTAATGACAGAGAAAGACAGTTTTTGGTGTGAAACAAAAGCAACAAGTTTAGTGAAGTTCACATATGATATTGATACTTTCCTACATGGGGAAATTAATCAGAACATCCAAACAGGGATAGCTATATTTCTACAAATATAGGGGGGCAAATGCAGTGGAAGAGTATTATCAGCATTGTTATGGAGCTAAATTCCTCCCACATAGGCACATTTATATGATCTACTGAATGTGCTCCTGTCTGCCTTGAATGACAATGAAATGCTGCTGCAGGAAGAGAAGAAGAAAAATCCAGAATCATCAAGGAATTCAGAATTCCAGAAAGTTTGTGTCAGGCAGGAACTGTACGAATACACCTGCATTGAAGGCTTTACAGCCTTACTTCCACTCCAGTCTGTACTTTTGCCAGTGGGAGAAGGGTAGAATTTGCTAGTTCCTATCACAGGGAAAAACTGCTCCACCCACCTGGTTTCAGTCAAACCGGGATCCAAGAGATTCATTAATGATTGGTCATTGATTTATTAATGTCACCTAATTACCTGCTGATCAGTGTGCCACACATTCGGGGTCAGTATCAGCAATGCAACAGTTAACCCAGAAAGTTAACAAACACCTACAAATGCCTGAACACCCTTCTATGAATAATGCCCCAAATTTCACCCCCCTCCCACATGGCCAGAGCTACAGACACCCATAACTCACACACCCCATGCCAACAGGGTGATGTCTCACGTAGTCAGGCCAGGCTTCTCTTCCCTCACCACAAACTTGTATGCTTTGTTTAGAATTCTTTTCAGGCTGACTCCCTTTCTTCTTTTATTTTTTTTCGCTTCAGAAGTCTCTTAGTAATTTCCTGGTTACTATTTAATCCAGCTGATGGCCATCTCCTAAGCAAACTTTGTTATTGCTATTTTCCTCTTTAGCGTGACCCGCTCTGGGGCAAACCCTCGCAGGCAGTTTTGGGGGCTCTGTTTGCTCACACTTTTCCCACTCACATCGCGTGACATCAGCATCTGTTACCCACTCCACGGCACGGAGATGGGGGCCGTGGGCATTGCCCCCTTCTCCAAGATGTTTCACCTAGCACCTCCGTCCCTGCTTCTGAGCCCGTCGTCCTCAGCCAGGCTTGTGCTTGTATGCATCTAGGATGCGATTCCGTTCCTTCTAAGAGGCAACAGCTAAAAGACATCAGAAACCTATGCTGTAGACATCTAAACTAGGTTCCCAGCTCCAGCCTTTAAAGAATGAATACTTTGTTTAAAACATTTTACAAAATGAGAAAGTAGAAATGAGGCTGGCCTGGCTTGTCAGTTAATTGCAAGAAGTGTGTTGGCTTCAGGCGTCTCTCCCTTCCCAAGATACATCATGAGAACTCCCTTCCTGAAGCCGCTTATGTGGTGACCTGACTTCACCGAATTTAGTTACAGCTTTGATTTCCTCCCACTTTGCTTTGTGTGGCCCAAGGACTTCTGTAACAGCTATGTGAGGGATTTGGGGTTTGGCCTGTAAGTGTCCTGCACATGGCTGAGTTTGTGCCAGAGGTTTGTAAGCCAGCGCTGGTTCGCACGCTGTTGTGGCTCCCTTCATTTGCTTGCAGCACATACAGCATCAGACCCCAGTTTCACGTTTGGCGGTAGCGTTGCCTACGCTGCTTTACCAGCTCCATTCTCCCCTCCGCGTTCATGACTACTGGTCCCATTGCCTCCCTCGCAGCAGCTTGCATGGCTAGGTGGTGAACCGAGCGGGGACAGCCCAGAATGATTCAGGAAAAAGAGGTTGCTTTCCAGCCAAATCCGTCTACCACGCAGCTGCACACACACACCTGATTTGCCTCGGTAAAGGCAAACACAGGCGTGAGAATTTGCAAGGGGAATGGGAGCTCCGTAAGGCACTGTTGCCTTTCAAAAACATGTCTGCTTAACCATGTCCTCTGAGGCCATAAATTAACTGACATGAATGAGAAAATCTTGCTAGGGAGACCTCTCAGGTGCTGCATAGCTGTTGTTGAAGCTGCAGCCATGCCTGCAGGATGAACTGCACAGTATTTTTCATCTCCTGAACATTTGGAAGGGCCGTTGGAGAGGTCTGGCCCTGCACGCCTCTTGAGCTTCTCAGTCCCACTGCTTTCAGGAGGAGCTGAGATTTTGTGTTATTTCAGGGATGGTGACTATCTTCTCAGGGCTTAGATGCTAAACTAAACCCAGGGAACGCACAGCCAGCTCGTAGCGTGCTGCAAAACCAGTTCATGTGCCCTGGAAAAAGGGGATGTAGCGGTATACAGCAAACGACCTTTGCAGCAGCCACACACTTGCGTAAGCAGCCCGGTGCCCGAACCTTTATTGTTTCAACCACTTCTTCCAAGGCATAGTTTATAACTGTTGCCTCAGTGTTTACTCTTGTTTAACCCCATCAAATCCATTGGAGAGCTGAGCTGTAACTCAAAGTCATCACATGCCCTGTAAAAGGTAGATCACTTTTTTTTAATGTATCACTGACACTTTCTCTTAAATTCAAAGATAAATGTCAGTGGATGAATATTTAGCAGCAGCAGCCTTATGCTTTCCTCTCTTAAATATGTATATCATCCTCCATTAAATATCAGTACCATTTTGTTGCTAATTTGAGCAGGACAGAGTGATTTTCCATATATATTATTTTCTTTCAAAAATGTCCTCTGTCAAAACAAAAACATTTCCATGAAATCGTGGCACTTTTGTTTAGAAATTAGTTGCCTTTTTTGGTTGAAGGAAGAAGAGTGACAAGGAATGTCAAAATCTCAATTTAATAGTATTGAGACAGCATGTTAGGTACTATTGTACATAGTAACACATCAAATTATTTTATTTTTATTTTACTGCATAAATGAGAATATCAGCTATTTCTAATATGATTGCATGAGACTATATTAGTTTTCCAAGATATTAAAACCAGCTGTTCTTCAGGTCAAGTCTGTAGGTGAAACTTTTTGCTGAAATATTAGATGGATACAGTTAAAATGAAAAAAAATTTCCTACTATACATGCAGCTTATACCAGTAAAATCAAACACTAGCACACACCACCTATTTCAGACCCTAAAAAATACAGAACCATTTGCATACTGACCTGGAACAAAGTAAATTTAAGAATTTAAGAAATAAGCTTTCAGAGTAGCCCGCCCTAGTGTATATTTTCACCCTGTGTGTTAAACGCTGTGAGTCTTGTTAGATATCACTGCAATACCTCCTGCCGCTCTCCATGGCTGCTTCAAGGTACCTTTCTGGGCAGCTTTTCAAAACCACCAGCAGAAACCCGTGCTAGCAGGACTTCAGCTGGCAAAATCCTTTAGTCCAGATAAAATCTAAAGTGCCTGTAAGATGTAGGGCAACCGGTTATGAGAAAGGCAGTTTCTTTCAGAACACAGAAAAGAAAATCCAGGTGCCTGCTTAGTTGTCAATTAGACACCAATTTGTAAATCCACAGTGGGCGGTGGGTTGCAGAAGTTGGAAGAGTAAAATACTGGGTGTGCCCAGGTTGCCAGATGAGTTTGGATTTGAAGTTATTTTCAAGTACAGACTTGTCGCTGAGCTTCACTCTGTGCACACAAGTACAGAGTTTATTCTGGCTCTGGAGTCTGCTGGAAACAGAGTTTAAATAGATCTAAACTCCCATTAATAAGATCTATGCAAATGGCCAAAAGCCAAACCAAATCATGTCTTCATTTCACAGCATCAACCAGCAGTCAGGCTTGCAATGAGTTTCGTCTTGTGGGGGCTGGGGAACACAAGCAAATAAAAATGAGCAAGGAGCAGCTGATAGCTCTTCAGGGGAAAACTTCATTCAAAATATGTGTCTTGCAGCCTGGTTCTCTGCTTAGTTAAGCTAGCTTGATGGGTTCACTGAGAAAGGTAGGCCTGTAGGGGTTGTAGTGCTGCAAAGCAACACCAATAAATAGAGGAGAAAGCTTTGTGAAGGAAGGCTTGAGGTTGTGTTATTTTCAGAGTGTTTAACATTTAGAGTGTGTGATTTATGTTGGAGCTTGGGCTGCTGGTAGGATTTCGTAGAATTAGAATCACAGAATGGTTGGTGTCAGAAGGGACCTTCAAAGATCACCTACTTCAGCCACCCTGCCATGGGCAGGGACATCTTTCACTAGATCAGGTTGCTCAGAGCTCCATCCAACCTAACCCTGAACACTTCCAACGGATCCACAACTTCTTTGGGCAACCTGTGCCAGTGTCTCACCACCCTCATGGTGAAGTATATAAGATATTCACATGTTCATTTATATTCATATAAATGGAAAAATCTCATTTAAGAAATTATTCATCGACTAACTTTCTATCAGATGGTTTCTTTTGAAACTGAATGCAGTACTTTCATAAAGCATTGTAAAGATTTTTATGTTTTAAAATGGAAAGACTTGGCTTTCTGTCAACACAAAAAAATGGCTTGCTGACACTACTTGATTTCTTTTTGAGTTCTGTAATGGTGTCTTGTCCAGGTAAAGCGAGACATGTGTACACTTTGGCATATTTTTTCCCCTGTCAAAATTTTTTTTGACATTGAATGGATGTTTTGTTATCTAATATTGCTTATCTTTTAAAAATATTGTAGCTTTCTTGAGCATGGCTTACATTTCAATAACATGGCAAAGTTGATAGCTGCTCACTGGCTGGTTTCAAAGGTGATAAACAGAGTACAAGTTAAGTCTGAAGTTTGCCGGCATGTTACTTTTCTGCTAAAATAATGATCAGTAAAGAGCTAAGTAATGGCAGAACTTAATAGGGCTCTTCAGTTGGTACCTTTGAAATGGATGAAGTCTGTACCTCCAGAGGGTTCTTGCATTCGTTTGCTGAGGTAAAAGGGCAACATTGAATATCCTTTTATGTTTTTTTTCCTAAGATGTCTTTTACGTTATGGTAGTCTGCCTGTTTCCAGGTACTTGTGAGTTCAGGAATGTTTACATGTATATTTGAAAGAGTCTAGTGCTTCAGTAGAAATGAGCAGTTAGTTCTATGTCTGTGTTTTTCCTGACTTTCTTATAGAATTCTGATTTTCGTCTAGACTTTAGGGTGCCTATGCTTCAAGAAGGATGTCTTCAGTTGAGAAGAGGATGATGTAAGGACATGTAGAATGGCACTTAGGGATCTTAGGACTGAGTTGGCCAGTACTTGAAGAGGAGAAAGAATGGAAAGGAACATATAAGTTTTTTGCCTTTTCTTTCTGAAAATGTTTTACTCGGTTCTTGAGCTTTCTTTGATGATGCTTCTTATGGAAAGACTGGGCAGGCAAATACAGAAGCTAGAGTGTATGGGTCAGTCAGCAGAGGAGGCAAGGAAAAAAGAGAAGACCATGATGGTGTAGATGTAGAAACCCATACCTAGTTTGATGTAAATTGACAGAAGAAAGGCTCCTTCTGTCTGCACAAAAGCCAGCCTCCCTTCCTGTGAGGCTCCTGAAGCAAGGGGTCCATTCTCTAACACAAGGAAACATTAAGAAATTTGTAAAGAAAAAAAAAATCTAAATGTTGAAGTTCAATACCTGCATTCACATTTTTACTCAAAGCTAATGTTTCCTTAAACTCAGAAAAACAAAATCTCAGAAAGCGTTGATTATTTTAAGTCAGCAGAGATGAAGGTGGTATTGCTGTTTCATTAGTCATAGCTTGGGCCACTTGCAGTTCTTGTTCCTAAGATTGTCAGTTTGGCATTTCTTGGGGCAGTTGTAAAAATGAGCTTTTTTGCAGCTCTTCTCAATTGCTTTGTTTTCTTCTCTTCCCAGGACTTGCCTGCATCTACTTGTTAATTTTCAGATTTTCACTGTAAGGGAGACTCATTTGTAACATAGCAGGCATGCACTGCTCCTCCATGGAACTGCACGTCCGGGACGGAGAGCCTGAACTGAAACCTTGCTTTACAGCATGGTAGCTGAGATGGATAACTGTAGGCCGGCAATCTAAGTATCAGGGAGAATAACACAGCAGCGTAATTCTAGGAGTTGGAAAGTTAGGTCTTACGAACTGCTTTCTTAATACGAATTGTGGTGGAGGGAGATGTTGCCTGATGCTGTAGTAGGTTTGGGCTGCCTGTGGACCACAGAAAAGTGGTTCTGAGCGTGTATGTGCTAATACAGTTGTATCTGAATTTGTGCTGCTTTGTTGGCTGCCCTTTCAGCTGATTTTTAACTAAGGCTGCTGTTGAATTCTGTTAGTTATGAGGGCTCAAACAGGCAGGTAGCCTTGATGGGGATTAGTTTATCAGATGTCTAGTAAAGTGCAAACTCTGACTGCAGCTTTATCCACCCTCAGGCTATTCAAACTCTCTACAGTGTGATCTTATTTTCTCAGCCAGTGGAGCTACAGAATTAACCTTTTCCTTCTGTGTGGAGGGATTGGTATTTTTGCTTCAGAGCCTAGAAGATGATGGTGTCTAACTTAAATATGCAAGTGTGTCACTGAAAGCTACTTTAAATTAAGACCAAGCATTTTCTTCACTGCATCACTGTTGGCTTCGCCCACATCCTATACCTTTCTTTATTTGGCCTGTCAGCTGAGCAGTGGCAGCACAAGGTTTGGAACTGCAGGCATGCCGATTAGGCAGGCAGCCGGCTCACCATCAGTAAAGTGTATGGATTTGCATGTCACTTGTTTTGCAAGCCTCTCGTAAGAAATTCATATGTGGACAGAAACTTCCAGATCTTCTGAAATTTTGCAGTGGCTTAAAGTTAATAGGAAAGTCTTGACTGGAAAACGTACTTGAAAAAAATATGTACCTAGAAACAGTGGTAGAAAGTATTAAAAAAAAAAAGTGTGGTAATGAGATATTGTCTACTAGTATTGGTATTTATGGTGATAAAAACTAGAAGCATTTCATAAGAAAATGAATATATTCACTTTGCTACAGAATTTGAATATTGCTGCTGTAGTACTTGTGCTGTGGATTATGCAGGACTTGACCTCTGCTGTGTTTTGTTGGTACTGTTGGTTGAGAGGAGACAGCTAGTGTTGTGGGTTCTGTGGTGTACAAGCACTTGTAGTGGTGAAGGCTGTTACGGTGAGCGGTAATGATGGACTAGGGACATTGTATGCTGTGAAGTATTTTTCTATTTCTCTGTTGGTTGTTTCTCTGTAGTAGTTTTAACTGTTTCCCAGCACTTTATTATCATTATTTAAAATGGAAAATACTTGCTCAGATACTCTAATGAAAGATTTTTACTAACGATCTGCTAGAAAATGAAGTCCTGTTTTAGCAGAGTCATGCCAAATGGGTTAACAGTTTGAAGGGTGTGGCTAGCCTGTGACATAGGGTCAAACTTGCTGTGGTTTATAAAGTATGTGTACATCATGGGAAATGCACACCTGGGGAAAAAGATACAATGCAAGTTTTTCTACAGGTTGTAATGTACAAAAATAAACTACAAAGAAATCCTTAAACATTTTTACAGAGCAGTTGGTATCATGGCCATTTAAACTAAAAGGCATTGTGGAGGTGCTTTGAACTGAGTGCTGTAAAATAACATCCCCATGCACCTGGCTGTGTTCTGTGTTGTTTTTTTTTTTTTCCCTAACCTTGTAATGTTAGAAATATCAAACCACCAAGGCAGCCAGCATAAGAAAAGTAGCAATAGTAAGTGTTATGCACGGAGATGATGTCTTACTGTCATGTAAGTATAAATAGGAGAAAATTAGACTCTGTTCTTTCTGGATGCATGAGTCAAAATTATTGACATTGCTTTTAATCTTCTCTTGTCCTGTGCAAAACATTCCATCTGATGTTGTCCGAGTCCTGTTTAGCATTTTCTGTTGCCTACCTACCCCACTGATGATCTGGATTTTACTTTCTCCTTAGATCACATCTCTTCATTGCATCTTTCTATGGTCAGAGTACTTCAGGCTTCTCTCAAACATCGTGTCCTCACAGTTGGAAGACTTCCAGTAAACCTCCCTTCTCTCAGGCAGTAAGATATTGTTAGGTAACTAATAACTTCCATTTTTAATGTGAAGTTCAAACCTACTGAACCTGTTGATCCCTCATATTAAGACATCAAGGCTGCTTCTGTTAGCAGTAGATGGTTCTACAGGTCTGTTGGTTGTTTGAGTTCTGTAGGTAATAAATGGAGCAAAGATTTAGTAGTGGTGTGTTTTTGCTGAAGGTGATCTGAAAGACTGGGGGTGGGCTAACTTAGAACATTGATTTGTGTGTGTGTGATTTTGTTTGTCTGAAGGTAAGACTGAGATGTTCTAGGGTAAATAGACTGTGAATTGCATGATAAACTTCTGCCAAGTCTCAGTGCTGGAATTGCTGAGATTACTGTTTCAGTGTCCATGCAGCTATGTTTACTTTGTAGAGCACTCTTTGACCAACACCTCAATGTGGTAGGTGCTGTGCAAACAGAGCAAAAATTGACTGTGCCTTAGTTTATGAAATCCGGAAGGATGAGGAGCTGAAACTAGGTTGTAATGATGTGTTGTTTGTGTACAGCAGCCTAACCTTTGGGAAATCTTGTGACAGAGGAGAGCTAGGAATGTTTTTTGAGGCATATCTCAAAGTAGCTCTACCAGTGTTTCTTGGTTATGTCTGTCAAACATGAAGGATAGCCAGGGGTAAAACTCAAAGGTGACAGGCTGAAACTGTTATTTTTATTTTTTTCTGTTCTTTTTTGTTTGTTTTTAAAGTAATCAATGACAGAGTTTTTGGTTAAGTATGGATCAGGAGCAGGACTTGGCATTTTGTAGCTGAGTCTAAAGACTTTGAAACCAGTAAGTTATATTGATAGAAAAAGGAGGCAAAATGATGTAGAAAAGACAGATGCTGTCATTGTGACGTAGTAGAAGGATTATTGTGTAGCAGCACCGTGAGAAGATGTGTGAGGAGCAGAATTCCCTAAAACCCAAAGGAATTTGAGTGCATTTAAATGGTTTTTGTGGCCCTAAGCATAGGGTTGTGCTGAGTAGTCTGATTCAGCTCCTATTTTAAATGTGTTCTGGATTTTTTTTTTTGCCCCAGCACAAAGATTGTATTTTTCATTTCCATCACACATCTTCTGTTTCTGTGGTATGAACTTGGGAAATAAGTTTTGAAATAGATTACACTAGCAACTTCTGAACTGTGTGCAGATCATTTGTGGTCTAGGAAACTAAGTGGTAAGTGGAACCAGGGTGCTTTTATAGGATTTCTAGTGAAAGTTTAAGTGAATACTAATCTCAGAAAGTTTGAATGCTAACAATAGCTTTTTTGTTCTAAAGGCTTTGGAATTGCTTTATTTGAATGGTTTTTGTGTTGATTAGTAGGCCCAGTCATTGGCATCTTGATGACAAGGGTTGGTAGCAACTAGAGTTGCGAGCAGGCTTTTTCATATATCACTTGTGATGCGAGTTGTGTTTTATATTGTAGATGTGGCAAAGACCTCTTGGTTTTCACTTTATTGTAGAGGTTTGAATAATTGAGTGTGACAGAGGAGTTGACTAATAATCAAATTAACCTGGATTGCCTAAACATGTAATAGTTGAGATCCTTTTTCTGTGAGGAACTGACTAATTTGTCAAGATGTCAAATTGGTCACAAGCCAAACTAATCACTTCTGTGGGTTGCATCAAGAAAGACAGAAGAAGTGCTCCATATGTTCTGATTTGTATTCATTCAGTTTTGCCTAACAAAATTTTAGGTGTTAAGTAGGGTTTGTGACACCTTCTTGTTTTAACATCTCCAACCTGTGAAAGTGGTAAAACATGATGAAATCTGGACCGCGCTATCATTAAATGCCTCATGATTTAGTTCTTAGTTCTTCCACAGGAGGACGACCTTACGGAGATGCCAGGGGAGGCAAAAGCATCGGTGTGCTTGCAGTCCTCAGGTTTTATGCCGCTTGAATTGGGAGGGAATAATTATCTTAATTTGATAGATTTGGAGCTACTATGAATATTTTATATTGACCAAGTTATTGGAACGCTTAACTGTGTGAACATATTGGTTTAGTTTAATGGGGAAGAGGAGGTGGAGGTGTCTGGGGAAAATAGGCAGGAACAGAAAGAATTTGTGTCTTGGCAGACAATTTGAATGCTGTTAAGCCAGTGACTCTTGTCATCCCTTGTTTTTTTTTCCTTTGCTTTATTTTGGCTTCTTTGTTTTTAATTAAGCCTACAGGACTGGTGCTGTTCAGAAGAACCAAAGCTGGACATCTAAAAGATTTTTTTTTTCTCCATGTTTTCAACTCCCACTCACAAGAGTGGGTTGTAATAATTCAAGGATTCAGACTGAGATGTAGGAGTCCTGACAGTGACTATGCCTGAAAAAATCAAGATAGCCTGAAGTATCATCAGAAGATGTTAAAATAGACATTCTCTAGACTTATTTCTCAATCTTTCTCTCTTCTCTGTGCTTTAAAAAAAAAAAAAAGAAATCAGTTTGGTCACAGGTTCCTAAAAAGATTGTCAAAAGTATCAAAGTCAGTAAACAAGGTAGACCCACTAGGTGATGAAGGGTATGAATGATGGTTATTAGTGGGTTTTGTCAACGAGCACTATTAGAGGAATTGGATGTATGGATAGGTTCTGTTGCAGCATCTGGATCCCTGGAGACGGATGTGCTGAACCATGAGTGGGGGCGAAAGCTACTTCTGTAACTAACTGAAATTCTACTTTTCTTCAGTTCATTGCTCAGAGAATTGGTGAAGTTTTTCTGCTTTATCCTACTATGGTGGGAGGGAATCCGCCTTTGTAAGGAAAAGCCATGAACTGGATTGATGGCAGCTTTTGTATCCTCTGTTTATGGTGTGTGTATGTATCGTAGGTTGTCAATTCAAAGGGCGACTGAGAAGAGAGATCAGCTAGATTTGGCAAACGTGAAGAAAAATTAGGAGCTCTCGAAAGATGGACATTATTGCCTGACTGTATTAGAGTGTAGGCAAACCAAGTTTCAAAGGTAGAGAAACTATTATTAAATGTTTTGGTGTAGGTGCAGGGGGGAAACTAGACAAACTTTTTAGCATCAAGCCTTTGTCTTTGAAATGGAAGCAATGGAGATGATGGGATGGGAAGAGGGAGTGGAAGAAGTGCTAAAATAAGTTTATCTTCCATGGAAAGAAAAATAATGTAGTTTCATGTTTGGAATCTGAAGAGGTCAGTGGAGGGGAGTAAATTACTGGGTTTATGGCACTTTATATCTACTGAGTTCATGGGTTTTGGTAGTCAGTGAAGTTTGTTCCCAGGCTTATTTTTTGGAATATGTTTTGTAGGTTTCCTGGTGGATCAGCTAAGAGAGTGCAGAGGTGATTATTTTCTGAGTGATGTCCTGCTTTAGCAGCTGGATATTTCTGTCCTTTATAAATGTCTCTTCAATGAGCTCCACTATTACAGTGGTTGCTTAGCTTCCATTAGGCACGTAGTGCATTGGATGAGGAATGTTACATTCTGGAAAGTGCAGGTGCAAGATCCCAGAATTTTGATGCCTGTGTTGCAGAATGTGTTTACTGTGGCATTAGATGTGCTGGCAAGTCATTGTCTGATGCTAATGTAGCTGCTAAGCATTGGGACTGAGGCAGCTTAGTGTTTTGTGCAAAAGAGAACCCTCTAAAGCAAAAATGTAAACTGAGTTATGATCTTTTGTGCTAAATAGTAATCTGTTTGTTCACCATCAGTCCTGCTCACAGTTTAACTAATTGTCATGCATTGATTGAGAATTTTGAGACTGAAGGCTGCAGTAACTTGCAGGTTTGAATGCTAAGGTGCTGCCCATATTCGTGTTCACAGATCCCTCTCTCCAGCTCCTTTCTAATGTTTTCTTAGCTGGTCTTTGCCTACCTTTTCCTCCGGGGTTGGTTTTGCCAGTGTGGCACTCTAGGCTAATACATTGCTTGCCAGTTAAGTACCAAAACTCTGGAGTTTACTTAGGCAAATGAACTGCTGCACTGCAGATGCAAGGCAGCTGCAGATCCTGTGTAATTGGCAATTGCTGGTATGTTCTGTTCTGGTTTATTGATGAAACTGATCATAAAAAGGAAAATCTAGGTTTCTTGTGTTAGAAATGTCTATTTACTTGTCAGTGCAATATATAGCACAGTGAAATCCTGAGCCATAATTAGTGTTCAGCAATGTTGGCAATAGAAGTAATCCACTTAGATGATCTCGTAATAATGATCTCTTGAATAATTACGGCTGTGAAGCTTTATTGTAGGTTGTCTTGCTGGGTTTTCAAAATACATTTAACACAAGCATATTTTCCAGAAAAGCCATTTAAGCTTGATTTGAAGGTTCTGAGTAGTGAATCCGTCTTCCTTTGTTAGTCGTTAATCATTGTTGTTAAGAGCATTGTATTTCCTACTGAGAAGCAGAACAGGGTGAATTTCAAGTCCTGTGATTCCCCTCTCGCTGCTCTCCTGCCTGCTACCAAGTCTGTCTAACGTTATTGTGAGTCTTGCTTTTAGTACTTGAGCAAAAGCCTTATGGTTTACAGATTTGAAAGTCCATGAGATCTTGGAATCCTTCAGTGCTGTCCAGACTCAGGCTTTCAATACAGAAGAGATGTAGCTGAATTTTAAAGTGAATAACCTTTTGTTAAAGTACAGAGCTTTTTGAAAGAAACAAAGCATCGATGATGATTGCTAGTGCCTGGCGTGGTTTTCAATGTCAACTGTGCTCAGTGCAGCTGAGAACTCATGGAACAGATTTGCAGCCTGTTAGAAAGAAACTCAGTACCTCAGTTCATCTGACACTGTGTTCCCCAGACTGGAGCTCATACTGGGGCAAAACATCTTTATAAGAATTGAATATACATGTTTGCTGTGAGACTTCCTGTTGCCCAGAGTCTTTGTAATGAATTACTTGAGGATATCAATTTATTAGCAGCCTGCTAATGAAAAGCTATCTGATGTAGCGTTAGGTTTTTGTCATGCAAAGATGCTTTTTTTGAAAAAAGTCTCAGATCCTGGCGCTGAGACAGCATTATCACTCATCTTCTCAGGAGATGTTTTGTTTGGATAATGCATATATACCTTGCCTTCACAAACAGCGGAGAAGAATATCATACCAGTTTTCTATGACACTTAGGAGTGTGTTTATATATAACTTGGGGACTACCTTCTGTGCAGACATTTTAATGCTGATAAGAAATAAGGCTTACTCCTGGTTTTAGGCAGAAAATAAAGAGAAGTTAAAAAAAAAAAAAAAATTGTAAGGAGCCCTAATCATAACTTTGTCATAGTGTCCTATTACTATCTGGTGTTTTCCTGTGAACTATTTCATGGTAATATTTGCAAGTTAGAGTTGTGTTTCTCTCTCTTTGCTAGTGATCTGAGTATATGGAACTAAATGGATTTTCCTGCCTATTTTCAGTAACTTTTCAGCACTCTTCTGCATCCTTCACCTTTTTTTGCCATGTTTTTAAAAATGTGGATATTGGGGATGGATGCAGTACTTTAGCTTCAGTCTCAAAACATGTTGGATAAAATAATTTTGTTGTTTTCTGTTTCTGATGTTCCCCAAAGTTTCGTTAATTTACCGTTGCATTACACAGAGGAGTGCTGCCCTGCTACAATCAGCTGTATAGCTCATGATCACTTTTGTTAATAAACCATTTATCCACTCCCAGCATGAAATTTTTCCTGTTTGTCCTTTTCCATAATGATCTCCTGTACTCTAAATATAACCTTTCTTGTGTTTGGATGCATGACTCCACTTCTCCACTGTGGGTATGTTAAAATTTTGACAAACAGTCCCTGAATGTGAGGGCCAAAGATTAAATTTGATCCTTCTGGCGGGAGCCTGCAAGCTCTGACATGGCCAGTTCAGTGTTTCAGCAAGCACTGGCTTGTGAGCGGCAGGTCATATCTTTTAGTGAAAACAGCTCTTGGGTCCCTATTTGGACTGAGCCTCTCTAAAAATGTCTCTGCACCCACTGTTAGCCCCAAGGGCAGAAAGCTGCCGCCTGGCTTCTGCTGAGCTGCAGAACTCGGAGCAAGGAGTGGGTATTCCACTGTCTCTTGCTACGGCAAGATGCTGTAAATCGTTGATGTCTTTTGGTGTCCTGTGTCTGTGAAAGCTGGGCTTTGGGCTCCTGATGCGTTCCAAACTCAGTGGGAGTGGGAAGGCGGGAGGAAAAATGTTACCAGCATGCTTAACTTCAAATGTAAGAGAAAAAAGTACTACTATCCCAAACACTTTGAGAAGTTGCCAGCTTCTGTTCTAGAAAAAGAAATGAAACAGTGAGCTGTGCTGGTTTCTCAGGACTGAGAAAGGAGATTTTTTTTTTTTTGAGATTTGTTAACATTTACATTTTTTCCAGGGTTTTTACTTTATGCCCAGAGATAATGAATTGCTACATTCAAATCCCCAAATAAAATTAAACATCAGAAAGAAGCAAGTTAATACTGAAGCACATGCACTATTTTTTAATGTGGTTGTGACTCTGTATTTATTATCTTTCTTGTTACACTTCTGTTTTAGTAAGTGGACCACCCTCCTACTATCTGCAGTTTTTGTTGTAGAACTGTCCAGATTGGCTTTCCACCCTGACATTTCTTGATGTGGTTCTGGACACTCTTGTAAATAGCTCTGTACATGAGTTTTATTTCTGTATCTCCACCGTATTGCTTGTATGGGTTACTTTGAAACCGTGTTGTTAATGTCTAAGTTATTTGCAAACTTAATGTTACTAAAAATCATCTGTTAATGGTTGTTTACTGTGTTGTTTTTTGTCTTTATGCGATACCCATTTGCGTGGACAGCCTTCTCCACTCTTTAAGAGGCTTGACAGACCAGGGCGAGCTGTGATCAGATATGCCCTTCTTAAAAAATACATTCCCAACTACAAAACCCACCTCGCTTCAGAAAGGAGAGCATGTAAGTGGTGAGGCCCAGCGCTAGGGCTGGACTCGTTTGCTCTTTTTTGCTCTGTGGAGCCTGTGAGTGGGGTGACAGCAGGGGAACAGGACCTCACAACTCCAAATCTGTGGACCAACTGCAGCAAGGGCATAGTGAGGAGAGTGGGGGTAACCGCAGATAGCTACAGCTATCCTTCCCGTAGCATCCCCACTTTGCTTCAGTACTGTCATTCTCAGCCCGATTTGCTCTTATCTCACAGCTCTGAGATGCCTGGCGTTGCCCACCCTATATTCTGTTAATAGGGCCAATGCGATGGAGCGCCTCTCCCTGCAGGCTCCCCTGTTTTCGTTTAGCCCTTTGTCCTCCTGTCACTCTGGAAAATGGAGAATAGTTACTCTGTATTTCACAAAGGAAGAGTGCACCTGAAAGGGCAGATCAATACTCTTTGAAATGTCTGTCCAGGGAATGTGAAGAGAGTGGGATCAGCTAAGCTGATTTGCTTAGACGTGAATAGAGGGCTCCACCTAGGCCACTAGTGTACTGAAAGGTAGAAGAAAAACGAACACCCCCCCCCCCCATTAGGCACTCAGCAGAATTATCTGCCATACCTTACTTATTAATACAGTATTAACTGCTGCTGATTGCCAGTTTTGTAAAGTGAGGTGGAAAGCAGTTGGAACCACTGTCTTGGCAGAAGAGGCTGACTTTCGCAGGACTCTTTCCAGAGGAAACTTATTCATCGTGTCTTCCTAGTGAAGAAACTTTGTTAGGTGTGCATGATTTAGATTTCCTCTCCTTCCCTGATGTTATTGCAGACTAAGTTCTGCGCTTACGCTTGATTGAATATTGTCTGTGAATTGTTTGGCATAAAACATCCTGTTTCAGAAGAACCTACTTTTAAAATGAATGTTTAACTCGAAGAAATCTTTCTGAATTTTCGAACAGCTCTCATCGTAGTAAGTGCTGCATTGCTGGAAAGATGTGCTGTGTGGTCTTAATACGAATGTATGAATTTCTTGTTGAAAGTGAGATTTCAAGGTAAGGATTCTGAACTGTGGAGCTATTACTGGTAAACTGTAGTATAATGGTCTCATGCAGTTGTGATTTAGTAAGCTGTACCAGATTTCAAGCTGTCTGCATTGCAGCCTTTTTGTTATTAATAGTTAATGATATTCTTCTCCGGCTGTAAGCGGATCCTTGCTTTCAACTTTCCCACCCCTCCTCCCCCCCCCCCCCCCCCTAAGAACCTATTTTTTTTCCTCGTAAATGGGGGGGGGGGGGGGAGGCAACATGGGCTTTCGAACTTACCGAGCGGGTTTGTGTGTGGGTTCGCCAG
>Ga0181612_114242_pt1 | contig 18275 bp, 11 predicted proteins | sample HoacroProtozoa21_FD_119630 | JGI IMG/M metagenome (GOLD analysis project Ga0181612, IMG submission 119630) | Hoatzin crop microbial communities from Cojedes, Venezuel. Combined Assembly of Gp0051906, Gp0051904, Gp0051908
CACAAATTAACTTTATATAATGATAGGGACAAGGCCATCCACTACGCTAACCTTGCAAAGGAGATTATAGAACAAGATACCCGCCTTAAAGACCAAATGCCAGTATTTCCGGTTTACAAAAGCGAAACATATTATAGATTATTCGAACTCCAGCCCAACAAAAGCGACTCTAAAGCATTGAAATATTTACAGCAATCAATAGACATTGATACTGATTATGATGTTTTCATACCCAAACATGAAGTAGGTTACGCACTCGCCATCGCCACGAATAAGGACAATCTTAAGACTTCGCTAGACATTCTACAAAACATCAATAGCCTAGGATTAAGAAGCTACGAAGACAAATTATATTTAAAGCAAAATGAAATAAACTTTGCTCTTATTACTGATAACCATGAAATATTGGAATCATCATGGAGTGAACTTCAAAACCTAATCATGAATGAATATTATAGGTACGCATTCTATCTTCCTGAAACTTTCCGAAGCAGTATACTTGAGCAAAATGGGGAGATTAACAATCTAGCTAGAGGTTTAGGATTTGGCCGTTCATACTTAAAAGACGATTCTATTTCAGGCAGTCTCTATGATGCCCTATTATTCCAGAAGGGACTATTGCTTCAGCAGTCAAATAGGATATCATACAATATTAAGCACTCTGACGATGATTCTCTCAAGCTTGCATATAACCTGTACTTGGATGCTAAAAGGAACAATCGAGACTTAAAAGACCAATACATTTGCGAGCGGAATTTGATGTGGATATACACTTCGCATCCAGGGTTCAACAATCTATCCTCTCCCTCATGGCAGGAAGTCCAGAACAAATTGGGACCCAAAGATATTGCCATTGAGTTCATTAAGCATGTGTCGTATGGTAAATCCAATATGTACACGGGAGAAAACGTGGAAGTTTATGCTGCAGTACTTTTAACCAAGCAATCAAAATCTCCTGAATATATCGAACTCTGCAACTCCGATGAGTTGGAAAGACTACTTAATAACAAAGACGCGAATGACTTCCCTAAAATCTTGCGATCCACAGAACAATCAGCAATATATAACCTAGTCTGGGGCAAGTTGGAGAAGAAGTTAAAAGGCGCAGACAAAATCTATTTTTCACCAGATGGTATACTCTGCCAAACAAACATTGAATGTCTCAAAAAAGACAATGAAGGGAAAAGCATCGGAGAAATATTCTCTCTTCGAAGAGTTAGTTCTACTGCCAACATTTCTGATGGACTTTCGGATTCCATTACAATAAAATCAGCCAGTATTTTTGGTGGGCTTGACTATGACCTTAATTCTAATTCAAGTGATCCAGCGAATACATCAAGCATCTCCTCATCACTTGCTAAAAACGGGGAAACTAGAGGAAAGAATTGGGGATATCTTGAAAATACTAAAAAAGAGGGTCGCTTCTTACTTGAAGAGTTTACAAAACAAAAGTTTACAGTTCAACTATTCGATGGCTCGAAAGGAACAGAGACTAGTTTCAAAAAACTGTCTGGTAACGAGGATGTCAACTTGATTCACCTCGCAACCCACGGATTTTACTTTAGCCAAGAGTTAGCAGCAAAGATACCTTTCTTTTATGGCGCAGAATCGCCCATGAAACGCTCTGGTTTGCTATTCGCTGGAGCCAATCAAACTTGGCAAGGAACATCGACAAGTACTGATGGAGACGACCAAATACTATTAGCAAGCGAGATAGCTGGAATGGAATTATCTTCTGTGGACCTGCTTTTCTTGTCAGCATGCCAAACAGGACTTGGCGATTCTGGTATTGATGGCGTATATGGGCTCCAGAGAGGCTTTAAATTAGCCGGCGTAAAAACAATAGTTATGAGTCTCTGGTCGGTTGATGACAAAGCTACAATGGAGTTCGTATCTGATTTCTATGCCGCCCTTCTTGAAAATGGAGACAAATATATGGCATATAGAACCGCTGTTGAAAAGACTAGGGAAAAGTATCCTGACGATCCATACTATTGGGCTTCATTCATAATGTTGGACTAAGCATCTATGAAAAATCACCAATTTTCTGTAACTTTGTGAGTTAAGTTATAAGCACCCGGCCAATAATGAGAAAAATTAGCATAATCCTTCTATTGTTTCTTTGCTTCATTGGGAGAGCGCAGGAGAAATATGCTCTAATCATTGGCATAGGAGATTACCCAACGAACTCTGGTTGGAATAAAATTCACGGAGATAATGATGTTCCACTCATACAAAAGTATCTAGAATCCCAGGATTTCCAGCCATCAAACATCTTCTCCCTAGTTAACAGCCAAGCAACTTGTGCTACAATAAAAGGCCAACTAGAGAAAATTTATTCCAAAGTCGGCCTGGGAGATGTTGTGTATATTCATTTCTCTGGTCATGGGCAACAGGTAACAGACCTAAATGGTGACGAAGATGATGGATATGATGAGGCATGGGTTCCCTTTGACGCAAAAAAGGCTTACGAACGGGAAGTTTACGAAGGTGAAAATCATATAATTGACGACTACCTCAACTCTTATCTAAGCAGATTAAGATTAAAACTTGGAGCCAAAGGGAAAATTATTGTAATCTCCGATGCCTGCCACAGTGGCACCGGCTCAAGGGGTTTTGATGGGGAAGATTTTGTCCGTGGAACTAATGAGAAATTTGAAATTCCAGCTTCCGTTCCAAACATTAAGCAAAAAGAGCAACCTGTGGAATGGCTTTTTGTTGCCGCATGCAAGTCCTATCAGACAAATCATGAGTTCAAATCCAGCGACGGCAATTATTATGGTCCACTTTCATTCAGTGTTGCGAATGAGGGCAAAAATCCATATCTCGAAGAATACTCCGAGATGGTTGCATCATGGAACAAATTTGTGTCAGAGGTATCATTTTATCCTCAATCCTTAGATAACGAAGGCCGCCCAAGCAAAAAAAGCAACAAGCTCTTCTAATATGAAAGACGCGGAATACATAAATGGGTTCAAGGAATGCGACCAGCAAATCATTAGGGCTTTCTACAACGAGCACTATATGTCCTTCATCCGTTTCTTTCAACAGAGATTTTTCAAAAGTGATGATTATTGTGCCGACTTATTCCAAGACACCTGCGTCATCCTTTTAAGAAATATTCAAGACGGAAAACTTGACAATCTAAAATGTAAACTTTCCACATATCTTTACTCCATCGCATTAAAGACAATGATGTCCGGCGACAGGAAGAATAAAGAATTCAGCAAGGTCAAACTATATATGGACCGCGATGAAGAAAATTCATCATCTCTAGACAAAGAGGTTGTCGCCGAACTGAAGAGACAAGCCGAGTTTGAATCCGAAGATTCCGATAGAAGCGCATTACAAGATTTTGTTGAGAGAGCAGTAGCATCTATGGGGTCTCCATGCGCTGAGATTCTAAAGCATTTTTACTGGAACAAGATGTCCTGTGCGGACATTGCTGAGGAAATGAACTATAGCAACGCAGATTCCGTAAAAACGCAGAAGAATAAGTGCATGAACAAGCTCAAACCACTCGTTAAAGAGTATCAAAAGTTATAAGGTTACCTTTTTGCGTATTCAAGCATTAACTTTCAAACAAAAGGGCAATGGCAAACGAAGAAAGGATAGACAATTATCTCCTTGGGCGAATGACATCAGATGAGCGAAAGTCATTTGAGCAAGAATTGACAACAAACACAAGCCTCAAGGATGAATTCGAGGCACAAAAAGAAATAGCACAAGCCACCCAGCGGGTCTGGTTTAAAGAATACATCAGCTCGTTACAGACTGAAAATCAAAAAGTTAAGAGACCTAGGCAAAGAATACCTTATATTCTTTCCCTTGCAGCATGCCTCGCTCTAGTTTGTTTCGGAGGATGGAGATATAGCCTACAATCGAACAGTCTACAATCCGCTTCTAATGAGTATCTATCCAGCTTTAACGCCCCATTTTCGCGTTCAGGAGATAGCATTGACGAACTGCTGGTTAGTGCCCTTGAAAGCATTGAGACCAACAATACAGATAAGGCAAAAGAATCCATTGCCAACATCTATTCGGAATTAGGCAAAAATAAGCTTGAAAATCCAATTTCGGAAGAAGAAATCTACCTCCAGCAAAAGCTTGACCTGCAACAAGATTGCGCAGACTGGCTTAATGCAATTTGCCTAATGAAAGAAGGCAAGGTGTTTAAAGCAAAGAGCGCCCTCAAGGACATCGCCAAGTCCACTAGCCCATTTGCTAGCGATGCAAGGAACATCCTAGAGAACAATTTATGATATGAAAAGGTTTTTCCTGGTTATTATTCTCCTCTTCTTTTGTTTGCCCAATGTATTTGCGCAGACCGATGACTATGATCTCGCTATCGCCAAGGCAGAGCAAGTCAAGTTGCAAAACGGAGAGAATAGTGCAGAATATATTGATGCGCTATTGGAAGTTTGTATTGCCGCCGTGAATAAGAATGACTATGACTCAGCATACTCAATTTGGGAAAAACGCCAAATACTAATAAAAAATTTTTGTGGAGAACATTCAGCCCAATATGCAGGAGGTTTTTGTCTTGGTGCAAATATCTTATATGATAAAGGGGACATTAGTCATGCTGAATCTCTACTCAAAAGCGGAATTTCAATATTTGAAGATATCGGTGTGCCAGAAAATGACCTATACCAATGGGGACTTTTAATGTATGGTCGCATCTCTTTTGACGACAAAAAGTACCAAGAATGTATTTCTTCAATGTCAAAGTTCTCAGAATTAACAAAGGAAAAGACAGACACATTAGATATAAAAAATTGGCTACTCGCAGAAAGTCTTATTGCCAATTCCTACAACGGATTACAAGACTACGAGAATGCCCTTAAACACTACAATAATTACCTTTCAAAGTATAATTCCGCCAAACTCAAAAGTACATACCAGAACACTTGGCGATGCATCTGGCTAATTGGCTTTTGTTATGAGAAGCTTGGCAAATATAACGATGCAAACAAATACAGAGAGGATTTACTTGCTTTTATCGATGCTCATGAAGGTTCCCACTGTATAAATTATTTAGACGCGCTTTACTCCCTGCAAAATAATTTAGATGTACTTCAAGAGTACAAAAAATCTTTAAATATTGCGAAAAGAATATCCCAATTAACTGTCGAACTCTACCCCGAAGATTCAAAAGACTACACTAAACATCTTGATAACCTAGCTTGGCATTACAACAAAGTAGGAGATGCACAAAATGCGATAAAATATTTTGAAGAAGAACTCAACAATATCATTTCCCAAAACAATAACAAGATTAAATCATGTTATGAAGATGAACGCTATGCTAGAGTCATAGAAACCTTGAGTACACAATTCTACCTCGATCATGATTTCAATAAGGCATTAAAATATTACAATCTTAGAGTTGATATCTTGCAAAACAACAATTGTACAAATACAGAAGAATACTTTGATGCTATTACAGATGTGTTCGATGCCTACTGCCGATTAGGAGAATACTCCAAAGCTAGGAAAATGATTCCGGAACTTGAAGTATATGCGCGTAAATATCCCGAATCAGATGCCATCGATTTGTTCTATTCCAATTGTATGGATTTATATGAAGTGACTGGTGATTTTAAAAAGAAAGAAGAACTCAATAAACATCTCAAAAAAAACATAAAAGATATTGGAAATCAGGAAGAAGAAGCATTTCAATTATCTTCAATGATTGACCATTATATCGCAACTAACGACATAGAAAAAGCAACGAAGGCCTTATCTCAAGCTTTTAATCTCGCTGACAATGTCTCAGAAGACTACAAAAACATATATCTAGCGGCTTGCTACAATCAAAAAGGATTAATCTTTACAAACACTAATCCTGCTGAAGCAATGAATGCTTTTTTAATTGCCGAAGAATTATGCAATAAAGAAGACGACAATGAAAAGTATACTATACTCTCTAATGTCTTAATAAATAAAGGTGCGATTCAATACAATAATGGTAATCTTGTAGAAGCTATCAAAACTTTTGAAAATGCAAATTCTGCATGTAAAGCTTCTGGCCAATCGGAATCCTCACCAAATGTTTTATCTATTCTAAATAACATAGCTCTTTGTAATATGTTATTGGGAGATTATGCTACAACAATAAACATATATGAACATGTTAGAGACCTAATTAAACGCGACTATGGTACGACCAGCCCACTTTACCTTGTCGCATTACAAAATATAGGTTTCTATTACCTTAGCGTTAGCCAATACGATAAAGCCGTCAATATTTACAACGAAGCGATTGACCTTTCTAAACAATTATATGGAAATGAAGAAAATACAAAGTCGCCCCTTGCGTATGCCAATTTGGGATTTGCCTATTTATGCTTGGAAGACTTTGAAATGGCAGAAAGAACACTTCTCAAAGCGGCAGATTTAACAAAAGTTGTTTATGGAGAAACCAGCGAAAACTTAGCAAAGATCTATACAAATCTAGCCTTCACGGAAAGTTTTCTGGGAAATCCAGAATTGGAGATTAATTACTTTGACTTGGCCGACAACATATATGAAGCCAATAAATTAAAAAACACCTTGGGATATGCGGGACTCCTTACTGCAAAAGGAAGGGCCCTAATGATAGATGCCAATTATGATGCAAAGAAAAAATCTATTAAATACTTCGATAGCGCATTAAGCCTTTATAAATATTTGGGCGTAACAAACACGATAGGCTATTTCCATACACTATACCTATATGGCGCATCTTCAAGGTTTGACGGCAAACCATCTGAAGGATTCATAAATGAGTATTTAACCTCTCTGCAAAACCTGTATGAGAACAATATCGCCAACTTTAATGAGGCGGAAAGGTCATCCTTCATGTCCCAGATTTCCGATGCTCCAGATATCCTATTTAGCGCAAGACTTACAGATGATGTAAATATTCCATTATATGACTATATTCTTTTAAGCAAGGGCCTTCTCCTCACCACATCCACCAACTTCACTAAGGCAATAATGGAATCTGGGGATTCCGACCTTATCGCAAAGTACCAGCAACTGCGCCAGCTCCAGATGCAGATTCAAAAGGGTGGAAATGTTGATGAACTTAAGACTGAGGCTTCCAGATTGGAGCGAGAACTGATTGTCAAGTCAAAGGACTTTGCCGACTATGCAAAGTGGAATAGGTTCGAGTGGACGGATGTCCGAGATGCGCTTAAAAAAAACGAGGTGGCTATTGAGTTTGTCAAGTACAACGATTTTAGAGACAGTACGGATAGGTATGTGGCACTTGTCCTGAAGAACGGATGGAGCCAGCCGGAGTTCGTCGAACTCTGCGATGCCTCGCAACTGCCCGACATGGCAAAGCTTGGGGAGGGAAAGGCCTACGACGGATATCCCGCTAAGCAGCTTTACCACGGACTGTTCCAACCTCTGGAGCAATACATCAAGGCGGGAGACAATGTCTACTTCTCCCCTGCCAGCATTCTGCACACCCTTGCCATCGAGGCACTGCCCAACGATGCAGGCAAGGAGCTTGGGGATGTCTACAACATGTACAGGGTATCATCCACCAAGAATGTCTGCATACAGGGAGACCCCGTCAAGTACAAGAGTGCAGTCGTGTATGGTGGGCTAAAGTATGATGTGTCTCCAGACATGATGGCCACATTGAGCAGGGCATACTCCCCTGACGAGTTCAGCCAGGGTTACTTCGCAAGCAATGTGACACGCTCCGGATGGGCATACCTAGCAGGAACAAAGGACGAGGCCGAAAGAATATCGTCCACCATGAAGGCAAAGAAACTCAGCGTCAACCTCTACGAGGGAGAGCAGGGCAACGAGGAATCGTTCAAGGCGCTTTCCGGCTCAAAGAACGACATCATCCATATTGCCACACACGGCTTCTTCCTGCCAAGCACCGTATCCAAGGAAAGGATTGCCTTTGAGGGTGTTGCGGACGACCCCATGACACGCTCCGGACTTATGATGGCTGGTGGCAACTACTCCTGGACCGGCAAGGGAAACATCGACAATGTGGAGGACGGAGTACTCATGGCTTCGGAGATTGCAAACCTGGACTTCAGGAACACGGACCTCGTTATCCTCTCGGCCTGTGAGACCGCACTGGGAGACGTGACCGACGAGGGTGTGTTCGGACTCCAGAGGGGCTTCAAGAACGCGGGCGTGCAGACCATTGTGATGAGTCTCTGGAAGGTTGACGACGAGGCCACATCCCTCATGATGACCGATTTCTACAGGAATCTCCTCTCCGGTAAGTCAAAGCGTGAGGCCTTCAACTCGGCACAGAAGACCGTTCAAAAGAAATATGACGACCCCTACTACTGGGCTTCTTTTATTATGTTAGACTAAAAGGAATTCCACTTTTAGGAAATTATTCCATGTTCTTAAGTGGCATTTTAAAAGCAAGACTAGATAAAAATTACCAAATTTGTGAATTTATTGGATTATTTCTATCTTTGCAACGGATTACAAAGATAACCAACCACTTATGATTGTTGAGTTCAAAGAAACATCCCTAAAAGAACTGTACGAAACAGGTCGTACAAAGGCCAAGGAATACAAGGTCCTGGCGAGGGATGTACGGTTTGTGGAGAGATACATCAATGTGATTGACTCTTTCAAGTCCGCTAAAAACATTGAGGATATTGCAAATCAGGGAAGATTAAATTACGAGAAACTCAAGCATGAATTAAGTGGATTATCTTCAGTTAGAATTATTTATTCCAGAATAGAAAGATTAATATTTCAGGAAGAGGAAGACAAGATAACAGTAACCATGTTAAAAATCGACAAGACGCATTATGGGCAGAAATGATTCACACGAGACCATTCCCTTTATGGCAACGCATCCTGGTTACATCCTCAGGGACGAACTTGAAGCAAGGGGAATCAAGCAAAAGGACTTTGCTAAATCCATAGAGATGCACAGCTCTCACCTTAATGAAATCATTAAGGGGAAAAGGGATATTAATGCCAATATTGCAATGAAGCTCGAGAGAGAACTGAACATCTCATACGACTTTTGGATGAATCTTCAGTCAAATTACGAGCGCAATTGTATTGCAATCGAAAAGCGCGATGCAGCGAATGTGGATGCGGATAATTGGTTATCGATTATCTCCGAAAAATTCAATCTTCATGAGTTGCTTAAGCGTTTGGACATTGACGAGTTCTTCTCATCTAAGCGTCTTGAATTGCTAATGGAGAAACTTGGATTCGACCATCCCTCAGAGATTATAGAGGCCATCCCTTCATTTGGCAATTTTAAAAAGAGTGACAAGGTAGATACCGACGAGAGGAATCTGAATACATGGTTGCTCCTGGTGCACTCTAAAATCAACCAATATGAAGGGACAAAACCTTACTCGGGAAATCTAGAATATATTGCTGAGAAGCTAGCGGCAATGGCCAACGCAAGGACACTGGGCAAGGAAAATGTCCGTGAGCTTTTTAAAGACAATGGAATAATCTTCATAGAGGAGCCGAAAATGGAGAAGGTGCCTGTGGATGCATATTCTACTTGGCATGGTGATTTCCCAGTCATTGCCGTTACCTATAGATATGGTAATGACGCGGATAAGTTAGCGTTCAACCTTCTTCACGAACTTGGTCACTTGAAGTATCACCACGGGCAGAGTTTTCTCAACGTAAAGGACTATGATAGGACTGACCCTACAGAACGCCAGGCAGATGAATTTGCAGAGGATTGCCTGATTCCTCCCAAGGTGTGGAAGGACATTCTGAGCGTGTCTGTAGACAAGATAAATCCCCAGATAGTCGTAAAAAAACTTGAGGAAAAGGCTGCTGAAAATGGTATCAGTCCCTCAATTGCATCATATAGATATCTCTACATGATTGGCAGTTACAATATTAAAAGGACAAAGCACGCCACCCTTAATTAAATTAATAATTTCCACCAAAGATAAGGAAATGTTCCTAGCGATACTCGCCCAGTTCGGGGAGGTTGAGTTCGGAGATAGTGTCTTGGAGAGTGCGGTCGTCGCGGGGGCAGATGAGGAGGACATCGTCGGTGTTTACTACTATAAAGTCCTCTAAACCTCTGATTACCATCAACTTGCGATTCTGGTCGCTATAGAAGATATCGCCCTTGTTGTCCTTGAGGATGGTGGGGCCGGCAATCTCGCATACATTGTCGCCTTTGCTATGGCGGAGGTGATGCTCGTAGAAGGTGTTCCAGGTTCCGACATCGTTCCAATGGAATTTGGCGGGGAGAATCCATACCTTGTCGGACTTTTCCATTACGGCGTAATCAATTGATATTCTGGGGGTAAGCGAGTAGAAGCGCTCTAGGTCGCCGCTCTTCCAGGCGTCCTCGATTTCGGGGCAGCAGTTCCCGATTTCCTCGATTATTGTGCTGGCCTTCCAGATGAAGATACCGCTGTTCCAGAGGAATTCGCCGCTCTCGACAAATACCTTGGCCAGCTCGGCATCGGGCTTTTCGGTAAAGGTCTTGGCCTTGATGGGAACGCCAGCCTCCTTGGCAGAGGGGCCACCGCTCACCTGGATATAGCCGAAGTTGGTTTCGGTGCGGGTCGGCACTACTCCCAGAGTCATCAGCACATTGTGGCTTGCAGCGTACTCCATAGCCGTTTTTATGGCCTCTTCGAATAGATGCAGGTCGGAAATTATATGGTCGGAAGGGGTTACGAGGGTTACTGCATCGGGGTCCTTGTCCAGCAGCAATTGCGAAGCATACCTTACCGTAGGGGCAGTGTTCTTGTTGTAGGGTTCAAGGATGATGTTTTCCTGCGGCAGTTCGGGGAGTTGCTCCTGCACCAGATCGTTGTATTTAGCTTGGGTTGCTACCAGAATATTCTCGGGGGCAATCACCCTTTTCATCCTAGCGTATGTCTGCTGCAAAAGGCTCTTTCCGCTATTGTTTACCGTTAAAAACTGCTTCGGTTTAGCCTCCCTGCTCATTGGCCAGAACCTGGTTCCGACGCCGCCAGCAAGGATAATGCAATAATTGTGGTCTGTCATATTGGTTATTGTTGTGGTTGTCAATCAAATTTCACTATGGTTACGCCCGTTCCACCTTGGCGTATATCCTCATCGCTCACAGAGGCAACCCCCGGCACGGTGCGAAGGTACTTCTGGATTTCCTCGTGAAGCACCCCGGTTCCCTTGCCGTGGATTATGCGCACCGACTCAACCCCAAGCATTTGGGCATCGTCGATATAGTGCATCACAATTTCAAGGGCCTCGTTCAGCCTCTCGCCTCTAATATCTATCTCTGGTTTGAACCGCAATTTTCGTTCCATGATTGAGGAATCGTAGCGTTGCAGAGGCCGCGAGAATGTCTTTTTTGATGCTTCTTTATATTCGTTGGATGATATCCTTTCCAGTAGGTCCGGAGCCATAGTGCTGCTGATGTTGCCCACGATGATTGTAACCGATTTGGCGCTCACTTTGGCAACCTCGCCCACCATTCCGGAAGATATCACTTTCACCTTTTCACCTACCTTCAGCGGCTCCTGCTTTTTGACAGGTTCTGCCGTTTTGGCAGGGGCCTTCTTGACCTTTTCGAGCTTGCGCTCTATATATTCGTCCTGGGTCTTTTTCTGAGAAAGAGCCTCGATAAAGCCCTGCAGTTCGGCGCGAGCTTGCTTTGTCTTGTCCTTGTCGGCCTTGGATTCCTTGATTTCGCGGATGGTCCTTTCCACCTGCTTGCCGGCGTCCTTAACTATGCCCTCTGCCTCCTTCTTGGCGCCCTCCAGAATCTCTTTTTTCTGCCTCTGAATCTCCTCCAGCTCGGTTCTGTACTTCTCTTGCAGGCCCTCCAGGGTCTTGTCGGCATGCTTCACCCGCTTCAGCTTTTCATCCAGGGCCCTGCGGTTGCGGGCAATCTTGCGCAGATTGCGCTCTATCCCCACAAATTCCTCTCCGGCGCGGTTCTCAGCGTCCTTTACAATCTGCTCGGGCAGACCCATCTTGCGGGCAAGCTCGAAAGCGAAGGAATTGCCGGGCATACCCAGCTCCAGCTGGAACATCGGCTCGATTCTGGCGCCGTCAAAGAGCATTGCACCGTTCTGCACCCCGCTTTCTGCGGCAGATGCGTATAGTTTGAGATTGGTGTAGTGGGTGGTGATTACCCCGTACACTCCCCTCTTGTCCAGCTCGCTCAGCACCGCTTCAGCGATAGCTCCACCCGCGGCGGGCTCGGTGCCGGACCCAAATTCATCTATCAGCACAAGCGTTTTGCCATCGGCCTCTGCCAGCATTGACTTCATATCCAGCAGCAGAGAGGAATAGGTGCTAAGGTCGTTTTCTAGGCTCTGGTCGTCGCCGATGCTTACCATAATTCGGTCAAACACAGGCAGCTCGCTGCTTTCGGAGGTAGGGATGAGCATTCCCCATTGGAACATATACTGCAACAGACCCACCGTCTTCAGGCACACCGACTTACCGCCGGCGTTGGGGCCTGAAATCAGCAAAATATGCTTCTGGGGGCTGAGGTAGACGGTGAGCGGCACTATCTGCTTGCCCTCTTTTTTCAGCGAACGCTCCAGCAGCGGGTGCCTTGCCTTGCGCAAACGCAAGTTGCCATCGTCGGAAATTACCGGCATACCGGCAATATAGTCCAGCGCCACCTTGGCTTTTGCCATCAAGAAGTCCATCTCACCACAAACCACTGCAGCTGCCTCTATTTCAGGCAGATACGGGCGAAGGAAGTCGCTGAAATCTATCAAGATACGCTCGATTTCGCGCTCTTCTGCAAAATGCAGCTGGATAATATCGTTTTCGAGTTCTACTATCTCGGCAGGCTCGATGAAACTGGTCTTTCCGCTGGCGGATTCGGCATAGACATAGCCTGCCAGCTTGCGCTTGGAAGCGGTAGAAATGGGGATAAGGTACTTGCCGTCGCGCACGCTTACACCTGCATCCTCATCGGCTATCCCCTCGCTCTGGGCCCTGGCCAAAATGGATGCTGCCTTCTTGGAAACACTAGCCTCCTTGGCGCGGATATCTTTCCTAATATCAAATAGTTCCGGCGATGCAGAGTCCTTGATTTCCCCGGTTTTGTCTAGGATGCTTTCTATCCTTCGCTGAACCTCTGGGAAGTGCTTGATAGATCGGGAAAGTTCCTTTAGATTGGGGTAGACTCCATCCTTGATGCTGGAGAAGAAATTGAGGATTCTACGGCTGGTGTCGGTGATGGTCTTGAGCTTGCCAAGGCTCAGTACATCAATATGATAGGCACTATCTTGGAGGGGTTTAAGGAAGTTCAGGGCATCGATGTAGCCGCTCGTAGGAAAGGAGTCCTCGAACATCATTACCAGGCGCATTTCATCGGTCAGGAGCAGGCGCTTGCGGATGACCGCAGGGTCGCTGCTGAACTGCTCTTCAGCTACCCTGTTTGCCGCATAGGCGGTGCTGCACCGGTCTGCAATGCTGGCGCGTACCTTATCGAAGCCTAACTTTTCCTCAATTCTGTTCATCCTCTTCCCTTGGTTTCTGCTCCAGTCTTGGACGCAGGCTGTTAATATTGTCTATCGGGTAAATCTGACCGTCGCGAACAAAGGAGATTGTTCCCCTCTGCTCACTCACAACTATCACATCGGCATCGCTCCTCTCGGAAATTCCAACGGCAGATTTATGCCTCATTCCGTATTTTGCAGGCAGGTCGGTGCGCTCGGTCATCGGCAGGGTGCACCTCGCGGCGATAATGCGGTTGTCGCCGATTATCATTGCACCGTCGTGCAGGGGCGAGTCCTTGAAAAAGATGTTCTGAATCAGGCGGCTGCGCACCTTGGCATCGATGGTATCGCCGGTATCGATTATATCCTTCAGATTATTGTTGTGCAGCAGCACAATCAGCGCTCCCGTCTTGGAATCTGCCATATCCCTACAAGCATCCACAATCTCGTTCACTGACTCGCTGGTAAGAGCATTATCTTTCTGAGCCATAATGCGTTCCACAAAGCTCTTGCCCTTGCGGGAGATGCCGGTTCCCCTTCCGAGCCTGCCCAGAAATTGCCTAATTTCAGGCTGGAAGATGATAATCAGGGCGATGGCACCGATATCTACCACCGTGCCCATCAGCGACGATAGCAGCTTCATTCCCAGCACCTGAGCAACGAACCTGATTGCAAAGAGCAGCAGAATCGCTATGAAGATGTTCACTGCGGAAGAGCCCCTAATCCAACGGAACAGGGTGTAAATCAGCAGGGCCACCACAATGATGTCCAGGATGTCGATGAATGAGAGTCGCAAGAAGCCTAAAAATTCCAGTATCATCGCCTTATACCTAATTTATTCATTATCAATAATTTCTATTTACTGGTCTCCCACTTTTTGGGGAGACCAAAATTTTTAAGTTCCTGATTTCGAGGGGTTTAACCTGGAGGCGAAATTCAGGTAGAGTTCAACGGCCTTTTCCAGTTCAGCGAGGGTGATTTGTTCGTCGGCGCGATGGGCGTGGCGGATGCTGCCGGGGCCGCAGATGATTTTGTGGCGGAAATTGCTCAGATGCGGGGCATCGCTGCCGAACGAGACTGGCGCTTTGTCGAATCCTTCGAGGGTGTAGTATTCGGCTGGGCTGTCTCCGCCGATGGGGTTTACTTGGTTTCGTTGGGCTGCTTCGCTGGAAGACATACAATCGTTTACTACCTCTGCGATGCTTGCATCAGTTGCGAAAGTGGTGCGGAAGTAGAGGCGACAGCGAAGTTCGGGGCTGAGGACATTCTGGGCGTTGTCGCTGAAGAGTTTGCCGATATTCCAGGTGGTTTCGCCCAGCACGGGGTCAACGGGGAATTCATGGCTACGCAGGGCATTTACAAAGTCCACAAAGTCATCGATGGCGCTATGGCCATATTGCGGATAGCCAGAATGGAACGGAACGCCCTTAAAGGTCAGCTCAAACGCCTTTGTACCCTTGCAGGCAGATACCATCCTATTCTCCGTAGGTTCGCCAATCACCAAATAATCTGCCTTAAACGGCAGTTTCGCAAACGCCTTGGCACCCCAACTCCCAGTCTCCTCACCTGTCAGCAGCAACAATGCAAAATCACTCATTCCCCTCTCCTCCAGCACTTTACAAGCCGTATACATCGCAATAATCTGCCCCTTCGCATCGCACGCTCCCCGACCGTAGATAACAGAGCCACTCACCGATGGGTCAGCGTTCCCACTAAGCGAACCTCTTCCAAAATTTTCTGTGAGCGAGTGGGAGTACCGCCCTTCGGAAGTTCCAAAACTAGGAGCTATATACGGCGGAACGGTGTCCTGATGGGTACAGAAGACTATTTTAGGCGTCCCCCAGCTAAGAAGCAGATTCTGCGTCCCATCCCCGACATCCAGCAACTCCTTCTTCGGAGCCACCAAATTCTCATAGAGGAAGGCCGTCAACTCCTGCTCTCGACCCGAAGTCGAGTCGATTTCCAGTAGGCACCTAAATAGTTGTAGGTCAATCATTTACTAAAAGTAAGGGTAGCGAGCTCGGCACCCTTGTTTTTTATAATTAATTAATACTTAGCGTTTTAGGTGCCCGCGATCCAGGAGCAGTTGCGCAATCTGCACAGCGTTCGTAGCGGCACCCTTACGGATATTATCACTCACGCACCAAAAATTAAACCCATTCTCCACGGTAAAATCGCGACGGATGCGCCCAACAAAAACATCATCCTTGCCCCAAGAATACAGCGGCATAGGATAAACATTGTTGGCAGGGTCATCCTGAACCGTAACCCCCGGCTCCGAAGCCATCAACTCGCGAATCTGGTCCAAAGTAAACGGCTCCGAAACCTCAACATTGATACTCTCGGAATGGCCACCCTGCACCGGAACACGCACTGTTGTGGCGGTAACGGCGATAGAATCATCGCGCAAAATCTTCTTGGTCTCATTCACCATCTTCATCTCCTCCTTGGTATAGCCATTCTCCAGGAAACTATCGATATGAGGCAGCACATTCTGGTCGATAGGATAAGGGTAGATTGCAGGGTACTCACCCCATCTAGCACCGTCGCGCTCAATGTTCATCTGGGCAATAGCGCGATAGCCGGTGCCGGTCACACTCTGGTAAGTTGAAACTACTATCCTCTTGATTTTCAGAGCCTTATGAACAGGAGCCAGAGGCAGCACCATCTGAATGGTAGAGCAGTTGGGGTTGGCAATGATATAATCGCTATCCTCAATCACATCCCCATTTATCTCGGGAACCACCAGTTTTTTGGTAGGGTCCATGCGCCAGAAAGAAGAATTGTCCACAACCCTGCAACCAGCCTCGGCAAAGAGGGGCGCCAGCTCGGCAGATACCCCACCGCCAGCACTGAAAAGAGCCAAATCGGGCTTGGCCGCAATGGCATCCTTGGCATCGAGCACTGTCCACTGCTTGCCCTTGAATTCAACACTGCGCCCAATGGACTTCTGCGAAGCTACCGGCAGCAGTTCATCTACCGGAAAATTCCTTTCCTCCAGCACCTGGAGCATTCTGGTGCCAACCAAACCTGTGGCGCCTACAACTGCAACTTTCATCGTAAAATATCGTTTAAAACGCTTGAGGCCGCCTGTATTGCGCCCTCACCCGCACCCTCAATCACCAAAGGATAGGGATGGAAGGCACTGCGTATAATTATGGCATTTTCTGTACCCGTAAGCCAGTAAGCGGGGTGTTTTTCATCCACCAGACGCACCTTGATGCTGGCTTTGTACCCAAGTTTTGAGCTGGGATCCTTTTCCAGCGAAGCCACAAAGCGCTGATGGCATTTCTTTTCGTCGGCATAGTCCTCCGAAGCAGCAAACTGGGGTTCAAGGTCCCTCAGTTTCTTGTAGAATTCCTCAATCGGCAGAGCCAGAATTTCGGGAGATACAATAGGCTTGATCTCTACATCACCGGCCTCCAGAGGCACACCGGCCTCGCGGGAGAGAATCAGCAGCTTGCGCAGAGCATCGCGCCCGGCAAGGTCGATTCGAGGGTCTGTCTCGGTGAGACCCTTGGCCTGAGCCTGAGCCAGCAGGTCGGCAAAACTGCCCGGTTCGCGGTCGTAGGAACTCAAAATCATGTTCAGCGTGCAGGAAACCACAGCCTCAATCGACACAATCTCATCGCAAGCATTGGCGCTGCGCGAGATACTTTCCAACACTGGAAGAGCCGCACCCACGGTAGTTTCATAACGGAGGAAAACCCCATTCTGCTGGGCTGTAGCCAGCATTTCGGCATATTCCACAAAGGGAACTGCGAACGAACGGCGATTGGAAGAAACAATGTTCAAACCCGCCTTCAGCAGCTCAGGGAAGCGATAATGGATATCCTCGCTATTGGTGCAGTCTACAAACACAGCGCGGCGGTGCCCATACTGCTTCATAGCCTCGAAGAAGGCTCCACCGTATGCACTCTCGCCCTGAGCCAGCCTTTCCCCTACAAAATCGGGATTAATCCCTTGAGGGTCAATAACATAGCGCTTGCTATCGGTGATACCTGCTATCCTAATTGTCTTGCCCGTGCGCTCCGCAACCGTCTTGGCGCTCTTGCCAATCAACTCCACCAGAGCCTTGCCCACTGCGCCGTAACCGGCAATGTAAAGGTCCAGAGTGCTCAGCGGAACGGTCTCAAAGAACTCCCTATGGATGGCATTCAGCGAAGCATCCACCACGGCAAGCCTTACCGTTGTGTACACATTTGTGCCGTCCGAAGCGGTTCCAAGGGGGCTGATTCCCGCCCTCTTAAGGGCATTTTCCACCCTCTCGCAAGCAGCCTCGCCGTTGATTGGACCGTCGCTCACAAGGCAGATAAGGGATTCACCCTTGGTTTTATCGTCGGTGCTGGTAACTCCAACCCACTGAGCCACATCCTTGTTCGGCAGGGTTGTAACCTCGGTGCCGGGATGGTCGGGATTGAAGGTGTTGAGGATATGTATGCTGATTCCAGCCTCCATTGCAGGCTTGACGGTGGGCGCATAAAGCACCTTTGCACCATGCTCGGCCATATCGAAGGCGGCTTGATAGGACATTTCGGGAATTCGGTGTGCGGCTGCCACCGTCTTGGGATTGGCGGTCATAATACCCTGCACATCGGTCCAGATTTCCAGCCTGTCGGCATTCACCGCAGAGGCATAAATGGCAGCACTGAAGTCGGAGCCGCCGCGCCCAAGGGTAGTTACCTTGCCATCGTATTCGCTGGCAATAAAACCGGGAGCCACAAAGACATCAACCTCTGGCTCAAGCGCCACAGCGGTAGATATGTTATTGACTGTCAGGTCTTTATTCCCCTTTATAACAAGGATTCTAGAGTCCTTGTTAAAAGGGGGAATAAAGGCCTGACAGTC
>Ga0181612_145670_pt1 | contig 18269 bp, 7 predicted proteins | sample HoacroProtozoa21_FD_119630 | JGI IMG/M metagenome (GOLD analysis project Ga0181612, IMG submission 119630) | Hoatzin crop microbial communities from Cojedes, Venezuel. Combined Assembly of Gp0051906, Gp0051904, Gp0051908
CTTGTGGTAGCTATGTGTGTGATTTTTTTTTCTCTTATTCTTTTCTCTTGTTCTTACTTATGCTATTAACATACTTATTTGTATCTTTGCTTTTCAAGCTCCTGTAAATAATGATTGTTATGTTAAACTGATTTTAGCTGCTGATTAGCAAGTCCTTGTATGACTGACTGTAACAGGCAAATTGAGAGAGCAAATAAATTAAAAATAAGGATCTTGAAATACATTTTTCCCATATTCTTCCCTTGAATTACTGCTATGAAATTTAGTAATAGGAACATCCCCTATGCTATTCTGCAAATATTTGCCAGTTAGAAAGAGACCACTCTGATTTAAGAGATCCATGTATCAGTTACATGGAAAATCTTTCATGATTTGGCCTGTTTCTGGTTACAGTGAAGTGGAAGTGACTGTTTTGGTAACTTCAGAGTACTTCTTCAGGTATGCTCAGTGCATTGATTTCTTCTCATTGAACTACGTAACATTTTGTTTCCTCAGCTTTCCGAACACCAGGTGGCTTTTTGCCAGTTGTCTTTGCAGAGACAACTAGTCTGCAGTTGGTGTGTGCTGGTGGCTTCCCCAGTTTGTGCAAGATGAAAGTAAACAGAACATAGAATAACTGAATAGTGATTGCATTTTTTCTTGGATGTTACTGCTTTCAGTTAAGTTGCTTCGTGGTCTTTAGACAAGTAACCAACCCATCCCTCACCCCCAAACCAAAAAAAAAAAACCCCAAGAAACTTATAAAATTGTAATTTTCTTTTTGAATAGAGCTTCCTTGCCAAGTTTGGCAAGGAAAACAGCACTTGAAATGGAATTTGAAATGAGTGAATTCTTAATTTGTATTTAATATTCTTAATGTATTTTAAGAGGCAGGTAGTCTCCTCATTTTGGGTTTCTTCCCTCACAACAATTTTGGGAAATTAATTTACTTATTTTTTGCAATTCTAGCTTTTATTCTGTAAAAAATAAGTAAGTAATACCAAGATTGTTAATGAGAAGGGAAGATTTATTTTCCTGTGAAATACAGCTCTAAAATACCCATGGTGCCTGGAGATGTATTCCTAAATCTCTCTGTATAAATGTTTCATGGGCTAAGCATTCCAATGTTTTTAGTGAAAATTAAGCCATACTTCTAATTAACAACTTTCTCCAGTTTTTCTATCTAATGTACTTTTTTCCTCATCTGGAGTATGTTTCTGTACTCTTCATACTTTAAAACCCTAAATAGGACCTTCCACTTAATGAGGCATTTTTTGTAATTGCTTTTATTTGTTTTATATGTATTAGAAGCTGTATTAGTTTTCTGACAGTATTGTTGCCTACTTAGAATACTGTTAAAATAAATAATGTTATAATCCTATAAGATTTTCATATTTTGGCTATTACAGAAGAGCTACGTGGGGCAGTATCTGAAATCATTGTCTGCTCCTTGGTTCTAGTGCCTTAGAGGATGAGAAACACAAGCAGCACTGTATCAAGTCCATCTTTCAGCTACTAACCTCACTCACCCAGGAACATGAAAAACAGCTGCCAAGGGAATGTCATGGTTTGGGCTGCCTTTGGCAGTTTGCCATTGGCTAGACCTAGGCCAGTAAAGCAGATAACTGTATTTCAGAATATCTGTAATTATTATAATACTATGGTAACAAAATATATAATGGATTATTTACATAATAACATACAAAAAATGCTTTCAGTTAGTAAACACTGAGATACAGATTTTTTTCATCTGATTTTTAGGTGATTGTTTTTTCTACACTTAAAAAGTAGTAACTTCTCTTAATGTATCCTTTTATTAAGCTAAGAAAAAAACCCATGAATTTGTAGCTGGAAAACTGTAGCCGTTTGTACATCTGTTTATTTCACTCGCAATACCCTAAGCAACTTTGTGTGCCAGTGGCGTGGTTGATTCCATATTCTTTAATGAATCTGCATAGATTTCTTTAAGACATTAATTTGGAGCAAGTGTTCATTTTGCTGTTTTCTGTTAGCTGTTAATTCTCTCTGTGTATGCATTATCTTAACCCCACTTGGGAAAGTTAATGTTTAGGAGCGGTTCCGTAGAGAGTGAAAATCGCTCATATTAACACATAGCAAATAATGTCTAGTAACATCATTAACATCTTTCCTCCTTTCATTCCTTCCATTTGTTTTGGAACACACTTTAGTGTAGCCAAGAAATGAACAATTTTTTTTTATCCATTCCTTGTCAAAACGTGAAGAATTTATTTTTTCAGCTGTTGTCACCTATGTGTGAGCAGTCTGGGCATATCACATAGGAAATCAAATGCTTTAGACATGAACTTAATTCTGTCCCCACCAAAGCCTTTATGTGCTTTTGAACTATACATGAACAGTTCACCAAATGTTAAAATGTAGCCTAACAATTTTTTCAGGTTTTGTTAAACTATGGCTATCATTGTTATTTACAGAAATCACTCTGCAACTGGTTTTCCTATCAGTCGCTTAACCTTCCTGTGCCGCATTGTTTCCTATTGATTTCTCAGTCATGGGACGAAAGGGTAAGAAGGCTCATACTGATTGTGCATGCGAGTGTCCTATTTTTTTATGCATGACAACAAAGAAAAATTGATTTTTTGGGAGGGGGTTAAGTTTTCCACTGTGTGATTTAAACACATGTCTCCATGGAAAGACCAGGGTAAACTGCTTTTAAAAATATTTTAGCCTTCCCTTTACGTGGTATGTGAACTTTCTTTCCTATCATCGACCGCTAGGTTCCGCAATGGCTCGCTAGAGAATCAGGTACCTTGTCAGCTGCTGCAGATGGAAGTTAGCTGTGGACGTGACTCTTGGCTTTCAAAGAGTGCTACTTAATTTCTAGAAAGTTTCATCATCTAGGGTTAATTCATGCCAGAATTACAGAATCACAGAATGTTCAGGGTTGGGAGGGACCTCTAGGGATCATATAGTCCAGCCTCCCCTGCTGAAGCAGAGTAACCTAGAGCAGCCTGCACAGGACCTTGTCCGGGCAGGTCTTGAATATCTCCAGAGAAGGAGAATCCGCAGCTTCCCTGGGCAGCCTGTTCCAGTGCTTTGTCACCCTCAGAGTGAAGAAGTTCTTCCTCGTGTTCAGACGGAAGTTCCTGTGCTTCAGTTTGTGCCCATTGCCCCTTGTCCTGTCACTGGGCACCACTGAAAACATTTTGGCCCCATCCTCCTGACACCCACCTTTGAGATATTTATAAGCATTTGTTAGGTCCCCAAAGTCTGATGAGGTTAAGTTTTGTAAATGTGTATAGATAGCCACATATGCCTACCACATTTGTTTGTTTCTCCTCATGAGCTTTATCTTTTCCTACTCTGGAGACATCCTTTCCTGTGATATATTGCTTGTGTTCTGTTCCAGAAAAACACGTCTCCCAGGACACTTGGTTTCTAGATTGTAAACCTTGGAACATCACATTTTATCAAATATAGAGAAAAGAATTACAACTGCAAGAGCAAGGAAGCTTACCAGGTATTTCTCATTAACAGCTTTAGCAAGGTGAAGAAGGGAAATATGGTTTCTATTCAATATTTACTCTTATGTGAGAACCTTCTAATACGACTTCCCTCTACCACGTATTTGCCCTGATATTCTTGGTAGAGAAAGAAGTGCCTTTAGGCTGTTTTGATTTCTGTGTTTTATTATATATTTTGCTGCGTATTTTCAACTGAGAAAACAATACAAAAGGAAGAGTCTTTCCACTTAAGACATAAAATTAGATGGTTTGTGATTTCCTACTTTTAATTACAAGGAAACAATTGAAGTAAAACATAGGCAGTCACCTCACTGACTGGCTCATGTATTGACTGCATGTTTCACAACACAAAATCAAAAAGGGATTATTTTTAGACTCTCAGACAGGAGGTATAGTAGTGGAGGGGTCATGTTTCAGCACTACTCATGTTTATATCCCTCCAGAGAGATATCCAGCCATCACCTGTTATGCTTGCTTGACCTCCACAAACACAGCAGTGTCTTATCGACAACAGCTGCTGCAGAGGAAGCCCAGAGACAGAGCAGGGATGTCTGCTTCTACCTTTTGCAAAAGTCACTGTGAACTATTTGCCAGCACTGGTGTCCAGGTGGGACTGCTGCTCCAACAGTGCTGGTTTCACAGCTGCACAGAGACTGTTGAGGGAAGCAGGGCAGGACACACCAAATGTTGGTCTCTGCTTAGTGTCTGAGGTAATTTTTTGCTGCCTTTACTTTTCTGTACTGGCAAAGTAGCGCACAACTTCAGCAGGGGCTGACGTGAGTGTTTTTATTAGCCTACTTATTGTCCAAGGCAAGAAAAATTTTAAAGCCGCTGGCTGTCAGACCTACCAAGGATGGTCTGCAATGGCAGGGTGACCAGTGCTGCTTAGATTTAGGGGCTTTAAAGACACCGTGTTTCAGGCTTCATATTATGAACTGTGACTATTTGCACAAGTGCTCCTAATAAAACTCTGCCTCCAAATTCACAATAGCAGCTAATAAATTAGGAACAAAACATTTACATCATTTTGGGGTCTTTTCTACAGAACATTGATCCTATAAACATAGTTGCAAGCCATTCTCAAAGAGGCAAACCTGAGAAAGAAAACAGGCACAAGTAATTATAGAGAAACATCTGAAAAAACTGCCAAACGCAATCACAGCCCAGCGTGCCTGTGTGTGGGTGAAGGTAACAGAAAGTGAGGTGCTGCTGAAGCCATTTTGTTTCAGTTAGGAAAGAACACATAGTTACTGGCTGAAAAGCTGTACAGATGGGCTTCCATAATTGGAAAACCTGCACTGACATAATATTCAGGACCCAGAGTGCAACAGACTTCTTCAGGGGGAAAAAAAAAAAAGGGAGGAAAAAATAGTTCTAAAAAGGAAGTTCAATGCAACATTATTTAGATTTTTTTTAATTAGAAGACAGAAAATAGTTGCACATTCTCCTATTCTTCTAAACATGCAATACGTCATTAATCTGATTCAAAGATGGACTAAGGATTTTCTTACTTTTTGTTCCTTTTGTTTTTTCACTGTGTCTTCACTAAAATATGATATCAATCATACAGTAAGTTTTTCTCTCAGAAGTGCTATTAAATGTGCTAGGGTTAGGAAACACATATCTGACACTCTGGTATTTCTAGAGAAATAAATACATACTGAAGTAGTACCACAGATCATTAGAAGGGATAAACTAATAGTTTAAGCAAGCTTCTGAATGTTTTTTGAGTTTGGGTCTCCTTTCCTCACCTAATCTATGTCAATAATATTAACTAAAAACAGATCCGCAAATATTTACCATGTAAAACAGAAACACATGCAAGACACTTCAGAAAGCTCCGTTCAGCAATGCAATATTTGTTCTGTTCTGTTCAACACCAATACACTGGGATCGGTGCCAAGGTTATGAATGTTGTTGAATGAATCCCAAAGTGTCCTTTACCGCTCTGTTTTGAATCCCCATTGGTATAGTTCACTGCAACAATAAACCTCATCCGCTTCTCATCTGTCTTTCTCCCTGTGGAACAATACACACTTTACTTAAGAACTTACATCCATACAGAAACACACTGATAATACACTCCCAGCAGAAGGCTGTCGTATCGTATCAGGGACAAAATAATTAACACAAGTCATTTCAGATGGGAACAAGATTGCAAACATGTACAGCAGGTAGCATCTATGTTTCAAAACACCAGCAAACCCATCAAATCAACAGGACTGTTGCCAAGAGGAGAATTTGACACAATGACTATAATGCTACAAAACCCAAGGCTGATGTTTTTTTCTCAAGTTTCAGAAAATATAGGTGAAACTGATTTCATTAGTAGAAATGGATTCAGGTGAAACCAAATTCCTTACTACAACTGGATAGTTATAGAAAGAATGATTTTACAAACAGATTTCATCAGCACACAGAGGCAAATCCTGCCTCTTTTACATGGAACTAGTAGAGTCCATCTTTGCAAGAGGATGCTGTGTATATCACATCATCTTTCCCACACTCTGCTCGTCATGGTAGGACCTATTTTAGGCACTGGTTATGCAAGAACTGATGAGCTGTCACGTAGCCTGTGGGTAAGGATTGCCCTCTCCCAGGTCCAGCCATCCAGAATTCCTAGTGCCGCTTGAATGTTACACATCCTGCAATAGCAGAATAAGATCCTGCTTATTCTGCTTGAAATTTCTACTCAAACAGGTTTATTTGCATGCTACAAATAATAATGTTGCATCCACCCCAATAAGTTTCTGTGTTGCCATCACTTATATTACTACGTGATATGTAAAGATACTTGACCTGTTGATATAAAAACTGTCATAAAACAAACACACTGCATAATCTGTTTTCTTTGCAATAAAGAGAAACTCCACCCTCACCCATTCTCAACTTGCATTTACAATTTTTTGGTTTCTTTCCTTTGAGAACATAGGAACTCCGGTACTCTCATGCCACTTGCGAGTTCACCATCCAATTACCTATCATCACCCAGCAGTGATTCACACCCTGAAGTTAGATTTAGTAGTCTGAAAATTCACTTCCAGCAAAGTTCAAATGAAACAGGTCAAAGGGACACATCACTGGTAACTCTGAGAGCACAGATGTTTAACAGAGACAAGTTTCAATTTCATTCTGGCAACAGTTAGCCTTTGAACTCACAAAGAGCTCAGTCTGTTTAGCTACAGAGTATCCATGACAAATTAATTTTCATCATTTTTTTTGAGTCAGTAATATTTAAACCAAGAGTGGTGGTATTTTAAAACAGCAAGAAATTATGAAAATAATGCAGAAAATTAGTATTTTAGTCTCTGTGGTGTTCTTTATTGAGCAAATTATGTAGGGATGGAAGAACGCAGTTGCAGTGATTTTTATGTTCAAAATGTTTAATATTAGTAGCCTTCGATACTTCTGTGTTAGTACAAGAATTAAGTACCTGCATATGTTTCTCAGATGAAGAAATCAGGCAAAAACATTCCTTTGCAAGAGACTGATATGAAGTTGAAAATTAGGATGCAGAACGAAATATAAATATTAATCACACTGAATATTTCTACTATGATGGTACTCTAAGACCAAAGGGTTGAAGACACCCCTACAAAACAGTAGAAATTATACTAACGTACAACCTTCTATGTCCTACTGGATCCTAGCACTGTAAATACATTCTAATACCTACCATCTTTGTATACATTCCTTAATCTGTGGTTGAGGAACAGGGCTGGGGTTTGAGAGACCTACATCTTACGCCAGAGGGTCACGCACATTGTGATCACAGTGATTATGCCAGGTCTCCCTGAACACAATTCCCACCCACCAGTTGCATTCTTCATTGAGATACTGCAGGGTTAAATCAATTATTATTTGTGAAGTGTGTTGAGTTCCTAAGTAGAAGTGTTATTATGAGATAAATATTCAAGGACTGAGACCAATTAATGAATCAAGAGATGCCAAAAATGGGGGAGAAAAGTCTTCTTTCCAGAGAAGCATTTAGTCTGCTATAACAGGCTTTCCAAATGTTGACTTCTTCAGTAAGCGCAAATAAAAAGCAAGGGTTCCTTTCACAGTTTTAAAAGATCAGGTTACTATAAAGGTTTTGCATGTTTAAAAGGTCTGGTTTGCATAACACAGTAAGTCTGCCAATTACCTTTCTTTCTCCAGTTAAAAACTTATTATAATGTAATTTACATGAGATACAAAAGAACACAGCTTTGTTTGAAAGGATTTGTTTCATACAAAATTACAGAGACTTTTTTTCTACATTGTGGGAAAAGTACAGCACTTACAGCTTGCTATAGGAAAATTTCTTTTGAATAGTTTTAATTTTGTTTTTAAACTCCATTACATGAAAAATTATTATAGTTTCCAATGGAAATTGCACACATGTAAGAATGCAAAAATCAGCCTCTCAGCCTACTCTGTTTTATTTTTTTTTTAATATAAATCTTTTCTGAGGGCACAGAAAGGAAAATATTGAGTATATTTACTAAGCAGATCCAAGCCTGGATGATCATTCTTTCTATTTTGTTGTGAACATACAGGAAAACACATTTAGCATGATTCTCTTTCCAAAAAGTTTTGGGAGAGGATGAAGGGCAGGATAAAACTTATTTATCTAGTAAGATCACCTATGGAAAGGGCACAGTTTTTTGAATTAAGCAGTTGGAATAGTAATTGTGAGGGTAAGACACATTCTTAGAAAATAAAAATCAGAATCTAAATCACTGAATAGTGGAAGAATACTAATAGAAGAAAGAGCAGTGTGATATTACTCTAAAATCTGGAATTTGGAATACCTTCCTCACATGCTTGTATTCACATGTCTACTGTGTACCGTCTAGCAAGTTATGGGAGATAAACATATCTTACGCCTTACCGTGAGAAAGGCACCTAAGTTCCTTTGCAATTTCAGGCAAAAAACTGAAACATCTACTTGACAAAACCAAAGTAGTTTCAATGTTTCTTATTTGGCTTTGTTTGTACTCCAGAAGTCTCTTTCAAATACTCAAAAATATTTTCTAACATCCTGGAAGAGCATTATTTAGATTAGGGGTAATTACCTTTGACAGGTAAGGTTTGGTCAGTTGCTGCATAGGATGTGCTGTGAATATAAACAAATAGCCAGTAGCAAACAAGCTAACTGATGACTTATGTGGCCTCAGAATAAAGTGACCAGGCAAAAAACTAAAGCCTCACTCTTCATGTGGTATCTCAGTCTTCACATCCTTGCCATAGGATACAGTGAGACCGCAGGAAGAAATTCTACACAGTGGACAGAAGGGTTTTAGATTCAGTGCTCTGGAAGATGCAGGCTTGTTGCTTTCATGTGTAGCTGTTCAACAGGAGATTATTTCATTCTGCTACTAATCGTAGTAAACATAATATTCCTTCTCAGTTTTTGCATTGAAATGGCATCAAGTTTGCTGCAAGTATTATGAATTCTGTGTTGGTAAGCAGAGGTGGAAGTTAGATATTTTCATGAGTTTCACCCTTTCTGCAGGTTAACTATGCAAGATGAAACACAGAGGCCTCACCATGGTAGTTAATTTCTGACCAGTACTAATTTAACATGTATCTTATTTCACAGGATGTTACTGTAAACCTGAGAGTGCAATTATACCCTTTAAAATATTTTTCTTAAAACTAGATACTATTTAAACAAAGGAATATTAAACATCAAAATTAGATTAAACTGAACTCTTAAACAGTATTAAGAAAAATTACCAGAGAACCAACACAGTCCTGATCCAGGCAAAATGAAGTTCTGTGGCTGCCAACCAATAAAAACTCCTTGGACTGTACATTTTTTATGAGTATTCTGTATTCAGAAGAAAAACTCTGCTGCTTCTCTGCAGCCCAGACACTAATTGCAGCACATTACCACTTCTCTCAACAGGAACACTCTGATGCCTTCCATACGAAAATCAAACTCTTGAAAGTTTCACATTTCTTTGTCTCTTTGTAGTGTAGTTTCAAATCCCATCGCATGAAAGACAAGACTATAAATATTAAAATGGAACAATAAAATATTTTTATATTTTCCATTACAGTCCTGGAAGGCAATGAGAGTGTTGAACTTTACTGATGTCAAGGAAAAATTACACCATACAGCACCTTGCAAGACCTGTTCTCTGTTTTCTGTACGCGTGGTAGTTCACTATACCATATCGAGTAGGTAACTAAAATTAGCTGACCATATCACAATATCACTAAATACATATCCTGGTAAACAAGAAGGAAAAGACTGAAATCAACAACTCTAAAAAATATTTGTAGTCATGTGAATAAATTATCTACTCAATGACCTAGTTACAATCTAGTTGGGAAATTCACTCAGATCCAGAGGGAAAAACACAAAAATCAAGACTTTGGAAATATACTCAGAACATTTCTCAGTTCCATGGCATCTTTCATCTTGTGATTTCTTACTAACATTAGTCCTACATGTGAATGCTATCTTTCCCTTTTATGTGGAAAAAATAGATACAGGCACACTAAGAATAAAGAAAGTATTGTTTTCTCAGTTAAAATGTGCTAGGGGCTTATTCTTTGAAGTTACTACCACTGCCTTAGAGAATTTCTTCCCACTTTTCTGAGGGATTAGAAGCCAGGAAATACAGATTCCTAAGGAGGTGTCACAGAAAACTGGAAAAAAGATAATGTAAAGCCCTTACCTTTTCTTTTTCAAAGCAGAAAAAAGGTCTTCTAGTTCTTTCAAAAAAACAGATTTGGCTGGGAATGATGCAAGAATGCATTACAAAGGCTAGATGAATTACAGTGATATTTACACCATATCTTAATCAGAGCACTATCTAGTCTTCATGGAGATATTTTACTTCCTCAGAAAAATTAAACCATAAGAATATGCACAGATTCAGAAAACTTTTTAATATAATGGGATTCTCTCAGTCTAGAAGGATTAAACTGTGATTACTTATGTCAGTAACGTGTAGGAGGACCATTCCTCTAACATGGTGAACAACAAATTAGGCAGAAAGGAGGGACCTAACATGTCTAACCTAACACGTCACAATAAAACACACAATAAGAAACAGACAATAAGAATGATTGTATGTATTGGATCATGACTCTATGTCACTTCAGTTAACACATATTAGCTGAAAGTCTGACAAAGTGTAACTGATGTCGCAAAACTACACTGAGAAAACGGAACTTTTTTACTGTAAACTGCCCTTCCTTCCATTTTGTTGTGCTTTTAAAACTTCACCACTCCCCAAAACATTGAAATGAGTGCTACATGTCCGATTTTTGCAAATAAAATCAATGAGATGAGAAAAATTATTTTAAATATAAGCATCCGGATATAATATTTAATAATACTGGCACTTCTACAAAATAACTTCACTAGTTGAAAGCATTGATCAAAATGTAACTTGATTTATCACAGAGATATTTACTAAAAGGAGAATTTGCTTAAAATTTGCCATAGTTTGGAAAGCCGTAGCTTGTTTCAAAAAATAATATAAGCCAGTCTGGGGTAATTTAAAACTCCACTATTGAAATATCTTTTGTAGGTAAGAAACAGAGAGAGAGAAGTTTAAGAATAATATCAAAGTGTTGGAGGACAGTTTATTTAAGTTTAATCTATCATATAACAGACTCAAATTCAGATGTCTATGTAATAGATTAGAAAGAAAGTGGGCTGATTAGATAAACAGATCAGTAGATCATTTAGACTCCGAATGAGATTAAATCATTTCAATTTATGTTACTAAGTGAATTATTTATCTTGGCAAAAGGCTGACAAACGTTTCTGTAACAGCAATATAGATAAGCTGACATAGCTCCAGTTTCAAGAGGAAAATATGAGCAAATCTTGAATCTGTTCAGTTGAAGGCAAAGTTATTACTAAATGGGATCAGAACTTCACACCAAGGCCATTAAATGAGAAGAAATATCGTTATCCAGAGCAGACCTATTCTGGCACGCCGTTCACTTTCTGACAACAGGACTCATTCCTCTTACTTAAATACTAAGTGGTATTTAGCTGGGTAAGCACTCAAGAGAATAGAGACGAGAGCTTCAGTAATACTTCAGGATTTGTTTTTAGTTTTCAGCTACACGGCAGCCCCTGGAATCCACTGCTCTTTGCCAGAAGCCCAGGTTACTAACGCAATGCTGGGGAGGAGCTGGAGGTCTGACACCACGGGGCAATGCTCTGGCTCAAAATACTCTCTTCAATCTTGACAAGATGCAAAGGAAAACAGCACATTTTAAATCCTATCACACCTTCAGACTGGAAGAAGGTGGAAGAGAATTACTCCAAAAGAAATCTCCTTACAGTAGTATTTGTGTGGGAAACTAGTAATTGCCATGAGTCAAGGGCTGAGCAAATGGTGGATTTATATTAATTCAGGCCCTGAACTAAAGAATACCATGTGGGAAATGTGGTCAGGCTGAAACAAAGTCAATATTTTTTTGAATTCATATTTTAAAAATTTAAAAACAGAATTTGTCTTCCATTAATTCAATATTATGTATATTTTTCTTTATGTTCATTGGTGTTCATTTTAAAAGAAAAATGTGATTACAGAACAAATATTTGAAAGACTAAATCAAAAAAGGCAGAATAAAACACAATGTCTTTACTGAAATTGCATGTCTTTGCTGAGTAGTGTTTTAATATCTTTATATATTAGCTGCACTCTTTAATTGAAGGCTCATTGACCTAAACTTACATATGTTCTTGCAACTTCCAAGACCTTCTTTCTTTTGCATGAATGTTTCAAATACATCAGAGCAGTCCAAATGGCACTAAACAGTGGAGTTTAGGCAACTAAACTGAGCCCAAGGAATATTTTAAGCACAAAATAAGCATTTCGGTAGCCAGTTAGCTGAAAAGCTTCCTGGAAACTGCAGCCAACACGATGGCAGAAATAAAACACATAAAGAAGGAATTTAGTGAGAAACTGAGAAAGACTTTACTGGAAACCCCAACCCAATCTGTCAGTTTAAGACTTGCAGCTGTCTAGTAGAGATGGGGTGGAGGAGGAAATCATAACTTCATTGAGGTCAACAGCAAAACTCTTTTGACTTTAATGGGACCAGAATGATACCTACACCCTTTAGCACAGGCTTCATGATAGATGCCTTCCTCTGACACTATCACTTCAATATAATAGCGCTTCGGAAGTATTTTCACAACAACGTATGGCAGAATGCAAACTATAAATTAATGTAATCCAAGCCTTCACTACCTACAGTAAATGACTCAAGTTTTTCCCAAAGCAGAGTTTTTACCCTGAAAGCAAACATTAACTTCTGACCTTTACAATTAATCAGCCTTTAAAACTCTGGTAGTACAAGGCGTCCTTGAGAAAATACATTTCTTTCATCTCTGTGTGGTGGTGTTACATAGCTTTTCCTGAACAAATTGGCAACTTCTGACTCACTCATATTTATGAGAAAGACTCTGAGTAGGCAACTTCTAGCAGTGGTTCTCAGAATTATATTTCCTTCTCTACTGAAAATAAGGAAGTATATTACGTAACAAAACAACAAAAGATGAATAACTTATTGCCCTTTTGGGTAGTCTGGGATATTTACAAATCTACATCCTTGCTGACGCAGTAAAAATACAATCTAGTAATCTGGAGAGACTTACTGTCCCCGGGGCAGCACTGCTTTGAGTTTTATTGTTATTTATCTAGTCATGGGAGAATTACAAACTGGTAGAGCTCATGTCAATTCATCCATTTTCCATCCATACAGGAGCAGCTAACGTGTACAGTGAGACTGCTGAAATATTTGCTCCAGTTTTTGGAGGCCTGTCAACTGTTGTGTGTGCAACAGTGGTACTGAAAAGATTCAGGCATCATTTTGTGTCTTGCGACTCCTTCTGTTTATTAGGATATTACCCTATTTGTGTGCTGGAGGAGCACGTTAATTCCCGGCCAGAGCACTGCTCTAGGTAGTGCTCAGCACCTCCTCTGCCTGCAGGGCCCTCGCAGCGGAGGGTTCCCTCCTTCTGCCACGGTTGCCATGTTGCAGTAACAGCATTTCGCAGACAGTTTCAGGAAGTACGCAATCACAGCGGAATCTGGGATGTCATTTAAAACAAAACAAAGCAAAAACAACCACACCCCCAACCCTCACCAGTCCTAGGCTTCCTAGTTAAAGAGAAAAATTTAGAAGCCATGAAACCTAACAAAAAGCAGGAGACAATAGAGAGACAGTGATATTTCTACAGCAAAGCTCTTCGGATTTTTCAGCAAGTCATATCATTCTTGAAGGACTGTGACACATTGGCTTTACCTGCTTGGGTTAACAATGCAGGGTTCTTCAGTGTCAAGCAGAACGTTGTCACCAACCCTTCTGCATTAAAATCTGCAAAATCAAAATCCATCTCCCTTGTAAACTGACAGAAGGACGCAAGTGCCACTGACAGCTCCAAACCCTGTCCTTCTGGCCACTGGCACCACCACTCCCAAACCATCTCTCTGAGTTTGTTCATCTAAGCAATGGTTATAATACTTGTGTGAGATGAACAGGTCAGTGCGAGTCATGCGTATGTTTTAAAGAGCTGCTAGAGTTTTATACAAAAAAGGTTGTACAAACGTTTTCCATATTGTACATGCTTTAGAATGTCTGCAAAGGGCAAAAAGCTATCATAATGCTAGCAACAATAATTTCAATTTCATTCACTTCACTGATAACAGTTTTCATCTGAAGGACTGGATCTCTGGTGTGTGTTTGTTTTTATAGACTTTGGATTAGAGTTTCATTTTTACCTCCACATCTGTGGATTGCATAAAACACTCATTAACTTACTCCTTTACAAAAATAAAATTATCGAGCATACTGGATAAAAGAACATAAGCCCTTTCCCTTTAGAAATGGCAGTTCCCAATTATTTTTGAGCAAAACCTAATGCAGAGCAAAATGCTTTCCCAAACAACTGAATTTAACTGTCTGGCTCCATACCAATGAAATTGCATTGACCTTTCCTATTTGGTAGGCAGTAATAACCTAGAACTACCTGAAATAAGGAGAATTTCTTATCACATCACAGACATGATGATAATCTTTTGTTGCTTGTGTTCCAAACGTACACAAAGCAGATGCACAGCTTTTGCAGCCAGCAGCACAGCTCACTCTTATCCTACTGCCTCAGAAGTCACAATGACATTTTCCATGCTATTATTAAGCACAATGATTTTACTAAAACTGAATTTGCTGTTATGAAGAAGTAGTGATAAACCCAAACTTCAAATTCTGATAATGTTTTTAATTTCCTTCAAAGTTTAAAGTATCCAGACTGCTAAGGATACAATGGCTATTCACAAACTCGGCTTTGGAGGAAATATTTCTACTTTTTTTGATATTAGAAATATATTCAAATCTGAATAAGAAGATCTGACATTTCAGAGACACCTCTGACAACAGCCATATTTTTACAGAGTTACTGTGCATACTTAAAAAAAGAGCTAATCCAGTCAGTGAAGAAAAAGAGAAAAAAACACAACCCACAAAAACCAAAACTGCTATTTATACCACTGGTAAATAAATGGGGGTCCCATTTGTATGTTCCGTTCAGAATCTTCACTCAGGAAATTTCTCATTCATGAAGGTACAATCTAAAAATAACGTCTGAGAAATTTTGTGCCCTCAAATTAATCCATACTCCTAGAAATACCCATTAAGATATATTCAAACATATCCTGTAACCCACTCTTTATTGACACATTTTAAAGTAAAATCAAATATATTCTTTATATTTCTCATGTTTATGCAGCTACAGCACTTTTGATGTCCAACTTAATAGAAAAATGGAACACTGCCAGAAAAAAAAAATCGGCAAAAACCTTACATGTTCTTCAAATGCGAGGGTAGAAATATCGCTTCTGAGCTTTTCTTGTCCAAATAGACTGAATATTAATATCTAACAATGTTAACATGGAGAATGCACTGCTTGATGTGAAACGTAGTGACAGTTTTTTCACCACCAAGAGAATAAAAATACATTAATAGAAAAAATTTAAATATCTTTGGCTTTTCATTTCCTTCCATTCATTTTAACTCCTTCTTTCTAAAAGTGTTTCTATTCACCTTTCATACTAGTAAGGTCTCATATTTATTTTTCTGGAAAAAACGGTGACCCTGCATAGTTCCTTATTTATAGGTCAGGCACGATCAGCATATGATCAAAGTGTTCGGCCCTGTAAAATTATTTCTATATAGAACATATTTTTTTTTTCATGAGAATAAATCCAAGTTATCCATGAGTTTTTTTATCTTCAGAAAGAATGAATGAATGAATATGAAAGAAGTCTTGGAAAGAATCAGATTATAAAATACTAGGAATTAATGAAATACGTGTACAACTAGTTTCATAGAAAGGGTTAGAAACAGCCATTATGACACATCTGACAACTTCTATATTATTATATTTCATAATGCCTCGCTTTAGTGTACCTACAATGTAAAATTGGTAGAAGATTTTGGGGTCAGATCTTGTTATATAGATCTTGTTATACAGACTATGAAGTCAAAAACATGTTGAACAATCTTACCACAAAAATGTAAAGCAGAGAAGACTGACTTGTGAAATTATCACAATTAATAAATTGCCAAAATAGACAACTATGTGTGATAACTGATCAGTTTAGTTAATGCACATATAGTAGTTCCAATGATGCTTGCAATTATTTAATTTATTCTTTTACTATGACTTTTGAAAATATTACAGTTTTCCTCACCACTTATTTTCACTGCTCTAAGTTATGCCACTTTATTACTGCAAGAAATAACTCACTCATTTTCAGAGGATCAGGACAACTTGATGATGAAAAGTTCTGTAATATTATAGACAATTTTATCTCTTCTACTGTGTCGTTCTTCAAGCAGCTGTATGGATCAATCTTTACTTATCTACCACCTACCCATAAGTACTCATGTTTATTTTTGAGCATTCTCTTTACGTTTTAAAGGTATTTCTTCAGCATTCTTCTGCTTTTCTGGTGTTCAGAACCAAATGTATCCACGTGGATATTTTCACATCTAATTATACAGGAATGAATTATCACCTCATTGGTGCAGCCAAATAAATACTGTCTTTTCTTATTATAGTCAAAGTTCAGATCGTATCTGGACTTCAAGCTCTATGTGCTATCATAAATTTTTCTTTCACGGGAAATATTTTTGTTGACTTACATTTTCCCAGGTTACCTCCACCACTTCTAACAAATTTGTTTACTAACAAATTGTTAAATTTCCTAGATCTCTTAAGTCCCTAGTGCTCCAGGTTGTTTGCCAGTAAAAGCATCTAATTTTCTTACTGCCTCAGTAAGAGAACTACTGCCCAGAACATTACTAAATTTCACTGATTGCACAGTAATAAATAAACTTTCATCAACATTGTAGATTTATAGGTTGCATCAGCTTGTAGAGAACACCAATAAACATCAACCACATGAGATTTCTAGTTTGTAAATCATTTCTCTCTCTCCTGTTTCTGCTTTTTGTAATACTTGGAGAAGTGTGTGATGGTGTCCTGTGCTGTTAACGCACTGACAGTCAACAATGCAATTACAAGTCTTACATTCAAATTAGTACAATGAAAACATCTAGATTTTAAAATATGTGGTCTTGCTGTCCAGCTCACTGGCTCCCACTGCAACTAGTTTTCCTCTCAGAAATAGGGGGAAGCGTGCGGGGCTGGGAGAAGGGGTTGGATAAGTCAGTGCTAAATGAGCAAATTATTTCAAATAATACCAAAAAAATAATTTGTAAAACCAAACCAAAACACATAAACCCCAAAGCTTTTTTCCTGCTACCTGTCTGAATCCATTCTGAGTAAGCTGGAAGGAGCTAACTGGCTGGATTGCAGACGCTGAGGGGCTGAGCCCCTTTAAATCCCACTAGCCAAGGTTTCTAAGTAGATGTTGGTTCAATTTTTGACATACTCACTTCATTTCAGCAGAAACTCCCAGTAACCTCAAAAAGTTGTATTTAATCTGGATGAAGGCATATTTTAATGTGGGAGTATTTTGTTTTTAGCTGGCAGACATATAATTGTATCTTGCTGTGGAGATTTTTGTATGGTAAAGTTATTTCAATCCCTTAAGAAACGTCAAGATTTATTTATTAAAGGGTATTTATCTTTCATCTTCATTGAATTTCACTCTGCTTCGGTATGATAATCGGATGTCAACTTTCTTGTTGTATTTTTTGGTTGAAATGCAGCTTGCTTCCTGGATTAGATAGCAGCTAGTGATACCAGGGCACCGTCTCCTGCTTCATCAGCTGCACTTCACTACTGAGGCACACCGAGGTGAGGGAGAACTGACCCGAACCACATAAACCCTGGAGTGACCTTGGCCCTTCAGGCAATGGCAATGAGCCTGGCAGAGAGGTGGCTCCGAATGGCTGTGACACCACTGCCACAGAGAGGGATGCTGTCCACGGAGGGGACACTGCTGTGCAGCCCTGGGGTCTGGAGTGCATGGGGGGACAATGGGACTGATCGCTCACAAAGGGCCTGTCTGGCCCCTCAATACTCTGCCGTCTTTTCTTCTGTTTTCTGCATGGCGTTAAACTAAGGGAGGGTAGATTTAGACTGGATATAAGGAAGAAATTTTTTATCATGGGGGTGGTGAAACACTGGCACAGGTTGCCCAGAGAGGTGGTAGATTCCCCATCCCTGGAAACATTCAAGGCCAGGCTGGACGGGGCTCTGAGCAACCTGGTCCAGTTGAAGATGTCCCTGCTCACTGCAGGGGGGTTGGGCTGGATGACCTCTAAAGGTCCCTTCCAACCCAAAGTATTCTA